>Ga0335069_10003023_pt1 | contig 25627 bp, 20 predicted proteins | sample Lox_Sample_11_FD_206714 | JGI IMG/M metagenome (GOLD analysis project Ga0335069, IMG submission 206714) | Soil microbial communities from Loxahatchee National Wildlife Refuge, Florida, United States - Lox_Sample_1.1 | ecosystem: Environmental > Terrestrial > Soil > Wetlands | place: USA... | reverse complement strand
GACCGTGTCCCGCCAGGTGGCGACTGCGAGGACGAGGGCGCAGGCGAGCGCGGAGCTCTGCGCGAGCATCATGATCCTGCGCCGGTCGTACGTGTCGGCGAGCGCGCCGCCGATCAGCATGAAGACCGGCGTCGGCAGGAACTGGAAGAGCCCGATCAGGCCCAGGTGGAACGCCGAGCCCGTGATCGCGAAGACGTGCCAGGCGACGCCGGCCTGGAGCATCATGATCCCGGCGCCGGAGCAGAAGCGGCTCAGGAGGTAGGCGAGGAAGTTCCGGGTGAGGAGCCGGTCGCCGGGACTCGCGGGCACCGGGCAGAGAAAGCAGTCGGCCGCCTCCGACTCAAGGCGGCGGTTGACCTCGGCCGTCGGGGGCGGGCAAGAAGACTCCGCCGTGGACCTCTCGTTCCCCGCCGCCACCGAGGCGTTCCGCGCCGAGCTGCGCGCCTGGATCGCCGCCAACGCGCCCGTCGTCCCGGAGGAGTTCCCGACGCTCGCCGACGAGGTCGCCTTCCTCCGCGCCTGGCAGCGGAAGCTGCACGACGGCGGGTGGGTCGGTATCCACTGGCCGCGCGAGTACGGCGGGCGCGGGGCGTCGGTGCTCGAGCACTACGTCTTCCAGGAGGAGATCGCGGCCGCCCGCGCGCCCGAGATCATCAACCGCATCGGCGTGAACCTGGTCGGGCCGACGCTGATCGCGCACGGCACCGAGGCCCAGAAGCACCGCTACCTCCCGAAGATCATGCCGGCCGAGGAGATCTGGTGTCAGCTCTTCTCGGAGCCCGACGCGGGCTCGGACCTGACCGCCGTCCGCACGCGCGCAGTGAAGCGCACCGACGGGAGCTGGGTCGTCACCGGCCAGAAAGTCTGGACCAGCTACGCGCAGTTCGCGCGCTGGGGGATCCTGCTCGCCCGCACCGATCCTGCCGCGCCCAAGGCCAAGGGGATCAGCTACTTCATCTGCGACATGCAGGCGCCGGGCGTGACGATCCGGCCGCTCCGTCAGATGACCGGCAGCGACGAGTTCAACGAGGTGTTCCTGGAGGACGTCGTGCTGCCGCCCGACGCGCTGGTCGGCCGCGAGCAGGAGGGGTGGGCGATCGCCAACACCACGCTCACGCACGAGCGCGGCACCGCGCCGCGCCAGCTCGTCATCCATCGCATGCTGCTGAACGACCTGCTCCGGCTCGCGCGCGAGGGCGTCGACGGCGCCGCGCCGCGCGCCACGGATCCGGTCGTGCGCCAGAAGCTCGCGCAGCACTGGATGGAGGTCGAGATCACGCGCCTCAACAACTGGCGCACCCTGACGCGCATCCTCCAGAAGAAGCCGCTCGGCCCCGAGTCGAGCTTCATCAAGCTCTTCTGGAGCGAAATGAGCCAGCGCATGCACGACACGCTGATGGACGTGCTCGGGCCGAGCGGCCTTTGCTGGCAACCGGGGCCGCACGCCGTCGCCGGCGGACGGCTCGCGCGCTCGTGGCTCTACTACCGGGCGGCGTCGCTGTTCGCGGGGACGTCGGAGATCCAGCGCAACATCCTGGCCGAGCGGGTGCTGGGGTTGCCGCGCTCGCGGTGACGTGAGGGCAGAGCGATGGCGCATGCGCGCGGCAGAGGCGCGGGGGTGTGGGTGCTCGCGCTGATTGCCGCATGCGCGCCCGGCGCACCCGGCGCGTGGCGCCACGTCCAGCTGCGAAAGTACCTGATCGGCGACGGCCGGCGGCAGGACAGCGGGCACCCGGTGGCCATCCTCTGGCGCTCCGCGGAGACGCGCGACGACTGCGAGATACAGATGCACAATGCGGCGGCGACGGTGGCGCAGTCGGACGATCCGGCGGAAGAGGAGGCCGCTCGCCGCCAGGTCGAGCAGGCGTTCTGGGCTCCACAGATCGAGGCCTGCGGACGCGGCAACGTGCTCGCCCTCGAGCACAATGAGCAGGTCGAGGTGATGGCCGATCCCGGCCCGTGCGGTCCCAAGCTTCTGCACGTCCGGGTCGCGCGCAACCGCGACCCACTGTCGATCCAGGAGTCGACGGGCTGCCTCGAGCCGTCCCTCGTCTCGACCGAGCCACACGAAGCGCTCCAGCAGGGGAAGTGGGTCCTCGTCATCAGGCTCCCGTCCGACGAAGGACACGGCGCGCACTGGAAGGCGATGGAGCCTGCCTACGACACCGAAGCTGGCGTGCGAGAACCACCGCCTCGCAATGAAGCAGTACGTGGAGGAGCAGGCGGGCGGCGCGGTGGCGGAGCGTGCGATCGCCGGCGCTCGGTGCGTCCACGACGAGGACTTCGCGGCCCTCGTCGGTGGTGGTGGAGCGTCGGCGGGCTCAGCGCCGCGTGAGGTCCGCGGGGCCGAGCGCCAACAGCGACGGCACGACCAGGTCGGCGTCGGCGAACCGCGCGGCCTCGAGCGCGGAATCCGGGACCGCGACCACCTGCATCCCCGCTGCCCGCGCGGCCGCGACGCCTGCCGGCGAATCCTCGATCACGACGCAGTCCGCCGGCGCGGCGCCGAGCGCCTCCGCCGTCACCAGGAAGATGTCGGGCGCCGGCTTGCCGCGTTCGACGCGCGGGTCGTCGCCCAGCACGACCGCGGCGAAGCGCGCGAACCACGCCCGGTGCGCCTGCGTCTTGAGCTCGAAGAGGTGCCGCGGCGAGCTGGTGGCGACCGCCTGCGGCACGCCGCGGGCGTGGAGCGCGTCGGTGAGCGCGCGGGCGCCGGGCATCGCGCCCGCGGTCGGCATGAGATCCTCGAGGATCGCCCAGCTCTCGTGGAGGTAGGCTTCGGGGGAGAGCGGCAGCGCGAGCGCCGTCACCAGGTAGCGGGCCGCGTCGAGCGCGGGACGGCCCATCATCTCGCCCTTCAAGCTCCAGTCGTAGGTCTTGCCGTAGCGGGCGACGACCTGCCGCGTCGCCGCCGTGTCCAGGCGCTCGGTGTCGAGGAGCACGCCGTCCATGTCCCAGAGGACGTACGTCGCGGGGCGGGGGAGGGGCACCACTCCGGTCTGACAGAAAGCCACCGGAGAGCCCAGCGTCCCGCGGGGCATAACTCGAACGGTCGCGATCCGGCGACCCGTTCTGGTATCGTGGCGACGTGGACCGCTCCAAGCTGCTCGTTCGCAAGACCACCCTCGGCGCCCTCGACGACGCGTTCGACCGAGCGGTGTGGGCGCGAACGACCGCGGCCGAGCGCCTCGAGGACACCTGGCGCCTGAGTGAGGAGATCTGGCGCTTCAAGGGGTGGGACGTCGGTGAACCCGGACTTTCTCGACATATTACGCGCGTTATCCGCCGCTGACGCGCGCTTCCTCCTGATCGGGGCGTACGCGGTGTCGGTGCACGCCGAGCCACGGGCGACGGGCGACCTCGACATCTGGGTGGAGCCGACGCCGGAGAACGCGCGTCGGGTGTATGCCGCGCTGCGCGCGTTCGGGGCGCCGCTCGAGCAACTGACCGTCGACGACCTCGCGACGCCCGAGGTCGTGTTCCAGATCGGCCTGCCGCCACGACGCGTCGACATCCTGACGTCGATCACGGGGGTGTCGTTCGGAGACGCGTGGACCGGCCACGTGGAAGTCGCCTACGGCGACGTTCGCGTGCCCGTCATCGGTCGAGATGCGCTGCTCGCCAACAAGCGCGCCCTCGGGCGTCTGAAGGACCTCATGGACGTCGATCTCATCCTCGGCCGGACGAAATGAGCGGCCCCCTCGCCGGCGTCCGTGTCCTCGATCTCGGCACCCGCATCGGCGCGCCGTTCGCCGCCACGCTGCTCGGCGACCTGGGCGCCGAGGTCATCAAGATCGAGCTGCCCGGTCAGGGTGACTTCATGCGGACGATCGGGCCGTTCGTGGGCGGGTACTCGCTGTTCTGGGCGGTCGAGGGCCGGAGCCGGAAGTCGGTGACCCTGGACCTCCGGAAGCCCGCGGGGCAGGCGTTGCTCAAGCGACTCGTCGCGCTCGCCGACGTCGTGGTCGAGAACTTCCAGCCCGGCACGCTGGAAGGCTGGGGCCTCGGCTACGACGCGCTCGCGGCCGTCAACCCGGGGATCATCCTGACGCGCGTCTCGGTGTACGGGCAGGACGGTCCGTACCGCGACCGCCCCGGCCTCGACCGGAACGGGATCGCGATGGGCGGCCTCATGTACATCACCGGCTACCCGGACCGGCCGCCGGTCCGGCCCGGGCTGATCGTCTCCGACTACCTCACGGCCGTGTTCAACGCGTTCTCGATCGTGGCGGCGCTCTACGAGCGCGAGAAGCGCGCCCAGGCTACGGGACAGCCCCCGCGCGGGCAGTGGGTCGACCTCTCCCTCTACGAGTCGATCCTCCGCATCATGGAGCACACGCTCGCGACCTACGATCGGCTCGGTGTCGTCCGCGAGCGCGAAGGCAACCGGCTCCGCAACTCGGCGCCGCTCGACAACTGGGAGACCAGCGATGGCAAGTACGTCTGCATCATCGCCGCCGGCGACGGGCTCTTCCCGCGGCTCGCGCGCGCGCTCGGCCGCGAGGACCTGCTCACGGACCCGCGCTTCGCGACCATGGCGCTCCGCGCCCAGCACGGCGACGAGATCAACGGCATCGTCGCCGACTGGTGCCGGCAGCGGACGTCGCGCGAGATCCAGGACGTGCTCGAGCGGTACGAGGTCCCGTTCGGCGTCGCGTACTCGGTCGCCGACATCTTCGCCGACCTGCACGTGCAGGCGCGCGGGGACATCGAGACCGTCGACGACCCGACGATCGGGCCGGTGCGGATGCAGGGCGTGTACCCGCGGTTCTCGCGCACGCCGGGCGCGGTGCAGGGCGGGGCGCCGAAGCTGGGCGCGCACAACGACGAGGTCTACCGCGGCCTGCTCGGCCTCACCGCCGACGAGCTGGACGCGCTTCGTCGCGACCACGTGATCTGACCCGCGTCACTCGGGCACGGGCGTGCCGCTCGCCTTCGCCGCGCCCGACCCGCAGCCGTCGCCGATCCGGAGCGTCACGCGCCACTCGGCCGCGGCGAGGGTCGCGAGTCCGGGGCGGATGGACTCGACCCGGACGGCCACCGCGCCGGTCGGCAGCACGCGGACGAACGTCTCCGGAAGGCCGCGCGTGGCCGGCGTGCCGCGTGGGCGGAAGCGATAGGTCTCGCCCGACTTGGACCAGAACTGGTGGCCGATCGTGCCGCACAGGACCGACCTCCGTCCGGCGCGGACCTGGACGGTGACGTCGTCGAGGAGCGGATTCGGCTCGGTGAGGGCGCCGGCGGGGAAGCGCGCGTTCACGGTCAGCTCGTCGCCCGCCGAACTCGGGACCACGGTCACGGACGCGGCCTCGAGGGCCGCCGGGTGCGGGCAGCAGCGGGCGTCCTCGTAGTCGATCCGGCCGTTGGCGTCGTCGTCGACGCAGTTGCCGCACACCTCGGGCGTGGGCGGGATCGTGGTCGGCGGGGTCGGCGCCGGGGTCGGGCGGGGGTGGCATCCGGCGAGGAGCAGTGCGGTGATCACGGCGGCGGCGATCGGTCTTCGCATCGTGCGTCCACGTTACTTCGCTTCGCCGGCCGTGCCCAGACGTGCGCGGAGCGCACGCTTCACGATCTTCCCGCTCGCGGTGCGCGGGAAGTCGGCGACGATCGCGAGCCGCTCGGGGAGCTTCCGCCGCGACAGCCCGCGCGCCTGGAGGTACGACGTCAGGTCGGCGAGCGCGGGCGCCGGCGCGCCCGGCTTGAGACGGAGCACCGCGCACGCGATCTCGCCCGCGGCCGGGTCGGGCACGCCGACCACCGCCACCTCCGCGACCGCCGGGTGCGCGGCCAGCAGGTCCTCCAGCTCGCGGGCGCTGATGTTCTCCCCCTTGCGGATGATGATGTCCTTCTTGCGGCCGGTGATGCGGAGGTACCCGTCCGCGTCGACGGCGCCGAGGTCGCCGGTGCGGAACCAGCCGTCGGGGGTGAAGGCGTCGGCGTCGAGCGTCGCGTCGAGGTAGCCCAGGAAGCATTCCGGCCCGCGCGCCAGGATCTCCCCCTCGACGCCCGCCGGCACCGCTGCGCCGTCGTCGTCGACGAGACGGATCTCCGCCGCGCCGATTGGGCGGCCCTCGCTGTCGACGCGACGGGCGGGCGGGTCGTCGGGGCCGCAGGTCGTGACGGTCGGGAACTCCGACGACCCGTAAACGCGCTTCGCGACGCAGCCGAGCTTGGTGGCGGCGTCGCGGACGAGCGTCGGGTCGACGTCGGCGCCTCCGCAGGAGAAGAGGCGGAACGAGCGGAGATCGTGGCGCGCGAGGTCGGGCGACGCGGCGAGGTCGCGGAGGAAGGTGGGTGCGCCGATCATGTACGTGACGCGTTCGGCGGCGATGAGCGCCAGCGCCCGGCCGGTGTCCCAGCGGTCCATCAGGACGGCGCCGGTGCCGAGCGCCGCCGGAACCAGCACGGCGTGCATGAATCCGGAGATATGTGTCAGCGGCGACGGCATCAGGACCCGGTCGCCGGGGCCGAGGCCGTGCACGGGCCCCAGGCTCCGCGCCTCGGAGAGCAGCGTCTCGTGCGAGTGCAGGACACCCTTGGGGTCGGCGGTGGTGCCGGAGGTATAGAGGAGGAGCGCGATCGCCGCGGCGTCGGTGGCCGGGGCGCCGGCCGTCCCCCGTGCACTCAGAAGCGAATCGTACGCGAGCCCCCCGACCGGGGGATCGTCCCGCACGGTGACGACGTGGGCGAGTGCGGGGAGCGAGGGGCGCAGCTCGGCGGCCAGCGTGCGGTGGTCGCAGTCGCGGTACCGGCCGGGAACGAAGAGTACCTTCGCCGCCGACTGACCGAGGATGAACCCCAGCTCCCGCCGCCGGTGGATCGGCAGGACGGGGGTCGCGACCGCGCCCAGCCGGGCGATCGCGAGGAACGCGACGACCGTCTCGCGCCAGTTCGGCAGCTGCACGGCGACGACGTCGCCCGCTACGACGCCCAGGGTGCCGAGCGCGGTCGCGACTCGCTCCGCGTCGGCGCCGAGCGCGGCGAACGTCGCCCGCACGCCGCCGTCGACGACGGCGATCGCGTCGGGAGCACCCGCCGTGGTGGCGGCGAACGCCTGCCAGACGGTCTCGCCGCGCCAGTGTCCCGCGCTCCGCCAGGCGTCCGCGAGTGCCGGCCGGCGTGTCGGAGCGAGCACGCGCACGTCGCTCGGTATGTCGGAGCGGTCGCGCGCGCGTCAAGTGAGACGACTGACGCGCCGTCCTGTTGACGCCGGGGGGCGCGCCTGTGTATGCCCGCGACCAATGTCGCGTACCGAGCGGTCCGCCGGCGCGCCCCGACGGGTGCGCTCGATGCCGGCGTTTTTCGCCTCGGTGCTCGTTCTGATCGGCTCCGCCGCGCACGGCGCGTCGATCCGCGACAACCTCTACGGCGTCAAGGCGATCAGCGCGACCGAGGCGTGGGCGGTCGGCAACTTCGGCTCGATCTACCACACCACCGACGGCGGCAAGACCTGGGACAGCCGCGAGAGCGGCACCCGGAGCCCGCTCTTCAGCATCGACTTCGCCGACGCGAAGAACGGCTGGTCCGTCGGCCGCACGGCGATCACCCTCCACACCACCGACGGCGGCAACACGTGGAAGCCGCAGAAGCCGGCGATCCCCACCGAGAAGCACCTCTTCAAGGTGAAGGCCGTCGACGTCAACACGGTCTGGGCGGTCGGGGACTTCGGGGCAATGACCGTCACCCACGACGGCAAGACCTGGGAGGACCGCTCGCTCACCGAGGACGTGGTGCTCTACGATCTCTCCTTCCCCGACGCGCAGCACGGCTACGCGTGCGGCGAGTTCGGGACCGTGATGGCCACCAGCGACGCCGGCATCACCTGGCAGAAGCAGAGCGTCGGCACCGACAAGACGCTCTTCGGCGTCGCGTTCACGACCGCGCAGAACGGCTGGGCGGTCGGGATCGACGGGCTGATCGTACGCACCCGCGACGGCGGCCAGCACTGGGAGGTCCAGCGCGGCACGCCGCAGCACGAAGCGATCGAAGACCTGGGCTTCCTCGAAGCCCTTCGGAATCCCGGCCTCTACGAGATATCGATGACCGGGAAGAACGGGATCGTCGTCGGCGACACCGGCGTGCTGCTGGTGACGGCCGACGGCGGCGAAACGTGGACGCGACGCGAGCTGCCCGCCAAGGACCGGCTCGTGTGGATGCGGGACGTGAGCCTCGCCCCGGAGAGCCGGGGCTTCGCAGTCGGCGCCTCGGGATTCTCCGCGCGAGTCGAAGGCGAACGGGTCATCCTCCCGTCGGGAGGCGAGGCGACCGCGTTCGCCACGCCCTGAGCGCCGAGCGAAGACATGCTACCGCGTAAGACGATCGAGGCGTATCTCTTCTTCCTCCTGCGGCACAAGGCGGTCGTGTCGCTGGTCGTGGGCGTGATCACGGCGGCGCTTGCGGGCTTCATGTGGTTCCGCATGCACGTGTTCGCCAACTTCTTCGACCTGTACCCGCCGAACCATCCCTACATCAAGCTGTACCAGCAGTACCGCGGGATGTTCGGCACCGCGAACACGGTGCTGATCGTCGTCGAGACCAAGAACGGCACGATCTTCGACGATCCGGCGACGGTCCAGAAAGTGGATCGTATCACGCTGGCGCTGCTCCACGACATCCCCGGCGTGAACGGCGAGCAGGTGCTGTCGATCACGCACCCGAAGGTGAAGACCACGCTCACCGCGGGCTCCGGCATCAAGGTCGTACCGCTCATGTACCCGCGCGTGCCGGAGAACAAGGAGGACCTCGAGTTCCTGAAGCTCAAGGTCTACACGACCGAGGGCGTGCACGGCCTCTTCGTCTCGGAGGACGACAAGGCGACGCAGATCATCGCCGGCTTCTGGGAGGAGTACTTCGATCTCCCGACGATGTGGAAGAAGATCCAGGAGATCGTCAAAGCCGAGGAGGACGAGAACACCAAGATCTACGTCACTGGTCCGCCGATCCTCTACGCGTACTTCATCGAGATCATGCCGAAGATGGTCGGCGTGCTTGCGGCGTCGATCGTGATGATCCTGCTGATCCTGTGGATCGAGTTCCGGAGCTGGCAGGGCGTGGTGATCCCGGCGTTCAGCGGCACGCTGTCGGCGATCTGGGGGCTCGGGTTCGGCGGGCTCTGCGGCCTGAACCTCGACCCGCTGGTGCTCGTGATCCCCTTGTTGATCTCCGCACGAGCGCATTCGCATTCCGTGCAGTCGATGGAGCGCTACCACGAGGAGTACCATCGGCTGAAGAACAAGGAAGAGGCGATCGTCAAGTCGTACACCGAGATCTACGCGCCCGCGATGGTCTCGCTGCTCGCCGACGGCCTCGCCACGCTCACGCTGTTCGTCGCGCACATCCCGATCATCCAGAAGCTCGCCTTCCTGTGCTCGTTCTGGATCATCTCGATCTTCGTCAGCGTCGTGACGCTGCACCCGATCATCCTGTCGTTCACGCCGCCGCCCGAGGAGTTCGACATCACCCACAAGGGCGCCCTCGAGCGCTTCATGTCGTGGATGATGGTCACCGCGATCGCGTGGCTGTTCAGCCTCTTCGGCCACATGCCGGACTGGACGGTCTTCGGGTTCGGCCCGGTGACGATCCTGTTCGCGTTCACGCTCGTCTGCGGCTTCCTCGACGCGCTCCTGATCACAGTGCCGGTCTACGGCCAGCTCGGGGTCGCGATCAGCCACTTCGCCGACTGGTTCGGGATCTTCTTCGGGCAGGTGTACGTCGCGATCGAGAAGACCCTGATCTGGCTCGCCGTCGGCTGGCGCCGGTTCGCCATGCTCGCGGCGCTCGCCGTGCTCATGACCGTCGGGCTCTACTACCAGCACCAGCTCAAGATCGGCGACACGACGCCGGGCGCCGCGCTGCTCTACAAGGACCATCCGTACAACGTCGCGTGGAGCAAGGTGAACGAGAAGTTCGTGGGCGCGAGCCAGCTCGTCATCATCGCCGAAGGCGAGGCCTTCTGCAGCGTGCAGGGGGCGGCCTGCACCGGCGACGCGTGCACGCCGTGTCGGCCCGAGGAGCCGAAGGCCTGCGGCGCCGAGAAGTGCCTGCAGCGCGAGGGCACGATCAAGACCGCCGACACGCTCAACAACCTCGACCTGTTCGCGCGCTACATGGCGGAGCGGTCGGAGGTCGGCGGCACCGTGACGGCCGGTACGCTCCTCAAGAAGATCTTCCGCACCTTCCACGAGGGCGACCCCAAGTGGGAGATCCTCCCCACCCGCGACGACCACATCAGCCAGCTCTTCTTCCTGCTGACGTCTGGCACGCGGCGTGGCGAGATGGACCGCTTCTTCGACACCAGCTACGCCAACGCGACGATCGCGGTCTTCTACAAGGACTACACGCACGAGACCATCGAGGCCTCGATCACGCGCGCCAAGCAGTACATCGCGGAGCACGGCGGCGACACCCAGCACGTCCGCTACCGCCTCGCCGGCGGGCTGATCGGAATCCTCGCGGCGGTGAACGAAGAGGTCGAGTGGTCCTACCGCGTCAACCTCGTCCTGATCCTGATCGTGGTGTTCCTGCTGAGCTACGCGACGTACGTGTCCGTCGTGGGCGCGCTGATCGTGATGCTGCCGTCGCTGGTGGCGCAGCCGCTCTCCGAGGCCGTGATGTATTCGCTCGGCATCGACATGAACATCAACTCGCTCCCGGTCGCCGCCATCGGCATCGGCATCGGGATCGACTACGGGTACTACGTGCTGTCCCGCATCGTCGAGGAACTCGTCCACGGCGAGGGCTTCGACCTGGCCATCCGTCGCATGTTCGAGACCACGGGCAAGACCGTGCTGTTCACCGGGGTCTCGCTGACCGCGAGCATCATCTTCTGGGTGTTCTTCCCGATGAAGTTCCAGGCGGACATGGCGTTGCTACTGGTCCTGCTGCTCGGGTTCCACCTCATGGGCGCCCTCATGTTCATCCCGCCGATGGTCTCGCTCTTCAAGCCGAGCTTCGCGATCAAGTACGCGGAGGAGCGAGCGCGGGTGCGCGAGGCCGCCGAGGCCGAGGCCGCTGCGGCGGCGGGAGCAGCTGGCCGGTAGCTCGCCCGGGCAAGGGGGGGTGCCGTGAGAGTACATCTCGGAGCTGCGCTCGTGTTGGGTCTCGGGCTCGCGGTGACAGCCCGGACGCCGGCCGCGGCCGACGTGAAGCCGGGCACGATGCTCGACACGTCGACCGCGGACGACGCCAAGGATCTGCTGCCGCCGGAGATCCACAAGCACTACAAGACCGGCGACTACTACAACCAGGTGGTCGAGTTCCCCGACTCCCGCTGGACCTGGGACGACGGGTTCGACGACGCCACGAAGTGGAACCGCGAGCACCTGGTGCTGAGCCCGCAGCGGGAGCCCGTCGACAAGGCGACCGGGAAGCGCCCGGACTACATCACGGGGCTGCCGTTCCCGGACATCCGCGAGGACGACCCGGAGTCGGGGTTCAAGGCGATCTGGAACCTCGACTACGCGTACTACACGGGCGGCAACAGCCATAACTGGACGGCGCTCAACTGGGTCGGTCGCAGCGGCGTCGACCGGTCGGCCGTCCAGGACGTCTACTTCATCTACTACGACGGCCAGCCGAAGCAGTATTCGCCGGCGAAGAACCCGGACAACATGCTCTACCAGCTCCTCGCGGTGTCGAAGACGCCCGCCGACCTGAACGGGACGGCCGCGCTCTCCTGGCGCTACAAGGACCCCGGCAAACGCGACGCGAGCTGGGCCTACGTCCCGGCGCTCCGTCGCGTCCGCGCGGTGTCGCCCGCCAACCGCTCCGACGGGTTCCTCGGCTCCGACCAGAGCCAGGACGACGGCTTCTTCTTCGACGGCAAGGTCGAGGACTTCGACTGGAAGATCACCGGGCACCGCGAGGCGTTGCGCTTCGTCGATCCCGACAGCATCGCGGGCAAGGTGCAGCGCCAGGCGCTGCCCGGCGGCGGCTGGCGGACGATCTCCTTCAACGACGCGCGTGCCGCCGGCTTCATGCTGCCCAAGGGGGAGTGGAAGGGCGTCGGGTGGGCGCCGGTCGCCGGCGCCGTCACGAAGCGCAAGTTCTGGATCATCGAGGGCATCCCGAAGGACAAGTACTACCTCTACGGGAAGATCGAGCTCTGGGTCGACGACTTCACCTGGCAGGGCGCGTGGAACCGGAAGTTCTCCTGGCAGGGCGAGCTGCTGAACGTCTACCAGATCATGGGATTCGCCACCGCCGACTTCAACGCGCACGAGCGCTGGGTCGGGTCGACGTTCGGCGCGCAGATCTCCGAGAACATCAAGGCCGAGCGCGCCACCGTCTCCGGCATGAACGGCCCGGGCAAAGACCCGCCGAACGACCGGCGCATCCCGCTCGAGGCGGGCTTCTTCGACAACCAGTCGCTCGACCGCTTCGGGAAGTGATCGCGGTACGCGCGACGCAGCAGGCCTGATGGATTTTCGTCCTACCGATGCAGAGGAGGGGTTCCGCAAGGAAGTCCACGCCTGGCTGACCGCCAACCTCCCCGCGGGCTGGGGCACGCCCGCATACCAGAAGCCGGAGGAGCCGGCGGAGAAGGTCGCGTTCGCGCGCGCGTGGCAGCGCCGGATGTTCGACGGCGGTTGGGCCGGGCTCTCGTGGCCGAAGGAGTACGGCGGTCGCGGCGCCAGCTACATCGAGCAGTTCATCTTCGCCGAGGAGTACACGCGCGTCGGCGCGCCGCCGATGATCGACATCGGCGTCGGTCCGGGGCTGGTCGGCCCGACGCTGATCCACCACGGCACCGAGGAGCAGAAGCGCCGGCTCCTCCCGCGCATCCTGCGCGGCGAGGACATCTGGTGTCAGGGCTTCTCGGAGCCGAACGCGGGCTCCGATCTCGCCAGCTCGAAGACGCGCGCCGAGCTGCGCGGCGACACGTTCCACGTCACCGGGCAGAAGATCTGGACCAGCTACGCCCGCTTCGCCGACTGGTGCATCCTCGTGACGCGCACCGCGTTCGCGGGGCCGAAGCACAAGGGGCTCACGTTCCTGCTCGTCGACATGACGAGCCCGGGCATCACGATCCGCCCGCTGGTCGAGATGACCGGCGTGGCGTGGTTCAACGAGGTCTTCTTCGACGACGTGCGCGTGCCGGCGTCCAACATGGTCGGCAAGCTGAACGAGGGTTGGACGATCGCCATCACCACGCTCTCGCACGAGCGCACCGGCTCCGCCCCGCACGCGCGCCTCGGCGCGGAGCTCCGCGACGTGCTGGGGCTCGCCAAGCGGCTCACGCGCGACGGCCGCCCGGTGACACAGGACGCGCGCTACCGGCAGCGGCTGGCGCAGGCGTTCATCGACAACGAGATCCTGCGCCTCATCGCGTACAAGCAGGTGAGCGAGCTCATGCGCACGGGACAGCCGGGGCCGGAGGGCTCGTTCCTGAAGCTCTTCTGGAGCGAGTTCGACATGCGCATGAAGGAGCTCGCGATCGAGCTCGAAGGACCGTACGCGGCGCTCGAGCGCGGCGCCGCGCCGGCCGTCGACGCCGGGCGCTGGCAGTACGAGTACCTCTGGTCGCGGGCGGCGAGCATCTACGCCGGTACGTCCGAGGTCCAGCGCAACATCATCGCCCAGCGCGTGCTGGGCCTGCCGCGAGGGTGAGGGAGCATGGCCGGAGAGATCCCGATCATCGACGTCTGGACGCAGTTCATCTCGGGCACGCCGCCGGGCGTGAACCCGGAAGGGGAGAACGTCTTCCGCAACTACGGGATGCTCGACGTCTTCCACCACGGCAGCGACGTCGCGAAGATGGTCGACGCGATGGACGCGGCCGGCGTGAAGGTCGCGCTCATGTCCGGTGACAACGAGTCCGTGGCGAAGGCGCAGAACGAGTTCCCGGGCCGCATCTACGGGCAGTACCACGCCGACCCGCGCCACATCATGAAGGCCGTGAAGGAGCTGGACCACTACGTCCGCAACTGCGGCTTCGTGTGCCTGCGCATCGAGCCGTTCATGTGGCGGAAGGCGCCGACCGACCGCGCCTACTATCCGCTCTACGCGAAGGCGGCGGAGCTAGACGTCGCGTTCCAGACGCAGGTCGGGCACACCGGACCGCTGTACCCGTCGGAGACCGGGCGCCCGATCTACATCGACGAGGTCGCGCTCGACTTCCCCGAGCTCCGCATCGTGTGCGGGCACATCGGCTGGCCGTGGACCGAGGAGATGATCGCGGTCGCGTGGAAGCACCGGAACGTCTTCATCGACACGTCGGCGCACGTGCCGAAGCACTACCCGCCCGAGTTCGTCCACTTCCTCAAGACCTTCGGCAAGGACAAGGTCTGCTTCGCGACGGACTACCCGCTGCTCCAGTGGAGCCGGGTGCTGAAGGAGGTCGACGCGCTCGGCCTCGCCCCCGAGATCAAGCAGAAGTTCTTCCACGACAACGCCGTCCGGGCGTTCAAGCTCCCGCACTGAGGTTTCGCACCATGGCCGACGCACAGCCGCTGCTCTTCGAGGTCGAGGACGGAGTGGGATGGATCGTCCTCAACCGTCCCGAGGCCCGCAACGCGATGAACGCCGAGATGCGCCAGCTCTACCTGGACGCGCTCGCCCGCTGCGGCGAGGACCCGGAGATCCGGGCCGTCGTGCTGACGGCGACCGGCAAGGGGTTCTGCACCGGCGCCGATCTCTCCGGCAGCCGCGCCGCCACGGGCGCGCCGGCGGCGCCGCACCCCGGCCAGACCCGCGAGGGCATGAAGCCCAGCCAGCGCGTGATCCGCACGCTCTGGGAGCTCGAGAAGCCGACGATTGCCGCCGTGAACGGCGTCGCCGCCGGCCTCGGGGCGCACCTCGTCTACGCCTGCGACCTGGTGATCGCGGCCGACGACGCGCGCTTCATCGAGGTCTTCGTCCGCCGCGGGATCGCGCTCGACGCGGGCGGGGCATTCCTCCTCGCGCGCCACGTCGGGCTCCACAAGGCGAAGGAGCTGGTCTTCTTCGGTGACGACCTCTCCGCGCAGGACGCCGAGCGCCTCGGCATCGTGAACAAGGTCGTGCCCGCCGCGGAGCTGGAGCAGGCGACACGCGAGTGGGCGAAGAAGCTGGCCGCGGGCCCGACGTTCGCGATCGGCCTCTCGAAGCGGCTGCTCAACCGCTCCCTCCAGGGCGACATGGACACCTGCTTCGCCGAGGAGGCGTTCTCGCAGGCGCTCGCCGCCAACAGCGAGGACATGCGCGAGGGGATCCGCTCGTTCATGGAGAAGCGCCCGCCGGCGTTCAAAGGCCGCTGACGCCCGACGCCGTGGCCGCTCGGCGCCTGCTCCGAGAGGTTTTCCCGACGCCGCCACGCTGGTAGGGTCGCGTCATGGCGCACGGCGCCTCGGCCCACGACCGGCTCACGAGCGAACGCTACTTCGCGCTCGTGGATCAGGGAGTGCCCCCCGAGGACCGGGTGGAGCTCCTCGAAGGGGTGGTGGTGGCCATGTCGCCGTCGACTCCGCCGTACGCGTCGGCGGTCACTCGCGTCCATCGCGCGTTGCGCGAGACGCCCGGTACGGTGCCGGTGATCCGTGTGCAGTGCTCGTTCATTGCCAGTGCGGTGTCCGTGCCCGAGCCCGACGTCGCCGTCGTGCCAGGGACGGAGGCCGACTACGACCGACGCCACCCGACGGCTGCGCTCGTCGTCTTCGAGGTCGCGGACAGCTCGCTGGCGCAGGATCGTCTGACGAAGTCCGCGATCTACGCGGCAGCCGCCATCGCCGACTACGACATCGTCGACGTCCGCGATGACGTCGTCGAGGCGTATCATCGTCCCGACCCGGAGGCGCGGCGCTACCTCGAGCTCCGGGTGCACGGACGCGGCGATCGCGTCGCTCTGACCGCGTTCCCCGGCGCGACACTCGCCGTCGACGACCTGCTGCCCGGGGCTAGAACGCGCCCGAGAACCCCGCGTCCGGCACGTCCAGCACGCTGCGGTCGCCCGACTGGATCGCGCGCAGCTTCGAGTGCACGCCAGGCAGGACGAAGTTCGCGAAGTACTTCGCGGCCATCACCTTGCCGCGGTAGAAGTCGTGCTCCTCGTGGCTCTGGTCGTCCTCGACGTCGCCACGCTTGCTCTCGGCGACGACCGCGGCCTCGAGCAGGAGGTGCGCGATCGTCACCTCGGCCATCAGCTCGAGGAAGAGGTTCGCGACCAGCGTCACCTGGTCGATCTTGCCGCTCATGAAGAACTCCATGAGCGTGCCGGCCGCCTGCTGGAGCGCGCCCAGCGCGTCGCCGAGCGCGTGGACCTCGCCCGCGATGCCGGGCTGGTTCTCGTACCCGGCGACGAACGTCTGGATCTCCTGGAGGAACGCGGCGAAACTGGCGCCGCCGTGCGCCTGGAGCTTGCGCGCCACCAGGTCGACGGCCTGGATGTGGTTCGTGCCCTCGTAGATCGAGAAGATCTTCGCGTCGCGGCAGTACTGCTCGACGGGGTTGTCCTGCACGTAGCCGGCGCCGCCGTAGGTCTGGATGGCCTCCTCGGCGATGCGGAACGCCTGGTCGGCGCAGTAGGCCTTCACGATCGGGGTGAGCAGGTCGACCTGTCCTTCGTGGAAGGCGGCCTTGCCCGGGTCCTTCTTCTCCCACGCCGCGGCCAGGTCGGCGTGCAGCGCGAGCTTCACCGCCAGCGTCCGCATCCCTTCGACCTTCGACTTCATGTCCATCAGCATGCGACGGACGTCGGCGTGCTCGATGATCGCCACGCGCGGCGCGTTCGGGTCCTTGAAGTTCTTGACCGACGACCCCTGGAGCCGCTCGCGCGCGTAGTGCAGCGCGTTCAGGTACGCCGTCGCCGCCACCGCGACGCCCTGGATGCCGACCGCGATGCGGGAGCTGTTCATCATCCGGAACATCTGCTTGATGCCGACGTGCGGCTGGCCGCCCACCAGGATGCCGCGGCAGCCGCCGTTCTCGCCGAAGTTGAGCACCGCGGTCGCGGACGCACGGATCCCGAGCTTGTGCTCGATCGACGCCGTGACGACGTCGTTCGGCTCCCCGAGGCTCCCGTCCTCGTTCACCCAGATCTTCGGCACGATGAAGAGCGACAGGCCCTTGGTGCCGGGCGGCGCGCCGTCGATGCGGGCCAGGACCAGGTGGATCACGTTCTCCGCCAGGTCGTGGTCGCCCGCCGAGATCCAGCACTTCGTCCCGCTGATCCTGTAGACGAAGCCGTCCAGCGGGGTCGCCTTGGTCTTGGTGGCGCCGACGTCGGAGCCGGCGTGCGGCTCGGAGAGGCACATCGTGCCGGAGAAGCGGCCGGCCAGCATGTGGGGAAGGAAGCGTTGCTTGTCCTCGGGGAGCGCGAAGTGGTGGATCACGTCGGCCGCGCCGTGGGTGAGGCCCGGGTACATGTTGAAGGCGGTGTTGGCGCCGCTCAGCAGCTCCTGGATGATGACCTCCGCGGCGCTCGGCCCGCCGAAGCCGCCGGCGTCCTGCGGCATCGCGAAGGAGATCATCCCGAGCTCGAAGAGCTTGTCCCACGCGTCCTTGAAGCCGGGCGGCGTGTGGACGACGCCCTTCTCGAGGCGGCAGCCGAGGCGGTCGCCGGAGCCGCTCAGCGGTCCGCTCACCTCGGTCGCGTAGCGGTGCACCTGCTTGAGGAACGCGTCGACGTCCTCGCGCGTGAGGTGCGAGAACTTCTCGTGCTCGAAGAGCTGCTGGATCCTCAAGTGCTCGTAGAGCGTGAAGTCGATCGCGCGCAGGTCGGCCTTGTAGGAATTCACTCCCGCGTCGGACATCCTCGTGGCTCCCTCCGGAAAGCGTGCGGCGATGCCGCAGCGCGGCGATTTATGCCCGGCTCGGTCGGCTGCGGCAACCCTGAGCGGGGAGAGTGTGGGGTCGGGACGGGGGTGCCGTTGCGGCTCCCGGTCCTCGCCGGTCCACCGGCGCTCGTGTCGGCGAGCGGGCGCTCCGGCTGCGGGGGTCGCTGCAACGGCACCCCCGTCCCGTCCCCTTCGCGATCGACGCAATCGGCCCCCCGCTCGGACTTGGCGCGGCCACATCGCTGTCGTGGATTGTCATGGGAAGCTTGCAGTGGGGGGCGTGGGGTCGTACGTTCGCTCGATTATTGGAGGGTCGATGGTCGGGATCACGTCGTACGGAGCGTATGTGCCGATGTTGCGGTTGCCGCTCGGGAAGCCGGGCGGGCCGGAGAAGGCGGTCGCGAACTGGGACGAGGACGCGGTCACCATGGCGGTGGCGGCGGCGGTCGACTGCTTGAAGGGGGTCGACCGTGCTTCCGTCGACGGGGTGGTCTTCGCGTCGACGTCGTATCCGTTCAAGGAGAAGCAGGGGGCGGCGATCGTCGCGCGCGCGCTGGATCTCCGGCGGGACGTGATGACGGCCGACCTGGGCGACTCGCTGCGGGCCGGGACGACGGCGCTCCGCACGGCGGTCGACGCGGTGAAGGCCGGGTCGGCGACGCGCGTGCTGGTGGTCGTCGGCGAGACCCGCATGGCGGCGCCGCGGACGGCGATGGAGTCGCAGATCGGTGACGGCGCGGCGGCGTTCCTGGTCGGCGACGCGGACGTCGCGGTCGGCGTGACGGCGGCGCACGCGGTGTCGGACGAGATCATCGACGTGTGGCGCACCGAAGGCGACCCGTTCGTGCACGCGTGGGAGGACCGCTTCGTCGTCGACCACGGGTACCGGGTGAACGTGCGCGAGGTCGTGAAGGGGCTGCTCCAGAAGACCGGCCTCGGGCCCAAGGACTTCACGCGGGTCGTCCTCTACGGCCCGGACGCGCGCAGCCACGCCACCGTCGCGAAGGAGCTGGGGCTGGATCCCGCGACGGTCCAGGACCCGCTGTTCGGCAAGGTCGGCAACGCCGGCGCCGCGTTCGCGCCGCTGCTCCTCGCGGCCGCCCTCGAGCACGCGAAGGCGGGCGAGCGCGTGCTGCTGGTCGGCTACGGCGACGGCGCCGAGGCGTTCGTCCTCGAGACCACGCCCCAGGTCGAGCGCATGGAGGGGCGCCGCGGCGTCGGCTGGCACCTCGCGCGCCGCGCCGATCTCCCGAGCTACGACATGTACCTCCGCTTCCGGCAGCTCCTCGCGACCGAGCACGACCGGCGCGCCGGCGGCGGCCTCTCGGCCACCAAGCACTTCCGCGACCGCGACTCCGACGTCACGCTGCTCGCGCAGACCTGCCGGCGCTGCAGCCAGACGCAGTTCCCGCGCCAGCGCGTCTGCTTCAAGTGCTTCGCGAAGGACGAGTTCGATCCCCTCCGCCTCTCCGACAAGATCGGCACCGTGAAGAGCTTCACCTTCGACAACTTCGCGGGCAGCCCGAACCCGCCGCTGGTCGCGGGCATCGTCGACGTCGAGGGCGCGCGCCTCTACATCCAGATGACCGACGTGTCGCCGAAGGAAGTGAAGCTCGGCATGCCGGTCGAGCTGACCTTCCGGAAGATCCACGAGGCGGGCGGCACGCCCAACTACTTCTGGAAGTCCACGCCGGTCCGCTAGGAGGTCGTCATGAATCCCGAAGCCATCCGCGACAAGGTCGCCATCGTCGGCATGGGGTGCTGCAAGTTCGGCGAGAACTGGGACAAGGATCCCCAGGACATGATCGTCGAGGCCGCGTACGAGGCCTACGCCGACGCGAAGCTCGAGGACCCGCAGCGGCAGATCGAGGCCGTGTTCTGCGGCGCGCAGTATCCGTCGAAGGGCACCGCCGAGGTCGCCGACGCGCTCAAGCTCTTCAACCGTCCCGTCAGCATGGTCGTGAACTACTGCGCGACCGGCACCGACGCGTTCCGCTACGGCGTGTTCGCGGTCGCGTGCGGGATGTACGACACGGTGCTGGTGGTCGGCTTCGACAAGCCGAAGGACCGCGGCGTGTCGGGGCCGAGCGTCGCCGTCACCGGCGTGCGCGGGCTGCCGGCGACGCCCGCCGGCTGGTTCTCGCTGTGCGCCGCCAAGTACTTCGAGACCTACGGCGCGGGGCGCGAGGACCTCGCCAAGATCGCCGTCAAGAACCACCACAACGGCACGCTCGCGCCGAAGTCGATGCTGAAGCGCGAGATCACCGTCGCCGACGCGCTGAAGGCCCGCATCATCTCGTGGCCGTTCGGCCTCTACGACTGCGCTGCGCAGTCCGACGGCGCCGCCGCCGCGATCATCACGCGCCGCGACCTCGCGAAGGGCTTCCGCGACGACTTCGTGCTGGTGCGCGGGATCGGCATCGCGCTCGCGCCCAACCCGCAGGAGGACCCCGACTTCGACTTCCTGCGCTGGAAGGCGACCGAGTACGCAGCCACGCAGGTCTACGCGCAAGCCGGCATCACCGACCCGCGGAAGGAGATCCACGTCGCGCAGGTCCACGACTGCTTCACGCTCACGGAGCTGCTCGCGTACGAGGACCTGGGCTTCTGCGAGAAGGGCTCCGCCAAGGAGCACATCGCGAGCGGCACCTTCGCGCTCGACGGCGAGCTGCCGGTCAATACCGACGGCGGGCTGAAGACCTTCGGCCATCCCACCGGCGCGACCGGCGTCCGGATGATCTACGAGAACTACAAGCAGCTGCAGGGGAAGGCCGAGAAGCGTCAGGTGAAGAACGCGACCGTGGCGCTCAGCCACAACATCGGCGGCGCGCCGCAGGCGTGCGGCATCTGCATCGTCGGGATGCCCTGACGCGGCGACGGTTCCCGGACGGTGCGCCGCGGCCCGGAATATCCGGGCGCGGGTAGTGGTCCGCCCGACGACTTCGTGCTATCGGAGGGGCGGACCGTAGGTGCGGCAGCCAGCCGCGCGGACGAGCGGGGCCACCTCGTACCTCTTCTTCCGCCCCGCGAAGAGGAGGGGGAGATGAGCAAGCTGGCGATGATGGCGGCGGTCGTGATGGCGGTCGCGCTGCCGGTGCCCGCGGGGTGGGCGGCCCGTGCGAAGCCGACGGCGTGCCCCGGCGGCCGGTTCCCGGTGGATCCGGTGCTCGTCCCCGGCGCGACGTCGGGCGACGCGATCGTGGTGAGCGACACCCAGGTGTCGATCGAGAGCGGGTGTGGGGCCGTCGCGGCGAAGCGCCGCGTGACGCGCAGCGCGACGTTCCTCGCCGCCCGGTGGAACGGATGCGGCACGCTCTCGGGCCCGGTCCGTCTGGTCATGAAGCTCGACGACGCCACCTGCCGGACCCTCACGGGTCGCTTCACGAACCGCAAGGGCAAGATCAACCGCGTGCTGCAGGCCGCGCTCGAGATGCCGGCGGGCGCGTTCGGGGGGCCGCGCGATCCGCTGCCGCCCGGCGCGCAGGTGGTGAGCCCGGCCGAGTTCGACCAGCTGAAGACCCAGCCCGGCTTTCACTTCATCGACGCCAACCAGATCGCGGCCGATGCCGCCGAGCTGGCGCGGCGGGACGCGCAGGACGAGCAGGTCGTCATGGACTTCGTCGGCCAGGATCCGGGGCTGGCCGCGCAGTACATGGGCGGCGTCGACCCGAACGAGCCGGGTGTGGCCCAGGGCGACGACGGCAACTATCTCCGGACGTTCACCGACGACACCGGCGCGCCGCGCACGGTCGTGACGCACGGGCCGCGCTTCTTCATGCGGGCGGCCGCCGGCGGGATCCGGAGCTTCCCCACCAAGAACAACCAGCTCGTGATGTACGGCAACTTCTACGAGAGCCTCAAGAACATCGACCCCGCGCTGGTGGGGAACCTGCAGCCGCCCGACACCGTCGCCGGCTTCGCACTCGCGGACCTCACGGCGCTCAACGGCTCGCTGATCGCCAACATCGGGCAGTACCTCAACCTCATCCCGCCGCCGGGCGGCACGCCGCCGCCCGGCTATCCGGCGAGCTGCAACGCCGAGGAGGGCGCCGGCGACGGCACCGACCGCTCGGGCAGCTCGCCGTCCTGCGCGACGCACTCGTCGATCGGCGTCTACGCGAATCGCACCTGGCCGCTCAAGTTCTTCGCGACCTGCGTCAAGGACCAGGCGAGCCGCGGCACCTGCTGGGACTTCGGCACCACCGGGGCCGTCGAGCTGTGGGTCGCCAAGAAGTACGGGCGCTGGGTCAACCTGTCCGAGCAGGACATGAACCTGCACATGAAGGCGAACTGGCGGCCGGCCGCGTACGGCGACGGCGAGTGGCCCGGCAACGCGCTCGCCGCGATGATCGTGAGCAACCTGCTCCCCGATCCCTTCAACCCGTTCGGCGGCGCTTATAGCTATCCGTTCGAGGAGCAGTGGGACTACAACCCGTCGAACTCCCGCACCGCGAACGACATGACGCAGACCTACACCAAGTCCTGCGTCGGGTACGGCGGCGACGAGAGCGCCTTCTGCTCGGACACCGCCGGGCAGGGCCGTTTCACCTGCACGACGGTGCTGTTCATCACCTACTGCGGCATGGGCGGACCGCCCATCGCGACGACGTCGGGCTTCTATCCGACGTCCTACAGCGAGCTCTGGAACGCGAGCGACCCGAACACCTCGCTCTCGCTCATGATCCTCGCCCTCGGCCTCTTCCAGAAGCCGGTGATCTACAGCTTCTCGGCGCCTGGCTCGTTCTGGGTCGGCTCGTCGGGTTACGTACCCTACCGGGGGCCGCACTGTCCGATCACGACGAACTCCCAGGGCAAGAACGTGTGCGTGCCGTCGTCGGGCTGCGAGTGCGACGTCGGCGGGCACGCGGTGCTCGCCACCGGCTTCATCGACAACAGCCAGCTCCCGGCGGGCGCGCCGCCGGGTTCCGGCGGCGGCTACCTCATCATCAAGAACTCCTGGAGCAACTGCTATGGCGACGCCGGCTACAGCTACCTGCCGTACGACTGGGTGAAGGCGTACGGCCTCGCGGCGGAGGTGGTGGGCGACATCGACTAGCGGACTGCGTCCCGGGTCATGAATTCGCGGTGCGGCGTGTCATTTCCAAGTTGACGATCGGACGCGCTGCCGGGTAGGTGCGCCCCCGAGGGAATGTCCCCTCGCACAAGATCAAGGGCACGGGTGCCGCGCTGGTGAAGGTGAAGAAGCTGACCGACGCGGTCGGGCTCGTCACCACCACGGGAACGGGGCCCGACACGAACTACATCGCCGTGTTGCACGGTGCAGCGGGCCCCGTCGAGTTCCAGATGAGCATCGTCATCTCGGCGAAGAAGGGGAACGGCACCGTGAAGCCCAACTTTGGACCCCTGGTCAGCCTGGCCAGCGGCGGTTCGGTCGCCATCAAGGGCTTCGAAGTCTACACCCCGGTCCCGAACGTGGGGACCAACGTCGCGGACTGCACGACCGTGCTCACCGCTGCGATCCCCGGTGTGACGCTCGATCCGGCTCCGAATCCGTGTGCCACCGGAACGCTCGTCGGCGTCGGCGGCCTCACGGCCGGCAGCTGAGTTCTCGATCGACCGCGGGCGGACCGCCGATCGAACCGAGAGGTCGGCGGTCCGTGCCGCATTTGTCCCCCCGGTTGGCCTCCGCTCACTCCACCGAGTACGGGTCCGTCACGCAGGGGAAGTCCGAGTCCGGATCGTAGAGCTCGCTCAGCAGGGTGTACGCGAGCGGTACGGTCCGCGCCGTCGCGTTGTCGGCGAGACACTGCGTCTTGTCGACCACGCACCCGAGCACGTCGCGCACGGTCGGCGGGCCCGGGCCGTCGAACGCGCAGTCCGCGGCCGCGGTCGCGAAGTCGAGGCCGTCGGCGGCGAGGAGCTGGTCGAGGGGCACCGGACATGTCGCCGCGACCTTTCCGGCGAAGCGCGCCGTCATAGACTCGCGGTGGGTGACCATCGCGTCGCAGCGGGTCTGGGCGCGGGTGAGGCACGCGTCGGTGCGCTCGCCGTCCGGGTCGTCGGCCGCGACGTCGAGCACGCACTTCGCGATCTGGAGCACGCAGCGGTCCATCATCTTCTGCTCGGCGGCGAAGAGGGTGCTCCCGAGCGTCACCAGGCCCGCCTGGCAGCGCGCGAGCGCCGCGGGCGTCGCGTCGACGACCGTGCGCTGGCCGCGCCAGATCCCGCCCAACGTCAGCTGGCAGGTGTCGTCGCAGAGCAGCGTGCCCGGCGGCTCGCACTGCTCGCCCGCGAGCCCGTCGACGACGCCGTCGCCGCACGCCGGCAGGGTACAGTCCGTGCGGCAGTGATCGGGGAGGACGTCCGAGTTCTGCGCGCCGTCGTCGCACTCCTCGCCGCTGTCGAGCATGCCGTTGCCGCACGCCGCGAGCTCGACAGTGCAATCCGACGCGCACCCGTCACCGTCGACCTGGTTCCCATCGTCGCATTCCTCGCCGTCCTCGAGGACGCCGTTGCCGCAGACGCCGCCCTCGATCGTGCAGTCCGCGGCGCAGCCGTCGCCGTCGACCTGGTTGCCGTCGTCGCACTCCTCGTCGGAGTCGACGACGCCGTCGCCGCAGGACGGGTCGACGCAGGTGGTGCGGCAGGCGTCGGGCGTCGTGTCGGAGTTGTCGGGGCCGTCGTCGCACTGCTCGCCGTCGTCGACCTCGCCGTTCCCGCACAGTGGGGCCGCGACGCAGTCGTCGTCGGTGGGGATGCCGAGGTGGGCGAGGATGGTCGGGGCGCGGGGCGCGAGCGTCGCGAGCGCGGTGGCCTCGGTACACGTGAGGGTCTCGCGCTGGCAGCGGGCGAGGTCGATCGGGTTCGTGTCGTCGACCTCGCGCGCCGGGCAGAAGAGGCTCAGCTCGTTGAAGCCGAGGCCGTCGTCGCCGAGCAGCTGCTCCGGCGAGATGCCGCCCACCACCGTGCAGCTCGGCCCGGCGACGTCGACGCGCTTGGTCGCGCTCGCGACCTTCGGCAGCGCGGCGGTGCAGCTCCGGGCGACCTTCGCGAGGCACGCGTCGTCGGTCGCGGAGTGGCCCGCGAGCGCGCCCTCGCAGGCCATCGCCTCGGCGACGCACCGGGACAGCACGTGTCGGCGGTCGGTGGTGAGCTGCTCGCCGGCCGCGACGATGCGACGCTGGCAGGTCGTGAGCGGGGCATCCGCGCCGCGCGCTGGGGCCAGCGCGGCCGCGGTCAGCAGCACGGCAGGGAGGAGGACACGTCGCATGCGCCAGGGTCTGCTCGCACGATCCGTACCAGCACGGGCGGCCGACGGGCGCGCGGAACGGCGGGGTGCGACGTCGAATCCGTGACGGCCGGCGGAATCGCGCCGTGCGGGCACTGGCGCTGGATGGTCCCGAATGCTTTACGGGGACGCCATGAGCGTGACCGTCGTCGAGCGCCACGGCCGCCGCTGCGCCAGCACCGGCTCCAAGTGGGAACCCATCGTGGGCTATTCGCGGGCCGTGCGGCGCGGGGGCACGCTCGCGGTGAGCGGCACCGTCGGCGTGAACCCTGATGGCACCTATCCGGCGACGCTCGCCGACCAGACCCGTCGCGCGCTCACGATCGTGCGCGAGGCGATCGAGGCGCTCGGCGGCCGGATGGAGCACGTGATCCGCACGCGCATGTTCGTCACCGACATCGCGCGCTGGGAAGAGGCGGCGGCGGTCCACGGCGAGGTCTTCGGCGACATCCGCCCGGCGACGAGCATGGTCGAGGTCGCCCGCCTCATCGACGCGGCGGCTCTGATCGAGATCGAAGCCGACGCGATCCTCGGGTGAGCGCGCGCCGGAGCGAGCTGCTCCGGACGACCTGGGCGCTCGCCTGGCCGGTCATCCTCTCGTTCTCGATCGAGTCGCTGGTCGGCCTGT
>Ga0335069_10003022_pt1 | contig 25627 bp, 25 predicted proteins | sample Lox_Sample_11_FD_206714 | JGI IMG/M metagenome (GOLD analysis project Ga0335069, IMG submission 206714) | Soil microbial communities from Loxahatchee National Wildlife Refuge, Florida, United States - Lox_Sample_1.1 | ecosystem: Environmental > Terrestrial > Soil > Wetlands | place: USA... | reverse complement strand
ACGTTCTCCAATCCGCCGGCGTTCTCACGCGGCCAATGACGAAGGCCCGCTTGCGACACGGGGAAACCATACACCTTGATGAGATTGATCGCCACAGAAGAGACGCGGACCACAAACGCGGTGGTCCACGCTACCCGCTGCCTGGCTTGATGCGCGCACCAAGACGCAGGGCTCAGCTTGCCCTGCGCCAGGTGTGCCGAACTGGGGGCGAGATTCTTTAGAACGGAATATCTTCGTCGCGGATTTCGTTGTCGAACGGCGCGGCAGCGTCCGGTGCGGGCTCGGGCGCCGGAGGGGGCGGGGCAGAGGGGCGCGCGGGCGCAGAGCGTTCCTCGCCGGCGGCGGGCATACGTTCGGAGTCGGCTCTTGATCCCAGCATCTGCATGCGGTTGGCGATGATCTCGTAGCTGGTGCGCTTGTTGCCGGATTGGTCTTCCCACTGCCGGCTGCGGATGGAGCCTTCGATATAAATCTGCTTGCCTTTGGTCAGATACTCCCCACAGATCTCTGCCAGTTTGTTCCAGGCGACGATGTTGTGCCACTCCGTGCGCTTTTGTTGTTCGCCGGTGCGGTCCTTGAAGCTTTCGTCGGTAGCCAGCGTAAACTTGGCGACCGGGGCGCCACTGGGCGTGTACTTGACCTCGGGGTCCTTGCCCAAACGACCGATCAGGATGACCTTGTTGACAGAGCCAGACATGGGAGCCTCTCTTTGGGTGTGAAGGTGGACGGGCTTGCTTTCAACCGGACGGCGCGTTCAGCGCCGGCGGGCGCTCGCAACTACTCGCCTCGGTGCTTGGCGGCAGGCGCGGCGACGCCCAGTTTCTTCAGCTTTTGGCGCGCCAGGTCAGACTCGTGCGCGTCAGGAAAGCGCTGAATCAAGGAGCGCAGCTCGCGCGTGCCTGCCGGTTTCTGGCCATTCTCGAGCAAAGCATAGCCTTTCCTAAGTTGCGCCGCCGCCAGCTTGTTGCCGGAAGGGTAGCGCTCGATGCACTTGTTGTACTCATCGATGGCTTCGGTAAATTTCTGCTGGCTGTAGTAGCACTCGCCGATATAGAACTGGGCGTTCGACGCGCGGTCGCTGTCACCATAGTACTTCAGATAGTCCTGGAAGGATTGAATGGCCAGCGTCCACTGCCCGCCGTTGTAATAGCTCAGCCCTGAACTGTAGAGCGAGTTGGCGTCCGGGATGGGGGCCGCAGGAGCCTTGGCATCCCCCGCGGGTGACGCCGGACCGGCCGCCGGCTGGCCGCCGGCTGGCAAAGTCTGCAGGATGTTCTGCGTCTGGGCCACCTGATCACTTACTTTGGCAAGCCGGGACTTCGCTTCATCGAGGCTTTCACTCAAGGCCTGAACCTGGCTGGCCAAGGCGTCAAATTTCGCGTTGGTGGAGGCCAAGTTCTGTTGCATCGACCCGCGTAAGTCGCTGACCGTAGCCTTCATGGCGGTGACGTTATCGCTGGTCTGCTCAACCAGGGTCTTCAGCACGGCCGCTTGGGTGTCGACCGTCTTTTGCAGGTTCTGGACCGCTTGCTGGAGTTGGTCGAGTTGCTGCATCATCTGAATAGTCTCTTTGCTGACGCCAAAAGCCGGCCGCGTCAGAACCAGCAGCAACAAACTCGCAAGGAGTCCCACAAATTGTTGCTTTCTCAAGATGTTTTCCCCTTGATTTGCAAGATTCGTACCAGCGCAGTCTAACCTTTTGCGGCCCTGCGGGTCAACGGTTCCCGTTGGGGGATGCACTTCTTTCTGCCTTTGAACTTGTGAGGGAAGCGAGGGAAGAGGGCGCGTGCGGTGCGGGCTACTACGGAAGGGACGGTCTGGGTGTTTCCCTGCAGCCGGCACAAGTTGGGCGTTGAGAGACAGCGAGATACGTTGGCTCACGTTTGATGACGCGCCGCTTCGAGCCTTCCAGGGCACACTACCGCGCACGCGGGAACGGCACAACAGCTTCAGCAGGTGAACCCAGCGAAGGGATCGAAGGATTGCCGGGAGTCCTCTTCGGACCCCCGGCAGTCTTTAACCTACTTGGATTCGGCGCCGTAATGGAAGTGAGCGCGGCGGTTTTGCTGCCAGCACTCTTCGTTCTCATCCGTGCAGACCGGCTTCGACTTTCCGTACGAAATCGTCGAGACGCTGTCCGCAGAAACACCCGCGTTGACCAGGAAGGTCTTGGCGGCGGCGGCGCGGCGTTCACCGAGGCCGAGGTTGTATTCCTCACTGCCACGGCTGTCGCAGTGACCCTCGACGGTGAACTTGATGCTCTGGTGCTGCTTCAGGAAGCTCGCATCGCCAGTAAGGGCTGTCTCTGCATCGGGCCGGATATCAGACTTGTCATAGTCAAAATAGGCGTCCTTGACATTTTGACCAAACAAGTCCTCTTCACTGATTTCTTTCACCGGCGGCGGTGGTGGCGGCGGTGGCGGAACCGTGACAGTTACGCGGGCGGTGGCACTCTGCGTTCCGCCAGGGCCCGTGGCAGTCAGGGTGTAGGTCGTTGAATCCTGAGGGGTGACGGAAGAGGAACCTTGGGCTTGGACCTTGCCAACTCCCGGTTCCAGATCCAGTTCGGTGGCATTCTGAGAGCTCCAGCTTAGCGTAATGGACTGGCCTTTCTCAACGGTGCTGGGCTCAGCGGTCAACGTCACGGTGGGGGCCGGCGGCGGTGGCGGTGGCGGTGGCGGCGGTGGAGCAACTTCCTTCTTCTTGTGGCAAGCGCCAGCCAGCAAAACGACTCCCAGGATTCCGACGAGAACCGCAAGACTGCGTTTCTTCGTTCGCATGCTTGATCCTCCTTGATCGGCTAGAAATTCTCGTGATCCCGTGGACACAGAGAATTATTGGGATTTCCCTCCCTCTTAGCGAAACATCATGTGCCAATAAGTCTTTCCCGCAAGCGGGGGGATAAAGGCTAATTAAAGCAGAAATACTAACATCAGAAGGAATCAAAATACAACGGCTCGCTTTGGGGCCTGTCTCCACAACAACCTGCCGATTCATGGCAAGTCTGCCCCTTTCGCAGGGAGCCGTTAATTCGACCAGTTGGGATTCCAATTCTGTCCGTCCCGTGTCAACTGCTTCGGATCTTGTCCATTTGCCAGCATGGTCCACACTTGCCGGGAACCCGAGCGTGTGGACTCGAAGGCCAAGTGCCGCCCGTCCGGCGACCACGTGGGATGCTCATTACGTGCCGCGTCGTGCGTTAACTGGATGATGCGCCCACTGGCAATTTCCATGACGTAAATATCGTACGTTCCTGTGTCGCTCACACGCCAATGGAAGGCCATGAAGAGTCCGTTGGGCGACCAGGAAGGGCTGCTGGTGTCGCCGCCGAGCGTAGTCAAACGCCGCAGATTCGTGCCGTCCGAGGACATGATGTAAATCTGTGGCGAACCACTGCGATCGGAAACAAAGCCGATTTCATTGCCGGTCTTCGGATTCCACACCGGAGAGATATCGACGCCCCGCGAAAAGGTCAGGCGCTGGAGATTGAACCCATTGGGGTCGGAAATGTAAATCTCCGGATCGCCGCCCATGCTCGAGCAGAAGGCGATCTTCTTTCCGTCCGGCGACCACGCGGGCGTCGTGTTCAGCCCCTTGTACGAGGGGAAGGGAACTCGCCGATTGGTCTCGAAAGAGAAAATCCGGATTTCGGGGTTTCCGGAGGCGTAAGTGGTGAACGCCAGCCGCGTATTATCGGGTGACCAGCGCGGCGTCGTCGAAATAGAGCCGTAGCTGGTGACGGGATGCTGATTGAACCCATCGTGGTCCATCACCCATATCTCCTGGTGGCGTGTACGGCTGCTGACAAATGCAATGCGCGTCAGGCTGATGCCCGAGATTCCTCCGCCCAGGGCCTGGATGATCTCGTTCGCGAACCGGTGCGCCGACTCGCGCGCGGAGACTTCATTCATGGTGGCGACGTAGCGCTTCGCGAGTACACCCGGGTTCGCCCGGTTCCCGAGATCAAACAGCCGGCCGGTGATCACTAAGTTGGAATTGATGTTCTCGGTTTTGCCAAAAGCCAACATTTGCGCGGAAGCCGGCGGGTTGGTCCACGCTTGGAAATCCACGTCGAGGGGTTCTTCGGGCAACTTCTCGGGGTAATAGCTTTTGCTGACCAGCTCGAAAATCCCTGCTTCGTCCAGGTCACTCCGCAACGTCTGGTTGAATACCTGGGTCAGGCTCACCAGCGTTTGGTCGACGGACTTTGGCGCGAAATCGGCCACCGCCAGGCGGACACGTGGCGCGCCGAGGTTGATGCCCGTGCTGAACCAATCTTGACTTTCGGCAGTTCGTGAGGCGAGAAAAAGTCCCCCGGCAAGTGCCAGACCGAGGAGAAACGAAGCAGTGGTTTTATGCCAGCTCATGGGAGTAACGTTTCTCAATATACTAAGATGCTTCAAGTTTGGCAAGCAGATGTCTCGCAATGTGATATATTTTTACAAGTTGATGGAAAGCAATTTCCATTCCTATCGCCGGTGAAAATCGAAGTAGAACTCAACCTTAACGCTCCGCCCCGGAAAGTCCGGCGGCAGCGGGGCCAGGGGATTTGAGGCCAGAACGGCGCGCGTCGCGGAACGATCCACTTCGGGCACGCCGCTGGGTTGTGTTAACTGGAGGCTGTTGATCGACCCGTCGCGGGCGATTTCGAAGGTCACATAGACGCGCGGCGCCGTGGTGATGTTGGGACTCACCGTCGAAAGCAGCCAGTTGGCGCTGATGCGATTGCGCACCGCTGCCACGTACCAGCCATAACGCTCACCGAAACTCCCGCCTTCGCCCATACTGAGGCCGCCGGAGCCCGCCCCATTCACTACTTGTGTATAGGTCATCGTGGGGGCGCCGCCCTGGCCGTAAGGGACAGCGTTTTCCGGGGGCTCGAGTTCGGTCTTCGACTGGATGCGCTTGTTGACCAACCTGGTGTTCTCGGGCTTGACCGCGGATTTGAACTTGGGAATCACTTGGGCTTCGGGTGGCGGCTCAACCTTGGGTTTTGGCTCGGTCTTGTAGAGTCCCGTATTCTGCGTGGCCACGGTGGTGGGTGTTGAAAGCATCGGGGCGGGCAAGGGAATGCCGGGCAAAGAGCTGACGGCGCCGATGCGTGTCGCGTCGCCCGAGCCCCAATGCTGGCCCCAACCCCCACCCCAATGGGGCGCGAAGGTCGCGTACGCCACCAGGGTCACAAACAAGGTAATATGGAGGCACAGCGACACCAGCAGGGTGCCACGCAGGGTGTCGCGGCGGTCAACGCTCAACGCAATGGCGGGCGTACTCATAGGGCTCCGGCTGGCTCTACGGCTCCCCCTTGGTTTCCAGCGGTTCGGTCACAATGTTGAGATTGGTCAGGTTTGCCTGCTTCAAGGCATCGACCACTTGGGCAAACGCGCCAAACGACACGTTCTGGTCGCACCGGATGAATATCGGCTGTCCCTTTTCGCCCTTGAGCTGATCGAGCACCCGCACGCCCAGGCGGTGGATATTCACGGGGTCATTCCCAACGTAGATATTCTGCTTCTTGTCGATCGTGATCACGACCTTTTCCTCTGAGACCGCTTTGGCCGTCTTGGTCTTGGGGAGGTCAACCTCGATGCCCGACTCCAGGATGGGCGCCGTGAGCATGAAGATGATCAGCAGCACCAGGACGACGTCGACGAACGGCGTGATGTTGATGTCGGACAGAGAAGTTTGGGTTCGGCCTTTGGAACCGGTGAAGGCCATTTCTCACCTCTTAAATCTGAAATCCGCAATGTGCCCCGCTGCGGCGCCGGGCCCATCGGACCGTTATTCCGTGAAGTACCTCTCCGTCATGTTCAAGAACTCCAGGGAGAAGTCGTCCATTTCGGTCCCGAATTCGCGGATGCGCTGGAGGAAAATGTTGTAGGCGATGACGGCGGGGATCGCCGCGAAAAGGCCTGCTGCCGTGGTAATCAGCGCTTCGGAAATGCCGGGGGCTACGCTGCGCAACGAAGCCGTACCCGCTGTGCCCATGCCGTGAAAGGCGTCGATGATGCCCCAGACGGTTCCGAACAGACCCACGAAGGGCGTTACGTTCCCGGTTGTCGCGAGCCAGGTCAGCCATCTCTCCAGCCGGCCGAGTTCCGTGGAAGCGCCAATCTGCAACGCCCGGCGCACCGCTTCCAGGCTACGGATGCGGGGCTTGCCGGGGTTTTCGGTCATAACCGCTTGGCTTTCGATTTCCCTATATCCGGATTGGAAGACTTCGGGCAGAGGACTCATCTTCAGAGTGCGGCAAAAAGCTCGAATCTCCGACAACTTCTTGCTCTGGCGAAACACCTGGAGGAATTCCCGGGACTCGCGCTGGGCGCCTTTGAAGCTGCGATACTTCTGAATGATGATGGCCCAGGAGAGAACCGAGAAAGCCAGCAGAATTAGCAGCACAATCCTAGCTACCAGCCCCGTGCTTGTAAGAAGTTGCCAGACTTCACCTTGGTAGAAATTCTGGAAGAAAAGTAGCAGAGCAGCAGTCAATTAACCTCCTTCGGAACGCCCGGAGAGTCAAACAATCTCAATAATTTAACGTAGCACAGGCACCCAGGTCAGTCAACGCACGACGGTATGCAGTCCAGGCCCCGTCAAAGTCCACGCCGGATGTCGAGGGCCCCCACGCGCGCTTCTCCGCTGGGTACCCTCACCCCGCCCGGGTCTGCGCGGCAACGCGCCGGCGTACACTGTAGCGGCGCTCTATGAGCGCCGACGAGACGGCGGTCATAGACCGCCGCTACAATTTGCGGTCGCCACCCGGACTCCCGCAAAGGGGGCGATGGCTAGTGTCCCGAATCAGGAGTTCGATGAATGGTCCGTCAGGGCATGGCTTCAGCCATGCCGATAAAAGCCGGCCCCCATTGCTGTTTTCCGGCCTTCGCGGCGGGCAAGATGCCCGCCGCGAAGGCCGGAAAAGGGAAATTAGGCCCGCTGCATGTCGGTGCGGCTGAAGCCGCACCCTGACGGAATTCTTCAACCAATCTACGACTCCGGACACTAGCCCAAGAATGCAGTTCACGCGCGCGGCGCGGGGCCGACGGCGTCCGTCCTGGGCAAGCGCCGCTTTCCCCTACCTTCGAGGCAGCGCTCTGTCCGTTATCGACGGATCAGGGACGCCCTGGCTGTCCTATGCGGCGTATCATGATGTGGTAGACTCTCCTCACAACGCCATGCTGCGCGAAATACACATTCAGAATTATGCCGTCATCGATAATCTAACGGTGGAGTTCGGCCCCGGCTTGAATCTTCTTTCCGGGGAAACGGGCTCGGGCAAGTCCATCCTGGTGGATGCCTTGGGACTGGCGCTCGGAGGCCGCACTTCTTCGGAAGTGATTCGCACGGGCCAGGAGCGCACCGTGGTGACGGCGGTGTTCTCGGGCGAAGGGAAGCCCGTAGCGTCCGAGTGGCTGGAGTCCTGCGGCGTGGCGCCGAGCGAAGACGGTGACCTGATTCTGCGGCGAGAGCTCCAAGCGGGTGGCAAGAGCCGCATGCTGGTGAATGATCAGCCGGTGACGGCCGCGGCGGTTCGCACCCTGGCCCGTCAACTGGTGGAAATGCACGGGCAGAACGAGCACGTGGCGCTTTTCGCCACGGACGCTCAGCTTGCCTTGCTCGATCAATTTGCGGGTGTGGAGAGTGAACTTGCTAACGTTCGTGAGCTGCACGCACGCCGCCGGGAACTCGAACAGGAACTCGAAAGCCTGAGCCGCGACGAGCAGGAACGGCTCCGTACGATCGACTTGCTTTCGTTTCAAGTGCGAGAGCTTGAGCAGGCGAAGCTCGAACCCAACGAGGACGTTCGTCTCGAAGAGGAGCGGCGGATTCTCGCGAATCTCGAGAAGATCCGCGGGGCGGCCTCGGGTGCCTTCTCAGAACTTTACGAGGATGAAGGTGCGGCGACCTCTCGTCTGGCGGCAGTGGCACGGCAGCTTGAGGATCTGGCCCACTATGATTCCGCGGTGTCGCCACAACTCGAACCGCTGGCGGCCGCACGGGCTACGCTGGAAGACCTCGCTGCCTTCCTGCGCGACTATGTGGAAAAGCTCGAGGCCAATCCCGAGCGCCTCGATGAGATCGAAGATCGGCTGGCCCTGCTCGACCGGCTGAAACGGAAATATGGGAACAGTGTCTCGGCCATCCTCGCATACGCCGCCGAGGCGCGCCAGAAGCTCTCGGGCCTCGAACATGCCGATGAGCGCCGGGAGGCGGTGCGCAAAGACCTGACGCAGGCCGAGGCCGCTTTCCGAAAGGCGGCGGAGAGCCTCTCCGCCAAACGGCGCGATGCCGCTCGGAAGCTGGTGAAGTTGGTCCGCGAGGAGTTGTCGCAGCTCGGAATGGAAAAGACCCGCATGGAGGTCGCTTTCACTTCTCCCCAGGACGGCCACGGCGGCCCGGGCGGCATCGACGAGATCGAAATTCTTATCTCGCCCAACCCCGGCGAAGAGTTGCGGCCCATGGAGAAGATTGCCTCGGGCGGTGAACTTTCGCGCTTGATGTTGGCTTTGAAGACCGTGGTGGGGCAGGCGCGCATCGGTCGCGGCGCGCGCGGGAACCGGCGGCTGATGCCAACTTTCATTTTTGACGAGGTTGATGCCGGCATCGGCGGCCGCATCGCGGAGTCCATCGGCCAGCGCCTGAAGCGTTTGGCGCGAGACGGGCAGGTGCTGTGCGTCACCCACCTCGCGCAGATCGCCTGCTTTGCCGACCAGCACTTCTATGTTGAGAAATCAGTCCGTGCCGGCCACACGGTGACCACCATAAAGCCTCTGGCGGGCGAAAGAGATCGCGCGGCCGAGTTGGCGCGCATGCTCTCCGGTAGCCAAATCACCAGCGCCGTTCTCGAACATGCCACGACGATGCTGCGCCAGGCGGCTGACTGAGCGGACAAGCCGGGGTCCTGCTTGCGAACGACCGACGCTTTAGAGAATTGCCGCTGCCGTAAATGACACCGTCGCCGCGGCTGCGTGTGTGCGACACAACAGTTGGGATGCGAGCCGTAGGCGTCCCGCCCGCCGTGGGGCTGCCCTAGCGTAGCGCCGGGCTTCAGCTCGGTATGTGCCACCCTAAAGGGCGGCGCTACAACTGGGGTGGGGTGCCCGTGCTACCTGCGGAGCGGCTGTGCCTTGCTACTCAAAGATGGGGTTTCAAGCTATACTGATTTTTGAAGGCTTACCGACCCGTGGGGAATGATCTCATCCAAATCGCGAATGCCCGGCCGCCAGGCGGCGCGCCGCTGGAATTGCCGGCGGGGGAGGGCCTTGCTCCCTCTGCGACGGGGATTGGCCTAGGCGCTAAGACCTTCTACATCGAGACCTTCGGCTGCCAGATGAACGTGCACGATTCCGAGAAAGTGGCGGGCGTGCTGATGGCCCGTGGATACCGCCCGGTGGATTCGCACCAGGCCGCGGACATCATTCTCTACAACACGTGCAGCATTCGGGAGAAGGCCGCGCAGAAAGTCTTTTCGCGGCTGGGCGCTTTCCGGAAAGGCAGTGCCGGGGCCGGCAAGATTATTGGCGTGCTCGGCTGCGTGGCGCAGCAGGAGGGCGAACGCTTCTTCGAGCGCACACCACAGGTCAGTCTGGTGTGTGGCTCTGCGAGTTACACCCAGCTCCCGGAACTGCTGGGTCAACTGGAAGCCGGCAACCGGCGCGTTACGGGTTTGAGTCTGGACACGGAAGACTGCTTCGAGACCGAGTTGACCCGCCGCGACAATCTGCATCGTGCTTACCTTACGATCATCGAGGGTTGCGACCAGCGCTGCGCGTTTTGTGTGGTGCCGGCGACACGCGGTCCCGAGCGCAGCCGCTCGGGTGCGAAGATTGTGGCCGATTGCCAGCGGTTGGTGGACGGCGGTTACACCGAAATCCAGCTCCTCGGGCAGATCGTGAATGCCTGGCGCGATCCGCAGCCCGCGGGTTGGAGCTTTGCCGAGTTGCTGGCGCGTGTCGCGGAAATCCCCGGTCTGCGGCGCCTCCGTTTCACCACTTCGCATCCTCGCTATTTCACGTCCGAAATCGTCGCCGCCATCGATTCGCATCCCGTGCTGTGCAATCAGATTCACCTCCCTGTGCAATCGGGGTCCACGCCCGTGCTCGCGCGCATGCGGCGTGGCCACACACGTGAAGAGTACCTGGAAAAAATCAATTGCATTCGCGGGTCTCAACGTGCTATTAGCCTTTCGACCGACATCATCGTCGGTTTTTGTGGAGAGAGTGAGCGGGACTTCGAGGAAACGCTCTCGCTGCTTGCACAAGTCGAATACGACCAGGTTTTCGCCTTTAAGTTCTCGCCGCGGCCGAATACCGACGGACTGGGATTCCAAGACACGATCCCGGAAGAGGAAAAGTCGCGGCGCCTGACGGCGCTGCTGGAATTACAGCGCCAGATCCAATTGCGTCGCAACCAGGCGCTGCTGGGCCAGGTGATGGAAGTTCTGGTCGAGGGATATCAGCCGCGTCTGGGTCAGGCGGTAGGACGGACTACGACGAATCGCGTGCTCAACTTCCCCGGCGAACCCGCCGATATAGGTTGCTACATGAAGGTTCAGGTTACGGCGGTGGGGCCGAACAGCTTGGTGGGAAGCCGCGTGCTGGAGCAGGGTGATGGGGCTCTGGAATGTTCTGGGGGACTGACCGGAGGGCAATATGGAAGTTGAGATGAAGATCCGCGGTTTGGTGATGGATCCTGTCACCAACATGCCCATCGTCATCCTGAAGGACGTAAACGGCGCAGCGGTGCTGCCTATCTGGGTGGGGATTTACGAAGCCAACGCCATCGCTCTGGAAATTGAGAAGGTGGCCACGCCCCGGCCCATGACTCACGATCTGCTCAAGAACTTGCTCTTGGGCCTCGAAACGCATGTCCATAAAGTTGTGGTCAGCGAACTTCGGGATGATACCTTCTATGCTCTGATCTGGCTCGAAAAGAACGGTGAGGTGATGTCGATCGATTCCCGTCCGAGCGACGCCCTGGCTCTCGCTCTGCGCGTGGATTGCCCCATTTACGTCGAGGACGAAGTGCTGAAGTCATCCAAAGTCTCCGGGACCGCGGGCGACAAGGTCAGCAGCGAAGAATTGCGGAAATGGCTGGAGAATTTGAACGACGACGATATGGGGCGGTATAAGATGTAACCCGGGCCGGCGGCACGCAGGACGCCGCGCCGGAATTTGCGAGGAAATCTGACGAACTGCCGGAGCTCAGAGTGGCCGCAACCGTCATTGCGATAGCAAACCAGAAGGGCGGGGTTGGCAAGACCACCACGGCTGTTAATTTGGCTGCGGCCTTTGCGCTGAAGAACCGGCGCACCTTGCTGATCGATCTCGACCCGCAGGCCAATAGCACGCTGACCTTCCTCTCGCCCGATGCCGTCACCGCCTCGGCTTACGACCTGTTGTCCGATCACCACCTGAATGTGACCGAGGTTGTGTGCCCAACGAAAGTGGCCAATCTCTGTCTGATTCCCGCCCGGATTTCTCTAGCCAAGCTGGAAGCGACTCTGGTGACGCAGTTCGATGCGCCCTACCGCTTGAAGGACGCCTTGGCGAACGTGCGGAACGATTTCGACCTCATTGTGATTGACACGCCGCCGGCGCTGGGAATCATCACGGTGAATGCGTTGGTCGCCGCCAATTATCTTCTCGTTCCCATTCAGGCTTCCTATTACTCGTTGGAAGGGACGGACGACCTGCTGGAGACGCTGGAGCGCATTCGCGCGCGGCCGAATCCGGAGCTGCAACTGCTGGGCGTCATCGTGACTCTTTACGACAAGCGCACTAACCTCGCGCGGGACATCTACAAGCAGGTCCAGAATGTTTTCGGCGACAAGGTGTTCAAGACCGTGATCGGCAAGAATGTGCGCCTGGAGGAAAGCCCGGCTTACAAGGAAACGATTTTCACTTTTGCGCCCGACTCCAGCGGGGCCGCGGAGTACGCGCAGCTTGCGCGGGAGGTGATGCAACGTGTCAGTTAGACGCGCGGGTCTACCTATCACGGTCACGATGCGGCACAACGCGCATTATGTAGAAGACATCATTTCCCGCAGCGGCGCGGCCATCGGCCGGATGGTCCCCATTGAGCAGATTCAGCCGAACGCGGACCAGCCCCGCAAGGAAATCGGGGATTTGGAGAGCTTGACGGAATCGGTGCGCGAGAAGGGCATTCTGGAGCCTTTGCTCGTGCGCTACCTGCAGGAATCGGACAAGTTCATGATCATCTCCGGCGAGCGCCGTTTTCATGCCGCGCGCGCCGCCGGTTTGCGTGAAGTGCCCTGCATCGAAAAAGACGTCGATGACGGCGAGACGATGGAGTTGGCCCTCATCGAGAACTTGCAGCGGAAGGACTTGACACCTTTTGAAGAAGCTGAGGGAGTGCAGGTGCTGGCCGATCGTTTTGGCCTCACTCATGAAGAGATTGGTGAGAGGATCTCGAAGGCGCGCTCCTCGATTACGGAGATTCTGAGCCTGCGGACCATCCCGGCGGAGATCAAAGCCCAATGCCTTGCGGCCGGGGTGCTTTCGAAGTCGCAGTTGCTGCAAGTCGCGCGGCAGCCGAGTGAAGCCAAAATGCGCGATCTTGTCCGCCGCTTCGCGCTGGGTTTGGTCAATCGTGAGCAGGCGCGCGCGGAACGGAATCCCGGCCAGAAGCCTCGCCAGGCGATCTTCCGCTATGTTCCTCCTGCCAAGGAGTTCAAGCTGGTTCTGAAATTCCGCAAGGGCACCGTGGACCGGCCGGAGATCATCGCGGCGCTCCGCCGGATCCTCGAAAAGCTGGAATCGGAAGCGTAATGCCACAATCCCTGGATCTTCTGATCGTCGGTGCCGGCCCGACGGGGCTGGCGTGTGCCATTGAAGCCACGGCCAACGGCCTGAAAACCCTGGTGGTGGAAAAGGGCGTCCTGGTCAACTCTATTTACAACTACCCGAGCACGATGACGTTCTTCACGTCGCGCGAGCGCCTGGAAATCGGCGACCTTCCGATGCCCAGCCTGAACGTCAAACCCCATCGGGCCGAGGCTCTGGAGTATTACCGCCGCGTGGCTGACTTCTATCGTCTGCCCATTCGTTTCTATGAAAGGGTCGCGGCCATCCAAGGCCACGATGGGGCTTTCCTCGTCGAGACGGAATCCAGCGAGGGGCAAAGGGCAGAGTATCAGACCCGGAAGGCCGTCATCGCGACGGGTTACTACGATTTGCCGAACCGGCTGGGAATTCCCGGCGAAGATCTTCCCAAGGTTTCCCATTATTATACGGGCCCGCATCCCTACTACCGGCGCAAGGTCGCGGTGATCGGCGGAGCGAACTCTGCGGCTACGGCGGCGCTAGACCTTTGCCGGCATGGCGCGGAAGTTACGCTCATTCACCGCGAAGCCACGCTCAGCCCTCACATCAAGTATTGGATTCTGCCGGACATCGAGAACCGCATCAAGGAAGGATCGATCCACGCGTTCCGGGAGGCGGAAGTCAAGGAGATCGCGCCCGGCTGGATTTGCGTCGAGACCCGTGGCGGCGCGAGGCAGCGGGTCGAGAACGACTTCGTGTTTGCCCTCACCGGCTACCATCCGGACTTTGATTTCCTCCGCCGGGTGGGCGTGGAAATCGATCCCGCGACGCGCCGCCCGTGCTGCGATTCCGAGACCCTGGAAAGCAACGTGCCCGGTATCTACCTGGCCGGAGTGATCATCGCCGGAATGGACACCAACGAGATCTTCATCGAGAACGGCAGGTTTCACGGCAAGCAAATCGTCGCGGACATCCAGAAGAAGATTGCCTCCCCCGCGTCCGGATACCGCCCGGACACCCCACCGCGATAGGCCTGCTGGTCTTCACTTGCCGGCTAGCCTTCACTGATCTTTCGCCGATAATTCCCGCAGCAAAGCAGGTAATTGCTGGCTGAACGCTGAGCGCGCCAGAACCCGGTCGCAACCCGCGGCGCGCGCCCGCGCGATCAATTCTGACTGAACGTGCGAGGCAAAGGCCACCATGGGAATCTCGCGTGTGGTGGGATCGGTCTTGAGCGCGCGAATCCATTCCAGGATTGCCGGTTGGCTCGGATTCAAATCGATCAGGATGGCTTGGGGTTGTACCGTGGCGACGTCCGCTCCACTGAGGCGCGTGTTGCCGGCAGCGAGTTCGATGCCAAGCGCCTTGGCGGTTTCACGCACCTTCGCGACAAAGATCAGGTCCTCGATTAGCAGCAATAATTTGCCGGCCACTTTGCCTCCGTTGTGTTGACTACGGCCGTTGCCACAGCCGGGTGTCGGGAATTCCCTTACTGACGCGTATATGCCCCTGCTTCGAATATAGCCCAGACTGAGGCGTAGTGTAACCCCACGGGTCGTGACTCCCGGCTTTTTAGCCCCGCTTCGAGGCAACCATTTCTACGAACTTGCACTCTGGAGATAGGGGGAGACAGCGGCGTTGGCGAAGGCAAGGCCGCTGGGGTTGGTGGGGGAAGTGCAACTGAAGTAAACCCATAAACACGAAACTCGTCTTATATCAATATGGACAGTCAAATGACTTCAAGTTCGAATCCGCCAGATATCAAATTGGTCCGGCTTGTCAGACCCTCGGTAGTCGTGCTTTGTGGGCCTGCGGCCTGCGGGAAATCGACCTTTGCGGCGCGCCACTTCCGCCCTACGCAGATCGTCTCGTCGGACTGGGCGCGCGCGCAAGTGTGCGACGACGAACGCGACCAACGTTTCAACACGCAGGCTTTCGCCCTGGTCCACTTTCTGGTGGAACAGCGCTTGGGACTGAACCGTTTGTGCGTTGTGGACTCGACGGCGCTGACGGGTCCCGCCCGCCAGGAACTGCTGAGCTTGGCAAAAAAACGGCAGGTGCCCACGGTCGCGATCGTCTTTGATGTGCCGCTCGAGACGTGCGTCGAGCGCGATGCGAAGCGCGAGCGCACGGTCGGGCGGCCGGTGATTGAGCGGCAGTATCAGGCCTTTGACCAAGTCAAAGCCGCCATTCGTCAGGAGGGCTTTGACCAAGTTCTGGAATTGACGGATGAGGACATCGCGCGGGTACAGACTGAGATTGTGTTCCGCCCTGTGGCTCGTCCGGCGCAGCACCCGTCTCGGCCCAACTTCGCGGGCACCCGGCGTCCGGCAAGACCGTTTGGGGTCCCGCCGAATGGTGCGGCTGCAAGCGCGACGCCAGCGACGCCTATGGCGCCACACTCAGCGGAGCGCAGGCCTTTGTCCTCGCCTCGGCCCGCCACGGCATCCGCGGGCACGGCTGGCAACGCCGCGAAGCCGAGTGTCCCGGTGCAGCCTCCTCCGGCTGGCTCACAGCCCGTGCCCAAGCCCGCGCCGGATGCCTCTGTTCGTCCCCTGGGAGTATCTCCCGTAGGCAAGCTTTGAGGGCAGTCCTTATCCCGGCCCGCGAGGCGCGCGTCTTGGTGGTGACCCTGCTGCTGACGCGTACGCGTCAGCCCTACGAGGGTGTGGCCTCGAAGCATTGACTCATGAATAAATGTATTGACAGGGACGTGCTGCTCGGGTAATGTGTGCCTATTATCTTTATCGAAATGGAAGGCAGGTGCCTCGATTTGAACATCCTGCTCTCTCCCACTGAACGACCCACCTTGAGTTCGTACATACCTCTGAGTTGATCGGAGTGGCCTGGGCGCACCCCCCGCTGTGGTGAGTGCCTGGGCCATTCACGTTCTGAAATCGGGTTTCAAATGAGGCGAAAGAGCGTTTAGCGGTCGGGCCGGCCATCGAGTCGATCGTAGACCGTGCGCGCGTTGGTGGTCCCCAAGGACTCGTGGTAGAGGCTTCTCAAGCCGAGCAGGTAGCGGACCTCTGCGTCAAAGCGGTACAGGGTTTCGAGGTCGATTTTGCGAATGGGAAAACGCCGGCCAGTCTCCTTCGAGTACCAGAACTTCTGGTAGCCGTGATCCTCGAGTTCGCAAGGGATGCCGTGCGCAAGGAAGTGCGGCGGCCCGGAACGCATCCATCGTCCGTCGCGGTTTTCCAGTGTGCACACGCACCCGGACTTGGCGACTTCCAGAGTGGCAGCGAGCGGTGCGCCCACCGTGAACCCGGCCCTTTCGAATTCCTTTTGCAGGCTGTTTGCCGCCTCGGTTTTGCTTGCCATCCAGGAACCCCCGCGGTCGCACCCACTTGCGGCCGGTACGCTCACGCTCCGGCGACTAACCAAAGTTGACACATTATGGAACCAACCCCTAGAATTAAGAGTCTATTCTAGTGATGGCGACAAGCGCAAGGGCTGAAACCACTAAGGGAATTCAAAGCGCACCGGGATCGACGGATCTGCTGTCGATGATCGGTGATACGTCACTCGTGCGCTTCCGGCGGATTCTGCCTGCTTCCCGTGACGTAGAGATTTACGCCAAGGCCGAATGGGAAAACCCCGGCGGTTCGGTGAAGGACCGGGCGGCGCTGAACATCGTGCGCGAGGCGGAAGGCGCTGGCGTGATGTCGCGCGACCGGATTCTGATTGACTCAACGTCGGGAAACACCGGAATCGCCTACGCGATGATTTGTGCGGCGAAGGGATACCGCCTGAAGCTCTGCATGCCTTCGAACGTGAGTCAGGAACGGAAGCGCATCCTCAATGCTTATGGGGCAGAGATCGTGTATACCGATCCCATGGAAGGCTCAGACGGTGCCATTCGCCGCGTGCGAGCTCTGGCCGCGGAGGATCACGGACACTATTTCTATGCGAACCAGTACGACAACCCCGCCAACTGGCGCGCGCATTACTTGACGACCGCGCCTGAGATATTCGCGCAGACTCAAGGTCGCGTTACTCATTTTGTTGCCGGGCTTGGCACTAGCGGAACCTTCGTGGGGACATCCCGCCGCTTGAAGGAACTGGAGCCCGGCATCCGCTGCATTTCGTTTCAGCCGGATTCGCCCTTTCATGGCCTGGAGGGGATGAAGCATATGCCGAGCGCCATCAAGCCAGGCATCTACGATCCCAGTGTCGCCGACGCGAACCTGGAAATCTCGACGGAAGACTCCTACGCCATGACCTTGCGCCTGGCGCGAGAAGAAGGCTTGCTGGTGGGAATCTCCTCTGGGGCTGCGCTGGTGGCCGCACTTAAAGTGGCTAACCAGTTGTCGAGCGGAGTCGTGGTCACCATCTTCCCGGACAGCGGTGACAAGTATCTGAGCGAGAGGTTCTGGGACGAAGGGAAGTAAGGCCGTTGTAGGGGCGCACGGCCGTGCGCCCCGCCAACCGCGAGCTCACAACGGTTGGCAGTGAGGCGTCGCGCCGGGCTTTAGCTCGGCATGTGCCGTCCTCAAGGGCGGCGCTACGTTAAAGGAAACCATCCGATGGCCCTGCAAGTCGACAAGGCGCACGTGGAAGCCATCCGGCGGCACGGAAGTGAGGTGTATCCCAGCGAATGCTGCGGTGTGTTGCTGGGCAAAGCTGACGGCGGCGTGAAGCGGGTGACGGAGGTTGTGGCGCTCGCGAATCTCCGCCATGATCCGGCCCGCGCGCAGGAGCTTCTGCCGGTCGACGATCCGGGCAGGGAAACGGAGAGGAACCGCTTCCTGATCGATCCCCTTGCCCAGTTGCGGGTGGAGAAAGACGCACGGGCGCGGGGGCTGGATGTGGTGGGCTATTACCACTCGCACCCCGATCATCCGGCCCGGCCGTCGAACTATGACCGCGACCATGCTTGGCCGTGGTATTCCTATGTTATAATTGCTGTGGAACAGGGCGTTCCGAAGGATTTCACAAGTTGGGTTCTGGCCGAGGACCGGTCGGCTTTCCTTTCCGAGGAAATTGCGGCTGTGGGTTGATGGGGAGAATGTGCTGCCGATGAGTGCGGCAGCAAGCGCCCCCAATCCGCCGATAACAGAAGGCGGCGTAGGGGGACGGCTTGCCGTCCCCTGATGGTCATCCCGACCATGAGGCCGGGTAGGGCAAGTCCTACCCCTACGGCGCGCTCTTCCTTTGACGGGTTTAGGCAAGTGCCTTTGGGGCTTGGCAGACATCAAAATAGACAGGGCTTCGTGGAATATCCCGCGCTGGGCTTGCGATGCTAGCGGGGCAATTCTGCTAGGAGAGAAGATGTCCGTAAAAGTGATGATCCCGACTCCGCTCCGCCAGTATGCGGAAAAGCGGGAGTCGCTCGATGTCGAAGCAAAGACCGTTGCTGACGCTCTGCGCGCCGTCACTTCGCAGTATGGTGATTTGCGGAAGCACCTCTACAACGAGGAAGGCAAGTTGCGCAGCTTTGTGAATGTCTACGTGGGCGACGAAGACATACGTTTTCTCCAGAAGGAACAGACTCCTCTCAAAGACCAGGACGTGATCAGCATCGTACCTTCCATTGCCGGTGGCACGGCCGCTCGATGCATCTGTAGCTAGCCTGGGTTGGATCGCTCCACCCAGGCTGTGAGAGACGTTGCCGCGGTGCCCCGAGCGCGCTGCTTGGGATGTGGGGGCGAGAGGCCCAGGCACAGCCTGCTCGCGACCCCGCTCAAAAGCTTATGGACCATCGAGCGATTTGGCCAGGGCTTGCACCGGTTTCAGGAGGGGAGGTTTGAAATGAGTACTGCAACTTTGATTCCGACCTTGCAGTTGAGCCGGGATGAAATTCTGCGCTACAGCCGACACTTGATCATGCCGGAAGTGGGCATGGAAGGTCAGCTCAAACTGAAGCAGGCCAAGGTCCTGTGCATTGGCGCAGGAGGATTGGGCTCGCCGCTGGCGCTTTATCTGGCTGCGGCGGGCGTGGGCAAGCTCGGTATGGTGGATTTCGACGTCGTCGACTTCACCAATCTTCAGCGCCAGGTGATCCACGGCACCAGCGATGTGGGCCGCGCCAAGCTTGAATCGGCTCGCGACACTCTACTCGAAATTAATCCCAACGTGGAGATCGAGACTTTCGAAACACGCCTCGCGAGCGATAACGCCCTCGAGATCTTCCGCGACTATGACATTGTCGCCGACGGTACCGACAATTTCCCCACGCGCTATCTCGTGAACGACGCTTGCGTGCTGCTCGGCAAGCCGAATGTTTACGGCAGCATCTTCCGGTTCGAAGGCCAGGCCTCAGTTTTCTACGCTGAACAGGGCCCGTGCTATCGTTGCCTCTATCCTGAGCCCCCTCCGCCCGGACTCGTGCCAAGCTGCGCCGAAGGTGGCGTGCTGGGCGTGTTGCCCGGCATCGTCGGGTGCATCCAGGCGATGGAAACAGTCAAACTTATTCTGGGAAGGGGAGAGCCCCTCATTGGGCGCTTGCTGTTGTTCGACGCGCTCGGCATGAAGTTTCGCGAATTGAAGTTGCGTAAGAATCCCGACTGCCCGGTCTGCGGAACGCATCGCACGATCACGCATTTGATCGATTACGAGCAGTTCTGTGGCATCCGGGGCGAGGAGCATAAAACCGTGCAAACCGGTATTCCTGAGATCAGCGCGACGGACGTGAAGAAGCTGATGGACGAAAACAAGCCTTTCGTCCTGGTGGACGTCCGTGAGCCGCATGAGCACCAGATCTGTCGTATTCCGGGCTCGAAGCTCATTCCCCTGGGCGACGTTCCCAAGCGGATGAATGAGCTCAATTCCGAGGACGAGATTGTTGTGCACTGCAAATCCGGAATGCGCAGCGCCAAGGCCGTGGAATTCCTGATGAAGTCAGGATTCCTCAAGATCCACAACCTGAAGGGTGGCATCCTGGCGTGGTCGAATGAGGTCGATCCTTCCGTGCCGAAGTACTGAGCGCTCAGGCGGCCATTTTCTCAAGCAGGGCCTCGACGTTTCCGGCCAGAATCTTCTCCCGCTGTTCGTCTGTCAGGAACGCGTGGTCGATCCGAGCGAGCACTGTGCTCGGATCGTTCACTGTGAAATCCGACCCGAAAAGGATGCGGTCCGGGCCGATGCTCTTGACCGCGTATTCCAGCACGCCCACGCGGTCGTGACCGTAGCCGGAGGTGTCGAGGTAGCAGTTCCTGCTTCGCGCCACGGCATCGATACGCTTGAAGATGTGTTCCTCCTCGTGGCTGTCGCCGAAGTGGGCAAAGACGATCGTGGCTTGGGGAAACTTCCGAATGATGTATTCCATCTCCGCGAGTTCCGTGTGGACCTGCAGGACCATGTGCATCTTCACGACCTGTTCGACCAGCCGCTCGAACTTCTTGCTCTCATAGGAATACGGTTTGACGATGTAGTTGCAGAGCTCGCCCACCCAGACAAAGCCCAGCTTCTTCCGGCAGTCTTCAACCTCGCGCAGAGCTTCTTCCGGAAAGTTGGGATCGACCACGCAGGCTCCCAGAAACCGTCCTTTGGACTTCTCCACATGGCGCGCGACTTCGCGATTGCCGGCGATGAAGTCCGCGGGTGTCTTCGCATCCATCGCACGCATGGAGTTGACGATGCCGCGTCCGACTCCGGTGCGGTCGAGGTAGGCCACAAACTCATCAAAGTTTTTCGTGATCGGATACCATTGACCTGCGTCGCCGTTGTCGCCGGGGCAGTGCAGATGTGCATCGAAGACGCGCGGGCGGTCGGGTTTCTGGCTTCCCGCGAAGCCCGCACCTGAAGAGGCCGCTAGGCCGCCGACAAGCGCCATGCCGCTGCGCAGGAATTGACGGCGTGGGTTGTCTATAGAGATCTGGTGATCGTGCTTCGATGCCATATTAAGTCCTCCCGAAGCGTGGTCGTAGTCGCTGGCGCATATCGATGTGCGCTGCGTTGAGCACACCGCGTGAAGTGAGCCGCGCGGCCGATTCGGCTCAATGGGGAATTTCGAACTTCTTGGGAACCACGGGATTGTTCCGCAGCAGTTGATCCCAATCTAGGGTTTCGCCGAAAGGTGTGCAACATCGCAGGCGCCGCTCCTCTTCCTGGAAATAATCGGGATCGAGGTAAATGTTGGGATCGATAGGCGACACCGTGAGCGCGTCAGGCGGGCCAAGGTAAAGGATTGCGTCGGAAGCCGTTCCAGAATACATACGCTTCTCTGCTTTGAGCATTTCGTCCGGAGAGGGTAGCTTCTCTGGCACCAACTGGTGCACACCCGCTGGCGGGCCTGAGACTGCCATGTTTCTACTGGCCTTTTGATCCGGGGGTGGGGGCTTGTCCGGCCCCAACCACTGCACGCCGGGCGTCGGGCCCATGGCTGCCTTACCCGTTTCCGACGTCTTTGTATGCGGGCCGATGAAGATAACCGACATAGGGTAATTGCACCCCGGCAGGTCCAACTCTGATTTCAGCCAGGTTCCCGCGACTGGACCAACGATGGCCGGCACGGGCCAGCCCTTCGCCCTTGCTACCACCTTCGCGTTGCACTCGGGCTCCACATAGCCCGTGAACGGCGATACCAGGGCGAGCGCACCCGGATAAGCTTGGGCAAGCATATTGCCGAGACTGGCGGGCCCGCCTGGCAAGTCGAGAGCCACGAGATGTCCCGTCCCTATGATGAGAAGCGTCTTCTTCTGTTTCTTCAAAATTTCGTCGCTGATGATGCGGAAGAAGTTGCCATCCCGCTGCCCCAAATAAGGTGCAATGTCCCTCATGGAATTGGTCTTGGACCAGTCGATCTTGGGATCTCCCAACCACACCTTGATGCGGTGCTCACGCGGGAGCTTCAGGTTTGCGGCGCGCACGCTGGCATAGAAGTTGACGTAGCCAAGGCTGGTGGCGCCGGGAATCCAGCCGACCGTCTCGGTCCACACGCGGCGAAGTTCCGTGAGCGGGACGGTCTCGCCAGCAACGTAACGGTCGATAATGTCCTGAGAAGCCTCCCCGCCGAACTCCACGACGACATTGCCAACCTCCTCGGCGAACCTCGGGTCTCGGACGAGGGCACCGTAAAAGGCTTCCTCTTGCGCTAAGCCATGGGCGTCACCCAGTGCCACCACCGGCTTCTGCCTGAAAAGGCCCAGCACTCCGTCGATGGCGGGCTTTACCCAAGGGGCTGCCTCGACGGTAGATTGGCCTGCGGAAGCGGCGCGCATCGGGTTCTCCAAGAGGATAACGAGCGCGACGAGCAGCACGGCTACAAGTGCGCCGTAAGCCGTCCGTTGTCGCGTTGGCGTGATCACCGTCCTCGGACACGGAGCCATGCGTCCCCCCTTTACGGGTTTTGCGGTGACCGACAAGCTACGCCTGGCCGTCCGCGAATGCAAGTGCAGCGCTTCGTCTGATGCCTTACTGCGGATTGCGGAATAGAGTGACAACCCTTGCCGCGTTGGTGGTCTGCGACCGCCGTTTCTTCGGCGCCCATAGAGCCCCGCTACAGTGAGCCGCCGTGTAGTGCTCCATAGGCAGGCCATGTTCACGTCCTGGTTGTCTTGGCGAACCCACAGGACGGTGAGGTGAGGGTTTTGCTGGTCACTCGGCCGCGGAACTTGCTATAGTGCCTGCCGAGCAGAGACAGGAACGGGAGGATGGCGTCATGTTGTGGAGAGCAATTCAGCGCAGCGCGTTGTTGGTTATGGTAGCTGCTTTGGGAGTTCTGCCGGGTCAAGCCGCGGAGAAGAAATTGCCGAGCACCGCCGACCGGCCGCCTCGCAAAGTGATTGTGGGCACGGTGGTGCAGGCTTTCTGGGTGGACTACCCGGGTTTGCAGACTCGGCTCACGGAGCTTGAGGGAATTGTGGATCGGATGGCCGAGCAGGCGCAGAAACAATACGGCCGCGGGCTGGATCTCGCGATCCTTCCGGAGACGGTCGTGTCCGGCGAGATGACGGGCGACATCGTCAAGAACTCCATTCCCCTCGCGGGACCACTCCAGGAAGCCTTTTCGCGGAAGGCGCGGCAACTGCACTGCTACATTGTTGTCCCCACCAACTTGCTGGAGGACGCGCAGAAACGGCTGTGCACCAACGTGGCGATTCTCTTTGGGCGCGACGGTGAAGTGGTGGGTATCTATCGCAAGGTCCACTTGGCGATACCCACGGGGAGCGACTCTCTCGAGGGCGGCATGACCCCGGGCAAAGACGAGCCGGTTTTCCAGTGTGACTTCGGCAAGCTGGGCATACAGATCTGCTTCGACATTCAGTTTGACTACGGGTGGAACGAGCTGGCGCGCAAAGGCGCCGAGCTGGTGGCCTGGCCGACCCAATCCCCGCAGACAGCGCGGCCCGCCTTCTACGCCCTGCGCAACCGCTACTACGTTGTCTCCAGCACCTGGCGGGAGAATGCCTCGATCTTCGAACCCACGGGCCGGATCGCCGCGCAAGCTCGCCAGCCCGGCGAGGTTCTGGTGAAGGAACTCGACCTCAGCTACGCGATCCTTCCTTGGAGCGGAGACCTGCGAAATGGCGACGCCCTGAAGGAGAAGTTCGGCGACAAGGTGGGATTCAATTACTACGTCGAAGAGGATTGCGGCATCTTCTGGTCGAATGACCCGGCCACGCCTATCTGGAAGATGATGCGGTCGCTAGGTCTCACGGAGGCCCAGGATGAGCTGGCGCGCGCCGGCGATCTTTACCGCAAGGCCGGCGTCCCTCGCTACTGAGCAAGACAGGCTCACCGCAGAGGCGCGGAGGCGCGGAGAAGGGCACTGGACTCCCTCCGGCGGCGGGTGAGGTTCTCATGGCGCTTGGCGTGTTGGGGGGACCCAGGATGGAGCTCTAGCCGACCTTCTTCCACAGCCTCTGACGTCTGGCGCTACGCGGGAACGCGGGCTACATACCTTGCCCTAGCAGCAGTTTTGGCTACTGCCAAAAGACAGGTTAAGTCCATTATTTTTCAACAACATCGTTGGATAGCGCGAAGTTAAGTGGTTTGTTTTCATATACATCGTTGGACTATCCTGCATTTTCATCGGGTGTGCATTTTCCACAGCGGTTGCTAACTCGTGTTATTTCAGTTAGATACGTTTTTGAGCGCGTTACCTCTAAGATAGCTAACTGCCTTTTTTTCTATAACATCGTTGGAAGAACGGTCCTCGCGCGAGGCTTTCTGCTGGCCTCTGAGAGGGTTCAACCACGCTCGATCTCGCTGTCATCGCCACCCAATCTCCTCCGCGTTGCCTCATGTGACCGGCCAATCTGCACCGCAAATACTTTATATAAGGCTTACCATAAAGCAGCACAAATGTCAATGGGATGCGCGAGTGGGGTAGTGTCTCAGTCTGATGTAGAGGCGGCTTTACGCCGCCATTTGGCGAGGTGAACTCGCCGCTACGAATTCAATCGGAGACACTACCCGCGGCCGGGTAATGTCTCAGTCTGGAATTTGTAGCGGCTACGGTCGCCGACCGGCGCGCCTCGCGCGCCGGTACAACGGGCGGGTAGCGTGGACCACCGGTTCTGTGGTCCGCGTCTCTTCGGTAGCGATCACGCCCAGCAAGGTGTATTGTTTCCCCTATCGAGACTATGCTGTTATCAGTGACCGCAGTTGAATTGCGACGTAACCATGAAGATGCAACCAATCGTGCGAGCAGGAATTCTGGTAATGTTGGCCATCATCGCACAGGCTGGAGCACGATCGCGATTATCCGGAACACCACACAGGTCTCCCCGCGATGTTCTAACCGAATTTTGCGCGATGGATGCAGAAGGCACACGATTAACTACGGACGGCTGGTACGAGGCAGGGCAGTTGTTCATTAAACCTCGCCCTCCTTACCGTGACAATATAATCGTCATCAAGGATTTCGGAGTCAGCTTACCATCAATGAATGGAAAGAGAGCATTGCTCTATGTAGAGTACCTCTATCTAGGGCAACTTGACTCCCGGCTTCGATTCTCCCGCTTACCTGACCTGCCGCCGGGGCCGGCCAAGGTTCGGATCGACTACCATCTCGTCCTCACCGACAAGCATTGGCGAGCCGCACGCGACGGAGGAACCGCGACTGAAGAGCGTGGCCCCGTGGAGTGGAGAATTGAAGATTCCGAGCCGCAGCCGCACATCACCGTCGAAACGGCAATCCACTATCTGATCGGGTTGCGGGATACCGCGGTGGACGAGAGCGCCAGAAAAAGCGCAGACTCGGCCATCGCCGTGCTAAAACTGCAGAAGTAACAGTACAACAAATGGGCATGGCAACCGCTGGTAACGAACGAGCGAGCGAGCAGTGCAGAGGTGAGCGTAGTTGGCCTCCTCCGTGGTTCTCTATTTGATAAACACCTACCTCTTGTTGGTGCTTCGCGCCGCGCGCGGTGAGGCAATCACGGAAGAGCCGCAGAGGAACGCAAACTGCGCGCGCCTCTGCGCTAACCGTTCTTTGGGGTGAGGGGCCCATGCAAATAGGGATAACAAAGCACTTTTTCACAGTGGCGTTTCTTTTTCTGGCCGGGCCCCTCATGGCCCAATTACCAGGAGCCAAGCCGCCAACGGATGATCCGGCGGTGGTCGTCAGAAAGTACTGCCAACTCGATTTGGACGGCGTGGGACTGGATGGTAGCAATCCTCGGTGGAGAGAATTCAATAGCCTCGTGATTGGAGAGGAGGAATGGCCGGACACTCCGATCGTTCTAGTTTCCGGGTTCCGTGTCGCGACCGTAAGGAAGGACGAAAGGAAGGCCATAGTTAAGGTAAGTTATAACAGGGTCGGACGCCTTGAAGGAGACGCGGAGTCGGATGAATTGGTCGCCGAGAGCAGATTGGAGATGTTCGAGTTTCATCTGCTGAAAACAAGTACGGGTTGGAAGATACCAATGCAGGATCTCCCACCTCATGTGTCCGTT
>Ga0335069_10003021_pt1 | contig 25631 bp, 14 predicted proteins | sample Lox_Sample_11_FD_206714 | JGI IMG/M metagenome (GOLD analysis project Ga0335069, IMG submission 206714) | Soil microbial communities from Loxahatchee National Wildlife Refuge, Florida, United States - Lox_Sample_1.1 | ecosystem: Environmental > Terrestrial > Soil > Wetlands | place: USA... | reverse complement strand
GATGAAGAGGCGAATGGTCTGAGGATGAAGTTGCGTGACCTGCGGGACGATGCCGTCGATCATCGGCTCGGGTGAAAAGCCACCCTGTCCCAGCGCGTAGCGAGTGAGATCGATATTCCCCTGCGGCTGAGAGGTGTCCACCACAAGCTGGATCTGCGGAGGTCCACCGCGCCGGCAAGCGCACAGGCAGACACCCAAAAGCAGTAAACACGAAGTGGCAAACCACCAGATATGCTTCTTGTCGTAAATCGACTTGGTCATCTCTTCTTTCCCCCGTGTTCAAATTCGGGTGACGATCCGTGTTCAGGTCTGGTCTGGAACGCACCTTGAGTAGAGCCGCCCTAAAGGACGGCTCTACGGTTAAATTAGGACAGCACCGGCGGCTGCGCCCTGGCGCGAGCCGGTGTAGGGGCGGACGGCGTCCGCCCTGGGGCCGAGCACCGCTCGGCCCGGCGCTCCCGGGTGGTACACCGCGCCCCAAACGTCGCATACATCCCGACCCACCCGTCGGGACGTATGCACCACCCGTCTGCTCGCGCTCGCGCGAGAGGGCGCACACGCGGGTGCGCCCCTACGCTGGGTCCCTCTGCTGTAGGGGCAGACCTGGGTCTGCACCGCTCTCTCCCCGCGCGGAAGCCGACCGACCGGCTTCCGCACGGCGCCAGCCGTGCGTTTCAAGCGTGGCGGTGGCCACTTTCTCGAGCCACCCAATCGCAGCGCTTTGCACTGCGCCAGCCATGCAGTTCACCGATGGTGACCGGTCAAGTAGGTGGTTATCACTGGAATTGCACAATGTCAAGGACGCAACTGTGAATGACGGCGGATTAATTTCAGATTTTGGATAAAGTTGTGATAACGTCTAGGGTCGTTTCCGGGCTATTTGTTGCAGGCGATAAGTTTAGCTTGCGAACAGAAGGAACGGAACCGCGACTTTCCTTGGCCGGCGGAGCATTGGAGCCGCGACCTTTTTTGCCACACCTGGCACCCGCGGGCGCCGGCGCTGGCCGTTTGATTATGCGATGCTTAAGACTGATCCTTTCGACATCTTGCGGCTGATCTACACGATGGGTCCACTTTCGCGGACGGACCTTGCCCAGCAACTGAACATTGCGCTCAGCCTTGTAGGCCCCGTAATCCGCAAGGCTCTGGACGGCGGCTATCTCATCGAAGACGGTTTTCGGCCGTCCAAGGGTGGCCGGCGTCCGATTCTACTCAGGATCAACCCGGCCTTTGGCAAGCTGGTTGGGGTTGACATCGGCCGGTCACACATCCGTTTTGTAGTCACGGATTTTGCCGGCAAGGTCGTGACCCGCAAGTTACTCCCCACCGACATTCTCAAAGGCAAGGACCGCGTGTTGCAGGTGGTCCACCAGGAATTGCAGGCCCAGATTGCGAAGTCCCCTGATGTCGCGGCCATCGGCATCGCACACTCCGGCGTGATCGACCCGCAGCATGGCTCGGTCCTTTTCTGGCCGATGGTAGAAGGGTGGGAAAACACTCCTCTTCGCCAGATTGTGGAAGACGCGCACAAGCTCCCCACCTTCGTCGTGGGCGATAGCGTGCGTGCGATGGCGGTGACGGAAGAACGCTTTGGCCAAGGGAAAGGGTTGCGAAGTTTTGTGCTGGTTTACCTGGGACGCGGCATCGGCTCCGCCCTTTACCTGGACGGCCACTTGCTGACGGGGCGCGACGGGCTGGCCGGCGAGTTGGGACACACCACGGTCGAGGAGAACGGCGATCTTTGCAGTTGCGGCAATCGCGGCTGCTTGGAGCTCTGCTCGTCAGCGGCGGCGGTAGTGCGCAGAGTGCGTTCCGAACTCGAAAGGGGAATCAGCTCCAGCCTGACTTCACTGATCGGCGGCAATCTCGACCAACTGTCGGTGGAAACCATCGTCAATGCCGCCAGGGATCATGACCGGCTGGCGGAACGTATCATGTCCGAAGCCGGAATGCGCCTGGGGACTGCTCTGGCAGGCGTTGTCAACTTATTGAACCCGGAAAAGGTCATTCTGACGGGCAAGATGCCTCAGGTAGCGGGAGAGATCATTCTGGAGCCTCTGCTCTACAACCTGCGGCAACGGGCGCTGCCGCGGGCGGTAAGAGATTTGCCTGTGGTGGTCTCCGAATTCGGCGAGGAGGCAGCGGCGGTCGGCATGGCGCTGGTGGCCGGCGAAGGACTGCTCAAGGCAGGCTGTCTCGAAATGCAGAAGGGGAATGAGGCCCGCGTCAACGGCGGGGAGCTTTCCGAGGGCAGCGTGCCACCGGCATCCCCGGAAATGTGACCGCCGCTGTAGTGGCGGCCACAAGCCAGGCATCTCCTGATTAGGGCGGCGCCGGGAATTTGTTTTCTCCTCTCCGCCACGACGCGCCAAGCGTGGGGCCGCGGCCAGATCAGCAAGGTGCGGCGGCATTTGCCGGCCCAGTCAAGTTCGCAATTGAAGCAAGGAGATTATTCCAAACCACATCGGGTTGTCTCTCAGGAGGACACATGACGGAAGCTCTTACCTCGTATCGATTTTCGTTTGGGCCGTGGAATCTCAGCGAAGGGGCTGATCCTTTTGGTCCGCCCGTACGGGAACCCTTCACGTTTCTGGAAAAGGTGAAGATTGCCCAGAAGCTGGGATTCGGCGCCATGCAGTTTCACGATGACGATGCCGTGCCCGACCTCGATTCGCTCAGCGCCGCGCAGATTGTCGAGCAAGCGCGCGCCACGAAGAAGATCCTGGCAGACCACGGCCTCAAGGCCGAGTTTGTCGCACCGCGCCTCTGGTTCAATCCCCATACGATCGACGGCGGCTATACGGCCAATGACGCAGCGGACCGCGCCTATGCGGTGAATCGGTCGATCAAGGCCATCGACATCGCCCGTGAATTGGGGACGGACCTGATGGTGCTTTGGCTGGCGCGCGAAGGCACTTATATCCGCGAGGCCAAGTCGGTTCCCGACGCGATGCAACACCTGCTGGACGCCATCAACAAGATGCTGGAGTACGACAAGCATCTGCGCATTGTGATCGAGTCCAAACCCAACGAGCCCACCGATCAGGCCTACATTCCGACCGTCGGACACGCTCTGGCGCTTGGCTATCGCACGATTGACCCCTCGCGGATGGGGATTCTGATTGAGACGGCGCATCAGATTCTGGCAGGCCTCGACCCCTCCGACGAAATGGGGTACGCGCTCTTCTTCCACAAGCTGTGGAGCGTGCACCTGAACGATCAGAGCGGGCTGAAGTTCGATGAGGACAAGTCGTTTGGTGAAGTCGACCTGCGGCGGGCGTTCAACCAAGTCCGCGTGCTGGAAGAGAACGGTTACGGCAAGCACGGCGAGTACGTCGGCCTGGACGTCAAGGCCATGCGTACGCAGAAGAAGGAAGTCTCGGCCAAACACCTCGCCAACAGCAAGGAGACCTTCTTGTGGCTGGTCGATAAGGTGCGGAGCCTCGACCGGAAACTGTACGCGGAACTGGTGAAACAGCGGGACTACGAGGAATTGACTCGCTACATCACCGCGCACTTGCTGGGCGTCAAGTACTAGGCGCAATGCGCGGGCCTATCTGCTCTGGAAGCAGTTTTGTTCACTGCTTCCAGAGCAGTCTCTAAGTGAAACGAAGGAAGTATCTCGTTGCGCCTTGGGGACACTCAAGACGATCTCGCGCTGGATCTACCCGCACCGGGCAGAGGAATATCCTTCTTTCCGCTCTCGAATTTCGACTCGCTCGAAAACCACCGTTCCCCGTCGTTCCCGCCTACGCGGGAACGGCAAGTGTCCCCAAAGGGGTTCTTCGCTTGCTTGGATGGCCGGAAACGCGCCAAGCACTCAGGAACGGCAAGGCACAGCAGGAAGGCAATTGAACGGCTGTTGATCCACCTGCCAGTACGGCATGAATTCGATGCCGGGATTCAGGTCCACGGTGAAGCGCAGTGGCTGGCCGGCTTTGGGCTTCAGTTGCTCCAGCAAATCCGCAGGCCGTTTCCCCATCGCCAGGCGTAGCCGAACCTCAGCCGAACCCACCGCAGCCAGCAGCAGCGGTCCGTAGCTTACGGCGTAGCGCTCGTGGTCGGGAACCTGGTCGACACCAATATACCGCTCGAGACTCAGGCCCATCGGGAGCACAAAGCTAATCGTATCGCCCTCCCGCCACGTGCGGTCGAGCGCCACGTAGCTTGCCGGCTTCCCGCTGGCTGCGAACCTGCCGTTCACCTCAATCCCCATTTCGTGAGTCGCCCAAGAAGGTACGCGAATTCGAATCTTCGCTTGCGTAGGCTTGGCTGTTGAAAGCTGGAGGCGAACGTTCGGCTCAAATGGGAATCGTGTCGTGGCCCGCAAGCGCAGCGTCTCACCGTTCTGCTTCCACTGGATCGTTGAAGGCTCATACAGGTTCACATACACGCCGTCAGCCGCCAGCGAATAGATGTGTTCCGGAAGAGACCCGATCAGCCTTGTACCCTGCCCCTCACAGCAGGTGTTGATATGCGTGGGTTTCTCCTTGTGGTGCGTCAGCAAGGCGTGGTAGCGGAAACCGTCCGCTCCGCCCTGGTTGGCCAGGGCCACGTTGTAGATGGACTTCTCAATTTCCGTGAAGTACTTCTCCTCGTCCGGGCGGAGGAGATGAAAGCGCTGGTTGAGGAAAGCCCAGAAGACGTTGCCGCACAGTTCTTCGAGTTCCGCGTGCAGCATGTACGACTGCGGCGGACTCACAATGAACTCGATGATGGAGATCGACCCACCGGGATTTTCCCACTTGTGGTGATACAAATCCCAGGCGCCTTCCACGGCATGCAAGTAGCGCTCATCGCCCGTGGCAAGGTAAAGGTCCATGTAAGCTTCGACGGTCGTCAGCAGATAGCAGTGCGGCCGGTCGTAGGGATACTGCCAGATGGCACGGTCCTCACGCGCGGCAAGCTGGTCCATCCAGTAATTCTCTTGGAAATACCGCTGGATCACCTGAATATCGGCGGGCTTGCCAACGGGCGTCCAATAGAGGCGCGTGTTGGCAACCATCCCCTGGCCGCCCTGTACGGCAAAACGGAGCAGGTAAGGCAGGTAGGAGCACTGGTTAAACCAATCGTAGTCGCCGCGCAGCAGGTCAAACGCTTTGGTGTTGCCGGCGTAGCCGGCCTCAATCAGGCCGTGGGTCAGCCACGCTCGCGTGTACGCACCACGCTCCGAATAGAAGATGGTGTCTTCCGGGTACGCCATGACGTAACCGTTCGGCTGGCGGCACTCGGCAATGCCGTCCACAACAGCGTCCAGGCGGCGGCGAAGTTCCGGGTGATCGATCCAACGCAAGGTATTGCCCGCTGCCATCAGGAAACGGCCGGCGTTCGAACCGGCAAGCTGTTCCTGCCAGAACTGCGTTTCCGGCGCCGCATGCTCAGGGGGCTTCACCCGGCCCACCCGCTCGCGGAACTGGCGCAACAATTCGTCCACCGTGTAGGAGTTCAATAGATAACGGATGTTGTCTTCCATGGCGGTTTGAAAAACTCCGCCTCCCAGCGTGACGCCGGTCACCGGCACGCGCACCTTATGAAGAGGTGGCTTCCAAAGGCTGGCCGGGGTCACGTTCTCGGGATGATCCATAAAGATGAGTTCGCCGCCCGGCCGCTCGGAGCGCGTGACCTGCGCGACGTCGTCATCGTTCCCATAGGCGGCGTCGGCAATAACCGGCTGAAGCGTCGCGACCTCTTTCCCGCCGGAGTAAACCTCCATCTTCCCCAAGGCGAGGTAATAGCCGCCGTCTTCAACGTTCATGAGGTGTGTCGCCGTGAACCGCACGTAACGCGCTTCGACTCCCTGGGCGGAATGCCGTTCAATCCGGCCCTTGGGGTTGGGATAGTCCGCGGCGGTGTGGTCCGCTATGAGCTGGGGGCTGCGAAAGGCGGGATCACCCGAAGCCTCAATCTTGAAGCGCACGGGGAAACCCTCGCCCGCGAAATGCGCGTCGTCTCCGTGGAGCTTTTCGTTGGCGGGATAAATCTTGACGTAGTCGATCGGAAAGTTAGCGCCGAGGTCAACCTGGACCCAGGTCACGGCGTCGGCCGACTGGGCGTGCTTCGAACGATACGCGCGGTACCCGCTCGCGGGCGCCGCGGCCATCCAGTCGGAAGCCGGGGCGGGGATCCGTTGATCAATAGCGGCGGCCGCCGCACCATCCTCGGCTTTCAAACGTCGCGCCACCGCCAGCCCCGCGCCCGCATAAACCGAATTCTCAAGAAATTCGCGCCTGGTCAAACTCATTCCTGCCCCCTTGTGCTGTCATCTCAGACGACGTCATCCGGTCCCACGTGCGGCGAGATCTTCACGCCACGGCTGGCCGTGGCGTCACCGGTTGCGTCTGGATGACCACGGAAGCGCCCTTCAAACCCTGCGCGGACGCTTCCACCCGAACTTCGCCCGGCTGTTTCAGCGCTTGCACGATGGCCATGCACAACCCGTTAAAGGCGCTGCGCCGGGCGTGGTCAGGACTCGCGGGCTTATCGGGCTCGTGGCAACTCGGATCGCCATTGCCCACGCCGATCAGCCTGCCTGGCCCCGTGACGCGGAAGCTCACAGCGTCCGACGCCACCGGAACAATCCGCCCGTGGGCATCCGCCACCTGCACGGTGACGATGGAAACATCCTCGCCGTCTGCGGCGATACCTTGCCGGTCAGGAAGCAGTAGAAGCTTCGCCGGCGCGCCTGTCGTCTCACGCTTATCCGTCAGAACCACTTTCCCGTCTTTGGTGCCGCGCGCTTCGAGCACTCCGGGGGTGTACTTCACTTTCCACTCGAGGTGCGAAACTCGCTTCACTTGTTTCGCGCCAAGGCTCTTGCCATTCAGGAAGAGTTCCACGCTATCGAGATTCGTGTGACACCAGACGTCGATCTCCTGGCCTTCCTTGCCCTTCCAATTCCAGCGCGGGAATAGATGCAGGACCGGCTTCGCTCCCCACCAGGCCTGGTAATAGAAGAAGTTGTCTTTGGCGAAGCCGCAGGTATCCAGAATGCCGAAATGCGAACTGATGCACGGCCAGCTGTAGGGCGTCGGCTCGCCACGGTAGTCAAAGCCCGTCCAGGCAAACCCGCCGGCCACGAAGGGGCGTGCGTCGTAGACCGTCCACCACTGCTCGGCGGTAAAGGCCCAGGGTGGATAGTTGAGGTCGTACGCGCTGACGTATCCTTGCACTTTGTCGTTCTGGTAGATGCCGCGTGTGCAGACGGTGCTGGCGGTCTCGGTGCCGATCGTCGGCTGCTGGGGGAAGCGACGGTGAAACTCATCGATATGGTCGGCCAGCTTAAACTTTTCGCCGCCGGCATAGTTGAAACCTTGTACGTCTACAACATGAGAGAGTCCCTCACCCCAGCTACCATCCATCGCTTCGGTAATCGGCCGGGTCGGGTCAAGCCGCTGGACGAGCCGCTTCATGCTCTGGGCAATACGTGCTCCGCGCGGAGTCCCCTGTTCAGGCTCCTCGTTTCCAATGGACCAGATCACCACGCACGGATGGTTGCGGTCGCGCCGCACCAGCCGCTCAAGCTGGCTCAACCCCTCGGGATTCGACGACATCATGCGCGTCTCGTCCATTACCAGCATCCCCAGACGGTCACAGGCATCGAGCAGTTCCGGCGTCGGCGGATTATGGGAAGTGCGGTAGGCGTTCGAACCCATCTCCTTCAGCCGCTCGACGCGGAAGGACTGCAAGCGGTCCGGCAGCGCCGAGCCCACACCAGCGTGATCCTGGTGATTGCACGTACCCTTGATCTTCACCGGCTGGCCATTTAGGAAGAAACCTTGGTCAGCATCGAAACGGATGGTGCGAATGCCAAAGGTCGTGTTTTCGTGGTCGGTCGCCGTGCCGCCACTTTCCACCGTGGTCAGCGCACGATAGAGGTTCGGCTCCTCAATCGACCACAGCGAGGGATGCTCGACCGCGGCCTCGGCTTCAAACGTCGCCTTTCCCCAGGCCGGAACTTCCCGGGGCTGCGCTTCTGCCGTGGCCACGACCTTCCCGCTGCCATCCACGAAGTGCGAAGTGACCTTGCAGGTTCTCGCCTCGGCACTCTGGTTCTCAACTTCCGTGCTGATAGAAACCGTCGCCGAGTCTCCCTTCACCTCGGATCGCACAAAGGTTCCCCAATGTGCAACGTGCAGAGGCTCGGTCTTGGTCAGCCAGACGTGGCGGTAAATGCCGGCTCCCTCGTAAAACCAGCCTTCAGCCAGCCGCGCATCGACGCGCACGGTCAGCACATTCTTGTCGCCGTAGTTCGCAAAGTCCGTCACGTCGTAACGGAACGGCGCATAGCCGCTGAAGTCTTCTCCCAGATAGTGGCCGTTGAAGATCACCATGGCGTGGCGAAACACGCCGTCGAATTCAATCGCGATTCGCTTGCCTTCGTCCGAGACGGGGATTTCGAAGACACGCCGGTACCATCCGATGCTCGTCTCAGGAAACGCGCGGCCCAGGGGCTTGGCGCCGTGGTCGGGCAGTGGTGGCGTGCTCACAAAGGGAAGCTCCACCGCCCAATCGTGGGGCAGATCAACCTGTTTCCAAGCGCTGTCGTCAAACTTCAAACCCGTCACGGGAAGGAAGTCGCCGGACTTGGCGAACGTCCATCCCTTCTTTTCGAGTCCGTAGTTAAAATCCTTTGCCGGATCGTTCGCATTGCCCAAATGGAAGCGCCAGCCGAAATCGAGCAGCAGGCGCTCGCGCGGGGCAAGCGATCCATCCGGTACCGCTTCCTGCGGCGACGCGGTGGCCAGCGGGCGGGCCTCCGCACCTGGCTTGGCTGCGGCGTGCAATAAGAAGTCTCCAGCTCCAGCCACTGCCCCCGCAGAAGCAAGCCCTGCCTTCAAGAGATCCCGACGGGTTAAGTCCACCATATTTCCCTCCAAGCGCGCCGAGTATATCGCGACTGCGATCATCTGTCTCGAAATTGGTGCTTGCCGCGCGGCACGGTGGACGCTTTGGCGCGGCTGGTCACGTTGTGGCGCGGGCGTCTCGCCCGCCGTCGCGAGGGCCTCCTGCCCGCGCCCGGGACGGCCGCACCACGGCAAGTCGCGTATCCTATTTTGCAATCCTCAGTCCGGCGTGCTATAGAATCCGCGGCGTGCCGGTGTGACGCTGTCGCTGGCCGCGCCACCAGGTCTGTGGCCACATGCCCTGAACCACAGTCAGGAGGTTGCCTATCCATGCGGAAATTCGCGATTGCTTTCTTGTTGAGTGCCACCCTCGTGTCGGCTGCAGACCGCAAGCAGGAGCTTCAGGATCTGCAGAAAATAGTGCCTCCCACCCGCACGCAAATCACGGGGAGAATCAGTGCCCAGGACAAGTCCTGGGAAGACTGGGTGAAACGCACGGGCGAACTCCCTCCTGACTTTGACCTCATGCCTTCCGTCCCGGGACTTCCCGAACCGCGCCTGACCACGCGCGAGGCCTGGCCGGCCGAGCGGCAGCGCATCCGCGCACTTTTCGAGCAGTGGGTCTACGGGAAGATGCCGCCACCACCGGAGAACCTTCGAGCTGTGGTCACTGGAACTCATCAGGAAGACGGCGTTACGGTCCGCGATGTGCGCCTGGAATTCGGCCCCAGCCATCGCGCCATCCTCCACGTGCACCTCATGATCCCCCCGGGCCCGGGACCCTTCCCGGTCTTTCTCACCAATCACCCGCGGACGCGGCCATGGGTGGCAACCGCGGTTCGTCGAGGCTACATCGGCTGTATCTACTTTGCCGCCGACCCGATCTACGGCCACCCGGATGATTCCGATGCTTTCATTGACATCTATCCGGAATACGACTTCTCGTGCCTGGCGCGATGGGCTTGGGCCGCGATGCGTGCGGTGGACTACCTCTACACCCTTCCCGAGGTGGATAAAGCCAAGATCGCCATCAGCGGCCATTCCCGCAACGGCAAACAGGCACTGCTGGCCGCAGCTTTTGATGAACGTATCGCCGCCGTGATCCCCTCCAGCGGCAACACCGGCGAGGGCAATCCGTATCGCTACACCAGCGAGATGTTCGTGAACGAGAGCATCGAAGAGATCACCCGGGGCTTTCCCCACTGGTTCCATCCGCGGCTGCGCTTTTTCGCCGGCCGCGAAGATAAGCTGCCCGTGGACGAGAACCTATTGATGGCGCTGGTGGCTCCGCGCGGGCTCTACATGTACTCGGCGTTCGCCGAGTCGGAGGGCGGCCCCTTCGGCTTTGAGCAAGCTTATCGCTCCGTGCTGAATGTTTACAAATTCTTTGGCGCCGAGGACAAGCTGTGGCTCACCCTGCGCGACGGCGAGCATCCGACTACCGCGGAAGACATCGAGCGGTTCGTGGATTTTCTGGACACCGTCTTCGGGCGCAAGCAGTTCCCCAAGCGCGAGACATGGATCAACGGGTACACGTTCGAAAAATGGAAAGGAATCTCCGGCGAGTCGATCGATCCAATGCAATACCTACGGACGGCTCCCGGCGATTACAACCAAGGTAACTGGGACGAAAAGAAGGCCGCTATCCAGAAACAAATCCGCTGGGCTCTGGGCGAAGAACCGGCGGGCGTCCGCTTTCCTACTCTGCACAAACTAACGCAAGAGACTTACACAAGCGACGGCTGGATGTCCCTGATGTTTGAGCGTCCCCTGAAGTCGCCCGGTATGGAATATGCACCGGTGGCGTTTGGCGATGACCTCAAGGCGGACCTTTACTACCCCGTCAACGTCCCGCCCGGACACAAGCTGCCACTCGTGCTGTGGCTACATCCGTTCGCGTACTGCACCGGCTATTCGCGCGAAGCAGGACCGGCGATTGCTTCACTCACCAAGCGCGGTTTTGCCGTGCTGGCGTTTGACCAGATCGGCTTTGGAACCCGCGTGCGCGATGCGCGCGAATTCTACACTCGCTATCCCCGCTGGAGCCTGATGGGCAAAATGGTGACGGACACCCGGGCTGCCCTGGATGCCTCGGCGGCGCTCGACATCGTTGACCCGGAACGCATCTACATTGTCGGGTACGCGCTGGGCGGGAAAGTCGGTCTCGTGACCGCGGCCGTGGATGAACGAGTCAAAGCCCTGGCAGTGATTGCCGGGTTCGATCCTCTGAGACTTGACACTCAGGAAAAGGGCGTCGAGGGTATCCGGCAGTACTCGCACCTGCACGGGTTGATTCCCCGCTTCGGTTTCTTTGTAGGGCAGGAAGACCGGCTGCCACTCGATTTCGATGAAGTCCTCGCCTCCGTGGCGCCCCGGCCGGCGCTCATCGTTGCGCCCACGCTCGATCGCTATGCTCGCGTGGGCGACGTCCGGCAAGAGGTCGCGGAGGCCGGGCACGTCTACGAGCGTCTTGGCCGCGCGAATGCCCTGCGCCTGGAAACGCCGCTCGAATTCAACCGATTCCCGGAGCGCTTGCAAGAACAGGTGTTTGACTGGCTCGCAGGACTTCGGTAATACCCAATTCGTTGAGACCCTCCCCCGGGCTGTGCCGGAGTGGCAGTGAGAGTTTGACAATTCCGGTAATGAGAATTTCCGGAGGATTCATGGTTTCGATAAGACCCCTCACCCTATCACCCCCTTCCCCTCTTCCCTCTCCCCTGGGGAGAGGGAAGAGGGGAAGGGGAGTTGTGGTGAGGGGTATTTCACACACTTTGGACGCGCTGTGATCGCGGCAATAAGTTGAGTCCCCTTTTGAGGAACCTCCGTAGCGCCGCTTATTACCACCACACAGCCCTAACCGGCTGTCGTGCACCTCTATTCAGCACCATTGTAGATTTGGAACTCGCGAATGTGCGGCGCGTCCGACGCCGAGAGAATTCTCAAACGCATCCGCTCGGCGGTGGTACGCGGAAAGACGTCGATCTTCTTGTGACCGATACTGGTTCCCGCATGGAGCGTACGCCACTGGCCACCGTCCCAAGCTTGCACATCGTACTTCTGGATTCTCTGGCCGTCGTTGAGCCATTCCATCACCACGGTGCGGTCAAAGCTCGTGGGCTTGGGGAAATCCACTTCCACCGTCGCGGCGTGCGAATTGACAGGGGCTGACCAGAAGGTATCCGGATCGCCGTCGCAAACGGAAGAAGCGTCCTCCCCGGTGCCGCTCTTGCAACTCGCTGTGCGCGCCAGATTACTTCCATAGATCTTGCGTACGGCTTCGCTAAACTCGCGCAAGCGCGCCACATCCACCTCGGGAAGCAATCCGCGGTCATCGGGCGCGAGGCCCAGAACCAGTTGCGCACCTCTCCCCACCGAGACATGGTAAATGTCCAGCAACTTCGACAGCGATTTCAGACTGGCCTCGTCGTGCGGGTGCCAGAACCAATGTCTCTCGCGCAACGGAGTATCACATTCGGCGGGGCGCCAACGCAGGTAGCCGAGGCGGTCCACGACGTTCCAGTTCTCTTCCGCCGCCACGCCGTCTTCGTTTCCCACCCAGCGGATATCCCCCCAGGGCATGAAGCCGACGTCGGCGAAAATCAGCGTGTTGGGCTGATAGGTGCGCAGCGTGCGCACGTATTGTTCAAAGTTATAGACGTGCCCTTCGCTCCCCGCGCCGTCAAGCCACCACTCGGCCAGCTCACCGTAGCTTGTCACCAAGTGTTCAAGCTGGGCGTTGTAGTAGCGGTCATACAGCAGGTTCTGGCGATAGGAAGGTTCGTGCCGGTCCCAAGGTGAAAGATAAATCCCGAACTTCATCCCATGCTTGCGGCAAGCTTCCTCAACGTCTTTGACGAGGTCGCCCCTGCCGCCTTTCCAAGGGCTGCTGGCGACGCTGTATTTCGTCTGGTCGTTGGGAAAAAGGCAGAACCCGTCGTGATGCTTCGCGACGAGGACCAGATATTGCGCGCCCGCCGCCTTGGCCGCCAGAACCCACTGCTCGGGATCGAGCTGCCGAGGATCGAACTTCGCGGGGTCAACCGTGCCGTCGCCCCACTCCTTGTCCGTGAAGGTATTCAAGCCAAAGTGGATAAGGACACCAATCTCCATGTCCTGCCATTCGACCTGCTGGGGACGCGGCTTGATGTCGGAGAAGTTCTGACCGAAGGCTGGCGCTAAAGCCACAAAGAGCAGGACAACATAGACTCGAAGGGTCGGCATGATGGCCTCACTGAATGAGTACTTGGCAAGACGAATCATGATACGCGAGACCGCGGAGGGTCGCCATGGTTCCGCAGGACCGCTGGCAGAAGGTCCCTCGCTGCCGGTGACAGATGAATATCCTACGCAGACCGGCGTTCCAGCAGGGAGTATAACGCGGGCATCACCAGGAGGGTGATGAACGTGGAGAGGGTGAGCCCGCCGATCACTGCCAGGGCCAGCGGCTTCTGCAACTCCGCCCCGGCGCCGAGGCCTAGAGCGAGTGGAAGCAGTCCGAAGAGCGTACAGAGTGTGGTCATCAGGATCGGCCGCACGCGGATGCGCCCCGCGGCGACTAATGCCTCGCGGAGCGGCATGCCCTGCTCTTCCCACAACTGGTGGACATATTCGAAGAGGATGATGCCGTTCTTTACCACCAGGCCCACCATCAGAATGATCCCCATAAAGGAAGAAACGTTGAGAGCCGTTCCGGTCGCCAGCAGCATCGCGAACACGCCCAGGATCGACAGCGGCGCGGCGGACATGATGATCAGCGCGGGCGTGAAGGCACGGAACTGGATCACCAGGACAACGAACACGGCTCCCAGCGCGAGACCCAGAACCGAAAGCAAATCGTGGAAGGAACTCTGCTGGCTTTCATAGAGGCCGCCGATTTCGTACGTCGTGCCCACAGGGAAATGGAAGCCGCTGAGCACCTTTTGAACGTCGCGAATGGCGCTTCCCAGGCCGCGATTCTCAAGGCGCGCCTGGAGGTCGACCATCAGCCGCTGGTTCTCGCGCATGAGCTGATTTTCGCCTTGCCGGACATCCACACGAGCCAAGGCGGAGAGGGGCACAATCTGCTTTGCCGGCGTAACGATCGGGAACTGGCTCACGTCGTCGTAGTCGTACCGGAAAGAGTCCGGAAAGCGAACACGGATAGGAATGGTGCGGTCGCTGCGCCGCCACTCGGTCTGTTCGATTCCCAGCAGGCCTGCGCTGACCTGTTGTGAGACCTGCTCGACCGTCAACCCCTGGCGGCCCGCCGCGACGGCATCCACGTTGATGAGACTCTCCGGATTGCCCTTCTGGATTCCCAAGAAATCGACGATGCCGGGGATCTGCTGGATCTTGGGGCCGAGGTCATCCGCGATCTGCTCAAGCTCCTGCATGTTGCTGCCGAAAATCTTGACCTCAATGGGGCTGGGACTCCCCTCCATGTCACCAATCATGTCCTGAAGAACCTGCGTAAATTCCACCTGCACTCCCGGCACGCTGCGCAGGATACTGGCGCGAAGCGCGTTCATCGTCTCTTCGATGCCCTGCTGGCGTTGGGAGCGAGGTTTCAGCTTCACGACGATCTCACCGCGGTTCTGCTCCGTGGCAAAGGGTCCCATCTCGGCGCCGGTGCGCCGCAGGAAGGACGCCGTCTCGGGACGGGCGTGCACTTGCTCCTCGATCATATGGTTAAGCCGGTTCGTTTCGGCCAGCGATGTTCCCGGCGGGGTCACGATATCAAGGACGAATCCGCCCTCGTCCATGTCTGGCAAAAACCCGGTTTCGAGCCGTGTGTACAGGAAAACGCTCCCGCCCACCGACAGCAAAACCGCGCCGGCGACAATGGCGCGATGTCCCAGGGCCCAGCGCACCATGCCGTCATAGACCCGGTAAACCGGCTGCATGAATCGTTCCGATTTCACCTTGTGATGCTCGGGCGAAAGGAACTGCTCGGAGAGAAGCGGAATCAGCGTGAGCGCGAGAACCAGGGAAAGGACGATGGAAATCACCAGCGTCAGGCAGAGGGCTGAAAAGAATTCTCCCACGACACCCTTGAGCAGGCTCAGGGGGGCGAACACGACCACCGTTGTGGCCGTTGACCCGATGACCGGCCCCAGCAGCTCGCGCGTGCCTTTTTCGGCAGCTTCGGGAGGCGGGTCACCCAGGCCGAGGTGGCGATAGATGTTCTCAATAATCACCACCGCATCGTCGATGATCAGCCCAATGGCAACCGCGAGTCCTCCCAGTGACATCAGGTTGAGCGTGCCGCCGAACAAGCTCATGAAGAAGAAGGTTCCGATAACAGCAATGGGAAGGCTGGTGGCAGCAATCAGCGTCGAACGCATGTCGCGCAGAAATGCGAAGAGAATCAGCACAGCCAGCAAACCGCCAATGAGGACGGCATCGCGCACACTGGCCACCGATTCGCGCACGAATTCCGCCAAGTCGTAAACCACCGACAGATGCAGGGTGGAAGGAATCGCCGAGCCCAAATGCGCGGCGAGTGCCTTCACCTGATCCGCCACCTGCAAGATGTTGCCGCCAATCTGTCTCGATATACTGAGGAGGGCCCCGGGCGTGCCATTGCCGTAAACAAGGATAGTCGGGTCCTCGATACCTTCGCGCACCTCCGCGATGTCGCGCAAGCGGATGGGTACTTGATTCTCGACGGTCACCACGGTGTTGCGGATGTCTTCCAGATTCTGGTACTGGCCGCTGGCGAGCACAAGGTAGCGCGAGTAATCTTTATCGAGCCTGCCCACGGAGTTGATCTGGTTTGTCGAACGCAACCGATCCGAAACGTCGGGCAGTGAAAGGCGGTGCGCCAGCACCTTCTGTGGGTCCACAATCACGGAGACTTCCCGCTGGTCGCTGGCCTGAACTTCCACCAGGGAAACACCCGGAACGCGGCTGAATAGCGGGCGCAAATCGTAATAGGCGTCGTCGCGCAGGTCCGCGCCGGGTACATTGCCGCTGAGCACCATCATCAGGATCGGCCAGGCCGTGGGCGTGATGCGCTCGATGGAAATATCCGTATTGGCCGGGAGTTCGCCCCGTACGTCGCTGATGCGGGCCTGCATCAGTTGCAGGGCGTAGGCCATGTCCATGTCGGAATTGAAGAGCACGGAAATTTCCGTCCCGCCCCGGATGGTCCGGGAACGCACGCGCTGCGCCCCCAGCACGGTTTTCGCCGCTTCTTCCAGCGGGCGGGTCACGGTCAGCAGCATATTTTGCGGCGAGAGGTCGCCCGCATGCGCCAGAATCACAATGCGCGGGAAGGACAGCTCTGGATAGATACCACTCGGCAGACGAAATGCGGACACCACACCGGCGACGATCAGGAAGCCCGTCAGAAGGTAAACCGCTCGGCGGTTCTGCCGGCAGAAGCGCACAATGTTCATGGCTTGACCTTGATCTTGGCGCTGTCTCCGAGGCCGTAGGCGCCCGTCAGGACGATGCTTTCACCCTCCTGGGCACCGGAGAGCAGTTCAACACGGTCCTGGGTCTGGATGCCCAGCTTCACGGGAACCGCCTCCGCCTTCTCACTATCGGCGCGAAAGATGCGGGGCTGGCCGTCGGAATCGCGGTAGATCGCCTGTGACGGCACCACCAGTGCATGCGCATGGGTCTCCAGCGGCACCTGCCCAGTCAGAAACATCCCGAGCCGCAACTGGCCCGCAGGATTGGCAATGCGGATTCGCACCAATCCGACGTTAGTGGCAGGATCGACGGCCGGCGACGTTGCTACCACGCGGCCGTCAAAAGGTCGGTCGGGGGAAGCGTCAGCATGAACCTCCAGGCGCTCGCCCACCCGGACTTTCTGCAAATACATCGCCGGCACGTTGCCGAAGAGTTCCACCTCGCGCGTGTTCGCTACCTCGTAGATCGGCTGCGCACCCGTGCCGTCCACCTGCTCGCCCGCGCTGACCAGCCGCTTGACAACCGTGCCCGTGAGGGGACACTTAACCTCCGTGCGCGAAAGTTGTAGGCGCGCGAGCGCCAGCGCGGACTCAGCCTGTTTCAATGCGCCTTCCGCGACACGCTCCTGCATGGTTGAGTCTTCCATGTCTTTGCGGGCGGCAATGCCACGCTCGAAGAGCGTGGCATTGCGAGCCCTATTCACCCGGGCATTATCAAGCGTCGCGCGTGCCTGATCGATGGCCGCCTGAGCCTGCTGTACCTGGCTGCGGTAGGACTGGTCTTCAATCTGGGCAACCACCTGGCCTTCCTTCACCGGGTCGCCTTCTGCCAGCAACATGCGGCTGATCCGGCCGGGGACGAGTGCGCTGACCTTGGTGTCCTGGTTCGGCGGAGCCGCCACAGTTCCGCTGATGGAAAGCGTGGAGCTGATGTCGGAGCGCGCAACCTTCGTAAGGGTCACTTCCGCCACGGTGTTCGCGGGATTGCTCGGCCCCTCGTCATCCCCTGCCGGTTGCTTCGAGCAGGCCACTTGGCCGAGCAGCGCGAGGGCAAAGATTCCAAGAAGATAAGCGTGGTTACGAAATGCTCGCGTCATAGACATCAGCTTTCACACTTTCGCGCCGCCCTTGGGAGTGGCGCGTTTGGCCTTGCCTCAAACAGGGCAGGCCCAACAGCCTGCAAGGAGAACTTACCGTCCGCGAAAATGGACGGTACGGGCGCACGGCTGTACGCCCCTACGATGCTGCACTACTTGAGCGGGGCTCCGACCAATTCCTCCAAACCTGCATAGGAACTCTGGACACTCAACAGGCTTTGCAGGTAGTTATGCTCCACATCTTGAACGTTGCGTTGCGCGGTCAAGACCGTGAGGATGTCGGCCTTGCCCGCGCGGTAGCTCTCCTCTGCCAAGGCCTCCAGTTTGCTTGCGACCGGCACGAGCGAGTCCCGATAGGTCTCCGCCTGCGTGCGCTGGGCGCCCAAGTCGAAGAAGGCAGTCTCGATTCCCGCCGCGACAGAACGTTTCGTGGCCGCTAGTGCCGCGTCAAGCTGGCGCTCGCTTGCCAGAGATTGGGCAATCTCGCCTTGATTACGTGCGAACAGGGGAATCGACAGAGCGATTTGCCCACGCGGTCCCGACTGGAAATCGGGCGGCGAATTAAAATCCGACCCGAATTCAAAATCAATATTGGGAATGCGCTCCGCCTTCAGCAGTGAGCGCCGGCTCTGCTCCACTTTCTGTTCCTGCGCCAAGTGTTGAAGTTCGGGATTGGAGCTGTAAGCGAGCTGGAGAAGCTGGGGAAGTTCGACGGCGGCGGGCAAATCCTGGACAGCATCAACAAGCTGCCACCGCGTCCCCGCGGGCTCGTTGAGCAGAGCGTTCAGTTGGCTGAGCGCGACCTTCTCGTCCTGCTGCGCCACTTTGTGGTCGGCCTCGGCGCGCGCCACCTCCAGGGCCGCCTGGATGACCTCCAGTTGCGCCACGTCTCCGGCGGCGAAGCGGTCACGAGCGATCTGCTCCAACCGCCGAGCCAGCTCCAGCACGCGCTGGAAGCGCTCGGTCTCTGCCTGCGCAAAGGAGAGTTGAAAATAGGCTTCGCGCGTGTTGCGGCGCACCTGGCGCTCCAGGGCGGAGATCTCCACATCGGCGAGTGAGCCCTCCTGGTTCGCCACGGCGATCCGCCGGGCACGCTGCCCGCCGATTTCGAGAGGCTGGTCAATAAACAGCGACTCGTGCGGCGAGTCGCGCAGGGCACCAAAGCTGATGGTGGGATTGGGCCGCTCGCGCGCGATCTGCACTCCTGCCCGCGATACGGCGCGCCGGGCGCGTGCCGCGACCAGGTCCAGATTCTGCTTGGCCGCGAGGTCCAGGGCGTCTTCGACCGAGAGCCGGGCACCCTGCTGCGCCCATGCGGAAGCGGCCGACATCGTCACCAACAGCGCGAGACCCAGCCCCGACTTCAACCTCGCCCTCCCCTGAAGGCTGCGACCTATCCCCACGCCTCCTCAGTGCCAAGTACAGGAGGGAAACGTGGGTTCCGCAGCGGGCACCTTAAAGTGCGGCAGCACTAGTCGCCACCTCTCGCGATTGCAGAGGCAACGACTCTGCCACCGCACTCTAAGGTGCTTCGCACAGAAGCCTACAGTGGCTTGCGGCGCAGAACATGAAACCACGATTAATATCTATTTAGCTTGTGAGGAAGAATGGTCTAGCCGAGATGAACCGGCAGATCGATGGTAAACGTTGATCCCTTTCCCAGCGCGGTGTGGCACTCGATGGACCCACCCTCGGCGCGAACAATGGCCTGGGCGATTGCGAGTCCCAAGCCGCCACTCTGGGTTTCTCCGGAGTTCGCGGGAGCAGCACGGTAGAAGCGTTCGAAAATGTGCGGCAGGTCCTTCTCTGAAACCCCGATACCTTCATCCTGAAACTCGACGCGCGCCAAGCCGTTCGATGTTTCGAGGCGCACATGGACACAGGTGTTCGGAGGCGAATACTTCACGGCGTTGTCGAGGAAGATCAGGAACAGCTGCCGCAGAAAGGTCTCGTCTCCAAGGGAGGAAACGCCCCCTTTCAAGTCGCGCTCGATGGTAATTCCCTTGGCGCAGGCCGATGGGGCCGCGAGTTGGCAGCTTTCCTGCAACACCTCGTCCAGGTAAAGCGGCTCTTTGGCAAGGCGGAGCTGCCCGGCGTCGGCCATCGCGAGCGTGAACAAGCCCTCAACGATCCGGCTCAGTTTCTTGAGTTCGTCGTCGATCGCTGCGAGCGCTCGACGGTATTCATCAGGCGAGCGAGGCTCGGACAAGACAAGTTCAGCCTCACCGCGTAGAACGGAAAGCGGTGTGCGCAGTTCGTGCGAAGCGTCCGAAACAAACTGCCGCAATTGCCCGAGCGCCGCTTCCATGCCGGCCAGAAGCTGATTGAAGGTCTTGGCGAGCACGCCCAGTTCATCATGCGGATTGACCACCCGCAACGGCCTCCAAGGCTCACGTCGGTTGGCGCGTGCGGCGCGTGCGGCCATCTCCGCGGCTTGGCTCGTCAGTTCGGCCACGGGACGCAAGCTCCGCCCCACGTACCAAGCGGATACCACGGCCACGAGCGCAAGACTGAGTGGAAAGAGGATGAGGATCATGCGCCGGAACATGGCCAGCGCCCGCTCCGAGTCACGCGTGGGCATCGCCAGGGTTAGGACATGCGGCCCGCCGCGGTTCCGGAACGGGACGAACACGGCGCGAAGGCGGCCGCGCGCCGGATCGTTGAGGTTCTCAAAAGTCGTCTGCGAGATGCGGCCCGCCCCAGTGGGAAGAGGCAGGAGGCGGAATCCCACGTTCACAGAGTGCGCGACCACCTGCCCGGAGGGGTCTACGACTTCGAAATACTCATCCGGAAGATCGAGCTCCGTGACGTCGGCAACGTCGGGGTCAACCGCCAGGTCGGACACGACGGGACCTGACGCCTCGATCAGTTGGCGGTCAAGCTGCTCGCGGATTTCACGGCGAGCCGTGATGTAGAAGGTGACGTACGTCGCAGCCAGCAGGACTCCCACCGCGAAGCAGAAGAGCACCATCATGCGAAAACGGAGGGAGCGGGCAGTGATCATGATGCGGCTCCCAACCGGTAGCCGGTACCGCGCAAGGTGAAGATCAGCTTCGAGGCTTGTCCCTGGTCAACCTTCTGGCGCAGGCGATTAATGTAGACCTCGACCAGATTCGTTTCACTGTCGAAGTGGCAGTCCCAAACATGCTCGATGATTTCACTACGTGTCACGGGTTCAGGAGCGCGAAGCAGCAGAAACTCCAGGAGCGCGAATTCTTTGGAGGTCAGGGGAATGTCCCGAGCGCCGCGCCGGGCGCGCCGGCGGTGGCGGTCGAGTTCGAGGTCTTGGTAACGGAGGATGGCGCCGCTCTTGTTGAATCCCCGGCGGATCAGCGCGCGCACGCGGGCCAGCAGTTCCGTCAGGGCGAAGGGCTTGGTCAGATAATCGTCGGCGCCCGCGTCCAGGCCTTCCACGCGTTGTTCCACCAGGCTGCGCGCGGTCAGCATCAGGATCGGCGTCTCGACCCCGTTCCGGCGGAGCTGCTGGCAGACGTCGATGCCGCTCAGCCCGGGAAGGCGAACATCCAGGAGAATGAGGTCGTAGGAGTTCTCAAACGCCAGCGTCAGACCCTTCTCACCCGACTCCGCCACGTCCACGGCGTAGGCATTCTCGCGCAGCGCCCGGGCCACAAAACTCGCCACCTTGCGTTCGTCCTCGACCACTAAGACGCGCATGTCACGCTATTATAAGCCCAGCAAGCACACGGGGAGGAGCGCACGGCCGTGCGCCCTTGCCGCGCTAAACTTGACTACCCTTCGTTTCCTTGGGGCTACCTAGCTCAAACCACTTATAACTTTCTCGGAGCCATGGAAAAAGGGAAAGCTTTCACACAGAGGCCACGGAGCTAGGACACGGAGAGCACGGAGACATTTTCGGGACTGCCTCTGTGCACTCTGTGACCCGAGGGTTCGGTGATTCCAACGCTTATCGGCCCTGCGCACTCTGTGTGAGATTCTTTCCCATCCGCTCTGCCCGGCTATTTTCACGAATAATCCGGCGCGCACGTAGGCGCAGTAATAAGCGATACTTGACCCAGTCTTCCGCCGCCGGGAACGGCATGGTCTAGCGCACCGTCACGGCGGCGAAATCGTACCACCCATCAGCTTGCAAGCCCTCGTTTGCCAGTTTGATGGCGGGCTGTCCTGTGCGCGGATCAAGCAGTGCAATGCGTAGGCGGTAGCTTCCCGGCATTAGGGTCTCGGGAATGTAGACCGTACCGTCAGACACCGCATCACCCGGCAGCCATTTGCGCACGTCTGCGGGCAGTTTGATGATGGCGCTGGCGCTTGCCGAACGCAGTTCGACTGCCAGATCGTAAGGCCGGTAAACCGGAGCCACGCCTGCATTCAGCCACCACATGTGCAGAGGCTGCATTGTGCCCGGTTCAATTGTTGGCGCGTACTCCAGGCGCCGCAGGATGAAGCGATAACCCATCTTCTTCTGGAAATCGTCAAAGGCCGCCTTCCATTCGGGAGGGATCGCCGACGACTTGATGTTGACTGACGACACGTGCCACCGCAGAGCCTGATCCATGATGTACTTGAGGCCCCAGCCCTGCTGCTTCCAATATCCCGGAACCCAGCACGCCTCAAGCGACACCGGACTGCGCAACCCGATGTCCTGCACTCCCGCGCGAACCACTTGCTGGGGATAAATGTCCAGCATTTCGGCCGGGAAATGGGGATCGTCGGAGGAAAGGCGCATGTCGCCCCAGCAGTCGAGCCGCCACCCCGTGCCGTGGTGTGTCGCGTACGCCAAGGCTTTCTCCTCGTCGAAGTTCATCAGCAGCGGCGTCCGCTTGAAAGCCTCGATCCAGATATCGACCAGTTTCTTCTGCACTTCAAACTCGGGCATGTAAGGGCTCCACCCCTCGCCCCAGTACCCCACCGACGAGATATCCACGCTCTCGAGCTCCGGACGCCCGTCGTAGCGCTCGCCCGCTGCGGCCACGAGTGCTCCCCAATACTTCAGATACAGCGGGTCAGCAAAGTCCGGCTGCCAGATGTCTCCGTCCTTGTCGGTGGGCCGATTCGCCCGCCGAGCTCCCGACTTCCGGTACCACTCCGGCAACGGGTGCTTCTCGTCGTAGGGCATCAGGCGAATCGCCAGCGTCTGGTGATGCGCGCGCGCTTCACGCAACGCGGTATCCAGGATGCCCCAGCGTACCTTGCCCTGTTCGGGTTCGAGTGTTTCCCAGAACCACCGGCAGTAGGAAATGCTGGACGGCGGAAAGTCCACCGCGCCTGCCGCCGGAGTCAGCTTCTCCGTCGGGCCCTCTTCCGACCAGCCCAAGCCTGGGTTGATCGCGTCGCCGTTGTATCGCTGGAAGGTCTGAATCCCCATGCCGGGATTCACCAACACCGAGTCAATCTCTTTGGGACGCACAACCACGGTCGCCGTCTGCGCGAGCGCAGCGCTAGCGTAGGCCAGTACGATACAGCTGATCAGAGACAGTCGGATTGCCATAGGAGTGCTCCACCTTTTGCATAACGACTACAGAATATAGCGCCAACCGTTCGTTGTAACGGCGCTCTACGAGCACCGACATGGCAGCTCTTATAGACCGCTGCTACAGCATTGGTTATCGCCATCATCTGTAATCCTCTATGATCGCCGGCCAAACACGCGGGCTGGGCGGCGAAGCATTTGTACCACCATATCGGGGCACAGATCAAAACCCTCTTCGCAAGTTGAAAGCCTGGGGTAGAATCCCAGCTACAAGAACGCCCGGGAGGACCCCATGAGCCGCATTGTGCAGTCGTTGTTGCAGAGGTTACGCCCGCGAGCCAGAGGAGCTTTCACCACAGAGGGCACAGAGATCACGAAGAAGGACTCTCGGGAAGGAATGACAGCTCACGTTTTGCCTACGGTTCTTCTCCGCGGCCTCTGTGACCTCCGTGGTGAGTCTTTTCATTGCAGCATAACCAGAATTTGCCCTTTGATACTGTTGTGCGTGATGTTGGCCTCCGCCTCGCCTGAGCTATTCGCCGGGCAGGCTCTCACGCCCGCCGATCTCCACGTGGTCCAGGGCACGGCTGCAGAAAGTGAAATGCACGCGATGCTGCCGGCCTACTTGAACAGACTCGCGCAGGACACCACGCGAAAGCGTCTCGCGCGCCTCAACTCCATCCGCACGGAAGCGGATTTCCGTGCCTGGCAGGACGCGAATCGCAAGGTGTTTCTCGGTCTGATCGGAGGCCTGCCAAGCGAACGCACGCCGCTCCACCCGCGCGTGACCGGAGAATTCCAACGCGAGGGGTATCTGGTCCGCAACGTCATTTTTGAGAGCCTGCCCGAGTATTATGTGACTGCGAACCTTTACGTCCCGACTGCGGGCAAGGGGCCCTTCCCGGCGGTACTCGCACCGTGCGGCCACTCCGCGAACGGCAAGGCTTACGACACTTACCAGCATCTTTTCATCGGGCTCGCCAAGCGCGGCTACGTAGTCCTTGCCTACGACCCCATGGGACAAGGTGAGAGGTTCCAATATTGGGACTTCCTGCATCATCAAACGCTCTTGCCCGGCACCGACAACCAGCACGCCGTGGCTGGACTCGCAGAACTTCTGCTGGGCGGGAGTCTCGCCCGCTACTTCATCTGGGACGGAATGCGCGGCATCGATTACCTGGGGAGTCTTCCGGAAGTGGACGCCACGCGCCTGGGCGTCACGGGCAGCTCGGGCGGCGGGACGTTGACCACGTATATCTCCATGCTCGACCCGCGCGTCAAGGCGGCCTCCATCGTCACCTTCATTACTTCTCTGCCTAGGAAGATCGCGGCGCGCAGCCTCGATGTGGAAGCCGATCCCGAGCAGGATATTCCCGGCCTCCTGGCCGCCGGGATCGACCACACCGAATTCGTCGGCATGATCGCGCCGCGGCCGGTCCAGATCGGCGCCGCAACGCGGGATTTCTTCCCGATCGAAGGGACTCGCGAGACCTATAGTGAACTTCAGGGCCTCTATCAAAAACTCGGCGTCCCCGAGCGCCTCAGGATGGTGGAATTTGATCACCACCACATGTACAGCCAGCCGCTGCGCGAGGCCACTTACGCGTGGTTCGACCGCTGGTTGAAAGGTGTTGAGGGGGAAGCGCGGGAGCCGGAAATCGTGACGGAGAAAGACGCGGCCTTGCAGTGCACGCTTACGGGTCAAGTGATTACGTCGCTCGGCGGCAAACGTGTCTACGACTTCAACCGCGTCGAGGCGGAACGGCAATTACAGCAACTTGAGGAGCGGCGGCGTTCTGCCGATTTCGGTGCAGCACTGGCCGGGAAGATTCGAAGCCGCCTCGCGCTTTTGGACTTACCAACGCCTACCGCGAAAGCCCTCGCGAAAACCACGATAGGTGATCTGGAGATTGAAAAACTCGGACTCGAAACGGAGCCCGGCATCACCGTTCCGGTGCGGGTGATCCGCAAGAAAGGCCTGACAGGCCGCTTGCCCAGCGTGGTGTATCTGCGCGACCGTTCTGGAGAAAGCGACAGCCCAGCGCTTTTCGCGCGATTAGCCGAGCGCGGCTATGCGGTGGCTTCTGCCGACGTTCGTGGCTTTGGAGAAACCTGGGCCCCGCGCGATGTGCGCGAGCAGGAGGAAACGTACTTTGATCCCCGCGACGGACGGGACGCGGATTTCGCTTACGGCGCGTCTTTTCTGGGGAGACCGCTCCTCGGCATGCGCGTCCAGGATGCAATCGGAGTAGTCCGCTATCTCCGCGGCCGCCAGGATGTCGATCCGCAGCGCGTCGCGATTGTGGGCCGTGGCTGGGCCAGCCTCATCGCTCTCTACGCTGCGGCCGTGGACCCTGAGATTTCCGCCGCCGTGGAAGGCATCCCCGCTTCCTATGGGGCGCTAGCAAAGTCGGAGCTTTACGACCAGCCCGCTTTTTTCTTACTGCCCGGAGTCCTCCGCGACTTCGACCTCACCGACGTCTTCGCCGCTGTCGTCCCACGGCCGCTCCTGGTCGTGAACCCGCAGGATCCCGTGACGCGAAAGATGGTTCAAGAGGAAGCGCAGAATGCCTTGGCATCTGTGCGGGCCGCGTACGAAGCCGCCGGCCGCGCGCCGGCACTCGAAATCAAAGTGGAGCCGTTCGAAGCCCATATTTCCGACGTCCTCGCGGAATGGCTTCAGACGCACTGACGGAAGCTGACCAGAGGTATGAACGCACAAGCTGCGGACGCCACAGACAAGGGCCGCGCTGCCGGCTAGCTGCTTGGTCGCCACAACTGAGGATGAGGCCCTGTCAGTTCTCAAGAAGCTCCTGAAGTTTGTCGGCGTACTCGGGATTCAGGG
>Ga0335069_10003020_pt1 | contig 25631 bp, 20 predicted proteins | sample Lox_Sample_11_FD_206714 | JGI IMG/M metagenome (GOLD analysis project Ga0335069, IMG submission 206714) | Soil microbial communities from Loxahatchee National Wildlife Refuge, Florida, United States - Lox_Sample_1.1 | ecosystem: Environmental > Terrestrial > Soil > Wetlands | place: USA... | reverse complement strand
CCCGCCATCGACCGCAGCCCGTCGACGGGGAAGGCGTGGGCGGTGATGGAGAACGGCCCGCCCGCGGAGAAGGTGGACCTCGTCCTGCTCGGCGACGGCTACACCGAGGCGGAGATGGAGAAGTGGCACCGCGACGCCCGGCGGCTCACGGAGATCCTCTTCTCCACCTCGCCGTTCAAGGAGAGGCGCGGCGACTTCAACGTGTGGGCGGTCGACACGCCCTCGCCGGAGAGCGGCGTCTCGCGTCCCTCCGAGGGCGTCTATCGCCGCTCCGCGCTGCGCGCCAGCTACGACGCCTTCGGCTCGGAGCGCTACGTCCTCTCCTTCGACGACGAACGGGTGCGGGAGGCGGCCGCGGCGGCGCCCTACGACGTGATGGAGATCGTGGTGAACGGCCGCAAATACGGCGGCGGAGGCATCTTCAACCTGTACGCGACCGTGGCCTCCGACAACGCGTTCACCCCCTATGTGTTCGTCCACGAGTTCGGCCACCACTTCGCCGGCCTGGCCGACGAGTACTACACCTCCGACGTCGCCTACGGTCCGGCCTCCCCGGAGCGGCCGGAGCCCTGGGAGCCCAATGCCACCGCCAGCGCCACCCGGCCGAAGTGGAAGGACCTGGTGACCTCGGGGACGGCGCTGCCGACGCCCTGGAGCAAGGAGGCCTTCGAGGCCGCGCAAGAGGAGATCCAGGCCCGCCGCCGGAAGATCCGCGCGGAGAAGCGCCCGGAGGAGGAGATGGAGGCGCTCTTCCGCGAGGAGCAGCAGCGCATGGACGCGCTGCTGGCGCAGGGGCCGTACGCGAGGTCGGTCGGCGCCTTCGAGGGCGCCCTGTACGAGGCCAAGGGCTACTACCGTGCGCAGGCGAACTGCATCATGTTCACCCGGCACACCGAGTTCTGCGCGGCCTGCCGCCGCGCGATCGAACGCATCATCGAGCTGTACACGGGCCGATGAGGCAGGCACTCGGCGGTTGCGCCGGTCGAGTGCGCAACCGCCGAGGTATGATCGGTCCGTTGGCTCAGTCGCTTTCATCCCGTCGCTCTTCGTTGTTCCTTCTCGTCTTCTTTCTGCTCCCTTCCTCTCCCTCCTTCCCCTCCGAGATCCCGAACGCCGTCATCGTCCTCGAGATGCCCCCCGGCACCCCCGGCAGCGATCCCGCGGGCGCCCTGCCGCGGTTCGTGCTGCTGAAGGACGGGCAGGTGTTCGTCGGTGGAACCGCGCACTACCAGACCGCGCGCCTGGAGAAGGGCGAGGTGCAGGCGCTGCACCGGCGCGCCGACGCCGCGCGCAAGGCGGCCGGCAGGAACCGGATCATCACCTTCGCCGGCGAGGAGCAGCCGCCCATCCGTCTGCGGCTCCCCGAGGACGGGCCCACCGAGGTCACCATCGCCGGCGACCCCGCTCTCGCGCCCGCGAACCTGCAGCCGCTGGCCGGCCTGGTGCGCGAGCTGCTCGCCTACGACCACCCGGCCCTCGCGCCCTACCGTCCGGCCAGCTACGCCCTGCGCGCACGCGCGGGCTCCGACCGCCCGGGCGGCTGCCGGAGATGGGACTTCCCGTGGCCGATCGAGCAGGCGCTGGAGGCGCCGCGCGCGGTCTCCGCGGCCGAGGCGGCCTCCTGGCCCACCGGCGCGCAGCCCGCGTCGGTCTGCGTGGGCGAGAAGCGCTTCGTCGTCATGCTGCGGCCGCTCCTGCCGGGCGAGCAACCCTGAGCGCGCTCGCGGTGACGCTGCCCGCTTGACTTCCCGCCCGCCTGCCCGCATAGTCGGGGCTGGAGGAGACGATGACGAAGTCGCGGTGGGTGGCCCTGCCTTGAGGCACGGGCCGCGGCACTCGCGGCGCCATCGTCACCATCGACACGGCGGACCCGGAGGGCCCCAGCAGCTTGGTGCCCAGAGGGGTCCGCGGGATCCCCGACAGGCCCCGATTCCGACTGAGGGCCCGACCACAGAAGTTGCGGGCGTGGTCGAGCTGGCCGAGGGCGCCGGGGGGTTCGTCAGGCAGGTCGCTCAGAACTACCTTCCGCAGCGCGACGACGTCGTGGTCCCGTACCAGGTCGCACGGGACTTCGGGTTGCGCGACGGGACGGAGATCGAAGGCCTCGCCCGCGACGGTGGTAACGGTCGCCGCGTGCTCGTAGAAGTCCAGAAGGCGGGTGGGATGGAGCCCGAGAAGTACAAGGCGCTCCCCCACTTCCAGGATCTGATCTCGATCAACCCCAGCGAGGCCTTCGAGCTCTCGGGAGAGGGCTCGGAGCTCAGCCTGCGGGTGATCGACATCATCGCGCCGGTCGGCAAGGGCCAGCGCGGGCTCATCGTGTCCCCGCCGAAGGCGGGCAAGACCACGCTGCTCGAGCACCTGGGCAAGGCGATCGCCAGCCGTCACCCCGACGTCCACCTGATGCTGCTGCTGGTCGACGAGCGGCCCGAGGAGGTGACGCACTTCCGGCGGGTGGTTCCCGCGGAGGTGCTGGCCTCGACCTCCGACTCCTCCTCCGATTCGCACATCCGCCTCTCGCGCCTGGCCATCGAGCGGGCGAAGCGCCTGGTCGAGGGCGGGCGCCACGTGGTGATCCTGCTCGACTCGCTCACACGGCTGGGCCGCGCCTCGAACCGGGAGATGGGACCGGGCGGGCGCACCATGTCGGGCGGCGTCGACAACCGCGCGCTGCAGTTCCCGCGGCAGTTCTTCGGGGCCGCCCGCAACTGCGAGGGCTCCGGCAGCCTCACCATCCTGGCGACCGCGCTCATCGAGACCGGCTCGCGCATGGACGAGGTGATCTTCCAGGAGTTCAAGGGCACCGGGAACATGGAGCTGATCCTCGATCGCGCGATCGCGGACCGGCGCATCTTCCCGGCGGTCGACGTGCTGAGGTCCGGCACCCGCCGCGAGGAGCTGCTGGTGCCGCCGGAGGAGCTGGCCAAGCGCCACCTGCTGCGACGCGCGCTCGCCGACCTCTCGCCGGTGGAGGCCGCGCAGTTCCTGATCGAGAAGCTGCAGAAGACCCCGTCCAACGCCGTCTTCCTCGGCAACCTGGTCGCCCCCTCCTCCTCGGCGACGGCCGTCCGCCGCTTCCGTTGAAGGAGCCGCGGGCGCGCACGCGATGAGGGCCGAGCACCAACGCTGGCACAGCCCGCGGCTGGGGCGGGAGATGGGGATCCGCGTCTTCGGCCACTGGGGGACGCCGGTGCTCGTCTTCCCGACCAGCGGCGGCGACGAGTGGGAGTTCGAGCGCCAGGGCATGCTCGACGCGCTCTGCCACCACCTCGACGCCGGCAAGATCAAGGTCTTCTGCGTCGACTCCGCCAACAAGGAGAGCTGGTACAACCGCGAAGCGCATCCCCGCCACCGCTCCTGGGTGCAGGCCATGTACGACGCCTACGTGGCCGAGGAGGTGGCGCCCTTCGTCCGGTCCCACTGCGCGACCCCGGACATCCCGATCACCACCACCGGCGCCTCGCTGGGGGCCTACCACGCCGTCAACAGCCTGCTGAAGCACCCGCAGCTGTTCCGCCGCACGATCGCCCTGTCGGGCGTCTACGACCTGCGCCGGTTCATGGACGGCGACTACGACGACAACTTCTACTTCAACAACCCCGTCGACTACGTGCAGGGGCTGAGCGACCCCTGGTACCTGGAGCAGCTGGCGAAGGACGAGATCCGGCTGGTGACGGGCACCGGCCCCTTCGAGGACCCGCGGCCGACGTACCAGCTCTCTGGCGTCCTGTGGTCGCGCGGCATCGCCCACGCCGTCGACGACTGGGGCCCCGATGGGGGGCATGACTGGCCTTTCTGGAAGCGCCAGCTCGACGAGTACGTCCGGCGAATGCCCTGATCGTAGTACCCTTCCCTTTCGCCGGCTCTGGCCGGCGGTTCACCGAAAACGGCGGCTCGGCGGGGCAGGCGGGCCGTAGATCTCTCCGGAACCAGGGAGCCGGGGAGAGATGCACGACGAGCTCAGGGGCGAACCACTCAGAGGCGAAGCAGGAGACCCGACCGTGGCCGACCTCAAGGGCGAGCTGGCCTCGCTGAAGATCGACCGCAATCGCAAGCGCAGCACCGGGTGGCGGTGGCCGCTGTTCCTGCTGCTGCCCGTGGTGGTGCTGCTGCTCGGCTTCTACGCCATGCGCGCCCAGCAGGCCTTCTCCGCCCCGGAGGTGGAGACCACCACGGCGGCCGTGACCCGCGACGTCGAGCCGAGCGCCGGCACCCCGATCCTCACCGCCTCCGGCTACGTGGTGGCCCGGCGCAAGGCGGTCGTCTCCGCCAAGATCCAGGGCCGCCTGTCCGAGCTGCGGGTCGAGGAGGGCAGCGTCGTCCGCCAGGACGAGGTGATCGCCCGCCTGGAGTCGATCGACTACGAGGCCGCCGTGGTGCGCGCCCGGGCAGCCGTCGAGTTCGCCGCCGCCACCCTGGCCGAGAACCAGCGCCAGCTCAAGCTGGCGAACGAGCTCTTCGCGCAGAAGATCGACTCCGTCGACCAGCGGGACGCCGCTGAGAGCCGCGTCCGCATCTCGGAGGCACAGCTGTCCCAGGCCAAGGGCGACCTGGCCTTCGCCGACGCGCAGCTGCAGAACACGGTGATCCGGGCGCCCTTCGCCGGCGTGGTGGTGAAGAAGATGGCCGAGGTCGGGGAGAGCGTGGCGCCCATCCCGCCGGGCGTGAACATCTCGACCTCCTCGGGCGCCATCGTCGCCCTCGCGGACCTGGCCACGCTCGAGGTGGAGGCGGACGTGGCCGAGGCGAACGTGGCCAAGATCGGCAACGGCCAACCGGCGGAGGTGACGGTCGAGGCCATCCCCGACCGCCACTACAAGGCGGTGCTGCGCCAGGTGATCCCCACGGCCGACCGCACCAAGGCCACGGTGATGGTGAAGGTGACGATTCTCGACAAGGACAAGGACCTCAAGCCCGAGATGAGCGCCAAGGTCACCTTCCTGGAGCCGGAGAAGAAGCCGGCCACCACCGCCGCCGCCCAGCCGCCGGTGGTGGTGGTGCCGCGCGAGGCGGTCACCAGCCGCGGCGGCCGCGACGTGGTGTTCCTGGTGCGCGACGGCAAGGCGGTGGCCAAGCCGGTGGTTGTGGGGGCGGAGCGCAAGGGCCAGCTGGTGGTGAAGGCCGGCCTCTCCGGCGGCGAGGTCCTCGTCTCGCGGCCGAAGGACGACCTCCAGGACGGTTCCACCGTCAAGGTCAAGGGCTGAGCGGCCCCGTCCGGCCGAACGAGACCTTCGCCTCGTAGCCGTTGTGCCGCCGGCAGCGCAGCTGGACGTTGTCGACGCTCGCCTCTCCGCCCATGGCGAACGGCCGGACGTGGTGGAACTCGAGGAACGCCCGCTCGCCGCAGCGGCGGCCGCTCTCGGCCACGAAGGCGCAGCGGCCGAGGTCGCGCAGCCACACCGCCCGCTTGACCTCGGCCGGGACGTGGCGCGACCCCGGCGTGGTCCCGGGCGCGGACCGCGGGCTGTCGGTGGCGGCGAACTTCTTCCGCGCCAGCTCCAGAAGCAGCGCCGTCAGGGCACGGTCGAGGATCTGGGCGTCGTCGCCCGAGGGGACCGCGTGCCGCAGCATGTCGCGGGCGAGCTGCAGCTTCTCGAACACGGCGGCGTCGATCGTGAGCTGCAGCTTGTACCGAAACGGCGCCAGCGGCGTGATCGCGGCGGGCCGGTTGACGCTGACGACGGGGCCGGCGTCCGTGTCCGCGGCCGCCGGCTCCGGCGCAGGCTCCACGGGCCGGGGTGGCGGCAGCCTGCGGACGAACGAGGGCACGTCGGGCACCGGCGCCAGGCGCGCGGCGATCTCCTCCACCTGCAGCTTCCGTTTGCCGCGAGCCGACTCCAGGATCCGCCGGTGGTTCTCCTCCGTCAGGTGCGGGGCGAGCAGCCTCACGCTGGTGAGGTTGACGGCTCCCTCCGCCAGCATCTCCAGGATCACCGGGAAGCGCCGGGCCGCCCGTGCCGCCTCGATGCGGTTGTAGACGTCGCCCTCGGCCAGCCCCAGCGCGTCGCGGCAGTAGACGAACAGCGAGCCGTAGCCCTCGCGCAGCGGGATGTCGCGCGTGCCCAGCTCGGCCAGGTGGGCCACCAGCGCGGCGGTGGCGCCTCGCTCTCCCGCGGCGGCCGCCTCCACGGAGCCGACCAGCTCGGGATCGGAGAGACGTCGCAGCGCTGCCAGCAGCTCGGCCTGCACGGCCCGCTTGTAGCACCCGGCCCGGCCCTCCCGGGACCGGCGCCCGGCCGGCGCTTCGGGTACGATATTTGGCTAGCCGCACCCGAAAGACGAGACCTGTGCAGCGGGAACGCTTCCCGCGAGCGGAGGGGTATCCAAGCATGGCGATGGTGGACTGTCGCAACGTCACCAAGGTTTACCGGCGCGACGCCGAGGAGCTGGTGGTCCTGAACGGCCTGTCCCTCCAGGTCCAGGAGGGCGACTTCGCCGCCCTGATGGGGCCCTCGGGATCAGGCAAGTCGACGCTGCTCAACCTGATCGCCGGCATCGACAAGCCCACCTCCGGCGACGTGGTGGTCGCCGGGACGAACGTCAGCACCCTGGGCGAGACCGAGCTGGCGCAGTTCCGCAGCCACAACGTGGGCTTCATCTTCCAGTTCTACAACCTGATCCCGGTGCTCAACGCGGTCGAGAACGTGGAGCTGCCGCTGCTGCTCACCGACCTGTCCAGGGCGGAGCGGCGGCAGCGGGCGCTGACGGCGCTGAAGGTGGTCGGCCTCGCCGACCGCTCCTCCCACTACCCGCGCCAGCTCTCCGGCGGGCAGGAGCAGAGGGTGGCGATCGCGCGCGCGATCGTCACCGATCCCAAGGTGCTGGTGGCCGACGAGCCCACGGGTGACCTCGACGCGCGCAGCGCCACCGAGATCCTGGAGCTGATGGAGACGCTGAACCGCGAGTTCCACAAGACGATCGTGATGGTGACCCACGACCCGCGCGCGGCGGAGCGGGCCCGCACCCAGCACCACCTGGAGAAGGGCGTCCTTCGGGACTGAGGAGGAAGCCCGGCCATGAAGTTCCTGCCCTACCTGCTGAAGCACCTCCGCCGCAACTGGTTCCGGACGGCCCTCACCGTCCTCGCCATGGCTCTCTGCATCTTCCTCTTCTGCACGCTGCAGTCGGTGCTGGCCCAGATCCAGTCCGTGCTCGACAGCCGGAGCGCCAAGCGGCTGGTGACGCGCAACTCGGTGAGCATCGTCTTCGACCTGCCGATGGCCTACGAGGGTCGGATCCAGTCCGTTCCCGGCGTCGAGCGGGTGGCCATGAGCAACTGGTTCGGGGGCGCGCTCCCCGCGAAGAAGGAGGGCAAGGCCGAGGAAGGCTCGTCCTCCACCACCGACTGGAGCAACTTCTTCCCGAACCTGGCGGTGGAGCTGGAACCGTTCCTGGCCATGTACCCGGAGTACCAGATCCCGCCCGACCAGTACCGGGCGCTGGTCGCCGACCAGCGCGGGTGCGCGATCGGCCGCAAGCTCGCCGACAAGTTCGGCTGGAAGCTCGGCGACACCTTCTACCTGGAGAGCTTCATCCCCGTCCACCGCAAGCCGGACGGGCCCTTCGAGTTCGTGGTCCGCGCCATCTTCGACACCGACCCGGTGCGCTACCCGGGCACCGACACCAACCTGATGCTGTTCGACCGCAAGTACCTCTACGAGGCCACCGGCCGAAAGCTGCAGGCCGGGGTCTACTACGTGGGGATCAAGAACGCCGACCAGGCGGGCGAGGTGAGCGCCGCCATCGACCGCCTGTTCGAGAACTCCGACGCCCAGACCCACACCGAGACCGAGAAGGCCTTCGCCGCCAGCTTCGTGGCCATGGCCGGCAACCTCTCGCTGCTGCTGAACGGCATCGGGGTGGCGGTGACCTTCACCATCCTGCTGGTGGTGGCCAACACCATGTCGATCGCCGTGCGCGAGCGGCGCACCGAGATCGCCGTCCTCAAGACCCTGGGCTTCACCAGCCGGCAGGTGATGGGGCTGGTGGTGGCGGAGTCGGTCCTGATCGCCGCCATCGGGGGGGTGCTGGGGGTCCTGGGCAGCCAGGGCACCATGTGGCTGCTCACCCACGCCCCCGGCGTGCGCAGCCTGCTGGCCGCGTCCGGCCTCAGCGAGCTCAACCTGCGCCCGCTGGTGGTCGGGCTCGGCCTGGCCAACGCCGTCTTCCTCGGCTTCGCCGCGGGCTTCGTCCCGGCCCTCGGCGCCTACCGCGCGCGCATCACCGAGATGCTGCGGACGGTGTGACCATGGCCCTCCCCCTCTACTACAACGTCCGCAACGTGCGCGTGCGCTGGCAGGTCACGCTCCTCGCCGTGGGCGGCATCGCCCTGGTCGTGGCCGTGTTCGCGGTGCTGATGTCGATGTCGGAGGGCTTCCAGGCCGCGCTGCGCAGCACCGGCCGCACCGACAACGCCATCGTCGTGCAGCGCGGCTCCAGCTCCGAGCTGACGTCGGGGGTGCCGCTGGCCGACCGCAACCTGATCGTGGTCGACGACCGCGTGGCGCGCGACGCCGCCGGCCAGCCGCTCGCCTGCTGGGACCTGGTGGTGGTGCTGGGCCTGCCCCGCGCCAGCGACGGCCAGCCGGCGAACGTGACGCTGCGGGCGGTGACGCCGCGGGCGTTCGCGGTGCGCGGCGGGATCCGCGTGGTCGAGGGCCGCAGCTTCACGCCCGGCCTCGACGAGGTCGTCGTCGGCCGCAAGCTCGCCGGCCGCATCCGCGGTCTGCAGGTGGGGCAGGACGTCCGCTACCAGCACAAGCTGTTCCGCATCGTGGGGCTCTTCGAGTCGCAGGGCGGCGCCTTCGAGAGCGAGATCTGGGGCGACTACGACACCTTCGCCGCCATCTTCCAGCGCGGCGAGGGCAGCAACTCGCTGGTGGTGCGCATGAAGGACCCGGCCGCCATCCCCGAGCTCGACCGCTGGATCCGGGCCCAGCCGCAGATGCAGCTGCAGGCGCTCTCGGAGCGCCGCTACTACGAGGAGCAGGCGGGACCGCTGGCCCGCGCCCTGCGCGGGCTGGCCACCTTCGTGGCCATCGTGATGGGCGTAGGCGCCGTCTTCGGCGCCATCAACACCATGTACGCGATCGTCTCGGCGCGGACCCGCGAGATCGGCACCTTGCGCGCGCTCGGCTTCTCCCGCCGCGCCATCCTCGCCTCCTTCCTGATCGAGTCGGTGATCCTGGCCGCGACGGGCGGGGTGATCGGCTGCCTGCTGGCCTTCCCCATGAACGGCTACTCCACCGGCACCGGCCAGACCCAGAGCTTCAGCGAGATCGCTTTCGCCTTCCGCATCACGCCGGCCATCGTCCTCACCGGGATGGCGTTCGCGGTGGCGATGGGAGTGCTGGGCGGCCTGCTGCCCGCGCTGCGCGGGGCACGAATGGCGATCACCTCGGCGCTGCGGGAAGCCTGATCCCTGTTGTAGAGTCCGGGCGGCGTCCGCCGCCTGCGGGCGACCTCACCAGGAGGCCCCATGACCGGCCGCTGCCTGCTCGCCTTCACGACGCTCGTCGGCTCCGCCTGCGTCGCTGCGCTGGCCGCGGAGCGGCCGGTCCCGCGCCTCGAGCGAGCGGACGGCGCCGCGCGCCTCGTCGTCGACGGCGCGCCGTTCCTGATGCTCGGCGCGCAGGCCCACAACTCCAGCGCCTCCGACCCGGCGGCGATCGCCCGCTTCTTCGAGGGCGTGGCGCGGCTGGGGGCGAACACCGCGGAGGCGCCCGTCTACTGGGAGCTCGTCGAACCCGAGCCGGGCCGCTTCGACTTCCGGCTGGTCGACACCCTGCTGTCGCAGGCGCGGGCCGCCGGCGTGCGCCTGGTCCTGCTGTGGTTCGGCAGCTGGAAGAACGGCGAATCGCACTACGCTCCCGCCTGGGTGAAGCGCGACCGCAAGAACTACCTCCGCGTGCGCGGGCCGGCGGGGGACGAGCGCGACATCCTCGCTCCCACCTGCCTCACCGCCCGCGACGCGGACGCGCGGGCGTTCGCCGCCCTGATGGCACATCTGCGCACGGCGGACGCCGCCGAGCGGACCGTCATCCTGGTGCAGGTCGAGAACGAGACGGGGCTGCTGGGGGCCGAGCGTGATCGCTCGCCGGAGGCGGAGAAGCTGTTCCGCACGGCCGTGCCGCAGGAGCTGACGGCGTACCTCGCTGCCCGTCGCGAGACGCTGGCGCCGAGCCTCGATGCCGAGTGGACGAAAGCCGGCCGCCGCACGGCCGGGACCTGGAGCGAGGTCTTCGGGATGCTCGCCGATGAGGCCTTCAGCGCGTGGCACGTCGCGCGCTACGTCGACGCGGTGGCCTCCGCCGGCAAGCAGGCCTACCCGCTGCCGATGTACGCCAACGCCTGGCTCATCAACCCCGGCGACGAGCGCACCGGCCGCTGGCCGAGCGGCGGCCCCACGGCGCACGTCCTCGACGTGTGGAAGGCGGCGGCCCCCCACCTCGACCTGCTGGCGCCGGACATCTACCAGCCGAAGGTGGAGGCGATCTGCGCCCAGTACTCCCGCGCCGACAACCCCCTCTTCGTCCCCGAGATCGCCCTCGATCCGCACTACGCCGCCTACGCGTTCCCGATCCTCGGGCGCTTCGGCGGCCTCGGCGTGGCCCCTTTCGGGGTCGAGCGCGGGGGAGACGCGGACGCGGCCCTTCGCGAGTTCGCCACCAGTTTCCGCGTGCTTCGGCCGCTGCTGCCGCTGATCGCCCGTCTTCAGGGCAGCGGGCGGCTGCACGTGCTGGTCCAGGACGTGGACTCGCAGCAGGTGCTGCGCGTGGGCCCGCGGGTCGCGCTGGTCGCCAGCTTCCCACGGCCTTGGTCCCTCGACGGCCCGCTCGGCCGCGCCCTGGTCCTGGCGCTCGCCCCGGACGACCTGGTGGTCGCCGGCGTCGGCGTCGAGCTCACCGTCCGCGACCTCCGGGCGCCGCTCGACGACCCGCACCGGTGGGCGACGCGACAGCCGATCCTCTCGCTGGAGGAGGGCACGTTCGAAGCAGAGCGGTGGGTCGCTGGCCGGCGCCTGAACGGGGACGAGCGCTGGGTGCGCTTCTCCCCCGAGGGCGGGATCGTGCGCGTCCGGCTGGACCTGCCCTGAGGGCGCCGGCGACAGGCCCCTCAGCGGCGTGCGATCGCGCACGGGGGAGGCCGCTCGATACCGCTCTGGATCTACCGCCTCGCGGGAACCCTGAGATGGAAGTGGAGGGCGAGCCGCTGGGGCATGCGTAAGGAGCTCTACCGGGCACCGTACGCAGCCTGAGCGCGACACCGGCAAGGCTCATCACCCGGCGTCACGTCGCGGCGGGTTCGGCTGCGCGCCCCCGCAGCCGCGGCAGGCCCGCTGCAGCTTCTCCAGCAGCAGCCGGCGGCGCTCGCCCTCCAGTGCGCGGCTGCGCGCCGCGCGGTAGAGCAGGATCGTGCACTGGGTGGTGTCGAGGACCACGTGGCAGTCGTGGCAGGTGGCGAGGTGGTGCTCCAGCTCGGCTCGGTCAGCGGGCGGGAGCGCCCCGTCGATGTAGTCGGAGAGCTGGCGGACCACGTCCTCGCAGCTCATGGCGTTCTCCCGCCGTCACCGCGTGCCGCCACGAAGGCGGCGAGCCGCTCGCGCAGCAGCAGCCTGGCCCGGTGCAGCCGGACCTTCAGGTTCGCCTCCGTCACGCCCACCGCCTCGGCGGCCTCCGCAGTGGACAACCCCTCCACGTCACGCAGCAGGAAGCTGGCCCGCAGCGTGGTCGGCAGGGCGGCGATCGCCCGCTCCAGCGCCTCGCGCAGCTCGGCGTCGTGCACCATCTCCTCCGGCGTCAGGCGAAAGTCGATCAGCACGGCCGGCGCGGGCAGAGCCGCCTCCTCGTTCTCCTCTGGCACCGGCACCTCGCGCCGGCTCTCCCGCAGCCGGTCCATGGCCGCGTTGTAGACGACGCGGTAGAGCCAGGTGGCGAGCCGCGAGCGGCCCTCGATACGGCTGGCCCCCGCCATCAGCTTGAGGAACGCCTCCTGGACCACGTCCTCGGCCGCGGCGGGGTCGCCGAGCAGCCGCAGCGCGAGGCCGTAGAGCCGGTCGGCCCACACCTCGAAGAGCTCGCCCAGGCAGTCCGGCTCGCCCCGGCGCATCGCCTCCAGGCAGGCGAGCTCGTCGCGCTGAGCGACGGCTGCGTTCGCCTCTCCGCTCACCGTTCCATTAGAGCATGCGTGGCGTCGACCGAGGCGTCAGCGCGCCAGCACCTGCCCGAGGAAGCCCAGGCTCCTCTCCAGCCTCCCGCGCACGAACTCGTACCCATGGTTGCCGGGCGCGAGCTCGAACGTGTGCGCCACGCCGCGCTGGTCGAGGATGTGGTGCAGGTCGCCGTTGCCGGCGAAGAGGCCGTAGCGATCCTCGCTGCCGCAGTCGAAGTAGAGCGCCGGCGCGGCCTTCGGGTCCGCCTTGCGCGCCCAGGCGAGGGGGTCGTTCTCCGCCCACAACCTGGGATCGATGGGGTCGCCGAACACGGCCGTGAAGGCGGCCATGTGCCAGCGCCCGGCGCCTTGCTCCGGCGAGGGGATGCGCTCGAGGAGCATGGCGCTGTGGGTGGCGACGGCGGCGAAGAGCCCCGGCTGCTCGAAGGCGATGTGCAGCGCCGCGTAGCCGCCCATGGAGACGCCCAGCAGGGCGCGCCCCGCGCGGCCCGGGAGCACCCGGTAGGCCGACTCCACGTGGGCCGGCAGGTCCCGGGTGACCAGGTCCTCGTAGCGGCCCATCTTCGAGTTCACGAAGAACGAGTTGCCGCCGTCGACGGCCACGATCAGGAACTCCGGGATCGCCTGGCTCTCCCGCAGCTGCGCCACCAGCTCCGCGAGGCCGCGCTTCTCCCAGAAGTCCGGCCCCTCGAAGAGGCCGTGCAGCGCGTAGACGACCGGGTAGCGTCGGCCGGGCGAAGCGTCGTAGCCGGGCGGCAGGTCGACCACGTAGCCCACCTCCCGGCCGAGCGACTCGGACGGGAAGTGGCCGCTGCGCACCTCGGCGAGCCCCGGGGTGGCGGCGAGGAGGGGCAGCACGGTGGCGAGGAGGCGGGGACGGAGGCGCGTCATCGATCTCTCCCGAGAGCGTGGGCCTTCGCCACCTCGAGCACGGCGTCGAAGCTCTGCGGTGTCAGCCGGCCGGTGAAGGTGTTCTGCTGCGAGACGTGGTACGAGCAGACCAGGAGCAGGCCCTGGCCCAGGTCGTGCCTCGTCCCGTGGCCGAAGTCGGGGCCGGGCGGGACCGGTTGGCCCGCCTCCCGCAGCATGGCCAGGAACCCGTCCCTGGCGACGCGGCCGAGCGCCAGCACCGAGCGAACGCGGGGAAGCAGCGCCCATTCGCGGGCCAGGTACGCGCGGCAGCGGGCGATCTCGATCGGCAGCGGCTTGTTGGCCGGAGGCGCGCAGCGCGCCACGGCGGTGACGTAGCAGTCGGTCAGCCGCAGGCCGTCGTCGCGGCCGGCGGACACCGGCTGGCTGGCGAAGCCCTCGCGGTGGAGGGCCGCGAACAGGAAGTCGCCGGAGCGGTCGCCGGTGAAGACGCGGCCGGTCCGGTTGCCGCCGTGGGCCGCCGGGGCGAGGCCCACGACCAGCAGCCGGGCCGCGGGGTCGCCGAAGCCTGGTACGGGCCGTCCCCAGTACGCCTGGTCCCGGTAGCGCCGGACCTTCAGCTCCGCGACGGCGCGGCACCAGCGCCGCAGCCTGGGGCAGCGGTCGCAGGCGACGACGTCCTCGGCCACCTGCTCGAGCGAGTCGGCGAGGGCGGCGGCTCGTCTCGGTGCGGGGCGCGCCAACGGCGTCAGCGACCCTCGGTGCCGGTGGCGCTGCCGGGGACCACCGCCGGCGTCGCCCCCTTGGCGGCGAGGCTGGCCTTGAGCGCCTCCATCAGGTCGATCACCTGCGCCCGCGGGGCGGGCGCCGCGGCCGTGATCTCCTGGCCTTCGACCTTCTTCTGGATGGCCTCCTGGTAGCGCTTGCGGACCTCGTCCTCGTAGCTCTCGGGGTGGAACTCGTCGCGGGCGATCTGCTCGATGATCTGCACGGCCAGCCTCAGTTCCGGCTCGCGCACCTCGGCGTCCTCGACCGGCACCTCGCCGATCGGCCGCACCTCGTCGGCGTAGAGCAGCTGCTGCATCACCAGGCCCTTGCCGCTGGGGCGGATCATCACCAGGTACTGCTTGCCGCGGGCGGCCCACTTGGCGAGGGCGACGCGACCGGTCTGCTTCATGGCCTCGTTGAGGAGGCGGTAGGCCTTTTCGCCGCCCTTGTCGGTGCCCAGGTAGGAGGCGGTGTCGAAGTAGACGGGATCCACCGCGGAGGCCGGCACGAACTCGGTGATCTCGATGGCCCTTTGCGACTCCTCGGCCATCGCCTTCAGCTCCTCGTCGGTGAAGGTGACGTACTGCTCCTTGGCGAACTCGTAGCCCTTCACCATCTGGTCGCGGGAGACCACCTCGCCGTCCCTGGGGCAGACGTACTGCTGCTTCAGCCGGCTCTTGCACTTCCCGTGCAGCAGGTTGAACGATATGGCGGAGGCCGACTCGCCGGCGGCGTAGAGCCGTATCGGGATCGAGACCATGCCGAACGACAGGGTTCCGGTGCCGATGGAGCGGGGAGGCATGGCCCGATTCTAGCAAGGAGCAGGGGTGGGGCCGCAGGCGCCAGGGAGGTGCGCCGCAGCATGCTGGACCTGATCGTGGTGGGAGCGGGGCCGTCCGGCCTGGCGGCGGCGATTGCCGCGCTCCGCGCAGGCCTCGACTACCAGGTGCTCGAGAAGGGCATGCTGGTCGAGGCCGTGTTCCGCTTCCCGCGGGGGATGACCTTCTTCACCACCGCCGACCTCCTCGAGATCGGCGACCTGCCGTTCACCACCCCTCACCCCAAACCCACCCGCGAAGAGGCGCTCAACTACTACCGCCGGGTGGTGGACACCTACGACCTGCGGATCGCCCTCGCCGAGCAGGTGACGGACATCCGCCGCGAGGCCGACGGCTCCTTCGCCGTGCAGAGCCTCGCCGAGCGGGCCGGTGGGCCGCCGCGGCCGCAGGCGCGCCGCTCGCGTTTCGTCGCGGTCGCCACCGGCTACTACGACCACCCGAACCGCCTCGGCGTCCCGGGCGAGGACCTGCCGCACGTTGCCCACTACTTCGACGAGCCGCATCCGTTCCACCGCCGCCGGGTGGTGGTGGTGGGCGGCGCGAACTCGGCCGCGGAGGCGGCGCTCGCCCTCTACCGCACCGGGGCGCAGGTGACGCTCGTGCACCGCCGGGGCGAGCTGTCGAGCCACATCAAGTACTGGGTGAAACCGGACGTCGAGAACCGGATCAGGGAGGGATCCATCGCCGCCCGGCTGGACAGCCGCCTCCTCGAGATCCGGCCGGACCACGTGCTGGTGGAGGGGCCGCAGGGGCGGGAGGAGATCCCGGCCGACGCGGTGTTCCTGCTCACCGGATACCGGCCCGACACCACGCTGCTCGAGCGTGCCGGCGTGCGGATCGACCCGGACACCCTGGCCCCCGAGCACGACCCGAAGACGTTCGAGACGAACGTGCCGGGTCTCTACCTGGCGGGGGCGGTGGTCGCCGGCCGCAACACCAACCGCATCTTCATCGAGAACGGCCGCTTCCACGGGGCGCAGGTGGTGAAGGCGATCGTGGCGCGCGAGGCGCTCAGCGGAGCCCGCTGAGCGTGATGTCGATGGTGCGCTCCTGAGCCTCGGCCGTCTGCCACTGCACCAGGATCGGGCTCTGGTAGGTGCCGCGGACGAGCGCCGGACGGCCCAGCTCCTCGTCGTGGGAGGCGAGGAAGGTCACCCGCCGCGAGCGCAGCAGCCTGCGCGCCGGCACTGCCATCACCTTGGCCACCAGCCGCTCGACCACCGAGTGCTCCCAGCGCAGCGCCTCCATCAACGAGTTGAGCAGGCGGGGGAAGTCGTACTTCGCGTAGTTGATGGTCTTGGTGGGGATGGCCAGAGGGTCGTCGATCATGTGACGGCCGCGCTGGACCGCGAACTTGAGCGGGTCCTTGAGCACCTCGACCAGGTCGTGGCGCATCAGCAGGGTCTCGTACTCGTTCACGGTCAGGCCGGCGTTGCGCTCGGCAGCTCCCAGGGCCAGGTCCACGCGGCCCTTCTCGATCCCGCTGCCGGCCACGATCTCGTTGATCCGGTCGATCAGCCCCAGCTTGGGGTCGGCGAGGTTGACGGAGTCGACGGGGTGGCGGGAGAGCGGCACCGTGAAGCTCTCCCGCGCCACCACCCGCTCCTCGTCGTAGGCGACGATGGTGGTGCGCCGCTGGCGTCGCCTCGGGCCGTCGGTCCCGTCGAGGTCGATGAAGTAGACGGGGGCGAGCGGCTGGTTGCGGTAGGTGACACAGTTGCGCATGCCGGAGCCGATGAAGGTCAGGTGCGAGTCGCCGTTGCGCGGCTCGACCTCCTTCTGCTCCTCCGACAGCTCGCTGCGCAGCTCCATGCGGTCGTGCCGGTACCCGGAGTCCGGCGGGAAGACCGCGTGCCAGGCGTCGAAGAACTGCGCGAGCCGCCCGTGGTGGTGGTGCAGCCGGCCCGCCAGGCTCTGGTCGAGGTAGCCGGCCGTGGTGTGCAGCGAGCAGTAGAGCGTCTTGCGGTAGGCTCGGAGCAGGTCGCCCGACTGCGCCGCGACGCGGGCGTTCACGTCGATCGCCTCGAACCGCCGGCTGGGGGTGAACTCGAGGCGGATCTCCGTCGGGGAGCTGCTCATGGACCGTAGAGGCACTATTTCTACCACCCGTCGGCGACGCGCGCCAACCCGCGCCCTCGGGCGGCCGCGAGCGGGGTCGGTGCCGTTGCATTACCATCGATGACGTCCGCCGGGCGCCAGCGCGCCCGCCACTCAAGGAGGCAGACAGCGATGCCAGGCCTCGTCCTACTCGGTCTCGCCGCCGCCGCGACCCTCGCCGCCGTCCCGGGCCCCACCGCCGACGAGGTGATCGCCCGCAGCGTGGAGGCCCAGGGCGGGCTGCAGCGGATCCGGGCGGTGCAGACGGTGCGCATGACGGGCAGCATGAGCGCCGGCGCGATGGAGATGCCGATGACGCTCGAGTTCAAGCGCCCCAGCCGCATCCGCGCCGAGCAGACCGTGCGGGGGCAGCGCACGGTGCAGGGCTACGACGGCCGGCGGGCCTGGGTGATCCCGCCGGGCGGGCGCCGCGCGGAGGCGCTTCCACCCGAGGCCGTTGCCCAGATGGCGCAGCGGGCGGACTTCGAGGGGCCCCTGGTCGACTACAAGGCCAAGGGCAGCCAGGCCGAGCTGGTGGGCCGCGAGAGGCTGGAGCAGGGGGACGCCTATCGCATCAAGCTCACACACGCCGACGGCCAGTCCGAGTTCTACCTCGTCGACGCCCGGTCCTGGCTGCTGGTGCGGGTGGAGGCGAAGCGGACCGTCCAGGGCCGGGTGATCGATGGGGAGACGACGCTGTCGGGCTACCGGGAGTCGGGCGGCTGGAAGTGGCCGATGCTCATCGAGAGCTCGGTCAAGGGCATGCCCGAGCAGACGATCACCTTCTCGGGGATCGAGGTGAACCTCCCCCTGGACGACACGCGCTTCCAGATGCCGGCGGCGGCGCCGCAAGGCTCCGTTCAGAGGCCAAGCGACAGCCCCAGGTAGACGCTGCGAGTCGCCGCGGGGATGAACAGCGGCCCCGTGTCGACGTAGCCGAAAGGCGTGTAGCGCCGGTCGAAGAGATTGTTGACGCGCAGCTCGATCCCGACCCGCATGCCGCCCAGCCCCTGCGTCGCCCGCTGCGGCAGATCCGCACGCACGATGGCGTCGAAGACGGTGTACGAGGGGTTGATCAACGGGACGTAGCCCGGCTCCTGGCGCGCCTGCGGGTCGGTCCGGTTGTCCTGGGTGTTGTCGAGGTAGAAGCGCCCCACGTGCCGTCCGCTCAGGCTGATGCGCGCCGGGCCGAGCTGCGTGCGCACGGTGAGGGCCCCCATCACATCGGGGTAGCCGGCGATGCGGTTGCCGTCGTAGGAGACGACGCTGCCGTCGTCCTCGTGCTCCTTGTAGTCGACGAAGGTGTTGTGCGAGAGCGACAGGTGTCCCTCCAGCCCGAACCGGCGCGAGGGGCTCCAGGATCCCTCCAGCTCGGCCCCGGTGTGGTGCGAGCGGGCCCCGTTGCCGTAGATGGGCACGCCGTTGTCGTCCAGGGCGCCCGCCCACACGATCTCGTTGCGGAAGTCCATGAAGAAGAGGTTCAACCGGCCGCGCCAGCTCGCCCGGCGCAGCGACACCCCGGCCTCGTAGTCGTAGACGTCCTCGGGGGCGAGGGTGGCGCGCTCGCCGTAGTAGTCCTCGGGATCGTAGAGCTGGTTGAAGTTGGGCGAGCGGCCCCCGCGGCAGGCGTTGAGGTAGGCGTCCGTGTCCCTGCCCAGGTGGACGACGGCGCCCAGGCGCGGCAGCACGAAGTCGTAGGGCTGGTCGAACGCCATCCCCTTCAGCAGGTCCTGCGACATCGAGTAGTTGTCGTGGGTCAGCTGCAGCCCGCCCGACAGCGTGACCCGCGGAGAGGCGTCCCAGGCCAGGCGCACGGCGCCGGTCTCCGTCTGCTTGTGGACCAGGTAGTCGTAGTAGTGGTGGTTCGGCGCGAGCTCCGGGGGGTAGACGTCGCTGAAGGTGCCGTCGCCGTCGTCGTACTGCGCCAGGCGCACCTCGCCCCAGTGGTGCGCCTGGTGGAAGCGCAGCTCGCCGAGCACGGTGAAGGTCCAGGGGCCCCGGACGCGGACGAGCGTCGGCACCCAGCCGAAGTCCCACTCGCCGATGTTGCGGCGGCGGACGACGTCGGCGGTGGAGACCGGTGTGCCGTCGGGGAGCGTGGCGCCGGGCAGGTCGTACTCGACGAGGTCGGCCTGCGCGCGGTACTGCTCGTAGTACCCGTCCCCGCGGAAGGCATAGAAGGTCTGGGAGAGCCGGGTGCCGCCGCCGAAGTCGACGTCGTGCAGCAGCTGGAAGTGGGGCTGCAGGAAGTGGTCGATCTCGCCGGGCCAGGTGATCGGGTTGTAGCGCCGGTCGACGTCCGCGTCGCCGGTGAGCCCTCCCTCGAGCGTGCTCTTCGGCACGCCGTCGTAGGCGAGGTGGGTCTGCTCCGGGCCTCCGAAGCTGACGAAGCGCAGCCGCGAATGCGCCCCGAAGCGCGAGACCGACAGGAAGCCGTTCCACTCGTCGACCCAGGACTGGTCCCGGTAGCCGTCGGTGTGGATCCCCGAGAGCCGCCCGGTGATCGCCCATCGGCCGCCGAGGAGGCCCGAGTCGTAGCGGGCGGTCAGCCGGCGGGTGCCGAAGCTGGCCAGGCTGCCCTCGACCAGCGCGGCGTGGCCGGTGTTCGGGGTGGTGGTGATGTCGAGCGAGCCGCCGATGCCCGACAGCCCGAAGACCCCGCGGCCCAGCTGGATGTCGCCGGCGGTGGAGAGGAAGTCGGCGAGGTCGATGAAGTACAGCTCGCCGTCCTCCGCGTCGTTGAGCGGCGCGCCGTTGAGCGTCACCCGGGTGTGGGCCTGCCCGAAGCCGCGCACCGTGAAGTACGAGTAGCCGATGCCGTTCCCGCTGTCGTTGTAGGCGGTGAAGCCGGGGGCCACGTCCTGCATCAGGATGGCCGGGTCCTGGCCCCAGTAGGCCTCCTTCACCCGCTGCTCGGGGATGTTGGTGAAGGTGGCGGGGTCGACGCCCTCCCGGGCGCGGTTCGCCGTCACCTCGATGCGGTCCGAGTAGGAGATGACCGGCGCCAGCCGCACCTGCAGCGGCTGCTCCGGCAGCGCCGGAACCTCGACGCGCGCCACGCGGTAGCCGTCCTTCGTGACCACCAGCGTGGCCGGCCAGGCGCCGGCCTCGAGGGTGAAAGCGCCGTCCGGGCCCGTGGTCGTCGCCTGTTCGCGCCCGAGCAGGCTCAGGCGCGCCCCGGCGACCGGCTGGCCGGTGGCCGCGTCCAGCACCGTCCCGCTCAGGTGGGATTCGGCGTAGCCGACCTCCGCCAGTCCGACAGTCAGCAGGAAAACGAAGACAAACGAGCGCCGCATCGCCTCTGCCTCCATGGCGGTGGAGGCTGGGAGCGGCTCGTGCGCTGTCTCGAGATCATCTCCGTTCCCTCCGCCGGTATGACCCGGGTCAGGTTCGAGGGTGTGTTCTCAGCCCGCCCCCGGTCGTGCCGGGGCGGGCACCCCTACGGATTCGCGGTCGAACGACCGCAGAGCCCAGCTTGGCAGAGGCGTGGCGCGGGCGTCAAGCGGGCGAAAGAGGGCGGAGGTGGCCCCGCGCACCGCCTCCGGGCCCGCTTCGGTCTACACTCCTCCGTCCGCGTGAGGTCCTCGGTTCCCTTCCATCTCCGTCTCCTTCCCCGCCGCCGGGTGGTTCGATGAAGAAGCTGCTGCTGTTCGTCCTGCTGGTCGTGCTCGTGGTCGGCGCGGGCGCCCTCGCCGTCGTCTCCCTGCGGGTGGGGCCGGCGCCCGAAGTGCAGATCAGCCCCTCCGCCAGGGCCATCGGGATGCGCGGCAGCGTGCTGGTCACCGCGACGGCCGGCGGCCGCGGCCTCGCCGGCTTGCGGGTGGAGGTCGAGCAGAAGGGCAGGACCACGGTGGTGGCGCGGGCGGTCGAGCGGCCGCGTGCGCCCTGGTCCTTCCGCGGCCCGCGCCGGACCCGCGAAGAGCTGCACGCCGACGTCGGCCGCAACGCGGTGCCCGACCTCGCCCCCGGCGAGGCGATCGTGCGCGTGGTCGCCGAGCGGGCGCCGACCTGGCTGCGCCACCCCGATCCGGTGGTGAAGGAGCTGAAGCTCCCCGTCCGGCTGGTGGCGCCGGCGCTGTCGCTGCTCTCCACCCAGCACTACGTCGCCCAGGGGGGCTCGGGCGTGGTGGTCTACCGGGTGGCCGACACCGCCACCCGCGACGGCGTGCGCTGCGGCCCCTGGTTCTTCCCCGGCCATCCGCTTCCCGGCGGCTCGGGCGAGCGCTTCGCCATCTTCGGCGTGCCCTGGGACATGGGCGACGACAAGGCCATCCGGCTGCTGGCCGAGGACGACGCCGGCAACACCTCGGAGATCGCCTTCGTCGACCAGTTCTTCCCCAAGCCGCCGCGGCTCGACACCGTGCAGCTCCAGGACGAGTTCCTGAACCGGGTGGTGGGCGAGATCATGGCGCAGACTCCCGGCCTGGCCGACCGCGGCAGCGTGCTGGAGAACTACCTGCAGATCAACCGCGACCTGCGGGCCAGGCAGGCCACCGAGCTGGCGGAGCTCTCACGCCGGTCCGAGCCGCGCTTCCTGTGGACGCAGCCGTTCCTGCCGCTGCACAACGCGCAGGTGATGGCCTCCTTCGCCGACCAGCGCACCTACTTCTACGGCGGCAAGGAGGTGGACAAGGAGACGCACCTCGGCTTCGACCTGGCCGTCACCGCGCAGACGCCGGTCACCGCGGCGAACCGCGGGGTGGTCAAGCTCGCCCGCTACTTCGGCATCTACGGCAACACCGTGGTGCTGGACCACGGCTTCGGGCTCATGACGCTCTACGCCCACCTGTCCTGGATCGGCGTCAAGGAAGGCGACCAGGTTGAGCGCGGCGGGGTCCTGGGCCGGACCGGCCGCACCGGGCTCGCCGGCGGCGACCACCTGCACTTCACCACGCTGGTGGGCGGCGTCCCCGTCCGTCCCACGGAGTGGTGGGACCCGCACTGGATCCACGACCGCGTGGCCGTGCGGCTGGCCCCGGCCGTGAGCTTCGAGGGCGTGCCGGTCGCGGCGAAGGCGGAGTGACCGCCCCGGCCGCCGGCTAGGCCACCTCGCTCAGCTGGCGGTCGATCTCGGCCAGCGCCTGGCGGATCTGCTCGCGGCGGATCTCGCTCTGGGTCGCCGCCTGCTGCTGCTGCAGCTCCGCCCGGGCGAGCCGGAGCGAGCGCGTGCGCCGCTCCCTCTCCGGATCGGCGGCGATCACGCCCGTCCGCTGCCTCGCCTGATCGCGCTCCGCCACGAACTGCTGGTAGCGGTCCTCGGCGTCGATCAGTCCCTCGCCGGCGTCACCCATCGGCCCTCCCGAACGTTCCGGTAGCATTCGATCATAGCGCGAAGCGGCCCGCGCGACGCCGGAGGTCGCCGGATTTCACGCCTCCCCGGAATGACCGCGGGGGTGGCGCTGTATCCTCCGCGGGACAGGGGAGGGCGCGATGCGACGCGGCGCGGTGGCCGGATCGGTGCTGTCGGTGGCGGCGGTCGCCACGGCGCTGGCGATGACAGCCGCGGTCCGGGGCGCGGACCCGCGGAACGAGCTGACGCGCCCGACCAGGCCGGTCGAGGCGGTCTCGCCAGGCCTCGTCTTCCACATCAGCGAGGGGACCGGTGGCCACGAGACGGCCGCGGCCGTGCCGCGGCCAGCGGCGAGCACGCTCGACGCGGCCGACGCGCAGCGGGTGCTGGATCGGCTGCCCCCGTTCGCGGTCGAGCCGCGGGAGGAGCCGTTCGCGCGGCGCGAGGACTCGCTGCCGCCGCCGCGCACCGGCCGCCTGGTCGCGCAGCCTTTCCCGCCCTCGGTCGAGCGGCCCGCTCCGGCCGCGGCTCCTTCCGGCCCGCTCGAGGTGCTGCGCCGCTCGCCGGACGGCGAGGTGGAGCTCGCCCCCCAGCTGTCCGTCACCTTCTCGCAGCCGATGCTGGCGCTCGACAGCCACGCGGCGCTGGCGCAAGAGGCTGCGCCCGTGCGCCTCACGCCGGCCATCCCCGGCGAGTGGCGGTGGGTGGGGACGCGCACGCTCCTCTTCGAGCCGAAGGGCCGTTTCCCGATGGCGACGGAGTTCCAGGCGGTGGTTCCCGCCGGGACGCGCGGCGTCTCCTCGTCGCCGCTCGCCTCCGAGGTCGCCTGGTCCTTCGCCACGCCGCCGCCGCGCCTTCTGGTCCGCTCGCCCGAGGCCGGCCCGGCACGGCCGACCACGCTCCTCTTCGCCGGCTTCGACCAGCGGGTCGACCCGGCCGCGGTGCTCACGACGGTGCGGCTGCGCGCGGCCGGCGCCACGGTACCGGTGCGGCTCGCCACTGCCGAGGAGCAGGCCGCGGACGAGACGGTGGCCGGGCTCGCCCGCAACGCCGAGCCGGGCCGCTTCGTCGTCTTCGCCCCGGAGCGGTCGTTGCCCGCCGACTCGGCCGTCGAGGTCGTCATCGGCCCGGGGACGCCGTCGGCCGAGGGCCCGCGGCGCACCACGCAGTCGCAGTCGTGGTCCTTCCGGACCTACGGGGTCTTCAAGGTGCGCGGCCACGAGTGCGGCTGGGGCGGCCGCTGCACGCCGTTCCAGCCCTGGCGCATCGAGACCACGAACCCCATCGATCCGAAGACCGTGCGCGCGGAGCGGGTGCGGGTCGAGCCGGAGCTGCGCGGCCTCAAGGTCGAGACCTGGGGCGACACCCTCGCCGTCCGCGGCACCGCCAGGGGGCGCACGACGTATCGGGTGACGCTCTCGGACGAGATCCACGACGTCTTCGGCCAGCCGCTGCAGCCCCCGTCTCCGCTCGCGTTCGCCGTCGGTCCGGCCGACCCGATGCTGCAGGGACCGTCGAAGGACTTCCTGGTCCTCGACCCGGCGGGGCCGCCGGCCGTGCCGGTCTACTCGGTCAACCACTCGCGCCTGCGCGTGCGCGCGTACGCCGTCACGCCCCAGGACTGGCCGGCCTGGCAGGACTATCGGCAGAAGGCCTGGCGGAACCTCGGCGCTGCGCCGCCCGGAGGCCTGGCCATCGACACGACGGTCGCCGTGGCCGCGAGGGCGGACGAGCTGGTCGAGACGACGATCGACCTCGCACCCGCCCTGAGGGGCGGGCTCGGCCAGGTGGCGCTGGTGGTGGAGCCGGAGCCGGGGGAGACCGCGAGACGACGAACGCAGGCGGTGCAGGTGTGGGTGCAGTCGACGCGTGTCGGTCTCGACGCGTTCGCCGACTCCGGCTCGCTGCTCGCCTGGGCGACCTCGCTCGCCGACGGTCGCCCGCTGGCCGGGGCGTCGGTCTCGCTGTCGAGCGGCACGCACGCGCTGACGGACGCCAACGGCCTCGCCAGGCTGCCCCTGCCGGAGGCGCCCTCGCCCGTGCTGGTGGTGCAGCTCGGCCACGACGTGGCCGTGTTGCCAGCGGAGACCTCCTGGTGGGGCCCCGGCGGAGGCTGGCGCCGCGGCCCCACCGGCGATGCGCTGCGCTACTGCGTGCTGGACGACCGCGGCCTCTACCGCCCCGGCGAGACACTGCGGGTGAAGGGCTGGCTGCGGCGGATCGGCAGTGGACCCGCAGGCGACGTCGGGACCCTGCCCCCCGGAATCGACACCATCGCCTGGACGCTGCGCGACTCGCGGGGCAACGAGACCGCGAAGGACACGGCCCGCCTGAGCGCCAGCGGCGCCTTCGACCTCGCGCTGGCGCTGCCCGCGACCATGAACCTGGGCCACGCCGTGCTGCAGCTCGACGCCCAGGGCACCAGCCTCGAGGGCCACGCCTACGCCCACGGCTTCCAGGTCCAGGAGTTCCGCCGGCCCGAGTTCGAGGTGAAGGCGACGGTCAGCGAGGGCCCGCACGTGGTGGGCACGCAGGCGACGGTGAGCGTCTCCGCCTCGTACTACGCGGGGGGCGCCCTGCCGGGTGCGGATGTGAGCTGGCGCGTCAGCTCGGCCCCGGCGAGCTTCCGCCCGCCGAACCGCGAGGACTTCAGCTTCGGCCGCTTCGTCCCCTGGTGGGAGCCGTGGCGCGAGGCCGCCGCGCCCGAGCGGGTGGAGACCTTCGCCTCGCGCACGGATGGCTCGGGCCGCCAGGTGCTGAGGATCGACCTCGACCGCGTCTCGCCGCCGCTGCCGCAGCACCTGCGGGCGGAGGCGACGGTGATGGACGTCAACCGCCAGGCCTGGACCGCCTCCGCGCAGCTTCTCGTGCACCCGGCGCTCGCCTACGTCGGCCTGCGGCCGCAGAGACCGTTCGTGCAGAAGGGCGAGCCGATCGTCCTCGACGCGATCGCCACCGACCTCGACGGGCGTGCGCTGGTCGGCCGCGACCTGAGCCTCCGCCTGGAGCGGCTCGAATGGGAGCAGGTCGAGGGCGAGTGGAAGGAGGTGCCGAAGGACGCGCAGGAGACAAAGGTCGCCTCGGCCGCGGAACCGGCGCACGTGCGCTTCTCCGTCAGGGAGGGCGGCACCTGGCGGGTGCTCGCTCGCGTGCAGGACGAGGCCGGGCGGGCGAACGAGACGGAGCTGCGGGTCTGGGTGGCCGGGGGCCGCGTCCCGCCGCGCCGGGAGCTCGAAGAGGAGAAGGTCACGCTGGTCCCGGACAAGAAGAGCTACGCGAAGGGTGAGGTGGCGCACGTGCTGGTGGTCGCGCCCTTCGCACCCGCGGAGGGCCTGCTGACCCTGCGTCGCTCGGGCCTGCTGCGGGAGGAACGCTTCCGCATGGAGGACGCCTCGCGGACCCTCGACATCCCGGTCGAGGAGGCCTTCACGCCGAACCTGACCCTGCAGGTGAGCCTCGTCGGCGCGGCCGCAGGCCGGCCCGCCTTCGCCGGGGGATCGATCGACCTGCCGGTACCTCCGGTGTCGCGCACGCTGGCGCTCGCGGTGACGCCCCGCGAGCCGGCGCTCGCCCCGGGCGGCTCGACGGAGATCGCT
>Ga0335069_10003019_pt1 | contig 25632 bp, 21 predicted proteins | sample Lox_Sample_11_FD_206714 | JGI IMG/M metagenome (GOLD analysis project Ga0335069, IMG submission 206714) | Soil microbial communities from Loxahatchee National Wildlife Refuge, Florida, United States - Lox_Sample_1.1 | ecosystem: Environmental > Terrestrial > Soil > Wetlands | place: USA... | reverse complement strand
ATTTCGTCTCGGCGTGCTGGCGTGCTTCAACGTGATGCTGCATCGTCGCGGCAAGCGCCACGATCCCGCCTGGGAAACCCTGGTCCTCTCCTCGCCGGCGATGTTCGAAAACGGGTTGCGATTACTCGGCTAAACAATCACGCCAGCGCAAACTCTCCATCAAAATTCGTATATACGGGGCTCACGCATGACATGCAGCATAATGCTCGCTTATGTCTCCTGATGTCGGTTTGCTATAAGTCTAATAATTAAATAATTCGATCCCCCAGCACACGCTCTTCGGGGGATATATGTGCGACCCACGATTCCGGAACTCCGCACCCGTTGCTCTGTTCTTACTCCTGATCGTCTTCGCAGGGCACCCCGTCTGGGCTCAGCCCATCCTCCCCGATCCGACCGCGACCATTTTCCAAATGAGCTATTACGACGTGGCGACGGGAACGACGCCGTCGGCGTCGGGATGGGGCGGTCCGGGATTTACGGGCGGTGCAGGCGATAGCCTCATTCACATCGTCAATCCGACGTCGTCGCACAACACGCTGTGCGCGATGATCTACGTGTTCGACGACATCGAAGAGATGCAGGCGTGCTGCGGATGCCCGGTCAGCCCCAATGGCCTGCGCACGCTGTCGACGATCAACGATCTGCTCGCGAACTTCGGAGTAAACAAAGCCGACATGGCAGCGGGAACGGTTCGCATCGTCGCGTCGACGGAGAACTTTCTTCAGGACCCGCCACCGACCCAGGGAGCCGGAATAAACCCATACTGCTCGCCCGGAGGAGCGTATGTATCCGATTCACGGTCGTGGCCGGTCAATCCGACCGCAGGGCTGACCGCGTGGAGTGACCATACCGAAACGACCGCGCCGTCCGCGCCGCCATTCACGCCGTTCACCACCTCGACATCGATCGACGAGTTCCAGACGGTGCAGATGGACACGTATGAGTTGAAGTATCTGCAGCAGACGTGTGCAAATCTGGCGACGGCGACCTCGGGATACTGCACTTGCGGAGTGGGCGATCCCGGCCATTATTCCGGCCCGACCCCAACCCCGACCCCAACTCCAACGCCAACCCCGACCCCCACTCCGACGCCGACACCAACGCCAACGCCTACACTAACGGCGACGCCGACACCGACTCCGACGCCAACACCAACTCCGACCACAACGCCCACGCCAACACCGACACCTACTCCCACGGCGACGGCTACGGCAACCGCAACGCCAACACCCACGCCAACGCTAACGGCGACCGCCACTGCGACGGCTACGCCCACTCCCACGGCCACACCAACGCCTGGCTCGTTCATCTCGGGGACCGCGCAGCAGGGATTGATGAGCAACTCTACGGTGGAGGCTTTCGCCGTCAACACGAGCGACGGCTCCAACGGTGCAAGCCTCGGGACCACGACAACCGATTCGAGCGGCTACTTTACAGTGGGCATCGTTCCGCAGGTGGGACCCGTACGAATCAAGGTTTCGGGCGGTTCATTCTCAAGCGAAGCGAACGGCAATACGATAAGTCCGCCGTCGCCGATATCGGTGCTGCTGTCGTCGGCGCCGCTGGGCGATATGGCGGCAAACGTCAATCCACTGACCTATTTCATCGATCGGGTGACGGTGGTCAACATCACCCATAACAAACAGGCATTTGCGGCTGCGCTGAGCAGCGCGACCAGCACGGTCGAGCAGATATACGGACTGACGAGCGACCCATCTCAGTTACTGGCGGATTACGCCCACACGAACACCGATTCGGCAAATCTCGGCCTGATACTGGGTGCATTGATCAACGAAGACCAGCTGCTGTGTCCGGCGTCGCCGGGCGGGCTCGTGACCGCTCTAGCAGCAGACCTCGCTGACGGAAACGCCACGTTCGATGGGCAGGATATCAATCAGAACTCCATCGGCTACTGCGGTAGAACCCTGCCGGCGATTGCGGGCATCTCGATGTTCCAGGATGCGCTTTCGGGTTTGCAGCAATCACAGATGGTAACCGGCGGGTTCGCCTTTGGCGGCGCCAACAATCTGTTGACGGTCAACGGACTCGCGAATCTCGCGACTGGCGGCAGTACCGCGTATCCCCTCGACCCACTGGGATGGATTAACCAGAAAATAAGACTTGCAGCGCCAGCTTCCGTCAGCACCTTCCTGCCGTCGATTGCCACGAAGAGTATGACCACAGCGCGTAAATATGCAACGGCAACGCTGCTGCTCAATGGCAAGGTTCTGATACCCGGCGGGATGGACGCTAGCGACAACTCTCTCGCGAGCACCGACCTTTACGATCCGGCGACCAACACTTTTGCGGGCTCGACTCCCAGCATGTTAGAGGCGCGCGCGTTTGCGACGGCGACACTGCTGCCCAATGGCAAGGTCCTTGTCGCCGGCGGCCTCGATATTGCCTTTCCATTTGTTAATATTGTAGGGTTCGCTGAGATTTATGATCCTTCGGCCAACGCATTCCCTATAATCTCGAGCATGAACACAGCACGCAGCGACGCAACTGCGACCTTACTGCCCAACGGTAAGGTTCTCATAGCCGGCGGATTAGACTCTAACGGCAATGCGCTATCGGGCACCGAGATTTTCAATCCTTCTACTAACACATTTGCGGCGGGACCGAACATGAACGTAGCGCGCTGTGACGCGACCGCAGCGCTGCTGCCAAACGGCCAGGTACTGATCGCTGGCGGACATGATTCCGGCAATAATGCTCTCGCCAGCACCGAAATCTACGATCCTTCGACCAACTCGTTTCTGCTGTCGCCCCCGAGCATGAGCGCGTACCGCGCTTACCCCACGGTGACAGTGCTGCCTAATACAAACGTGCTGATCGCAGGCGGAGAGGATTCCAGCGGCAACCCGCTCGCCAGCGCCGATCTCTATAGCACGGCGGGGGGATGCTTCTCCGGCTGTGTTGCGCAGCCTAATAACAACATGAATGCAGCACGGTCCAATGCGACAGCAACGCTGCTGCCCAACGGCAATGTCCTGATCGCGGGCGGTTTCAACAGCGGCGCTCTCGCAAGCGCCGAAATCTATCTCTTCTCAACCAACCAGTTCGCTGCGAGCACGCCGAGCATGAACACAGCGCGCCAGGAGGCGACCGCAACGCTACTGCCGAATAGCCTCGTGCTGATAGCGGGCGGCGGGGATAACGGCAACAACGCTATGGCCGGCACGGAGCTCTATGTGCCATGAGCTGATTCGTTCGGGTTGGCGAAGATATCTCTGAGCTTCTGAGCGTGCGCGCGTCGCCGGCGATGTTCGAAAATGGCCTGCGACTGCTCGGCTGATGATTCGATCGCTGCTATACCTTCCATCTTGGGAGAACAGCTGAATGGAAGGCGGCATGGCTGCAGAGCTTCCCCATCTTGCGCACGACCTGATCGCCGGAGCATCGCTGGCGATCGAATTTCTCGGCGCGGCGTTCATTACCGCAGCTGTCGTCAAGCTGGCCGTGTCGCCCGGCACTTTTCGAGTCCTGTTCACGCACGGCTCGAACGGCAGAAATCGCACCGACAAGCATGAGTTCGGCGCCGGGCTGCTGATGGGCATGGATTTCCTCGTCGCCGGAGACGTGATCAAAAGCGTCGCGCTCGAACTGACGCTCCCGGCAATCTCAGCGCTCGCGCTGCTGGTCCTGATTCGAACCTTCCTGAGCTGGTCGATCCTCGTCGAAATCGAAGGTCGTTGGCCGTGGACGCCGGACCGTCGCGACGGCGCGCGCACTCCCGAATCCTAGACTGCGCCGGGCGTCGAATCTGTTGTATTGCACCAACTACGATCATCGTTTGTAATCTAGCTCGGTGAAGCCGCTATGATGCCGTCGGTTGATTTCGCGAAGGCGCCTTTTCTCGTTATCTGGGAAACGACTCAGGCATGCGATCTCGCGTGCAGCCATTGCCGTGCGTCGGCTCAGCCGCTGCGCAACCCTCAAGAACTGAGCACCAAGGAAGGTTTCGCGCTGCTTGGCGAGGTTGCGTCGATGGGCACGCCGGTGTTCATCTTAAGCGGCGGCGATCCGCTCAAACGCCCCGATCTCTATGACCTGGTGCGCGAAGGCAAACGGCTTGGACTGCGGATGGGAACCATCCCTGCCGCGACGCCTGCGCTTACCGAATCGGTAGTGCGCAAGTTGAAGGAATCGGGCCTGGATCAGATGGCGCTCAGTATCGATTATCCGCGCGCCGATCTGCATGACGGTTTTCGCGGCGTTCCGGGCGCATTCAACAAGACGATGGCGGCAGTCGAATGGGCGCATCAGTGCAATCTGCCGCTCCAGATCAATACGACGCTATGGGCGGGGTCAGCGCCCTATCTGTCCGAGATGGCCACGCTGGTCGAGAGTCTTAGAGCGGTGTTCTGGGAAGTGTTCTTCCTTGTTCCGATGGGACGCGGCGAAGTGCTCGACGGCGTTGCCGCGCAGCAATGCGAGGATCTCTTCGCGATTCTCTACGAAGTTCAGAAGAAATCGCATTTCGTCGTAAAAATAACGGAAGCTCCCCACTATCGTCGCTTCGTTGCGCAGCATGAAAGCGCGAACGTTGCGCAACATCGCGGACATCCGCGATCGGTGGCGATGCCCGACATGCTGCGGCGCTCGGAAGGCCCCGGCCATACGGTCGGGTTGGCGCCGCACGGCGTCAACGCCGGCAAAGGTTTCGCATTCGTGTCGCACACCGGCGAGGTTTATCCGAGCGGATTCCTGCCGGTTTCAGCCGGAAACGTGCGGACGCAAAAACTGTCGGCGATTTATCGCGATTCGGAACTTTTCCGAACGCTTCGCGATCCGGCGGCGTTGCATGGGCGATGCGGGCGATGCGAATACGCGGATTTCTGCGGAGGCTCGCGATCGCGCGCATACGCGATGACCGGCGACTACCTCGCGACCGATCCGTGGTGCAACTATCAGCCCGCGCGATCCCCGGCCTAGAACTAAATTCGCGAAACGAATCTGTTCAAATGCAGCCGTCGCCCTCGCGATGCCACGCGAGGGGATGCTCGCCGGTATCTCTGCGAACGATCGTCCCGACGAGCTTCTTTCCATCGTCGGAGAGAATCAGATCCGCTTCGGGAGCAAACTTATTCAGATTGTTGAAATGGAGATGAACGTTTCGACCGGCAATCTGCCCATGCCCGGCCGTTACGAATGCATTTGAGACCGGGGCAAAATTGATCAGCTCCAGATTCGGACCCGCCTGTTTGATCAGATGACATCCGCCTTTGTAATCGCGCCACGCGCCCTGGACGTTGGCGTTCGCGGACGCGGGATTGTTCGCTGAGTTCGCCAGCCTTGTTGTCGCAGGGCCGCCGGCCGAATTTGCCATCGCGATTTGAGTCTGCGCGGCGTGCGGATGGTTGGCGGGGATCGATTTCATGGCCTGCGAACCAGTCTGGGCCGAGTTGATAGCAGCAGGTTTCGTGCTGTCGACGGGAACAGTCCGGGATAGACGTTCATCCACGCTCGCGACTTTCTCTCGTGCCTCTACAGGAGCGGGCACCTTCCCGCCGTCCATTCTGGATGACACCGTCTCCACTTGACGCGCCGCGGGCGGAGCCGATACCGCAACTGCTGCTGATGACGAAGGATTCTTCGGCGGCGCGGATTCGAACCACCCCATCTGATGGACCAATCCCAGGACGGCGGCCAATGCCGTCGCGATGCCGGCGATGCTCGCCGTAAACGTGTTGATGTGTTCCTTGATGCCTTTGGGTGCGTTCTCAGCCATCGTCCGTCAGACCCGCGAAAACGAGCCGCTTCTGAACGCTATCCTAGAAAACCGACGCTTCGGGCATCAAGCGCTTCGCGCTCATCGCGCTGCGCATATCACGCCTTGATAAAGAAGATCGCGACATCCGCGTTGAGGTTGGGATCGTCTTGAATCCGCTCTCCGGTTTCGGTGTTGAGGCAGATTTCGCGCAGGATTTGAATCCCCGAGGCGGCGCACAAGTCGCGCACGTCGAGAATCGACGCGAACCGACGATTCGGCGTGTCGTACCATTCGTAACCGTAATGGCCGGGCGATTTCGGCGAGCGTCCTTCGCGATAATACATGTCGCGCAGAGCGCGATACGCGAAGTTCGGAAAACTCACGATCGCAAGTTTCCCTACGCGCACCACTTCGTGGAGCAGCCCCTTGGTATCCGGGATGCATTGCAGTGCCTGCGAGAGGACGACAACGTCGAACTGCTGATCGCGAAACACCGATAGTCCGCGGTTGATGTCGGCGTGAATAACGTCAAGCCCGCGCCGAACGCATTCGACAATCAACCGCTCGTCCACTTCGACTCCGACCGTGCGACATCCGCGCGCCGCGAGCCGCGACATCAATTGGCCGCTGCCGCATCCGAGGTCGAGCACGCTGCTGCGTTCCGGAATCTCGTCGACGAGGGTGCGCAGATCCGCGCGGTCACCGTGGAACATCGGAGCGCGCGAATTTATCTCGGCGGGCGTCGGCTCGGAGGTGGTTGCGCCGGGCTCGAGCAGGTTCGCGAGAAATCCGCGAATCAGACCGCCATAAGACTCGACGCTGTCGGCCAGAAAGAAGGCGTCGTGCCCGCTGGGGCTCGCGACCTCGCAATACGAAACCGGCTTGTCGAGCGCCGTCAGCGCGTCAGTTATCTCGCGACTTTGCTCGGGCGGAAACAGCCAGTCGCTGCTGAAGCTCATGACCATCCAGCGGCATCGCGAAGGCGCAAGTGCGGAGCGAACCGCCTCACGAGAGTCGCCGAGGTCGAACAAGTCCATCATCATCGAGAGCGTGATATAGCTGTTCGCGTCGAAACGCTCGACGAACCTGTCGCCCTGATGCGCGAGATAGGCGCCCACCGAGAATTTGTTCTCGAATGCGGTCGACACCTCGCGCGGGCGCAACCGGCCCGGGTCGAACTTCGCCGTCATCGATTCTTTCGATAGATACGTGATGTGCCCTAGCATCCGAGCCAGCGCAAGACCGACCACCGGCCCTTCGCGTCCGTAGTATTGGCCGCCGTGGTAGTGCGGATCGTGCATGATCGCGTTGCGCGCGACGACATCGAAGGCGAGCGCCTGACTGGTTAGACGCGGCGAGGTCGCAATCGCGACGCACCCCGCGACGCGCTCCGGATATCGTATCGCCCACTGCATCGCCTGATGGCCGCCCATCGAGCCGCCGATTACCGCCAGCAACCGGTCGATCCCCAAATGATCGATCAACTGGCGCTGGACCTCGACGGTATCTGCGATCGTTACCGTCGGAAAATCCGATCCGTAAGGCTTGCCGCTGCGCGGATCGATGCTGTTGGGACCGGTCGTTCCGCGGCATCCGCCCACGATGTTGGAGCAGATGACGAAGTAGCGATTCGTGTCGATGAACTTACCCGGGCCGATGACTATATCCCACCATCCCGGGCTGTCGTTTTCATCGTGGCGGGCGACGTGCGAATCGCCGCTGATCGCATGGCATATGAGGACGGCGTTGCTTCGTTCGGCATTGAGGGACCCGTAGGTCTCGTAAACCAGTGTGACGCGGGGCAGCACGCCTCCCAACTCCAGCTTGAGCGGGGAATCGAGCGTCAGGCTCTTCGCGTGGGTCAACGGAGCAGCGGAGCGAACGCTGTCGCTGCTCTCGAAGATGTCTTCGGTACTCTTTGCGCGTCCGGAGCGCGGGGTCATCGTGGTTATCGTGTCACTTCACTTTTTGCGAAGCGACAAGCGCCTGATCGAGATCCTCGATTATATCCTGGACGTCTTCGATACCCACCGAGACGCGAACGTACTCGGGCGTTACGCCCGCCTCGCGCTGCTCTTCGGTGGTTAGCTGCGAATGCGTCGTCGACGCGGGATGAATCACGAGCGTCTTCGCATCGCCGATATTCGCCAGATGGCTCGCGAGCTTGACGCTGTTGATGAACTTGACGCCGGCCTCGCGTCCGCCCTTGATGCCGAATCCGAGCAGCGCGCCCTGCCCCTTGGGGAGATACTTGCGCGCGTTCTGGTAATCCTTATGACTCGGCAATCCCGGATAGTTGACCCATTCGACGTCGGGATGTTTTTCCAGATGATGCGCGACCGCGAGCGCGTTCTCGCTATGACGCGGCATCCTGAGATGCAGCGTCTCAAGTCCCTGCAGGAACAGGAAGGCCGCGAACGGACTCATCGCCGCGCCGGTATCACGCAGCCAGTGCGTGCGAATGTGGAGGATATACGCGAGATTGCCGATCGGACGAAGCGCCTCCTCGAAAACCATACCGTGATAGGACGGGCTCGGCGCGCAGAACTCGGGCCACTTCTTCGGATTATCGCCCCACTTGAAGCGACCGGTATCGACAATCGCACCGCCGATATGTGTGCCGTGGCCGCCGATAAATTTCGTCGTCGAGTAAACGATAATATCTGATCCGTGGTCGATCGGACGGAACAGCAGCGGCGTCATCACCGTATTGTCGATGACGACCGGCAATCCGCGGCTGTGCGCGACATCCGCGATCTTGCGAAAATCGGGCACGTCGTTTTTCGGATTTCCGAGCACCTCCATGTAAACCAGCCGCGTTTTGTCGTCGGCGAGTTTGCTTATCTGCTCGGGTTTGTCCGCATCGAAGAACCGCACCTCGATTCCGAGTTGACGAAACGTCTGCGTAAACAGTGTCCAGGTGCCGCCGTACAGGCTCTTGGACGAAATGAAATTCTGTCCGCTATGGCAGACGGTCAGGATCGCGGCCGTAATCGCCGCCTGGCCTGATGCGAACGCGAGTCCGCCGACGCCGCCGTCGAGCGCGGTCAGCCGCTTCTCCAAAACGTCGCACGTCGGGTTCATCAAACGCGAGTAGATGTTGCCGAACTCTTTGAGAGCAAACAGGCTTGCAGCGTGCTCGGTGTCGTTGAAAACGTAAGAGGTGGTCGCATAGATGGGCACGGCGCGCGCGTTGGTGGTAGGGTCCGCTTCCTGTCCCGCGTGAAGCGCCAGAGTGCCGAGTCGATAATTGCTTTGTTCCGCCATGATGTTGTCTCGTAAGCGTCTGCGTCAGATTTGATATACGAAAACGCGATTTTCCTTGGGAATCAAATAGACCCTTGCTCGGGGCTGTAGATCAAGGGCACGAAATCGGTCGTGGCTGATCTCTGCGGATACAGGATCGCCCCATTCGGTGACCAATTCCAGCTTGACCAGCGGGCCCGCGCTGTTGATCTGCCTGACAGTCGCAGCGAATGAGTCTTGTCCCGCCGGGCTGTTTGACACTTCCAACAAATGTGGCCTCACATAAACCTTGCTCTTGGGCGTAGCGCCGTTGCCATTGATAGGCTCGGCGCCGAAGCGCAATCTCCCATTCTCGACGCGGCCATGAAAGAGGTTGACGTTGCCGAGGAATTCGAAAACGAACGGCGTCGCGGGATGATTGTAAACCTCGTCGGGAGTTCCAATTTGTTCGACACGACCCTCGTGAAAAAGCACGACGCGATTTCCGAGTTCGAGCGCCTCTTCCTGATCATGCGTGACGAACACCGTTGTGATGTGCAGATCATCGTGCAGACGCTTGAGCCATTGGCGAAGATCGCGGCGGACTTTGGCGTCGAGCGCGCCGAACGGTTCGTCGAGCAGCAGGATTCGCGGTTCGACAGCAAGGGCGCGCGCCAGCGCGATACGTTGACGCTGCCCGCCGGACAGCTGCGATGCATAGCGGTCGGCGACCCAGTCGAGTTGCACAAGATTGAGCAATTCACGCACGCGCTTTCGGATCTGTTCCTCGTTCGGACGCACATTGCGCGGACGGACGCGCAATCCGAATGCGACGTTTTCGAAAACCGTCATGTGGCGAAACAGCGCGTAATGCTGAAATACGAAACCGACCTGGCGCTGCCGAGCGCTGCGATCCGTCGCTTCCTCGCCGTGAAACAGCACCTGCCCGCTGTCGGGAATCTCGAGTCCGCCGAGAACCCTGAGCAGCGTGGTTTTGCCGGAACCCGAACGTCCGAGAAGCGCAATCAGTTCTCCGGTTTTGATTTCCAGGCTGACGTTGTCGAGGGCCTTGAACGTGCCGAAGGTCTTGGTGATGTTGCGAATTTCGATACTCATGCTGCCTCTCCAAGCTTCGCCTCGATTGATTCGGCTCGCTCATCGGAAATCTCATTCGATATGGCGGGCGCCGCGATAAGACGCTTCGCAAGAATCGTCACCAGCGCGAGCAATGTGAGGAGACTTGCGACCGCGAAAGCCCCGGCGAAGTTGTATTCGTTGTAAAGAATCTCAACCCACAGTGGCATCGTGACCGTCTTGCCTCGGATACTGCCCGAGACGACGGAAACCGCGCCGAACTCTCCCATCGCCCGGGCATTACAAATGATCACCCCGTAGAGCAGCGCCCATTTCACATTGGGAATCGTCACGCGCCAGAACGCCTGCCATCCGCTTGCCCCCAGCGAAAGCGCGGCCTCCTCCTCTTCGCTTCCCGACGCCTGCATGGCAGGGATCAACTCGCGGGCGACAATCGGGAACGTCACAAAGGTTGTGGCGAGGATAATTCCCGGAGTCGCGAAGATAATTTTTATGTCGTGGCTGGTGAGCCAGGCGCCGAAAATGCCCTGCGAACCGAACAGGAGAACGAAAATCATACCGGCGATAACCGGTGAGACGGCGAACGGGAGATCGATCATCGTGGTCAGTATGTTCTTGCCGTGAAAATCGAATCGTGCGATCGCCCACGCCGCGGCGATTCCGAAGGCGACGTTGAGCGGCACTGCGATCGAGGCCGTGAGCAGCGTTTTGAAGATCGCGCTCAGCGTATATCGGTCGGCGATGCTTGCGAGATAGACGCCGACGCCTTTATTCAGGGCATAAAAGAAGACGGCAAACAGCGGCAGCCCCAAAAAAAACAGGAGAAAAATCAGCGCCGTCGTGGTCAGCGCGATTCGGACCAGTCGCGGCTCCGAAACGCTGAGACTTGCCCTGCGCGCAGGCGCTCCCGCGCGCGAAATTATCATCGCCATCGGCAGTTCTCCGTCGCCGAGGTCATTGCGCGTAAAACCTCGAAGTCCAACGCTGGATGACGTTGATCGTCAGCAGCAGCGCAAACGAAAAAAGCAGCATCACCAGTGCGATCGCGGTTGCGCCGCGATAGTCGAACTGTTCGAGCCGCGTCATGATCAGGAGCGGGACGATTTCCGTCTTCATCGGCATATTGCCGGCGATGAACACGACCGAACCGTATTCTCCGACCGCGCGCGCGAAAGCGAGCGCGAATCCGGTGAGCACGGCGGGGAAAAGATTCGGCAGAATCACGCGCAGGAAAGTCTGGAAGCGTCCGGCGCCGAGCGTCGCTGCCGCCTCTTCGAGTTCGAGGTCGAACTCTTCGAGCACCGGCTCGACGGTGCGGATGATAAACGGCAATCCGACGAAGATGAGCGCAATCGTTATTCCCAACGGCGTGTACGAGATTTTGATTCCAGCCAGTTCCGCATAGCGTCCGATCCATCCGTTGGTCGCGCACAGCGTCGTCAGCGTGATTCCCGCGACCGCCGTCGGAAGCGCGAAGGGAAGATCGATCAGAGCGTCAACGATAGTGCGCCCCGGAAACGGGTAGCGAACCATCGTCCATGCGACGAGCAGTCCAAAGATCGAGTTGACGAACGCCGCGACGAGCGATGCTCCGAAACTCAATCGAAACGACGCCAGCACTCGCGCCGACGCAACGGTCTGCCAGAACTGCGCCGGACTCATCTGCGCCGTCTTCAGGAAAATAGTGGAAAGAGGGATCACGGCGATCAAACTGAGGTAGACCGTCGTGATCCCCATTGAGAGGCCAAAGCCGGGCAGGATACTTTTGCGTTTCAGAAGCAGCATCGCGAGCGTCGTGACATCCACTCACTTCGGAACGTAGATTTGATCGAACACTCCGTTGTCGGCGAAGAATTTGGTCTGCGCCTTCTTCCAATCGCCGAAGACATCCTTAAGCGTGAACAACGAGATTGAATGTGTTGAACCGACGAACTTGCTGCGCACCGATTCGAGCCGCGGCCGATAGTAGTTGCGCGCGACGATCTCCTGCCCTTCAGGGCTGTAGAGGTATTCGAGGTATGCGCGGGCGACTTCGCTCGTGCCGTGGCGTGAGGCAACCCGGTCGACGACCGCGACTGGTGGTTCGCACAGTATGCTCGCGGACGGGTAGACGATCTCGAAGTTGCCCTGACCGAGCTGATTCAAAATCAGGTAGGCCTCGTTTTCCCACGAGAGCAGCACGTCGCCGATCCCGCGCTCTGCGAACGTCGTGGTTGAGCCGCGCGCACCGGAATCCAGCACCGGCACGTTCTGATAGAGCTTCGTTACGTAGGCTCGCGCGCTGTCCTCGTTGCCGCCCGGGGCGCGAACCGCGGCGCCCCAGGCGGCCAGGAATGCCCATCTCGCTCCGCCCGAGGTTTTCGGATTCGGCGCGATCACTGCGACTCCAGGCTTGATTAGATCGTTCCAGTCCTTGATTGCCTTCGGATTTCCCTTGCGGACGACAAGAACAATCGTGGATGTGTAGGGCGTGCTGTTGTCCGGCAGCCGGCTTTGCCAATCGACCGGGAGCAGATGCGCCTTGTCGGCGATCTGATCGATATCATAGGCAAGCGCGAGCGTAACGACGTCCGCATCGAGGCCGTCGATCACGGCGCGCGCCTGCTTTCCTGATCCGGCGTGCGACTGGTTTATCGTTACATCCTGGCCGGTCTTTGCCTTCCAGTAGGCGGCGAACGCCTTGTTGAAATCGGTGTAGAACTCACGCGTCGGATCGTAGGAAACGTTGAGCAGGGTTTGCTCGGCGTTGGCCCTGGCTCCAATGAGGAGAGCCAACATCAAAATCAAGCCAAACAGCTTCAGAATTGGACGGTTATGGTTCATGCAAAAGTGCCTTTCGGTTGTCTGGGTGGAATACGGCCCTACCACTGCAGTTGAAGCTCGTTCAGGAAGCCGCTTTCGGCGTGTCTGTCCGAGCCTTTGGGCGCCCCGCCGCTGAATTGGGTGTATGCGTAGTCAGTCATCAGCTTAACGTTGCGGTTGAGGTACCAGTTGACGCCCACCACCCAGGTGAAAGCCTCGCGGACGTTGTAATTGGGGTTGGCCAGGCCGAGTTTGAACGCATCACGGTCGATTTCTAGGTCTTCCAATCGAGCAGCAATCTCCCACGCGCCCCAGCTATTGCCGGAGAAGTCGAAGTCATGTCGCGGCTTGACCCCGGTGTAGGTCGCTTCCTCGCCGGTTAGAACGTAGGAGGTATAGATCTGCCACGCGTAGTTGCTGATCGGCGCACCTACTGATTTCTTGCCCGGTCCGAACGGTCCCGAGAGACTCTGTCGGTTCTGGACAAATTCGCCGAAGAGGCCGAGAGAGTTCCAGTAGTAGTTGAACTGGGGCGCGATGCGGTATCGATTGCCTGAAGCAACCGTCCCTGTGTTGTATGCAAAGACCTGGTTCTGGAACTCCGACTTATAGGTATCGATGGTGTTGCCGCGCTCGTTTCCGTAGGTGCCCGCTACGCCCAGGCCAAGACCTTTAACGTATTCACCGAACGACGCATTGAACGGGTGCACGAAGATTCGGCCCGCGAAATCCTTGGGGTTGTTGTTGTCGCTGTCAACGTTGGCGACGTTGTCCGGCGTGCCGTTGAAAACACCCGCCTGGTATTCGATTTGTTTTTCAAACAATTGCCCCCAGAACTGAAGTCCAAGGTCGCGATCCGGGACCAGTTCAGTGGGATATCCGCGTTCGACGAAAGTCAGGTAACGGTCGTCCTGGAGCCGCTCCAACCCCACAGGTTCTTTGAACTTGCCGAAGCGCAGTCGCGCTTCGTCAATATAGTGGATATCTCCGTAAGCGTCCTGAAGGGTACTCTGGCCCTGACCGAAGTCGAGCATGAACTTGTAGTCGAAGTACTTTGCGACGGTGCCTTCGAAATATGGCCGTGCTCGTCTGAGCAGGAAAGTGCTCGCGGCGCTCGGATTGGTGCTCGCGGCGCCTGTCGTCGGCGCCTGGCTTGTGTAGAATCTTCCATCACCCTGAAAGTAACCGCCGATATGCAGCGAATAGCTCTTCTTATCGGGCGATCTGAGCCAGAAGCCGTCCTGTCCAGCCTCGACTACCGGAAGCTTCGATACGAATTCGTGCTGTTCTTCCTGTTGTAACTCCTGACGCCGGTCGATAACCCGAACCTGCTGATCGAGGGCTTTGGTTTGTTGGTCGAGATTGTCGGTTTTTTGCTTGACGCCCTCGAGTTCGTTGACCTTTCGTTCGAGTTCGTTGATGCGCTTGAGCAAATCCGCCACCTGCGGATCCTTCGATTGCGCCATCGCTGCGGGCGTCAACGCAAACACCGCAGCCATCCCTAGCCCAATCCATGAGAAAATCCGGAACTTCGTCACGTTGGGGTCCTCCCCGCCAATTTGCATCGCCGTCACTCCAGTCGACCGGTCGGACGGAGGCATTCGTCTTAAACTTTCGCCGCCCGTGTTTGGGTAGGCGTCTGTCTTCCAATTCCGATGGGCGGTGTAAACCGCCGCTTCTCCTTGCTCTCGATCTGAACGATGCGCGAATCGTGGATGGTCACCTCTACGGACCCGAAACGGATACGCCGCAGAGCGCTCAGAATTTCTGCTGCAACGCCTTCAGAGATGAAGGTTTGCGGGAGCGAATCTTCGCCGCCCGCGAAGTCGTGTTTACTCATTTTCCTCTCCGTTCAGCAGGCTTAGCCTTTTCCCATCTAATTCGATTTAACTACTCAACTGATTTGCGAAAAAAAGTCAGACTGCTCAGACCAAACGCCTGCCCGAGCTGGAAGCTCCCGATCGTGTTCCTTGAAAATACGCAAAGGGCATTGCTTTATTCCATCGACTTAATCGACTATTTTGACTATTATCTCTGCCGGTAATGAGTCAAGCGATCGGAGCCGAAAAATTGATCTCGATTGCTTGCACCGTTATCGGCGTGTGCCCAATCTCGCTGGAGATGGTGAACCAGTTATGGAATTGAAGCCAGAGAACGCCAGCGCAACGTCGATCCCCGCGCAGCCTCGATCGTCGTTGTCGTTCGCCAGTCAGGCCGATATCGACGAGTTCGTAAGCACGCTGGAGCGATACGAGCGCGGCGAATTAACGCCTAATCAATGGCGCGCGTTTCGTCTCGTGCGGGGCGTATACGGGCAGCGGCAGGAAGACGTTCAGATGTTCCGCATCAAGATTCCGCAGGGAATCCTTTCCGCCGATGCGCTTGGGGCCGTGGCCGACACGTGCGAAAAATGGTCGCGCGGTTTCGGACATATCACGACTCGTCAGAATATCCAGCTCCACTTTGTGAAACTGAGCGATGCGGCCGCGTGTATGCATCGGATGCTCGAGGCGGGCGTGACGACGCGCGAGGCGTGCGGCAACTCGGTGCGAAACATCATCGCGTGCCCGTTTGCCGGCGTCTGCCGCGGCGAGGCCTTCGACGTGACGCCGTATGCGCAGGCGGTCACACGCTATTTCCTGCGCCATCCTCTCAGCTCGTCGCTGCCTCGAAAATTCAAAATCTCGTTCGGCGGATGCGAGCCCGATTGCGCGGGCGGGGCGTTTCACGATATCGGCTTTCGCGCCCGCGTCCGCGGAGCGAACGGCGCGACGGAGCGCGGCTTCTACATCACGGTCGGAGGCGGTACGGCCACGCTGTGCCAATCGGGATGGTTGCTGCACGAGTTCGTGCCGGCCGACGAAATTTTCGAAGTTGCCGAAGCCGTATTGCGCATCTTCCACAAGCGTGGAAGCCGGGCCAGCAAGGCGAACGCGCGTATGAAGTATCTCATCCGCAAGATCGGATGGGATGCGTGGAAGAAGCTCTACGATGAAGAGCTCGCGAACGTGCGTGCCGAAGGCCGCGCCAATGCGCCATGGGATGATGAAGACGGGATTCCCGTCGACGATGCCCCCGATTGGAAGCGTCCCGCAGCGCCGAGCGTGTCCGAGGTTGCCGCGCGCGCCTCGCAGCCGAACCTCAAAGGTCCCGGAATCCTTCCCGACCCGGTATCGCCGTTCACGCCGCCATTTTCGCCCGGCGAGTTCGCACTCTTCTCGCGCACGAACGTTCGCAATCAGCGTCAGGAAGGCTACGTCGCCGTAACTGTGCACGTTCCGATGGGTGATCTGACGGGAGCACAGTTCCGAGTTCTCGCCGAGCTCGCGCTCGCATACAGCGATGGAGCCGTCCGCACGACGCCAAATCAGAACCTGGTCTTGCGATGGGTCCGCAACGAGGATCTCCGCGATCTCTACACGCGGCTGCGCGCAGCGGGGTTGGGACTTCCCGACGCCGATACGATCGCCGACGTCGCGAGCTGCCCCGGCGCCGAATCGTGCAACCTCGCCGTAACGCAATCGCGCGGGCTCGGTCGCGAGCTGCGCCAGCTTTTCCAGGAACATCCGGAACTCAAGGAGATCGCGCCCGAGGCGAGCATCAAGATCAGCGGATGCCCCAACGGATGCGGTCAGCATCACATCTCGACGCTCGGCTTTCAGGGCGGGTTGCGTCGGATGGGCGACAGCGTCCTGCCGATTTATCAGCTTCTGGTGGGTGGCGACATCGACGAAAGCGGCGCTGCCTTCGGACGGCGCAGCGTGAAGATTCCTGCGCGTCGGGTCGGAAAGGCTCTCGAACGCCTGCTGGTCTGGTACAAGCAGACGCGCAACGACGGCGAAGATGCGCGCGCATTCTTCCGCCGCGCCGATCTCAAGGAAATCGAAACGCTACTCGGAGATCTTTGCGAAATCACGCTCGAAACGGCCAAACCCGACGACTTCATCGATATCGGCGACGATATCGCCTTCAGCGGGGAAACCAAAGAAGGCGAGTGCGCAGCATAATCGCGCCCCCACTCTGATCGAGGCGCTGAGTCCCCTAAGGCCGAATCCGCTTGCGGATTCGGCTTTTTTTATTAAATTTTCGTTAGCGCCTCAGTACTATCTTGAGTAACGCATGGTAATCTGATGCTATAAGTCGGTCGCCGGCTACCTGCATGCAACGACAAATTCTGATGGGCAACCAACAACGACTGCACAACGTTGCCACTCGATTGCTGCTGGGATTGTCTCTTACCCTTGCGGGATGCACTCGTACCGCAACCGTCGCGGGTATCAAACCCGTCGAGTCGCCGGCAGCATCTCAAGTTCCCGTTCTCAGGCCCGATGAATCGATCGCCGGCCACGAGTACGAAGTCGTAGGACCCGTGAAGCTCGACGGAAACAGTGGCGGTTACACCTGCCGATCGCCTGAGCAGTTGGCCAACGCAGCGCTGGCCAAGTATCCGCGTGTCGATGCGATCGTGGATTATCGCAACCTTCCTGACGGATGCGAGGGCGTGGCTGTCGAGTACCTCAAAATCGCCCGCTGAAAATCGCAGTGGTCGGCGTGAAGAATTTTCCTCTTTGGGCGATGGGGACGATATGTTGAAGCTTGTGACTATGGAAAGCGCGCACTAATATACTGTTGCTGATGAAAGGGCGAGTTCATCTCACAACGATAGCGATTGGCTCGGTTCTGCGTTTTGCGATTTGCCTGACCGCGATGCTGTTGTTGTTGAGCTTCCCGATGACGCCGGCGCATCGTTTCTCGACCCACTTCCGTTCTCCCGAGGTCCGCCGATCCCTGGAGAGGCACACCTTTGTCGCTTCGTATGACGCTCATCCGGATATCGAGCCGAGCGACATCAACCTCGCACCCACGCCCGAAGCACAGATCGAAATCAGCGTCGGCGTGACGTTGCTGCGAGCGTTCGAATTGCCGCGCCCGGTTTCCCTCGCACGTCTGCTCATGAGGCCGAAGCTCGGCTCCTCTGCGGGCGGCCAAGACCCACTGTCCTAGCTCTCACATTTTTCGCGACCGTCCTTCTATGGACCACCGCGTCCATCGAGAGAACGGCCAAAACGCGCCGGATGGCGATCCGTTCGGCAGAACGCAAGCGACTTCGAAAAAGTGAGACTGGATATGAAAATCGAAAATTACCGCCTCGCATTTGTTGCGTGTGCATCCCTGCTGGTAGTTCCGTTGGTCGGTTGCGAGCAGGCAAAGGAATCGGCGCGGGCCCAATATCGAAATGAAATGATCCAGCGCCTGGAAAACGCTGAAGCTTCGGACAACAAGATCGCGTCAGATGAGAAAGTGACGTCGGCGAGCGCCGCGGACTCTGCACTACAGGCGCGCAAAGCAGCGCACGCGATCAGCGCGCTGCAGCACGGATTTGAGGTTCCGCAATCGGAACTCGATGACGCCCTGCAGGTCCCGCCGGGAACGTATCCCAGAGCGGAGCTTATCAAGGAGGCGAAGGAGACGCTGCAACACGAGCACGATGAGGAGAGACTTCTTTACGGAGACGATACCGTCGGTCTGGATGAATTGCGGGTGCGCGAGAACGATACGTCGGCGCTCCTGGAGGACCTCGAAACCGGAGAGTATGTGCCGTGGTCACAGGCTCAGCAAACTCTTCGAGACGGGCGCTAGGAAGGGCCGATATCGATTGGTTCGAACCGTCCATCGTCAGGCATTCGAACGCGATGCTAACAAACGCGCCGCGGCGCGTGCGATATAAAGCTCTTCGTCGAGAGGGATCACGTAAAGCTCGATTGCGGAGTCCTCGGAGCTGAATCGCGCTTCGCGTCCGTTCGCGGCGCGATTGCGTGCGGGGTCCATCCTGACACCGAGCGGTTCGAGTCCGTCGCAAATCGAAGCGCGGATGCGATCGGCATGCTCTCCGATTCCTCCGCCGAAAATGATCGCGTGCGGTTTGCCGAGTACGGCCATGTACGCGCCGATGTATTTGCGCACGCGATAGCAGAACATCTCGAGGGCGAGTTTGGAGTCGGCGTCGCCTCGATCTGCCGCTGCCGTGATGTCGCGAACATCCTTGGATACCCCCGACACTCCGAGCAGACCCGACCGACGATTCAGAAGCTCCTCGACCTCGGCGGGGCCAAGTTTTTCGCGTTCGCACAGAATCGGAACGATCGCAGGATCGAGATCGCCGCTGCGCGTCGCCATCATCAGGCCCTCGAGAGGCGTCATCCCCATCGAGGTGTCCACCGACTTGCCGTTGCGGATGGCTGTCGCCGAACATCCCGCGCCGAGATGCAGCGTAATCAGATTGAGCGCGGAAGTCTCGCGACCGGTCAACTCCGCATATCGCTCCAACATCCAGCCGTGCCCGATCCCATGGAAGCCGTAGCGGCGGATCTCGTGGCGACGCGCGATTTCTCGTGGGATGGCGTAGTTGCGAGACACCTCCGGCAAATCCCGATGGAAAGCAGTGTCCGCGAGCACGACAGCAGGCACTTCGGGCAACACTTCGCGAACGGCACGGATGGCGGCGAGAGCCGGAGGGTTATGCAACGGTGCGAACTCGGCGGCCAAATCAAGTGCGCTCTGAGCGTCAGCATCGAGAAGCGTCGGGCCGAATAGATGCGGCCCTCCGTGAACAATTCGATGCGCCGTCGCATCGATTCGAAGCGCAGACGCGGCGGTCGCCTTCTCGAGCCACGCGACCGCACGCCGCACCGCGTCTCCGTGGTCGGATGCGCCGGCTTCGGTCACCGCCGAGACTCCGGGTTGCGTCAGCAAGGCATCGGGCCGAGCTTCTCCGATTCTTTCAAAGACCCCGCGACCGACGATGCGAGCACGTCCGGCACGTGCACCGTCAAGTTCGATCAATTCGAACTTGGCGGACGAGCTTCCACAGTTGAAAACCAGGATGCGCATAACGGATTATCCAATGATATCTAGTGTGGTGTCCCGCAAATAAGTTGAAAAACGATCCGAGTGGAATGAGATTCTTCGCTTCGCTCAGAATGACAGAAAATGCTTGTTTTTGCTTGTCATTCTGAGCGGAGCCTGCGGAACGAAGAATCTCAGACCACCGACAACCGCTGCAAAGAATTTGCGGGACACAACACTAGTCCGGCGACCGGGTAGATGCACGAACTGCTCTTTTCAAACACCTTTGTCGACGAAACAATGTAGCTGATGTCCAAACGCCTGCGATGCATAATACTCGGAGCTGCGGGCCGCGACTTTCACGACTTCCAGGTTTTCTTCAGCGATCACCCGGAGTTCGAGGTCGTCGCCTTTACCGCCGCTCAGATCCCCTTCATCGAGAAGCGATCGTTTCCGAAAGAGCTTGCAGGTCCGCTCTACAGCTCCGACGTGCCGATCTATCTCGAGTCTGAACTTCCCGCTCTGATCAAGCGACTTGCGATCGACCTCGTATTCCTTGCTTACAGCGATCTAGCGCACGCCGAGGTGATGCATAAGCTGAGTCTCGCTCAAGCTTGCGGTGCTGGTTTCGCAGTACTTGGTCCGCATCTGACCCAGCTTCGCAGCCGCTTGCCCGTCGTTTCAGTGACCGGCGTGCGGACTGGAGTCGGCAAGAGTCCGCTTTCGCAAGCGCTCGCTCGCCACCTGAATCGTCGCGGGCGGCGCGTCGCCGTCATCCGGCATCCGATGCCCTACGGGAACCTGCTCGAACAGCGCGTCATGCGTTTCGCGAGCGATGCGGATCTCGATCGCAACCATTGCACGATAGAGGAGCGCGAGGAGTTCGAGCCCTATCTGGAATCGGGAATCGCAGTCTTCGCCGGCGTGGATTACAGAGCAATCCTTTCGCAAGCTGAAGGCGAAGCCGACGTCGCGCTGTGGGACGGCGGCAACAATGATTATCCGTTCATTCATCCGGATTTCTCGATAGTCGTCGCGGACGCCCTCCGGCCCGGGCACGAGATCGCTTATTTTCCCGGGGAAACGAACCTGCGCAGCGCCGATGTGGTCGTCATCAACAAAGTTTCGGGCGCGACTCCTGATTCTCTGGCGAGTATCCGCAACCATATTTCCGAGTTAAACCCAAAAGCCACGATCGTCGAGTCCGATCTCGTTGTAAGCCTCGAACCCGACATTCCAATCACCGCAAAGCGTGTTATCGTCGTCGAAGATGGACCCACGTTGACGCACGGCGGGATGGCGTACGGAGCGGGAACAGTAGCCGCACGAGAAGCCGGCGCGGAAATTCTCGATCCGCGCTCCTTCGCGACAGGAACAATCGCCGCAGCGTATCTCGCGTATCCGCATATTGGCGCCGTTCTCCCCGCTCTTGGGTACTCCGATGAGCAGAGGGCGGAACTGGCGGCCACGATTGCGCGTGGAGGCGCCGATGTGATTATCGACGCCAGTCCGGCGCGACTCGATCGCGTGCTCGACCTGCGAAACCTTGTGACCGTGCGCGCAAGATATGGATTCGAGCAGCGCAGCGGCCCGTCGATCTTCGCGCTGGTGGAAGATGCCCTTGCGAAAGCTGCGAAATAAGCTTCGCGTCGCCGGAAGCAACGGGCGCGACTCTGAGGAAGTTGGAGCTGCGTCTCAGATCATGAGCGTGATCTTCATCCGAGCCGCGGTTGGTTTGATCTTCTTTACGCAAGGGATCCTGAAGTTCATCGATCCTCGGATGGGCGTGCTGCGTTTCGCGAAGATCGGATTCCCATACCCCTATTTCACGGCGCATTTCGTCGGAACATTCGAGATCGTTTGCGGCTTGCTGGTGTTGATAGGGCTGCTTACCCGATTCGCGAGCATCCCGCTGCTGGTCGTAATTTTGACCGCCATCGTCACCACCAAGCTTCCCGAGTTGGGGCGTCCGGATCAGGGTTTCTGGCTTATGGTGAGCGACGCGAGAACCGATTTCGCCATGACGATGTGCCTGGTGTTTCTGAGCATCGCAGGAGCCGGGCGGTGGTCGTTCGACGAGCTTCTGGCCCCAAAGCCTCGCGCCGACAGCTCCGGCTGAGAATTGCTAATACGTCGCGGGGTTATGGTCGGCGTTATGGCAGTTCACGTAGCACTTGCCGTGGCCCGGACGCGCTGGATCGGCGTCGAACTCGAGACGCCCGCTCTTGGAAGGCCTCGCCACCGGCGCCCCCAGTTTCGACAGCGTCATGAAATTGATGAGCTGCGTGCCTTGTCGCGAGCCGTGCGGATCATGGCAGACAGCGCATGAAGTGCGCTGGTCAACTACGTGCTGCTTATGAGGAAAACCAGTCGTATCGAACAAGATACTGCTGCGATCGTGGCACTTATAACAAAGCGCGTAGCTTGAGTAGGACTCGGTATTGGGATCGGCAGTATCGTATTGCATCGCAAGTATAGGTTCGAACCGGGAGCCATGCGGCCCTCGCGGCACCGAACCTCCCTGCGCCCACTGATCGCTGTTGTGGCAGTCCGTGCAGGTCATCGAGCGCATCGTGTTGTACGGCGCGATCAGGCCTGCCGCTCGGAGATTCTTACTTGCCACCGCAATTGGATGCGACGAGAGGCTCCCCGGGTTGATTTTGTAAGCGATGTTGCGGCTCACGTCCTGACGCACGATGCTCGGGCGCGTCGGTTCGTAAAGTCCGTGACACTTCAGACAGATTTCATACTCGAAGTTCGCCTCTTTGATCTGCGCTCCGCCGGCAGTGACTCCACTGACTCCCCGCAACGCTCCAGGCAGCGTGGTCGACGGCCTGTTTCCACCCATCGAAGCGGTCGCGGCATGAGGATTGTGGCAGTCTACGCAGGTCACGTGACGCGGCATCGACGCCGGATCTTCATTCGGGCTGTGAATCCACTGTCTTCCCTGCCCCTCATGACTCGAAGGTTTGAGCGCCTCAGCTTCGACGTTCTCTTTGGCGAGCATTCCGTTGTGACAGATGGTGCAATTGTTCTCTTCGATTGGCTGCGCAAGGAGCCGTTGCTGATGCGGAGCATTGTGGACCCTGTGGCAGCTCATGCAAGCATTTTCAGCCATCGTGGCGTAACCCTTCGCCGGCCATGGCGCGGTATTCTTGCCGCCTCGCCACGTAAACATCGCGGTCGCATGGCTCGAAGTGCGCCAGTTGTGGTCGCGATGGCATACGGTGCAGTCGTTGCCGAAACGATCGTCGATACGCAGAAAGTTAGGGCGATTCAGGTGCGGGTCATGGCATGAAGTACACTGCATCTGTTTTTGATCGTCGAGCGGCGCGCTTCGCGGCAAGGCCATCGGATCGACGAGATTGCCGGACCGCAGTGAAAGCGCGCTGCTGTAGACAAACGAAATGGGATGGTCGCCTGATAGGTCGGTTCCAAGCGAAGCTGCACCGGTCAGCGGCATCGTCGGTGCTACGCGGCCCGCGATGGGCTTCACTCTCATACTGCTGGGCGCGACGATCCCATCATGGCACGAAAGACAAAGACGCGAAGAACCGTTGGGCTGCGTAACCTGGGCTTGCAGAGAGCTGCTTTCGTAGAGCTTGTAGGTAACAGCCGGGATGTCGCGGTTCCACAATCCTTTCGTGGGTTTTGCGTTGTGAGGGGTGTGACAGTAGATGCAAACGCCGACAGGGCTGGTATCGCCACGCGCGTTCGGACCAGTGGCGCTCAAATTGTGAACGGTCCTCTCGATCTGCGCGGCAGCCTGACCTGACGCCAGCACGATCAGCGCGAGCGACAGTATAAGATACTGTGCCGATGCTGTTATGCGCGCCGCTCGTTTCATCCAGCTGACACCTGGTCCAGCTTCCTCGTCAACGCTTTGCAGTTTCCGCAGGATGTGAGCCATTCGAGTCGCCCACAAACTCGAAGATCTGAATTCTCTGATTGTAGGAATCGGCGACGTAGATCTGATCGCGGCCGTTTATGAACGTGCCCGTGGGCAACCAGAACTCTCCGGGGGCCCGGCCACGAGATCCGAATCCGAGCAGGAGTGTGCCTCCGCGATCGAAAATCTGGACCCCGTCGAACAACGCGTCGACCACGTATAGGTGCCCTTCAGCATCGATCGCGACGCCCTTCGGCGAGGCGAAATCTCCGGAGCCGTCGCCCTGACGCCCCATCTTCCAGAGGAATTTGCCGTTCGGATCGAACGCCTGAACCCGATAGTTCAAGGTGTCGGTGACCAGGATTTCTCCGGTGCGCGATATCGTTACGTAGGCGGGGATGTTGAACTCGCCGTTCAGAGTTCCTCGGGAGCCCCAGCTCAGGATGCGATTCCCGCCGCTTCCATACACGACGATTTGCTGCCCGACCGCGTCCGCGACGTAGAGCCGATCGCTCGAGGCATCCCACGCCAGCGCCACCGGACGCTGCAGCGCGCCGTCAGCGATCGTGCTGACCAGCTTGCCCTCGCGATCGACGAGAAAGATTTTGTTGCTGATCGAATCCGCCACGTATGCGCGTCCTTCCCGCTGCGGAGTGACGGCCACCGGCGATGTCAACGTATCGTCGCCCAGCTGGCGCACCGCGATCGAGGCCTGCCTGGGCGCGTCGTATATCCACAGCGCCTGCGCACCCGGGTCTGCGACGTAGATCGCGCCGTCGCTCTCCGCCACTCCGGTCGGACGGACGAAGCGGTCCTCCTGCCTGCTCGCCAGGACATCGATTATCGTTCCGAAGAATCCGCGCTTGATGCCGACATCGGCCGGCGCCGCGATGCTTCGCACATAGCGGATTCGCGCCGCATCCGGCGGCTTGGGCCACACGATATTCTCGGATGCCTGCGCGGCGGTATTTCCTTGATTGGCGCCGTTGACGCTCCCGGCCGCCTGGCATCCGAAAGCGGTGGCGATCAGAAGGGCGGCAACTACCGATTTCAATATCGTACGCACGACATTAGCTTCCGAAATCCCGCCCGATTTTCAGCATGATGTGAGGATCGCTGGTTTTGGTCGGACCCCAGCTTCGGTTGATGTACGAGAACCAGGGCTGTATCCAGATTTTTCCGTAGCGGAAATATCCGTTCAGGCCCGCTTCGTAGTCGGTCTCGGTCGGCGAGTTCGAGTCGGTGACTTGACGGGCTCTGGCGAAAGCGGTGACGAAGTTCCCACCTCCCAGATATCGGTCCAGGGAAGCCATGAAATTGACGCTCGAGTTGTTGCGCGACGGTCCAGTGTAATGCGTGAACATTTCGTTGCCGTCCAGGTTAATCGAGGTATTAGGTAAAACGTGAAAAGCAAGGTACTGACCGTAGTTCTGCATTAGATATTCGAGTGAACTCTGAAAGGACGAAGAATTGTATGACTGGAACATCGCGTCGGTGCGCGCATCAACCCAGTTCCAGTCCTTGTGCAGACCGAGGTTAACGGTGTCGCGATGCATATTGAACAGGAACTGGCCGCCCGACCCGCTGATCATCGATTGAGTCAACTGCTGATGATTGTAGCGAAGCGCGATCCAGCCAAAATCCACGCCAGCGTCTGCCGACCAGTTGGTGGTTGAGTAGCGTCCGTTCGGGCCGGGCACATACTGGTAGCTGACCACCAGGGGATCGCCGGGCAGAATCACCACGGTGGTCGGAAGAATCTGGATCTGAGTCAAGGGCCCCTGCTGGACGACCTGATAATCCACTCCTTCAGTGGTCGGGATTCGGCCGCCGCCGCGGACGTCGTACATGACGATGGTCGAATTGACGACAAATGGATGATTGAGAAAGAACCCGATTCCGGGACCGAAGAAGGTGGGCGCCGAATGAGGCTCATCGGTAACCTGAACCGGTCCGCTGGTGCTATCGTCGTCGACTTCGTATCGAAAATCTCCGCCGAGACTGAGAGTTCCGTCCCACGGGATTCTGCGCGTGTAGCCGGGGCTGACTTCACCCG
>Ga0335069_10003018_pt1 | contig 25634 bp, 16 predicted proteins | sample Lox_Sample_11_FD_206714 | JGI IMG/M metagenome (GOLD analysis project Ga0335069, IMG submission 206714) | Soil microbial communities from Loxahatchee National Wildlife Refuge, Florida, United States - Lox_Sample_1.1 | ecosystem: Environmental > Terrestrial > Soil > Wetlands | place: USA... | reverse complement strand
CACGAACGTCATGGCGACCCCCACGGGAATGGCGGTGGCCAGCACCAGCGCCGAGCGCCAATCCATCATGAATAGCGCGACAATGATGACGATGATGACCGCCTCCATGAAGCACCTCATGAAGTGCTTGATGCGATGGTCCACGGCCGTGGGCTGGTCGGACAGCACCCGAAACTCGATACCTTCGGGGGCGCGCGCTTTCATCCGGTCCACCAACTTCATCACGTCTTCGTTGAAGTAGCGGATAATCTTTCCCTCGCGCATCTCGACGGCGACCATCACGGCGCGGCGCGAATCGAGTGCGGAAGCGGGGCCTTCAGACGGCTTTGCTTTCGCCTCCGAAGGTTTGCCCGCGGCGGCGTGAGCGCCGCCTTCCGAATCCACCCGCCCGAGGACATCCACCTTGTAAGATATGGGCGATTCATACATCCGTCGGACTTCGAAGACATCGCGCAAATAGACCGGCGCGCCTCCGCGTCCCATGCCCACGACGGTTCCGAGCATGTCGTTCTCGGTCTTGTATTCGCCGGAAAGCTGCACCGGGAAATTGCGACCCTCGGTGCGCATCGTGCCGCCGGGAATCACCGCGTTGCGCGCGTTGATCAGTCCCATCACGCCTCCCGGCGTCAGACCGTAACCGGCGAGGTCGGCGTCCGAGTAAAGCAGATACACCGCTTCCTCCACGATGGCGACCTTGGTGACTTTGCCGACGCTCTCGACCTGCTTAAGCTCGTCCTCGAAATCGCGCGCCAGCAATTCAAGCGTGCGGTAACTGTAGCGCGGCGGGGCCGTGACGCGGATTTGCGGCAGCGGATCATCGTTGCCCATCAGCAGGATCGGCTGGGTGAAATCGGGGTGGTACAGTTCGCGGTCCGTGCCGGTGACGGTGCGCGTGAAATCGGCGATGAACTTTTCCAGGTCAGCGCGGCTAGCCGTGGTTTCCAAGTCGGCCAGAATGAACGAGTGTCCCTGGGCCGTTCGCACCTCTTTGGCGAGCCCAGCCGCCCGGATAGCGACCTCGAGCCGGCCGCGGAGGGTTTCGAGGGATTTCGCGTCCATGCCGGGCAGCCAGGCCGCCACGGCGGCGCGATTTGTGAGTGGCGCTCCGCCGCGGAGTTCGGCCAGGCGATCCCGGACCAGATTGGCCCGCGCGACGCACTCCGCATCGGTGATCGGCGGGCTGACCAACCCAAACAGCAACGTGATGGTGTTGCCGAAATCCGTGTTCAGCCACGGCTGACGCGTGCCATCCGGCAACTGCACTTCCGCGATTTTAGCCCGGGCCTTGTCCCACTCCTGGTCAATCCTCGCTTTCGACGCGGGAAGCTGCTTGATGTTCATCGTGACGACGCCGGGGCGGACCGTCGTCTTGATCTCCTCGATGGAATCCAACTCGCTGATCTTGCGTTCCAGCGGCTTCGCGACCAGTTCCTCCACCTTCGAGGCCGTCGCGCCGGGGAAAATCGTCACTAGCATGGCCGTGCGTTGGGGAATCGTTGGGTCCTCCTGCTGACCCAGCTTGGTGTAGGCCACCACGCCCCACACCAGCACCGCGATCAGCGCCAGCCAGCTCACTTCCCGATGTTCGACAAAGAACTGGGCGATGCCCCCGGACTCATTCTTGTTTTCGACGTGGTTTGACATGGGAAAATTTCTCCTGACTTACTTCGTGACCAGTTCTGGAGCGACTTCGATCGGCGCGCCGTCGTAAAGAAAACTCGCTCCCGAAGTCACCACTTGTTCGCCCGGCCGCAGCCCCTCGGTGATGAGAATGGAACTCTTGAGAATGTCGCCGGTCTTCACCGCGCGCTTCACTGCCTTGCCGTCCTGGACGACGAAGACTCCCAATTGCGTTTGCGCGTTCGGTTGTGAACTGCCGTCGGACACCAGCGTCACCAGCGCCGATAGTGGAATTAGAACCATGCCGGATGCCGCGGCGGAAGCGTCGCCCACGCGAATGCGCGCCGTCATGCCGGAACGCAGCAGCCCGTCGGGGTTTGGCACCTTGATCACCACGCGAAACAACCGGCCTTCGCCGCTCGCCGCCACGCCCACCTCGGACACGCGGCCTTTGAACGGCGGCATGCCTTCGAGCGCCGAAATCTCGACCTCAATGTCCTGGCCGGGCGTCACCTTCCCGATCAACCGGTCCGGCAATCCCAACTCGACGGACATCACACTCGTATCCGCAAAGCGCAACACGCGCTGGCCGGGCGGCACGGTCACGTCCCGGTTGATATAGCGCGCCAGGATCACGCCATTCGTGTTCGCCACCAGCCGGGAATCCTTGAGATTCTGCTCCGCCTGATCCAACGCCGCCTGCGCCGTGCGCCAGTCCGCTTCGACCACGTCAAGTTCCTGCTGCGAAATCGCGTCTGTCGCGCGCAATTTCCGGAAGCGCTCCCGAGTCTTGTCGGCCAGTTCCGCTTTCGCGCGCGCCGTGGCCAACGCGTTCTGGAAATCCGACTGCTTCAATTCGGCCAGCACCGTTCCAGCCTTGACCGGCGTCCCTTCGTCCCAATCCGAATTGGCGGCCGGGCCGATGAGGACCACGATCCCGCCCACTTTGAAGTTGAGGTCGGTTTCATGGTCGAATTTGACGCTCGCCAGGTAGGCGGCCTGGCCGTCGGAGCGGACATCGCCAGCCGTCTCGGCGACGGTGGCGCGCACCAGACTTTTCTCAGGCGCCTTGGCTGCGGGCTTTCCACAGCCGGTGAGAGCCAGCGCTGATGTCAGCGCTGTGACGGCGGCGAGCCTTTGGTAGAAGCGTTGCTTTGCGGCGCCCTGGGTGGGTGGCGAACCCGTAGGATTTCTCTTGTCGCCTTTGGGGATCGGGCGCCGCAAAGCGGTGGGGGCCTCTAGTGCCGTCAAGTCGTTCTGCCCGCCAAAATCGGTTCCGGCGATGCTCTCGTCTGTGCTGCGGTTGTAGTGGTTGCTGTACATAGAAATTTCAGTGTGGTTGCGAGTCTCTTTCTTTTTTCAATTAGTGTGGGGCTCATGATCAACTGACAGCGATGAGCGAAACCCGGTTGTTCTGGTCGTCGCGAGCGATACCAGTCGCCTTTGGATCGAGCATTGGCTCGCCATCCACGAGAAATACATATCGGTGATGTCCGTGATTAAGTTCCAAGCTGGCCATCCATCGACCATCGGGCATGCGTTGCATGGGCGTGGCTGTGAGGTCCCATCCGTTGAAATCGCCGACGAGCCTCACGCTTTTGGCCTGCGGGGCATCGCAGAAGAAGTTCACATGGTGGCATGTCTGTTTGGCGGAGTAACTTCTGACCGACGGCATAGGGGTGAAATTACAGGTCGCAGTGTTCATACTGACGTTCCTTTCCAATGCGAAGCCTCACTGTCGGCGCGGACATCGCCTATCGGCTTGGCGACTGCGGTGCGCACCAGACTTTTCTCGGGTGCCTTGGCTGCGGGCTTTTCCCGGCCGGTGACGCTCATATTTCGCCTCCGATCGGCGATGGATGTTTTTCGTGAGGCTGGCCGTTGAGCTGGCGTTCCGGCGCGTGCAGATGCAATTTGGCAAGAATCGCCCTGGCGCTGACCGTGCCGATGATTTTGACGCGGACCGCGCCGGCGTGGAAAAAAATCAACGTGGGAACGGATTGGATGCCATACTCGGTCCCCAAGTCAGGATTGTCATCCACATCCACCTTGAAAACGCTTGCCGCTCCGTCGCAACGGTTGGCGACTTCTTCCAGCACCGGCTCGATCCGTCCGCACGCCTGGCTCCAGCTCGCCACGAAGGCAACCAAGGCCGGTTGCCTTGAATGCAAGACGTCCGTCTCAAACTCCCGCTCATTGATCTCTCTGGCTTGCCTGATGTTCATATTTTCGTCGTTCGGCAGTTGGAATATCAATCGGCATGCCAGGCCAGAAATATTTACGCAAGTGATTGTAAAGAAATGTGTTATGTGGTTTTCAAGCAAATCGCGGTCGGGGACAAAATATTGTCTGGCCAAGATTTTGCCCCAGCTTCGGGTTGGAACTTTGTCCCGGCATGAAATGCGGCTGGGAATCCCAAGCCGCTGGTGGCTGCGAAATCGGGTGCGACAGACGCATTGATTTCGGATTCCATTTGGGTGCCGCCATCCTTTTCCTCGACGATATGCATTCATTCCTCCGCTAATGCGCCACCAAGGTTCAACCTTCGCCAAGATATTGGCCACGGCGCTCCCCGCCTGCGTGTGGGCGGGCTTTGCGTGGTGAACAGGGGCCAAGCATCATGGCGGACTCCGAGAGCCCAAGCCAAAATGCAGCAGACGGCAAGGTCGGCAATTATGCCGGTGCTTTGCTTCCCGGCAGCCGCAGCCGATACTCGGTGGGCGACTGGCCGAGGATTTTCTGGAACACCCGGTTGAAATGAGTGAGGGATTGAAATCCAACCTCGTAAGCGACTTCGCTGACGCGTATTTGAGGGTTGATCAGGAGGTTTTTGGCGTTTTCGATGCGGATGTAAGAAAGGAATTTGGTGAAGGTCAGGCCGGTGCCTTGCTTGAACAGCTTGCAGAAATAGAACGGGCTGGTATTGGCAAATCGGGCGACCTGAGTGAGGCTCAAGTCCTCGGCGTGATGTTCACAGATGAAGTTTTTTGCCTTGGCAATCATGGGACGCTCGGCGTTATCCCGCTGGATCAGAATTTGGTTGCCCAGTATTGCCAGATGTTCGGCAAAAATGCTGAGCAACTTAACGGCCGCCGCGAGCTGGTCGCGCGACACTTGCCGGGTTCCGAAGTAGGCTTCCCGCAATTCCTCCCGGTCGAAGTCCAATCCCCAGCTTTTGAGCAAGTTGACCGTCTGTTCAAACCGCCGTGCCGTCGGCTTGCGCACGAACACCTGCCCGGTTGTCAAAAAGCCGATCAGACGATTCCCCACTCGCAAGGGCACAACGGTCTCGCACAAACCAGCATAGCAATCGGTGCTGTTCGGCCTTTCACTGCCGGCCTCCGCAACTTGCGACTGCGACTGCAGGCAGGCCCCGCATGTCCGGTTTTGTCGCGCCATCAAGGCGCAAAACGGCCCGTGATTTCTGCGGTCCCGAAACGAAAGCCGGAGCGACTCCACCGGACGCAATGCCACCGGCAAACCGGTGGTCCGGGTGAAAGCGCGTCCAAATTCGGTGAATACTTTTGAGGCCGCAATCGTTTTGAGCAACGCCAGGCTGTCATCCCGGGCCCGAACCCCGCCAATCCTTTGCGCGCTCTCTCGCGGGCTCGGGCACCCGCCCGGCTCCGGGCCCGAAGCGTCGCCTCCAGACCAGCGAGGCTTGTGAATGACGGGCGAACGACTTCTCGCTGGCGAAATCATCCCGCGGGGACTATCCGTCCCTCGACGCGGATGGCCGACGCTGTCTAAAATACCCAGGTTCATAGAGGCAGATTCATTTGTCCCGTAATGCGCCACCAAGTTGCAACCTTCGCCAAGATATTGTTTGTGGCACTCCTCGCATGCGTGGGGGCGGGCTTTGCGCGGTGAACAACTGAAAATCCATTTCCTTGTCGCGGTTCAAAGGCGGCTTGTCTTGCGAGCCTGGTAGAATTTCACCTTCCGGGAACGGCCGTTGGCATTTGCGACAACGGTCCGTCGTCCCAATGCGTTCAACAAAATGAATAACCCCCATGCCCCAGCCCCGAGGCCGCCGTCGCGGGCAGGGGCCAAGATTTTTGGCGAACCTTGGGAGCCTCCATCGCATTACGGTGCGAACGGATGAATTCAACTGAACGACAACAGCAGTTGCAGCAGGTGACGCCCACTGACTCCTGGCTCTCGCGCCAAATGTCGCGGCCGCAAGAGCCCGTCCGCCTGGCAGGTGCCCTTTACTGAAAGGATCCACGGCGATGAAGACTCTGATTCTTGACGCACGGAAGCCACAGCGCTCATGGATACCGATCACTGTATTCAAATTCGATCGCTTTGCCGTTCGGGTGCGACGGGTAGCGCGCGACGAGGCGCTTCCGATTGAAGTCAGATTCAGTAAGGGGAAGGTCCATCGCGTCCGAGGGCGCGGTCGGTTGATCGGCCAGCCGTGCTCCCCCTCTGCAAGTTCAGCCTTCGCCTCCGATCCTGTAATCATTCCGTCCGACGAGCAAGAGAGACGAAACGCGAAGTGCCTGTCCAATTCGCGGCCTCTGCAGTCGCCAGCCTATTACCTTGAAGTTGCTGAATGAGCACTACCGTATTCGTTATGTCCATCGGCTGCTGCAGACCAGCGGTGCGAAGGCCGCCACGCACGGCGGGGCGGACGGGTTGGTTTTTACCGCTGGCGTTGGCGAGAATTCAGCGCCAGTCCGGGAGCTGGTCTGCGAGAATCCTGGCCATTTGGGTTGGAGCTCGATGCCAGCTCACGTTGCAAGTCCGATGCCGATGTCGCTCGTCAAGGCTCCCCCGGACGAATTCTGGTCATTGCAACCAGGGAGGACTTGACGATAGTGCGCGAAACCAGGCGACTGATTTGTTCAGAAGAAAGAACTCAAGAGAATGTTCCCCGGAGACATTTTACTTATGCAAGCAACCAACAACTAACAGCACGACCAACCCAATGAAATACAAAGCCACTGCGGCAATTCCTGATCCGCTGTCGTTTTCCTGGCAATTCAAGCCGGTTTCGTCGGCCCAGTCCGGAGTCGAGACTCTCGCCGACGGGCGCAAGAAATACTGGGTCAAGCACGAGGTCCTCAAAGGCGTCACGCCCCGCATGTTGGCCTGGTGGTTTGCTCACTTCGCCGAGGGCGAGGTCGAGATCGAAGGCCGGCGTTTCGATCGTTACCGCGTCTGGCATCCGTTCGATCACGTCTATGCTCGTTACGCTCGACGCGCGCCGGACGGCTCGGGCGGTCCGGGAGCGCAGATCGCTTTGTGCGAGTTTCTGGCTCGAAACCCGCGCTACAAAATTGAGGCCGTCTCCACGGTCGAGAAAGTGGACGAGACGGGGTTTATCCATAAGGTGACGCGCGGCGGCATTCAACTCGCCCGCATGGAGCACGTCTTCACCGAAACGAGCACGGGCACGCGAGACGAGAATTGCCTCATCGTGCCGGCGAGTCCGTTTCTCGCGCCCTTGGCCCGGCTTATCCTGCCACGGACGATGCCTGCGGACAAAGGAGAGGCTTGGCTCAAGCACAGCATTGAAGAAATGGGCACATTGGAATATTTCCTGCCTGAGTTGTATGCGCGCGAAGCCGAGGCAAGCACCCGACGAGTTGAAGCGATATGCCTACCTGTTCCCAATGAACGAAGCGGCTCCACCGATGAGGGGCAAATAAGTCAAACGCCGAACAAAGGAATCACTAACTGAAACCGTTTAACACAAAAGCCGCTGCTCTAGGCCAACAGCCCGGACGGCAACAAAGAAAGACAAATATGAGAGATACCGTAACTGTAATGAATGGCCGCAAGGGAGCCAGGCGCGACGAAACGAGCATGAAACCGAAGCCCGCCTTGTCCAAGGATGAACTCGACAGGCTGAACGCTTACTGGCGGGCGTGCAATTACCTGGCCGCCGGGATGATCTATCTTCGGGCGAACCCCCTGCTGCGCGAGCCCCTCAAAGTAGAACATATCAAGAAGCGGTTGCTCGGCCATTGGGGTTCAAGTCCGGGATTGAGCTTCATTTACATCCACCTCAACCGGTTGATCAAAAAGTATGGTCTAAACACCATCTTCATGGCCGGGCCAGGCCACGGCGCACCGGGCGTGCTGGCGCCGGCATATCTTGAGGGCACCTATTCGGAGGTTTATCCCAACAAGGGCGAGGATGAAGCGGGGATGCGCGAGTTCTTCAAGGAGTTTTCCTTCCCCGGCGGCATCGGCAGTCACTGCACGCCGGAAACGCCGGGTTCCATTCATGAGGGCGGTGAGTTGGGCTACAGCGTCTCGCACGCCTTTGGTGCCGCGTATGACAATCCCGACCTGCTGGTCGCCGTGGTGGTTGGCGATGGGGAATCCGAAACCGGTCCACTGGCCGCCGCGTGGCATTCCGACAAGTTCCTCAGCCCGATCCGGGACGGCGCGGTGCTGCCGATCCTGCAGCTCAACGGCTACAAGATCAACAATCCGACCGTGCTCTCGCGCATCTCCCACGACGAATTGGAAAGCCTGTTTGTGGGCTACGGCTGGACGCCTTACTTCGTGGAGGGCAGCGATCCTCAAGACATGCACCAAAAAATGGCCGCGACGCTCGAGAAGTGTGTGCTCGAAATCCGGCGCATTCAACAAGCAGCCCGCACGAACGGCAAAGCAACCCGCGCCCGGTGGCCGATGATCGTCCTGCGCAGCCCCAAAGGCTGGACGGGACCCCAAGAGGTAGATGGCCATAAGGTTGAAGGCTTTTGGCGAGCACATCAGGTGCCGTTAGCGGGGGTGCGTGAAAACCCGGCTCACTTGAAGCAGTTGGAGGACTGGCTGCGAAGTTACCGGCCCGAAGAACTGTTCGACAAAACCGGCCGATTAATCCCCGACCTCAAAGCTCTGGCGCCCGAGGGCGGCCGGCGCATGAGTGCCAATCCCCACGCCAATGGCGGGCTGTTGCGCAAGCCGCTGCGCCTCCCGGATTTCCGGGGCTATGCGGTCAAGGTGGATGCGCCAGGTAAGACCACCGCCGAGAACACACGGCCGCTGGGGCGCTTTTTGCGGGATATCATGCGCAACAATATGCAGAGCTTCCGTGTCTTCGGCCCCGACGAAAACACGTCCAACAAGCTGGATGCGGTCTATGAGGCCAGCAAGAAATTGTGGCTGGCCGATTACCTTCCGGAAGATGCCGATGGGGGCGAACTGGCGCCCGACGGGCGGGTCATGGAGCTGCTCTCGGAGCACACGCTCGAAGGGTGGCTGGAAGGCTATTTGCTCACCGGACGCCACGGGTTTTTCTCCACCTACGAGTCGTTTGTGCATGTGATTGACTCGATGTTCAACCAGCACGCCAAGTGGCTGGAGAGCTGCCGCGGGTTGTCGTGGCGGGCGCCCGTCTCCTCGCTCAACCTCTTGATCACCTCGACCGTCTGGCGCCAGGACCACAACGGTTTCACGCACCAGGATCCGGGCTTCCTCGATCTCGTGGTGAACAAGAGTCCCGAGGTTTGTCGCATCTATCTGCCGCCGGATGCCAACACGCTCCTGTGCGTAGCGGATCATTGCCTCAAGAGCACCAACTACATCAACGTGATCGTTTCGGACAAGCAGAAGCATCTCCAGTACATGACCATGGACCAGGCCATTGTGCACTGCACCAAAGGGCTCGGTATATGGCCGCAAGTGAGCAATGACGAGGGGACGGAGCCAGATGTGGTCATTGCCTCCGCCGGAGACATCCCAACCAAGGAGTCGCTCGCGGCCGTCGTGCTGTTACGCGAGCACTTCCCCAACCTCAAAATCCGCTTTATCAACGTGGTCGATCTCTTCCGCCTCACCCCGTCGAGCGAGCATCCGCACGGTCTGTCCGACCGGGACTTTGACACGCTGTTTACCGAGAACAAACCCATCATCTTCAACTTCCACGGTTATCCGTGGTTGATTCACCGGCTCACCTATCGGCGCACCAATCACAAGAACCTGCACGTCCGCGGCTACAAGGAAAAGGGAAACATCAACACTCCGCTCGACCTGGCCATTCGGAACCAGATTGATCGCTTCACCATCGCGATGGACGTAATCGATCGCGTACCCACCTTGCGCGCAATCGGCGCTCACGCCAAGGATAAACTGCACTTCATGCAACTCGAATGCCAGGCCTACGCCTATGAGAACGGCATAGACAAGCCGGAGATGGATGGGTGGACCTGGCCGGGCAAACCCTGAACCCGAGGCGCTCCGAACCTATCGCATGACCACCAAACATATGAATGACCTGAAATTGAAACCTGGTTCCCGGCCGACCCGGACTGTTGGGCGCTTGCTTAAACCTGAAGGGCCGGCGCCCTCCAGCGAATCAAAACCAAAACCTCCGCCTACCCCGGGCACTCCCGGCGCGAACGGGGCTGACGAACTAGCCAGGCTCGCCGAGCACTATGGCTGCGGCCCCATCCAGTTCTCAGGTTCGCCCAACGCCTCGTATCAGCGGCACCTTGTGTTTGACAATGTTATCGCTCTCCAAAGCGCTGGTCCGCGTGAGCGATTTGAAGCGCTGGCGCGGTCAGTGCGCGATGTCCTCTCCCAACGCTGGGTCCGCACCGAAGAACACTACAGCCGGAAAAACCCCAAACGCGTCTATTATCTCTCGATGGAGTACCTGATCGGGCGCTCACTCGCCAATAATATCACCAATCTCCTGCTCGATCCGGTCGCCCGGCAAGCCGCCAGGCAGGAGCAGGTCGATCCGGTGGAAATGCTCGAACAGGAACCGGACGCCGGCTTGGGCAACGGCGGGCTGGGACGGTTGGCGGCGTGCTTTCTGGATAGCATGGCCACCCTGGCCCTCCCGGCGATGGGCTATGGGCTGCGCTACGAATACGGCATCTTTAAACAGAGCATCAAGAACGGCTGGCAACAAGAACAACCGGATAATTGGCTGCGCAGCCCGGACCCCTGGGAGGTGGCTCGGCCGCACGAGAGAATCGAGGTGCCGCTGAACTGCTCGTTCGAAGTGCGGGGCGGAAGCTTGCACCCCATTCCCGGCCAGCCCTCGAAACTCATCGGTGTCCCTTACGATCGGCCGGTCGCGGGATTTGGCGGCAAAACCATCAACACCCTCCGCCTCTGGGCCGCGACCACTCCCGATACCTTCGATTTCAAAATGTTCAGCCACGGTGACTTTGTCAGCGCCGTCGCAGAGGTTTTGACCGCGGAATCGCTCACGCGGGTGCTTTACCCGGATGATTCGACCAGCCTCGGCCAGGGCCTGCGCTTCATTCAGGAGTATTTCCTGGTCGCTTGCTCCCTCGGCGACCTGGTGCGGCGCTTTCGGAAGACGAACAAAGACTGGAGCCAACTGCCGGAGAAGGTGGCAATACAACTCAACGACACTCATCCCTCGATGGCGGTGCCGGAGCTGATGCGGATCTTGCTGGACGAGGCACATCTTGGCTGGGACCAGGCGTGGGATCTAACCAGAAGAGTATTGGCTTACACCAATCATACCTTGCTTCCCGAGGCGCTTGAGAAATGGCCGGTCCAATGGTTTCAGGACCTGCTGCCGCGCCATCTGGAGATTATCTTCGAGATCAACCGCCGGCTCCTGGATGACGTTCGCTCGCGCTACCCCGGGGACGCAGCGCGGGTGGCGAACGTCAGCCTGATCGAGGAAGGACCGGTTCGGAAAGTCCGCATGGCAAACCTTGCCATCGTCGGCTCGCACAGCACGAACGGTGTCGCCGGCTTGCACTCGGAGCTGGTCAGGAAGCAGCTCGTGCCGCATTTCGCGGCGATGTTCCCGGAACGGTTCAACAACAAGACCAACGGGGTTACACCCCGGCGCTGGTTGTTGCTGGCCAATCCTCCGCTCGCCACCGCCATCACGGAGGCCATCGGCGACCGTTGGATTGTCGATCTGAATGAGTTGCACCGGCTCAAACCATTGGCCGCCGATGCGAACTTTCAGGCGTCGTTCCTCAGCGCCGAGCGCCAAGCCAAAGTGAAGTTCGCCGACTGGCTCAAGCAGGCCAGCGGGCAGGTGATTGATCCCGACACCATCTTTGACTGTCAGGTCAAGCGCATCCACGAATATAAGCGGCAATTGCTCAACGCGCTGCGCGTGGTCGTGCTCTACAATCGGCTGCGCACAAACCCCAAGCTGGATTTGCCGCCGCGGACCTTTCTTTTCGCAGGAAAAGCCGCGCCCGCTTATCACTTCGCCAAGGTCATTATCAAATTCATCAACAATCTCGGCGCGGTCATCGACGCCGATCCCGCCAGCCGTGGACGGATGAAGGTGCTGTTCCTGCCGGAGTATTGTGTGAGCCTGGCTGAACGGCTCATCCCGGCCAGCGACGTGTCAAACCAGATCTCGACGGCCGGCTACGAGGCCAGCGGCACCAGCAACATGAAGTTCATGATGAACGGCGCCCTGACCATCGGTACCCGGGATGGGGCCACCATCGAGATGGTCCAGGAGGCGGGCGAGGAAAACTTCTTCCTGTTTGGCCTGACGGCCGAGGAGGTGGCCAAGACGCGCGGCTGGTATAATCCGCGCTGGCACTACGACAACGAGCTGGAAACGAAACAGGCCCTGGATTTGATCGCGGCCAATCACTTCAGCCCGAAGGAGCCGGGGATCTTCTCACCCATCCTGGATGCGCTGCTGGTCCACGGTGACTACTACCTGCACCTGGCGGACTTGAAGTCCTACCTCGAGGCCGATCAACGGCTCATGGGCTTGTATCGCCAACCCAAGGCTTGGGCCAGCAAGGCGATCCTGAACGTGGCCGGCTCAGGGAAGTTTTCCAGCGATCGTACCATCGCCGAGTACGCCAGCGAAATCTGGAAGGTCCAACGGTGTCCGGTGCCATGAGCAACCCCGGGCATCAAGCCGCGCTCCCGCCATTCGAACGCGGCTGCCGCACCTCCGGCGTGCTGCTGCATGTGACGTCGCTGCCTTCGCCGTACGGCATTGGGGACGTGGGGCCAGCCGCCTTTGCTTGGGTAGACCAACTCCACGATGCCGGCCAGAAGTGGTGGCAGGCGCTGCCGTTGGGGCCTATCGGCTGCGGCAACTCGCCTTACTCAGCCTTGTCTTCTTTTGCGGGAAATGTGCTGCTGGTCAGCCCGGACCTTCTGATCAAGGACGGATTACTCAGCCCAAGCGATTGTGAGGAAGGTCGGCGCCTCCCAAGCAACGCGGTTGACTTTAACGCGGTCGTCGCGTTCAAGCACCGCTTGCTTGACAAGGCCTGGCGCAATTTTGACCCCTCCGCGCACCGGAGCCTGTGGGCCGACTTTGAGCGATTCTGCGCGGAGGAGGCGCATTGGCTGGATGACTACGCGCTGTTTCGTGCCTTGAAGGCGCGCCTGGGAGGCGCTCAACTTCTTGATTGGCCGGAGGACTTGCTCAGGCGCAGCCCTTTGGCCTTGGCGCGTGCGCGCCGCGACCTGGCCGACGACATCTACGAAAGCCGGTTTGGGCAGTTCTTGATCTCCCGTCAGGGGAACTCGTTGAAGCAATACGCCCACGACCGCGGCGTGATGCTCATCGGGGATCTGCCTTTCTTCGTGTCCCTCGATTCGAGCGATGTATGGGCCAACCCCGAGTGCTTCCAACTCGAGGCCAATCTCCGGCCGCGGTTCGTAGCCGGCGTGCCTCCGGATTATTTCAGTGCCGAAGGACAGCTCTGGGGCAATCCCGTGTATGACTGGGAAGCTCTTCGCCGTTCGGACTATCGCTGGTGCATTGATCGCCTCAAGTCATTGCTGGCCCATGTGGACCTGATTCGGCTTGACCACTTCCGCGCGTTTTGCGCCGCCTGGCATGTTCCACCGACGGCGAAAACCGCTGAACTGGGGCATTGGATCCCGGGCCCCGGCGCTGCTTTCTTTGATGCAATCCGGGCGGAGTTGGGCCATCTGCCTTTCATTGCCGAAGACCTCGGCACTATCACACCCGACGTGGTTGCGCTTCGCGATCAGTTCAAGCTGCCAGGAATCCGGGTGTTTCAGTTTGGCTTCGATGGCAATCCGGGTAACCCGCATCTCCCACACAATTGCGTCCCGAACACCGTCGCCTACACCGGGACGCACGACAACAACACCACTCGCGGCTGGTTTGAATCTGTGCCGGAACATGTTCGCCAGGCGGCCAGGAACTACGCGAGCAAAGCCGGCGCGGCGACTGGCGAGATTGCCTGGGATTGCATCCGCTCGGTGTGGCCATCGCCGGCAGGCCTCGTTATCGCTCCGCTGCAGGACCTGTTGAACCTGGGTGCGGAGGGCCGCATGAACGTGCCCGGCGTCGCCACTGGCAATTGGCGCTGGCGCTGCACGGAGGAAATGCTCAAGCCCGCCATTTTCGAGCGGCTACGCGAACTGACGATTTCCGCTGGACGGATGGCCGAAACAAAGGCCGAGCTCCAGCCGCAGAAGTTCTATCTTGAAAACCAAACAAACATGAAAGCAACCAAATTACTGCACAACCTTGGCCAGAGCCTTTGGCTCGACAATATCACCCGCGACCTGCTCAGCAGCGGAACACTCAAACGCTACATTGATGAGTTGTCCGTCACCGGCCTGACCTCCAATCCGACCATCTTCGACCACGCTATCAAGAACAGCAAGGCGTACGATGTCGCGATTCGGGCGCGCTCGGTTCAAGGCAAATCCGGGGAACCTCTGTTTTTCGACCTGGCGCTCCAGGATATTACCAGGGCAGCGGATCTTTTCCGGCCGATCTTCGACCAGACGAACGGCTTGGATGGATGGGTCTCCCTGGAAGTGTCACCGGTACTGGCCTACGATGCCGCCAGCACCCTGGCCGCCGCCAAGGAACTGCGCGCTCGCGCAGATCGGCCCAATATTTTCATCAAAATTCCCGGCACCAAAGAGGGCTTGCCAGCCATTGAAGAAGCGATCTTCGCGGGCATACCCATCAACGTAACGCTGCTGTTTTCGCGGGAGCAATATCTCGCGGCGGCGGATGCGTTCATGTGCGGCATCGAGCGGCGCATCGCCGCGGGACTCAAACCCGAGGTCGCTTCTGTCGCGTCGGTCTTTGTCAGCCGCTGGGATGGCGCCGTGGCGGGCAAAGTCCCGCCCGCATTGAACAACCAATTGGGGATTGCGATGGCCAACCGCACTTACAAGGCCTACCGGGAGTTGCTGGCTTCGCCGCGCTGGCATCGCGCCTACAACGCGGGTGCTTGGCCGCAACGGTTGCTTTGGGCCAGCACAGGCACCAAGGACCCTAAAGCCTCGGACCTGCTCTATATCAAGGCGCTGGCAGCCCCATTCACCGTCAACACGATGCCGGAAGCCGCGTTGTTGGCCCTGGCCGACCACGGCGAGCTCGGCTCGATCCTGTCCGCCGACGGGGGCGATTGCGAGACGGTGCTGGCGCGGTTCAGCGAGGCTGGCGTCAAGCTGGAAGCGCTGGCCGCCCAACTCCAGGCCGATGGTGCGAAAGCCTTCATGAAATCCTGGGAGGAATTGCTCGCGGTGATTGCCTCGAAAAGCAGCGCGCTGAAGAAAGGAGAACGCCATGCCATCTCTGTCAGTTAAGGTTCAACCTTTGACGGCCTGGGAAACTCACACACCAATTTACCAGCGAACCAAACAATTATAGGAGAATAAAATGAACACCAAAGCCATCAATCCAGCAGCCGATCAAGCCAGGACGTTCAGGACGACTTCGAGCTTGCCCAAAACCATGAAAGCCGCCTTCGTCACCGAATTCGGAAAACCACTGACAATCGGGGAGATGCCCGTTCCGCAACCGAAGGATGGACAGGTGCTGATCAAAATCGAAGCCTGCGGAGTTTGCCATACCGACGTCCACGCCGCTGATGGCGACTGGCCAGTCAAACCCAAGCCGCCCTTTATCCCGGGACACGAGGGCATCGGGCGCGTGGTGGCGATGGGCAAAAATGTCAAGGGTGTCAAGGAGGGTGACAGGGTCGGCGTGCCGTGGCTGTTCGAGGCTTGCGGCCTTTGCGATTACTGTCTGACCGGCAATGAGACCATGTGCGAGTCGGCACTCTATGGCGGCTACACCGCCAACGGCGGCTTCGCCGAGTATTGCGCTGCGCCAGCAGCGTATGTCGCCCGGATTCCCGACGGGCTCGAGCCCATTGCTGCGGGGCCAATTATTTGCGCGGGCATCACGACCTACAAGGGAATCAAAGTCGCCGACTGCCATCCGGGCGAGTGGTTCGTGGTCAGTGGCATTGGCGGCCTGGGCCATCTGGCAATCCAGTATGCGAGGGCGATGGGCTTGCGCGTGATCGCGGTGGATGTCGCGGACGACAAGCTTGAACTGGCGAAGAAACTCGGTGCCAGCCTGACCTTTAATGCGAAAACCGTGGATGCTCCAAAAGCAATTCAGGAAGCCGTCGGCGGCGCGCACGGCGTGTTGATCACGGCAGTCTCAAAAATCGCTTTTGCCCAAGGAACCGGGATGCTTCGCCGAGGCGGGACCTGCGTGCTCAACGGCCTGCCACCCGGCGATTTTCCGCTGTCCATCTTCGACGCGGTCTTTCGCTGCCTGACCATCCGCGGCTCGCTCGTCGGTACCCGGTCGGATCTCCAGGAGGCGCTGGCTTTCGCCGCCGCCGGCCAAGTCAAGGCCATCATCGAGACGAGCACTCTGGATAACGTGAACGAAGTGCTTGAACGACTGCGCATCGGCAAGGTGAGCGGGCGCGTGGTCTTCAAAATTGCCTAATGATCCGGTCCCGAATTGCAGAGTGTCGTGGAACCGGGACTTTCCCACGACAGCTCGACCGACAAGGAACACTATGAAAGTTGGAATTGCCACCGATCACGGCGGCTTTGGTCTGAAAGAAGAGTTGGTCGCACAACTTCGTGCCGCGGGTCACGACGTGGTTGATTTCGGCGCGCCCAAGCTCAAATCCGACGACGATTACCCCGACTACGTCACCCCGCTGGCCAAGGCCGTGGCGTCCGGCGAGGTGACACGCGGTATCGCCATCTGTGGCAGCGGCGTCGGTGCTTCCGTGTGCGCCAACAAGGTTCGAGACGTCCGCGCCTCGCTGATTCACGACCACTTTTCGGCCCGGCAGGGAGTTGAAGACGACCACATGAACATCCTGTGCATGGGTGGCCGAACGGTTGGCCCAGCGGTCGCGTGGGACCTGGTTCAAACCTTCCTCGCGGCGGAATACAGCCAGGCAGAGAGACATCGGCGGCGGCTCGGCAAGGTGGCCGCCTTGGAGACAGCAAAATAAAGGACGAATCCCAATGAATGACGAAAATGCAGCTCGACTGGCGATCAACACGGTCCGCACGTTGTGCATGGATGCGGTCCAGCAGGCCAACTCCGGCCATCCCGGCACGCCGATGGCGCTAGCGCCGGTGGCGTATTGTTTGTGGCAACGATTTCTGCGGTTTGATCCTGAGCATCCGATCTGGCCGAATCGCGACCGCTTCGTGCTGTCGGTGGGACACGCCTCGACGCTGTTGTATTCGCTGCTCCACCTCACCGGCGTAAAGGCGGTCAATCCCAAGTACGAAGTGCTCGGCGAATTGTCCGTGCCGCTCGACGACTTGAAGAAATTCCGGCAACTCGGCAGCCGTTGTCCGGGCCATCCCGAGTACCGGTGGACCTCCGGTGTTGAGGCCACCACCGGGCCGCTGGGACAAGGCGTGGCCATGACCGTGGGCATGGCGGTTGCCGCCCGCTGGAAAGCCGCGTACTTCAACCGCCCAGGCTTCGAGATGTTCAATCACGATGTGTATGCGCTATGTGGCGACGGTTGCATGATGGAGGGCATCTCGGGCGAAGCCGCCTCCCTGGCCGGGCATCTGAAGCTCTCGAACCTTTGTTGGATCTACGACAACAACCGCATCACCATCGAGGGCAACACCGCGCTGGCGTTCACGGAAGACGTCGCCACGCGCTTCCTTGGCTATGGCTGGAACGTCCTGCGCGTCGGCGACGCCAACGATCTGGAGATGCTGTCGCGCGCGCTCACCACGTTTCAAAAAACCGACGATCGCCCCACCTTGATCATCGTGGACAGCCACATCGCCTACGGAGCGCCGACCAAGCAGGACACGAGCGCCGCGCACGGCGAACCGCTCGGCGAAGCCGAAATCCGCGCGACCAAACGCAACTACGGCTGGCCCGAAGACGCGAAGTTCCTCGTGCCTGACGGCGTGCGCGAACATTTCAAAGCCGGCATTGGCGCACGTGGAGAAAAATTGCACACCGAATGGAACGCATTGTTCGAGGACTATCGTCGCAAGTATCCCGAACTGGCCGAGCAGGGCTGGCGGATGTTGCGGCGCGAGCTGCCGGACGGATGGGATCGCGGTTTGCCCACATTCCCGGCCAACCCGAAAGGCGTGGCGACGCGCGATGCTTCCGGGCAGGTGCTTAACGCCATCGCCCGAAACGTGCCTTGGGTCGTCGGCGGATCGGCCGATCTCGCCCCGTCGTGCAAGACGCGACTCACCTTCGAGGGCGCGGGCGACCTGAGCGCCGACAATGCGGGCGGCCGCAACCTTCACTTCGGCATCCGCGAACATGCGATGGGCGCGATCCTGAATGGTTTGTCGCTGTCGCAACTGCGGCCGTACGGCTCTGGATTTCTTATCTTCAGCGATTATGCGCGGCCGGCGTTGCGGTTGAGCGCGTTGATGGAAATCCCGACCATCCACATCTTCACGCACGATTCGATCGGGGTTGGCGAAGACGGCCCAACGCACCAACCCATTGAACAGTTGCCTTCGCTTCGCGCCATCCCTGGCTTCATCGCGATTCGCCCGGCTGACGCCAACGAAGCGGTCGAGGCGTGGCGGTTGATCATGCAATACCGGCACGAGCCGGTCGCACTGATCCTGTCGCGACAAGCGCTGCCGGTCATTGACCGAACGAAGTACGCCTCCGCCGCGGGTGTCGCTCGCGGCGCATACGTGCTCGCGGACGCCGCCAACGGGCGTCCCGAGGTCCTGCTGTTGGCGACCGGAAGCGAGGTCGCTCTTTGTTTGACGGCACGCGAGCAACTTCAGGCCGACGGCATTCGGGCGCGCGTGGTAAGCATGCCGTCGTGGGAAGTGTTCGAGTATTACTGTCGGAAACACCCTGAGTACCGCGAGGAGGTGTTGCCGGCGCAGGTGAAAGCCCGTGTATCCGTCGAGCAAGCGGCGGTGTTCGGTTGGGAGAGATACGTGGGCAGCAGTGGACACATGATCGGCATGAACACCTTCGGCGCGTCCGCGCCCTTGAAAGAATTGCAGACCAAGTTCGGTTTCACTCCCGAACACATCGTCGAGGCGGCTAGGCAGCAGATCGCCAGGCACGCCGCCTGACCCCATATGTCAGTGCCCGAACACAAGACCAAGATCGTCGCCACCATCGGCCCGGCCTCAGAATCGCCGGCCATTCTCCGGCAAATGATTCGCGCCGGCATGAACGTCGCCCGATTGAACTTTTCCCACGGCGAGTTTGAAAACCACCGGCGGGTCATCCGAAATATCCGCGCGGCCGAGAAGGCGACCGGCCGGCGGGTCGTCATCATGGCGGATTTGTCCGGGCCGAAAATGCGCATCGGCAACCTCGGCGTGGAGAAAATCCAGTTGAAGGCCGGCGACCGATTCACGCTCACCACCGATGACATCACCGGCGACCAGCAACGCGTGTCGGTGAGTTTCGCCAGGCTGCCGAAGGTCGTGAAGCCCGGCAGCTCACTCTCGCTCAACGACGGTTACATCCAACTCGAAGTGACCGGCGTGACAGGCACAGACGTGGCCTGCGTCGTGAAAGTGGGCGGCGAGTTGCGGTCCAGAAAGGGATTGAACCTGCCGGGCGTTGACCTGGGCATCAGTGCCTTCACCGAGCGCGATCGCGAATGTCTCGAGTTCGCGCTGGAAAGCGGCGTGGACGCGGTGAGTCAGTCGTTTGTGGAAAGCGCGGCGGACTTGAAGGCGGTGCGCGCGGCGGCACAACGGTGCGGCCGGCAACCGTTTGTCATCGCCAAGATCGAACGGTCGCGCGCGCTCGACCGGCTGGATGAGATTCTCGAGGCGGCCGACGGCATCATGATCGCCCGCGGCAACCTCGGCGTTGAAGTGCCGATCGAACGCATTGCCGTCGTGCAAAAAGACATCATGCGGCGCGCTAGCTTGCGGGCGAAGCCGGTCATTACCGCCACGCAGATGCTTGAATCCATGACGACGTTCCGGCTGCCCACCCGGGCCGAAGCGACGGATGTTTCCAACGCGATTCTCGACGGCACGGACTGCGTGATGTTGTCCGGAGAGTCGGCGATGGGCGCGTTTCCGGTCGAAGCGGTCGCGATGCTGGCCAGAATTGCCGCCGCCGTTGAGCCGACGCGCCGGCGCATTTCGGTGGAGGAAAAATTTGCCGGCGTCGATCTAACCGGGCTGGTGCGGCCTGAGCACCTCATCGCCGTGAGCATTGAAGCCAGCCTGAAATACCTGCAACCGGCGGCTGTCGTTGTTCCCTCCGTGACCGGCGCGACGGCGCGAGGCTTGGCTTCGTTGCACTTGCCGACGCCAGTGGTGGCGGTGAGTCCGGATGGGAAGACCTGTCAGGATCTGCTGTTCTCGTACGGCGTGGTGCCGGTTCGCGAACGCAAGCCGCCGGCTTCATGGCCGAAGTATGTGAAGAACTGGGTCCGGCAGCAGGGGCTGGTTGGTGGGTTTGCGGTCCTGACCAAACGTCCCGCCGCCGGCAACCATCAAATGGAGATCATCGAGTTATGATTTCGAGAAAAGCACTGGCATTTCTCGCGAACTAGCCCAGCACCCCGAATCGCCATGCTTCCCATTGCCAGCCCCGGACGAAGCTCGCCGCTGGGCGCCACGATCGTAAACGGTGGGGTGAACTTCAGCGTCTTCTCGCGCCATGCTGAGGGCATCGAGTTGTTGCTCTTCGATCGGGAGGACGAGGCCAAGCCATCTCGGGTGATCCCGTTGGACCCGGCGACCAGCCGAAGCTATCACTACTGGCACGCCTTCGTCCCAGGACTGCAACCGGGCCAGCTTTATGGCTTCCGGGCGCGGGGCCAATTCGCACCCTCGAGAGGGATGCGCTTCGATCCCAGCAAGATCCTGCTAGACCCCTATGGCCGCGTCGTCGTCGTCCCTCGGAGCTATTCACGTGATGCCGCCCGCCGTCCGGGAGACAATTGTGCCACAGCCATGAAAAGCGTGCTGGTGGATCCTTCCACCTACGATTGGGAAGGCGATATGCCGCTTAAACGGCCCTCATCGAGGACCATCATCTACGAGATGCACGTCCGCGGCTTCACCCGGCATCCAAGCTCCGGCCTAAACGAGAATCTGCGGGGAACCTATGCCGGCCTGATCGAGAAGGTTCCCTACCTGAAACAACTTGGGATTACGGCGGTCGAGTTGCTGCCAGTTTTCCAGTTCGATCCCCAGGACTGTCCAGCGGGCAAGGTGAACTATTGGGGCTACGCTCCCGTCTCCTTCTTCGCGCCTCACCAAGCCTACAGCTCGCGGCGCGACCCGCTCGGTCCGGTGGATGAGTTTCGGGACATGGTAAAAGCCCTGCACCGCGAAGGGCTCGAAGTCATTTTGGATGTAGTCTTCAACCACACCGCTGAAGTGGATCACACCGGTCCCACGATCAGCCTGCGCGGACTGGACAATTCCATTTATTATCTCCTCGAGGCTGACCAAAGCCGGTACGCGAATTTCAGCGGCACGGGCAACTCCCTCAACGCCAACCACCCGATTGTGCGGCGGCTCATCATCGACAGCCTTCGCTACTGGGTCGAAACCATGCACGTGGATGGCTTTCGCTTCGACCTGGCTTCCATTCTCTCTCGCGACCCTTCTGGCAACGTCATGCCCAATCCTCCCGTGCTATGGGACATCGAGTCCGATCCAGTCCTGGCGGGAACCAAACTGATTGCGGAAGCCTGGGATGCCGCCGGTCTATATCAGGTCGGCAATTTCATCGGTGACAGTTGGAAGGAATGGAACGGACGCTTCCGCGACGATGTGCGCAGTTTCTTCCGGGGGGAAGACGGTTTCACCAGTCGGATGGCCGACCGGTTCCTCGGCAGTCCCGAGATTTACGGCCACAAAGAGCGCGAAGCCGAGCAGACCGTGAACTACGTCACCTGCCACGACGGGTTCACCTTGAATGACTTGGTGTCGTACAACCAAAAGCACAACGAGGCTAATGGCGAGGATAATCGCGACGGAACAAACGATGACCGGAGCTGGAACTGCGGGGTGGAAGGCCCCAGCGATGACCCCGCCATCGAAAAACTGCGCGAGCGCCAGATTAAGAACTTTCTGACTGTGACCTTTCTTTCGCTGGGTGTGCCCATGCTCCTGATGGGCGACGAGGCTCGCCGCAGCCAGCGCGGGAACAACAACGCCTACTGCCAGGATGATGAAACCAGTTGGTTCGACTGGAAGCTGGTGCGGCAGCACGCAGGGCTCCACCGGTTTGTCGAGCTCCTGGCGGCGCGCCGAGCGCTGCGCAAAATGGACAGCGAGAACCAAAGACGGAGCTTGAACCAGCTCCTTCGCGACGCCACCAAGTCCTGGCATGGTATAAAGCTTCACCAAGCCGACTGGAACCAGCAATCGCACAGCCTGGCGTTCAGCGCGGACCTGCCGGAAGAAAACCTGTCTTTCTACATCATCTTCAACGCTTACTGGGAAGCACTCGAATTTGAGCTCCCAGCACAGCAGGATGGCGACAGGCAAACTTGGCGCCGATGGATTGATACTTCGCTCGAATCGCCCCATGACATCCAGGATTGGCCGACCGCGGTTGTGATTGCGGGCCTAACGTATCGCGCCGGACCTCGTTCCGTCGTGGTGCTGATCGCCGCAGGGGACACCGAAGCCCCAGGCTCATCCGAAGGCTGAACACCGTCCCGCCCGCCCAAACCGGGCAATTGCGCCTGACCGCAATTGACCCGAGAACGATGAACCCAATGGTTCAAAGCACGCAGATTGAAAAATCGGGGCTGGTCACCGGCCCATGGCGGTGCATAATCCGGCAATCATGTCTGAGGCTGCAGAAATTACGCAGGTTCTGCACGCGATTGGTCGCAACGAGGAGGGCGCCTCCGAAAAGCTGCTGCCGCTGGTCTATGCCGAATTGCGGCGGTTGGCGGCTGCGCGCATGGCGCATGAAATGTCCGGCCAAACGCTGCAGCCGACGGCCTTGGTGCATGAGGCCTGGTTGCGGTTGGTGGGCGACGGAGATCGAACCTGGCAAAACCGCGCGCATTTTTTCGGCGCCGCCGCGGAAGCAATGCGCCGCATCCTGATCGAGCGGGCGCGCCACCGATCGCGGCTCAAGCACGGCGGCGGTCAGGCGCGGCTCAACATTGAGGACTTGGAACTGGCGCAAACGACGCCCGACGACAAGATTTTGCTGGTGGACGAGGCGCTGGCCCGCCTCAAGGCGGAAGATCCCGAGCTGGAGCGCATTGTGGTGCTGAAATTCTTTGGCGGCTTGAGTAACGACGAAATCGCCGAAACCTTGGGCCTTTCTAATCGCACGCTGGATCGGGAGTGGGCTTACGCCAGGGCGTGGTTGTTTCGCTACATCCAGGAGCAGATTTAAGCGCCCCAAAAAATTGTTAAATTTTGGCGAAGATTGTCCGCGTTTGGCGCATGAGAGTTCAATTACCAAAATGAGCACACAAATCCCCCGCGAAAAGGCGGTTTTTTGCGAGGCGGTGGAAATCACTGACCCGGAGCAACGCCGCCAGTTCCTCGACCAGGCCTGCGGTGCCGACAAGGCGTTGCGCGAACAAGTTGAGAGATTATTCGCCCTTTCGCAAAGCGCCGGCGCATTCTTTCAGGAATGCGCCCCCGCCTTGGAGCCGGAGGCTGCGGAGGTTGCCCAGGTCCTGTCAGCGGCCGAATCGGCCCTCGAGGCCGATCCGCTCGAAGCCCAGAGCATCGGCCCTTACAAATTACTCCAGAAGCTTGGCGAAGGCGGTTACGGCGTGGTTTATATGGCGGACCAGGAACAGCCGATTCGCCGCCGGGTGGCTCTGAAGATTATCAAGCTGGGGATGGATACGAAGAATGTCATCGCCCGGTTCGAGGCCGAGCGCCAGGCGCTGGCGCTGATGGATCATCCCAATATCGCGCGGGTGCTGGATGCCGGAGCCACCGACACCGGCCGGCCCTATTTTGTGATGGAATTGGTGTATGGCGTCAAGATCACCGAGTATTGCGACCAGAACCGCGTGAGCATGCAAGAACGGCTGGAGTTGTTCGTTCAAATCTGCAACGCGGTTCAGCACGCCCATCAAAAGGGAATTATTCATCGCGACCTCAAACCGTCGAACATCATGGTCACGATGCACGACGGGGTGCCGGTTCCCAAAGTCATTGACTTCGGGATTGCCAAAGCCACGGAGCAACGCCTGACGGACAAGACGCTCTTCACCTCGTATGCGCAATTGATGGGCACCCCGGCTTACATGAGTCCGGAACAAATGGAGTTGAGCGGATTGAACCTGGACACCCGCAGTGACATTTATTCCCTTGGAGTATTGCTTTATGAATTGCTGACGGGCCGGACACCGTTTGACACTTCGGAGTTACTGAAATCCGGCGTGGATGAATTGCGGCGAACGCTGCGCGAGCAGGAGGCGATGAGTCCGTCGGCCAAACTCAAAACGCTGGCCAACGATGAGCTGACCAAGACGGCCAAACTGCGGCGCGTCGAACCTCCGCGGTTCCTCTCTCTACTCCACGGTGATTTGGATTGGATTGTGCTGAAATGCCTGGAGAAGGACCGCACCCGCCGCTATGAGACCGCCAACGCGCTCGCGTTGGACATCGAACACTACCTGCGTGAGGAACCCGTTCTGGCGCGCCCGCCGAGCCAGTGGTATCGGCTGCAAAAGCTGGTGCGGAGAAATCGAATGGTCTTTCTATTTGGCGTCGCGGCCATCGCGGCTTTGCTGCTGGGCACGGTTTTCTCGACCATCATGTTCGTGAAAGAGCGCAAAGCCCGAAAGTCCGAGGCGCGGTTGAGAACAGAAGCTGAAGCGCGGGAAATGGCATCTCGGATCGCCATGTTGGTGTCCCAGCGACGTTTTGAGGAAGCGGACAAGGTCGTGGCAAGTCTTGCGCTGGACAAACCGTCCATTGAAGCTGCGACCGCATTGCGCGGCTTGGGCGACTGGCACGCGGCGAATGGCCGGTGGGCCGAAGCCGCGGCGCGGTTCGAGTCGGTTTTGAAGGTGAATCAACTCGATGCCGCCGACGTGGTCGCCGAGGATCCATTGAAACTGGCGGCGGCGTTGCTCGAAGCCGGCGACCGGCACGCTTACGAGCAATTCCGCCAGGCGGAATTCGACAAACTCGGTCCTGCTGGCATCGCTGCCGATTATCGGCTCTTTACCGCTAGCCTGTTGCTGCCGCTCGATACGAACGGAATGAGAATGTTTCTTCCCGTGGCGGAAGCCGCCGCAGAGAAGTTGGCCGCCGCCGAACAATTACGTTTGAACTCACCTCAAGCAGTGGGATGGTCGAAAGCTCTCGCCTTGTGGGAATATCGCCAGGGGCATGTTGCCCAGGTTGTGGATTTCTGTTTTAACCTCAAGCAGAGAGAGCCGGATGACGCCGCTCTCAATTCGGCCACGTTTTTCATCCGGGCCATGGCCGGCTGGCGCCTGGGACAATTCGAGTCGGCGATGGTGGATTGGACGGTCGGTCGTGAGCTGCTCCAGGCCAAAGCGCAACAAGGACTTCACGTCGAAAAAATTCCCAACCTGTTTCCGGGAGCGCAGCACGATTTGGAAGGCTTGTGGCAAGACTGGGTGATTGCGGACGTGTTGCGGCGCGAGTGCGATGAAGTCATTGCCCAAACCGACCGATCGTCTGGCGCGTCTTTGAAATCCAATACTGACTCCGAAGCGATTGCCTTTCGCGAACTGGGCAAATGGCACGCGATCCGCGGCGAGTGGGAGCTTGCCAGCCGCTGTTTGAAGTATGTCCGATTTCCAGAAGATGATTATCACATTTCACAAAATTATTAC
>Ga0335069_10003017_pt1 | contig 25635 bp, 25 predicted proteins | sample Lox_Sample_11_FD_206714 | JGI IMG/M metagenome (GOLD analysis project Ga0335069, IMG submission 206714) | Soil microbial communities from Loxahatchee National Wildlife Refuge, Florida, United States - Lox_Sample_1.1 | ecosystem: Environmental > Terrestrial > Soil > Wetlands | place: USA... | reverse complement strand
CCTGGCAGCGCGTGGCCAGGGGCCTGTACTTGCGGACCGTGGTGCCGGCCACCTGTACGGCCGGGTGGCACCTCTGGCAGTCGAGCTTCTGGTGCTTGCCGGTGAGGAGGAAGGTGGTGAAGGGGGGGGCGTGCACGAACTTGGAGACGTCCTTGAACTCGCGGGTGTCGTGGCAGCGCGAGCAGTCCGTCCCCTGGCCGCGCGTTCCGAACTGGCCCGCGTGCGGGTCGGCGTGGCAGCTGGCGCAGGCGAAGTTCAGAGGCCGGTAGCGAACCACCCCGTCGGCGTCGAGCCGGTGGCAGGAACCGCAGGCGGCCTGGGCGTGCTTGCCGGTGAGGGCGAAGAGCGAGTCCCGCCCATGGTCGAACTTCACCTCGCGCCAGGAGCCCGTACCGTGACAGGCGGTGCATCCCTCGGCCGCGACCCGGCGGTCGAACTGGCCGGCGTGCGGATCGCGGTGGCAGGAGCGACAGTCGGCGGCGTTGGCCGGGTCGAACCGGGCCAGGCTGACGCGCAACGGCCGCTTCTGCTTCTCCAGGTCGGCGCGCAGCACCGGTGACACCCGCGTCGCCAGCTTCTGGTCCTTCACGTGGCAGCTCACGCAGGCCACGGTGCGATGCGCGCCCACCAGCCTGAACCCGGTCTGGTCGTGGTCTTCCACCTCGAAGTGGGCCGGGAGGAAGCTCTCGTCGGTGTGGCAGCGGTCGCAGGTGCGTCCGTCGCCCGCGCCGCGGGCCAGGCTCTTCATCTGGCCCAGGTGCGCGTCGGAGTGGCAGTCGGCGCACCGGGCGAAGGCCAGCCCGCGGTAGCGCGCCGGCTCGCCCGGGAACGGGCCGTGGCAGGCGGCGCAGGCCACCACCGAGTGGGCCCCCCGCAGCGGGAAGCGGGTCTTCTCGTGGAAGGCGCGCTCGCCGCCGGCGCCCAGCACCCGCTTCCAGTCGTCGGTGTTGTGGCACCTGGTGCAGTTGGGGCCGAACCGGTCCTGGTGCGGGTCCTTGTGGCAGTCGGTGCACTCGCGGAAGGCCACCCCCTTGAACTTGAGGAAGCGGGCCGGGTTCACCGGCGGGGTGACGGTGGAGGGCACCCCGGCCGCCTCCTGCTCCTGGGCCTGATGGCACTTGGCGCACTCGACCCGCGCGTGCCGCCCGGTGAGGGGATACTCGGTGCGGGCGTGGTCGAAGCCGCGCGCCGGCTTCCACGCGTCCTCGGCGTGGCACCTCTGGCAGTCCTGGCCCAGCTGGCCCCGGTGCTCATCGAAGTGGCAGGACGCGCAGGCCTGCGGCTGCCCGAGGAAGGTCTTGCGGTCGGGCTGCTTCTGCAGGACCGCCAGCACCACCGGGTCGGTCACCCGCCGGGGATCGTGGCAGCGGGCGCAATCGAGCCCCCGGTGCTTGCCCTTGAGCTCGAAGCCGGTGCGGTTGTGGTCGAAGCCCTTCTTCCCGGGCGGCCCCCAGTCGACCAGGGGCTCGTCGCGCCCCTGGTGCTCGTGGTGACAGGTCTGGCACACCAGCTCCGTCGGCGGGAGCCGCCCGTGGAAGCCCTTCCTCTGCTCCACCCGGGCGCGCAGCTCGGTGTGGCACTCGAGGCAGCGCGCCGGGGCCAGCTGCTGCCCGGCCACGTGGCACTTGGTGCAGGACTCGAGCCCCTCCAGCGCCTGGTGGGCCCTGGAGAGCTCGCCCGGGGAGAAGATGTCGGCGGCTCGCGCCGGCGCCGCGGGGATGACCGCGGCCAGCGCCGCGAGGACGACGAACCGGTGGGTGGTCATTTGAAGCGGAGGAGCCCGTACCCCAGGTAGAGGGAGACGCCGATGTGCGCTGCGATGGCCAGCACCAGGAAGACCGCCAGCGTGGCATGGAAGGCCCGCCAGCCGCGGAGGAGCCGCTTGAGGGAGGCGTAGAACCTGATCTGCCAGCGGATGCGCGCCAAGGCCACCACCGACCGCCGGAACTCCAGGTAGGCCGAGCGGGTGGGGAAGTGGCGGCGCACCCAGATGAGCCGGAGCCGCAGCACCAGCGCCTCGAGCGGCATGAGGACGAAGAGCAGCGCCATGGAGCCGGCGTGGATGGGCGCGGTGGCCCGGTCGAGGAGCGCCTTGGCCGCCGTCCCCGCCAGCGCCAGGCTCTCGCCCTGTTCCTCGCGAAGCCGCTCGAAGCGGGCCTGCAGGTCGGCCAGCTCCATGGCCTTCCCCCCGTCGGAGGGGACCGTGCCGTAGATGAACCGGCCAATGATCCCGGTCCCGACAACGATGCACAGCGAGTAGTAGGTGGAGCTGGCCAGCAGGTTGTTGGACTGGAAGGCCGCGTGGAAGGCGATCACCAGCGGGCTCATGAAGCCCACGAAGACGTGGAAGTCCAGCCAGCCGCGGATCCCGCCCAGCGCCCCCAGCCGCTTCCACCGCTTGCGCGCCGCGTAGAGGAAGTTGGAGAGCATGAAGGCCGTGGCCCCGATGCCGACGCCGTGCCCCCAGATGCCCGCCGAGCGCAGGGTGAGGTTGAGCGGCGAGGCGCGGCGCGCCGCGCGCGAGAGCAGGTAGTAATCCCGCCCCACCCAGCCCAGGTACCCGAGGATCGAGGCACCGACCAGGAGGTAGAGCGTGCGGAAGATGCGGCGCCGGACCCGCTCCCTCCGCTCCGCCGCCCGGGAGGCCGAACGACGCCGCTCGCGGGCGTCCCCCCCCTCTCGCACCTCCCCCGGCGCCTCGCCCCGGTAGCGGCGGAGGTTCACGCCCACCTTGGAGAGGAACTCCAGCGGCAGCTCGCCACCGATGTTGACGATGACGAAGTCGTTGGGGAGGACGGCCTGCTGCTCGCCGAACTGGAGCCGGACGTCCTTGGCCCGAACCTCCAGCACCTGCGACGGCAAGAAGGGGTGGATCCTGCCGGCCTCGCTGAGGGCGGTGAACTTCAGGCGGTTGGCCTCCCGGCAGCGGGCCAGCTCGGCCCCGCGGTAGGAGAGGGCCACCTCCGCGGTCGACTCCTCCGCCAGCTGGATGGCCGCCTCCAGGGCCGCATCGCCGCCGCCCACCACCAGCACCCGCTGGTCCTGGTACTGTTCCGGGTCGCTGAGCCGGTAGACCACCTTGGCCAGGTGCTCGCCGGGCACGCCCAGCCGGCGGGGCGTGCCTCGCCGCCCGATGGCCAGCACCACCTTGGCGGCGGGGATGGCATCGCCCCGCTCCCGCTGGACCTTGAAGGCTCCGTCGTTCCCCTCGATGCCGACGACCTTGGTCCCCTCCTCCACCTCGATGCCGGCCTTGCCGAGGATGCGCTCCCAGGTGTCGAGCAGGTCCTCCTTGGAGATGGTCTTGCGCCCGAACTTGCCCCACATCGGCAGGTCGACCGTCTCGGTCATGGCCAGCTTGCGACGCGGGTAGTGGGTCACCGATCCGCCCATGGTGTCCTGATCGACCAGGTGAAAGGGGATCCCACGCACCTTGAGCCCCAACGACGTGGCGATCCCGGCCGGGCCGGCCCCGACCACCACCACTCCCGGACCTCCCTTGGGCACCTTCGAGGCCAGGTGATCGGCCACCTGGAGCCCCTGGGTGATGGCGTTCTTGATGAGCCCCATCCCACCCAGCTCGCCCACCAGGTGGACGCCGCGGCGGGACGACTCGAACACCTCGCTGACCTCGGGCAGATCGACGCCGCGCTCGGCGCTCCCGAAGACCAGGCGGATGGCGTTCACCGGGCACTCCTCGGCGCAGCGCCCGTGGCCGATGCAGTGGTCGGCGTGGACCAGCTTGGCCGCTCCGTCCACCACGCCGAGAATGTCGCCCTCGGGACAGGCCTTGAGGCAGGACAGGCTGCCGATGCAGACGTTGGGATCGATGACCGGGTGGAGCGAGCGGGCCAGGTGCTGCCCCAGGCGGCGCTTCTCCTCCAGCGCCGCGGCGTCCCTCCGCGCGCGCGTCCAGCGGCGGGCGGTGTGGCCGCCGAGCAGAAGGGCCACGAAGAACAGCGACCCCACGATGATCAGGTACGTCGTCAGGTCCATTCGTCGCGCGCAAGAGCCGACCCGCTGGCCGGCGAGCCCCGCTTCTAGTGGTCTTCCCAACCGTCTGGAGCAAGGGCTACATTTCCTGCAGCCCCTTCCGGCATCAACGTTCGGTCCGCCCCCCAGGCGCGGCTCAAAAAGGCCTGGGTGGTGCGAGATGGACCAGGCGCGCGCGCGCCCCAGCGACACCCGCTGGCGAAGGTATCCGCTTGACAGGAGGCGGCACCGAACATATTGGAAACGTCCGTTATAACAGACAGGGCCCTCGCTGCGGCCCGGGAGGCGACGGAATGCGGATCGCGGAGGACGTGACGAGGCTCATCGGCAACACGCCGCTGGTGCGGCTCAACCGCATCGTGGACGGGGCGCAGGCCACGGTGGTCGCCAAGCTGGAGAGCCGGAACCCGGCGGGCTCGGTGAAGGACCGCATCGGCGTGGCCATGATCGAGGCTGCCGAGCGGGACGGGAAGATCCACAAGGACACCATTCTGCTCGAGCCAACCAGCGGGAATACCGGCATCGGCCTCGCCTTCGCCGCCGCGGCCAAGGGGTATCCGCTGACCTTGACCATGCCGGAGACCATGAGCCTCGAGCGCCGGCGGCTCTTGCTTGCCTATGGCGCCAAGCTGGTCCTCACGCCCGGCCCGGAGGGGATGAAGGGCGCGATCGCCCGGGCCAATGCCCTGGCCGCCGAGGACTCGCGGTACCTCGTCCTCGGCCAGTTCGACAACCCGGCCAATCCCGAGATCCACCGGCGCACCACGGCCGAGGAGATCTGGCGGGATACCGACGGCAAGGTGGACATCGTGGTGGCCGGCACGGGGACGGGCGGGACGGTCACCGGCGTGGCCCAGGTCCTGAAGCCGCGCAAGCCCTCCATCCGCATCGTCGCCGCCGAGCCGGCGGACTCGCCGGTCATCTCCGGGGGCAAGCCGGGTCCCCACAAGATCCAGGGGTGGGGACCCGGCTTCGTGCCAAAGGTGCTCGACACCTCGCTGCTTGACGAGGTCATCAAGGTGACCAACGAGGACGCCGGGAAGGATGCCCGTCGCCTTACCCGGGAGGAGGGAATCCTCTCCGGTATCTCCTGCGGGGGGGCAGTGTGGGCAGCTCGCGAGGTCGCTCGGCGCCCGGAGAACGCCGGGAAGCTGGTGGTGGTGATCCTGCCCGACACCGGAGAGCGATACCTCACCACCTGGCTGTTCGAGGAGGCGCCTCCCGCGACCTGATCTGCGCTGCGGCGCGTCATGGCGGATGGATGCACGCTCGATGCGGGGCACCGGCTAAGGGCCGCGCGGAGCGTCAGGGAATCGTTGCGCGCCGCCCGGGCTGTCCATACCTTGCGTGGCGAGGCCACCCGGGGAGCGGACATGACCCACGCGTCGCGCGAGGACTTGCGCGCGGAGCTCCTGGCGAAGATCGCGCGCTGGTACTCGCCGGTGGGCCACCTGGCCTTCCCCACCGTTGTCGGCTTGGCCATCGCCGCCTTCGCCCTCTCGCGGATCGACGACCTGCGCCTATGGCAGCTGGCGCTGGTGCCGGCCTTCCTGGTGTTGGGCAACGCTTTCGAGTGGCACGCTCACCGCGGACTCCTCCACCGCCGGACGCGTCTCCTGCACGTGCTCTACCTACGCCACGTCCCCGAGCACCACGCCGTGTTCGTCGCCGAGGACATGGCCATCCGGTCCCTGCGCGAGCTCCGTTTCGTGCTCCTCCCCGGCTACGGGCTCCTCGCCGTCCTGGCCGCCTCCATCCCGCTGGTGGTGGTGTTCTCCTGGATCGGCGAGCCCAACCTCGCCGCGCTCTGGGTGGCCGCGGCGGCCGTGTACTTCCTGGCCTACGAGTGGCTCCATCTCGCCTGCCACCTACCCGAGTCGAGCCCCATCGCCCGCCTTCCCCTCCTGCAGCGGCTGCGGCGGCACCACCAGATCCACCACGCACCCCACCTCATGCAGCGCTGGAACTTCAACGTGACCGTGCCGCTGTGGGACGTCCTGCGGGGGACTTCGCTGTCGCCCGCCCAGCCCCGAGCCGAAACGCCCGCCCCTGCCCGCCGCGCGCCTTGAGCGGCCACGGGCCCGCCGGACGCCGGCCCGCGCCGCCCCTTTACAGGCGCGGAGGACCGGGGTATCAGACGCCGCCGACCCCATCGTCTAGAGGCCCAGGACACGGCCCTTTCAAGGCTGGAACCGGAGTTCGAATCTCCGTGGGGTCACTCGTTAACTACCGGTCACCACTTCCTTCCCTGCTACCGAACTCGTCTGGTGCCCGCGTGGTGCCAAGCTCGAGCGCCCGGATACCCTCCCGGGGCGCGACTGCCGAGAGGTGCATGTAGCGCATGGTCGTCTCGATGCTCTGGTGACCTGCCAGTTCCTTGATGGTCAGCATCGGCACGTTCCTCGCCGCGAGGCGCACGCAGAACGTGTGCCGCAAGATGTGGACCCGGCCGCCCCGGCGCAGGCCCGCCCGCCGCTCGGCCACGTCGACCAGCCACGCCCACTTGTCGAGGCCCCTGCCCTCCTCGTCGGTGATCACCCGGTCGGAGGTGCCGGTACTTCGCCAGGGCGTCCCGTCATCCGAGATGGCGCGCTGCACCTTGAGCAGCCCGCCCAGCAGGTTCACGTCAGGCCACTCCAGGGCGAGGATCTCACCAAACCGAAGCCCGGCGTCCCCGCCCAGGAGCACGGCGACGTGGGTGCGTGGATCCGTCTTCGAGGCCGCGTCGACGAGGCGCTCAAGCTCGGTCTCCTCGTAGAACGAGACGATGGGCTTCGCCGCCTTGAGCTGGCGGATCCGGCACGGCATCGCCGGGATCACCTCCCGCGGCTCGCGGAGCGCCTCGATGCGCTCCGGGCGATGACGCCCGCGGACGTCCGTGCCACCTACCGGGACAAGCTCGACGACGCGGCACACGGGGAGCTGGAGACCGGCTCGCGCGGTGCGGGCCTCGGCCTGCTCACCGTGGCGCGCCACGCCACCTCGCCGCTTGAGTACGTACTCGAGCCCGAGCCGGGCGCGGGAGGCACACTGAGCCGCCTTCAACTTTGCGCGCGCGTGGACGCTGGCGCCGCCCAGAGGAGTGCCGCATGAACACACTCGCCGAGCGGACGACCGTCACACCCGAGATCGTGCTCGACCCGAACCGGAACGTCCTCGTCGTGAACGGTGAGTGTTACCCGGAGAACCCGGTGCTGTTCTTCGGACCGGTGTTCGCGGAGCTCGAGTCGCACTTCCACCGCGGACCCGTGGGCGCCTTCCAGGCTGTCTTTCGGCTCTCCTACGTGAGCAGCGCCTCCACCAAGGCGCTGCGGCGGCTCTTCAACCGGCTCGACCGGCTTGCGAGGGAGGCGCGAGGGTATCGGTGGTGTGGGAGCACGAGGCCGACGACGAGACCGCGCTCGAGCTGCGCCAGGATCTGTCCGAGGGCCTTCATCACCTCGACCTCGAGGACCGGCCTTTCGACCCGATCGTTTCCGGTTGGCCCGGATACCGCTACCGCTTCTCGTGCTGCCTTACATTCAGTAGCTTGCCGTTGGGCAGCAAGTTCGGCGGAGCGGTCTGGCCAGCCTGAAACAGCTTCAACCGCTCGCAAAGGCTGAAATTGGACTGGCAGTAGAAGCTCGTCCAGACGCCCAGCGTGGCCTTCTTCGAGAACAGGGCGAACATCGGGCAGACAGCAAGTCGTTCGCAGTTTGGCATCTCGCATCCTCGCGGCAAGGCGCCACTACGACTACACCACTGAAAGCAGGAAACAGCGAGGTGTGGTCGGGCGGCATGGCGTCGCTGGCGCGTCCGGGGCCGTCAAGAAGATGACGCTGTGCGCGTACGTCCCTCCTGCCAGGTAGCTTCCGCCTGGGTATCGAGCTCGAATCACCGTGAGGTCACCGCTCACCAGCTCCCAGCTCGACTCCTTCGCGCCACTCCCCGTCCTCTCCCACGCCGACCGGCACCTCCAGGGTACGAGTCCCCTCCCCTGGGCGGCTGCGGCGAGGTGCATGTACCTCGCCGCGCTTCGCGTGCCCGATGACCGGCGAGCGACCTGATCGTCGAGAACAGCGCGCTCGGGAGACGCGACGAGGACAGAAGAGCAAGCCGGGAGCCCGGACCTCGGCCACGCCGCAAAGACCTCGGTGGGGGCAGGCGCAGAGGGGTCAGTGCCCGCTTCCCAGGCGCTCGACGAGGGCCCGCAGCTCGGCACCGTCGAACGGCTTCTCCACCACCACGCAACCCTCGGGGGCGCGCAGCTCCGTTCCGTCGGCCTGGAGCGTGGACCCGGTGAGGAACAGGAAGCGGCGGCCCAGCTCCGGCCAGCGGGCCTGCACTATCGCCTGGAAGGCACGCCCGCTCATGGCCGGCATGGTCATGTCGCAAACCACGGCGTCGAACGCCTCCCCGCGCTCGAGGCGGGAAAGGCCCTCCTCGCCGGAGGCGCTCACCGTGATCAGGCAGCTGGTCCCGAGGGCGCGGGCGACGGACCGGGCAACCATGGGCTCGTCGTCCACCACCAGCACCCGGAGCTTCCTTGCGGCGACCGGCACCGCGACGGGGGAGGCATCCAGGACCCGGGCCCCCGAGGCGAAACCCGCGCCCGTGGCCGGCGGGAGGAGGACGCGGAAGGTGCTCCCCGCCGCGGGCGCGCTCGCCACCTCGACGCGCCCGCCTGCTGCCGTGACGCTGGCGCGTACCTGGGCGAGGCCGAGCCCGGTGCCCACGCCTTGGGGCTTGGTGGTGAAGAACGGTTCGAAGAGCCGCTCGAGCACGGCCGGCGCCATTCCGCTCCCCGTGTCCGTCACCTCGACCACGGCCCAGCCCGAGGCGTCGGTGTGGCTCGACACCGTCACCTGGTGGCGGTCGGCGCCGCCCTCGGGGCAAGCCTGGGCTGCGTTGAGGAGGAGGTTGAGGAAGGCCTGGCCGAGCTCGCGCGGCCGGGCGGAGACCCAGGGCAGGGGCGCGAGGTGGGTCACCACCCGGGCGCGGTCGCGGAGCTGGCCGGCGGCGAGCCGGAGCGCCGACCCGAGCTCCTCGCTCGCGTCCACCGGGGCGCGCTGGGTCGTCTCCGGGTCCGAGGCCACCTTGAGCGAGCGAACGATGTCTCGGATTCGCAGCAGCCCGTCCAGGCCGTCCGTGACGATCCCGGTGGCCTTGGTCAGGTCGAGCGCCGGGGAGGCGAGATCCTCTTGCAGCTCGCGCATTCCCTGGATCAGGTAGGCGAGCGGGTTGTTGATCTCATGGGCCACGCCGGCGGCAAGGAGCGCCACCGCCTCGAGCTTCTGGGCCAGGCGAAGCCGCGACTCCAGGCGACGCTCCTCCGTGAGGTCGACGAGCACCATCCGGCAGCGCCCAGCCTCCCTCCCCTGGAGCCCGGCGGCGAGCCCCTCGAGGTGGACGGGCACGGGCCCCGGGGCGAGCCCACCGAGGATGAGGTCGTGGGCGAGCTTGACATCGCTCACCAGCGCCGCGGCCAGGAAGGTGCGGAAGCCGTCTCGCTCGGCGGCCGGCAGGTAGTTCGCGAAGTCCGCGCCGGAGAGGGCGGCCCGTTCACGCCCGAGGAGGGTCGCCGCCGCCAGGTTCAGCTCCAGGATGGTTCCGCCCGCGTCGACCGTCAGGTAGCCGACGGGCGCGAAGTCGTAGAGGTCCTCGTACCGTGTCAGCGACGCCTCGAGCTCGTCCCGGGCGCTCCGGAGCTCCTCGTTCTGGAGCTCGAGCTCGATCTGGTGGACCCGGAGCTCTTGGACGAGGCGCAGCGAGCCCTCCAGGTCGAGCGGCGACTCCCCCGTCTCGCGGAGGGTCCCCAGCCTCGCCTCCGCCCGCTCCCGCAGCCGGCCTGCGTCCTTGCCGGCCCGCTTCCCGGTCATGGCGGCTCACCCCGAGCCTCGGCGCGGGCCGCGATCCGCCAGGCCGAGAGGTCCTCCGGGGAGGCCGCCTCCACCCGCTCCAAGGCCACCTCGGCCGGCACGACGCGCCCCCGGTCATCGAGGATCGCCACGTCCGGCGCCAGGCGGCCGAGGAGGGCCCCGAGCCGGTCCCGGCCTTGCCGCAGCTCGGCCTCGAGCGACTTCGCCTGGGTGACGTCCACCATGGTGATGACCACGCCGTCGATGACGTTCTCCAGCGTGCGGTAGGGCAGGACGCGCACCGTGAACCAACGCCCATCGGCGGTGCAGACCGAGCGCTCGCGGAAGACCAGCGTGCGCAGCACCTCCTCCACGTCGCTCGACAGGTCCGGGTGCAACAGGTCGGAGGAGAGGTCGGTGACCGGCCGCCCCACGTCGCCGGGGATGAGCTTGACGAGGCGGGTGGCCTGGGACGTGAACCTTGCTGGGCGGGATGACGTAGACGTGGCCCTGCTCGACCCGGGTCTGGTCCGTCGCCTCCTCCACCTTCATCGCGGTGGCGCGCTGGAGCAACTCGGGCAGGAGGCCGGGCCGGGTCGGGTCGAGGTGCTGCAGGACCACGAAGGCGAGGCCGCTCGACCCCGGGAGGTGGCCGAAGAACTGCTCCAGCGCCTGCAGTCCCCCGGCCGAGGCGCCGAGGGCCACGACGACCGGCTCGGCCTGGGGAAGGACGGACTTCCGGGGCCGGGCGGCCCGCCGCTGGCGCTTGGGGCGCCGTGAGTTGAGGCGGGCCCGTGGCATCCCGAGCAGGCGCGACCCTGCCGAGGACGGCAGGCCGCTCCGCGATCCGGATTCGGTTCATCATCGCCCTTCTAGCCAGGGGCGTCACCAAGGAACGGAAAGCCCCTCGGGGCCTACCGGCTCCCCGGTGGACCGCGGGGCGAGGCTCGGTGCGACTCCAGGCGGATCGCCGGCCCGGGCCGCCGCTGCCTGATGCGTGGCCTGGGCCGCTCCTCGAAACCCCTCCCGTTCCACCCCCGGAGGCGCCAGGGGGATAGGTGAGCGCCTGCCCTATGTTGCAAGCCCCATGGGGTCGCCCTCGACTGCGTCGGGAGACCCACGGCGCACGGCGCCGGGAGGGCGGGGAGGTCCGGGTCCGCGGCGGTGGCGCTCAGCCTGGCCCCGCGGGGCGCCTCGCGACCGCTCCGGGGAGGCCCGCGGGCCCCTCTCGCCGGGTCCCTCGAGGAGTCCACGGTGCATGGGGCCGCTCGCAGAACGGGGCAACGGGTGGAAGAGGCGGTGCTCCGCGGTGGCTCGCCGGCCGCCAGGATGTTCCCGTCTGCCCGCCTCCCCCCGAGGGAAGCGGACTCCCGAGGGCTCGGGCGGAGCAAGGACATGGCCCTGCCTCATTCCGCCCTGTTTCGACCTCCAGCCTCCGCGGGGTCCTTCTTCCTCCTCGCCCCTCCCGCGCGCTCGGCCGCCGGCCGTGCTACCCCTGGGGCGATGACCTACGACTTCGATCGGGCGCCCGACCGACGCAGCGGCGACTCGATCAAATGGAACCGCTACGCCGGAAGGGACGTGCTGCCTCTCTGGGTGGCGGACATGGACTTCCCCTCCCCGCCGGCAGTCATCGAGGCCCTCCGCCGGCGGGTGGAGCACGGGGTCTTCGGCTACGCCGAACCCTGGCCCTCGCTGGTGGAGGCGGTGCGGGAGCACCTCCACGCGGAGTACGGGTGGGAGGTCGAGCCGGGCTGGCTGGTCTGGCTCCCCGGCCTGGTCACCGGCCTGAACGTCGCCTGCCGGGCCGTCGAGGGGCCCGCGTTCAGCGCGGTACCGGTCTACCCGCCCTTCCTCAGCGCGCCGGGCCGACTGGTCACCGCGCCGCTCCGGTGCGGGCCAGGGCGCTGGGAGTGGGACCTGGACGCGGTCGAGGCGACGCTGGGGCCGGAGGTCAAGCTCCTCCTCCTCTGCCATCCCCACAACCCGGTGGGTCGGGCCTGGGAGGAACCGGAGCTCGCGGCCCTGGCCGAGCTGGCCGCCCGCCACGATCTGGTGGTCTGCTCGGACGAGATCCACGCCGGCCTCCTGCTGGAGCCCGGCCGGAGGCACCGGCCGTTCGCGACCCTCTCCGGGGACGCCGCCCGCCGGACCATCACGCTGCTCGCTCCCTCCAAGACCTTCAACATCCCCGGCCTGGGCTGCGCGTTCGCGGTGATCCCCGAGCCCGCGCTGCGGCGCCGCTTCCAGCGCGCCATGCAGGGCATCGTCCCGCACGTCAACGTGCTCGGGCTGGTGGCCTGCGAGGCAGCGCTCCGCGAGGGGGCCGGCTGGCACCGCGCGCTCCTCGACCACCTGCGCGGCAACCGCGAGCGGGTGTGCGCCGCGGTGGGCCTGATCCCGGGCCTGCGGACCACGCCCATCGAAGCCACCTACCTCGCCTGGATCGACGCCCGCGGCACCGGCCTGGACGCGCCGCAGCGCTTCCTGGAGGCGGCTGGCGTGGGCCTCTCCGACGGTGCCGACTTCGCACCGGGCGGCGCCTACCGGGGCTTCGTGCGCCTCAACTTCGGGTGCACGCGCGCCACGCTGGACGAGGCGCTCGAGCGGATGCGCCGGGCGCTCGCCGACCGCGCCGCGAGGTGAGGCGCTCGCCAGGCAGGCCCGGGGATCCCCCGCTGCTTGGCGAGCGCCGGAGCGATGCCGTCGAACCGGCCTCCTTCAGTTCACCAGCAAGGTCAGGCTGTAGGACCCGTCCGGCGTGAAGTCGGGGTGGCCGCTGGAGTAGTTCACCCCGCTCGACGGGGCGGGCGGCGACGTCGTCCTCTGGTAGTTGAGCGTGGTGGTGCTGCCGACGGTGTCGAGCTGCCCCATCTCCACCACGCCCCGGTACCCGAGCACGACCGGGCTGGTGCCGGTGTTGTCGTAGTAGGCGGGCGCCCAGGCGAGGACGCCGTCTGCGTCCAGCCCGAGCCTTCCGAAGCTGCCCCACTGCAGCGTGTCGGCGTCGAAGGTGACGGCGGGGTCGGCGTAGCCGAGCTCGTTGGGGAGGAGCGTGTTCCCGTCCACCTGGGTGACCAGGTAGGGCGTGGCCTCGTCGAAGTAGAGGAAGATGAGGCCCATCTGGTCGCCGGTCCAGGGGTAGGCGCCCAGCGTCCCGACGTTGCTGTAGTACTGCGCCTTCCCGAAGCTGCTGGTCGAGGCGATGATGGGCGGGTTGCCGCTCATGCGAGGCGCGCCCGGCGACCCGCCGCTGACGGTGGTCACCATCCAGTGGATGGGGTTGAAGACCACGTACACCTCGGGCGGATGGTCGGCGTCGACGGTGACGGCGCTGGGCAGGTAGAGGGTGAGCTGGCCCTCGGCCTCGCTGGCGTTCTGGTCGGTCACCGACAGGAACTGGGCACCGCCCTCGGGCGCGCTGGCCACCAGCCCGTTGGAGGTGGAGTAGACGCCGGCGGCGTCGTCGAACAGCGCCTGGTAGGTGTTGCTGTAGTACACCGTGAGCAGGGTCCAGGTCCCTTCCGGCGCGGAGAGCTGGCAATCCCGGAGGCTGGTGAGCGAGGCCCTGGAGAGATCGAAGGTCGCCGAGCAGCCGGAGAGGTCGACCCGGTTCTTCCCCGCCTTGTTGAAGGAGTTGGCGAAGGAGACCCCGGTGATGGTCACGGTCATCTGCGCGGGGGTGAGCCGGTAGGTGGCGTCCGAAAGCGCGGCCGACGGTGCCGCCCTGGCCCGACTCGCCGCCTTCACCCCGGCCTCCGCCGTGCCGGTGGACCCGTTGAGCAGGTGCGCCGTCCCCTTCACCAGCGCGCCGCCGCCACCGCCACCACCCCCGCCGCCGCAGGCGAGCAGGAGGAGCAGGGGGAAGGCGAACCACCGGGGATCGTGTCGCATGGAGTCCTCACCTGACCTTCGTCGGGAGCGATCTCGGCCGGGGGCCGGCCGGATCGACGAAATTCACGAACCGTCAAATGCCGATCCGCGTCGTCAGGGGAAGGCTACGGCGCCCGAGGCCGGAGATCCAGACTTCGACCGCCCGGCGGCTGCGACAAGGGTGTGCAGCCCGGCCCCGGAGCGGCTGTGCGAGAGCTGCGCACCGCGGGAACCGGTGGGAGGGGCGCTGGGCGCGCCCCAGAACCCTGGAGAAGCCGGCCGCGGGGCCGCCGATCGTGCACGAATGTTCGCGCCGGAGGATCCGAGGCCGGCCGCGGACGAAAGCTGCGACGCTTGCGCCGGAGCGCCGCACGGGGTGAGATCTCGCGCCAGCGCCGTCGCCACGACCAGGCCGGCCAGGAGGTCCCCGTGCACCCATTCCGTCACCACGTCTTCGTCTGCGAGCAGCGGAAGCCCGAGGGCGCGCCTTGCTGCTCGGCGCGCGGTTCGGCGGCGGTCATCGAGGCGCTGCGCCGCGAGGTGGCCTCCCGGGGCCTCCACGATACGGTTGCCGTCACCCCCTGTGGCTCGCTGGGACTGTGCGAGAACGGCCCCAACATGGTCGTCTACCCCGAGGGCGTCTGGTACTCGCACGTCGCCGCGGCCGACGTGCCCCAGATCGTGGCTGAGCACCTCCAGGGCGGCCGCCCGGTGGAGCGGCTGGCGCGCAAGGACGAGGCGACGCTGCGGGCCGAGATCGCCGGGAACCGCGGCAAGGCCCTGGCCGCGCTGAAGGCGCGGGAGGCCTCCGGCGCCCTCCCGGATGACCTGGCCGAGCTCTTCCGCGGCTACATGCCCAGCCGGGTGGTCCTCACCGCGCTCGAGCTCGACGCCTTCTCCGCCTTGGCACGGGCCCCCTCCCCCCCCAGCGCCGAGGCGGTCGCCGCCGAGCTGGGCACCGACCCGCGCGCCACCCGCGTGCTGCTCGACGCGCTGGCCGCGCTGGGGCTCTTGGAGAAGCGCGGCGCCGGCTACGCCAACGCCAGCGTGGCGGCCCGCTACCTCGCGGCCGGGGCCCCGGACGACGCCAGCACCTCCCTCAAGCACAACCTCTCCCTGTGGCGCACCTGGTCCACGCTCACCGAGGTCGTCCGGGAGGGGCACCCGGCGCGCCACGAGCCCATGCGAGCGCGCGACGACGGCTGGACCGTCCCCTTCATCGCCGCCATGCACCGGAACGCGGCCCAGCGCGCCCCGCTGCTGGTCCAGGCGGTCGGTGCCGAGGGGGTGCGGCGCCTGCTCGACGTGGGCGGAGGGTCGGGCGCCTACGCCATCGCCTTCGCCCGGGCCTCCCCCACGCTGCGGGCCGAGGTGCTCGACCTGGCCACGGTGGTGCCCATCGCCGAGCGGAACGTCGCCGAGGCAGGCCTTTCCGACCGCATCCGCACCCGCGTCGGCGACCTGGCCCGGGACGACCTCGGCCAGGGGTACGACCTCGCCCTCCTCTCCGCCATCTGCCACATGCTGGGGCCGGAGGAGGTCCAGGACCTCCTGCGACGCGTCCGGGCCGCGCTCTGTCCGGGTGGACGGGTGGCCATCCAGGACCACGTCATGGCCGAGGACCGCACCGCGCCCAGGGCCGGCGCCATGTTCGCGGTGAACATGCTGGTGGGGACGCCCCGGGGCGGAACCTACACCGAGGCGGAGTACCGGGCCTGGCTGGAGGGGGCCGGCTTCGGCGAGGTGCGGCGCATCCCCATGCACGGGCCGAACGACCTCTTGGTGGCGCGGCGGCCGGGGTAACGTCGCCGCTCAGCCGGACGCCCGCGCCAGCGCCCTCCGCGCCCAGGCCGCGGTGCCGCGCGCGCCGACCTCGATCGCCGTCGCCTGCGCCCCGAAGCGCGCCCGGAACCGGCGATCGTCCACCACGAACGGCTCCTCCCACTGGTAGGCCATCTCCTCGAGCTCGCGCAGGAGGGGCACGGCCAGCCCCAGCGCCGCGAGGAGCAGCGGCGGCAGGCGCGAGACCCTGACCGGCCGATCCAGGGCAGCGCCGAGGAGGCTGAGCATGGCCCGGGTGGTGACCGCCGGGGCGCAGGGGAGCATCCAGGTGCCCTCGGTCCCCTCCTCGAGCCCCAGCGTGGCCAGGCCGGCCGCGACGTCGAGCGAGTAGTGGTAGCTGTGGGGCGTGTCGGGGTTCACCACCACCTGCGCGGCCTTGCCGGCCAGGAGCTGGCGCAGGGGCCGCTCGCCCAGGTGCGACTGGCCCGCGTTCGGACCGTAGAAGTCGGAGGCTCGCCCCACCGAGACGCGCACCGCGCCACGCCGCGAGGAGCCCATGAGCTCCTCGTGGAGCTGGGCGCGGATCTCGCCCTTGCGCGAGCAAGGGCTGGGCGGGCTGTCCTCGTTCATGGGCAGGCCGCCCGTCCGCCCCAGGGCGTACAGGTTGTCGAGCACCACCAGGCGCGCCCCGGCCCTGGCGGCGGCCGTCACCAGGTTGGACTGCAGCCGGGGAAGGACCTCTCGCCAGACCCGGGCGAAGTAGGGCGCGTTCATGCAGTGGTAGACGGCCTCGGCCCCTCGGGCGGCGTCGGCGCAGAATCCGGGGTCCATGGCGTCGCCTCGCGCCACCTCCACGCCCTCCACCTCCACCGCCCCGGCCGACCGCCTGACCACGCGCACTGCCTTGCCCCGGGCCCGCAGCTGCTCGGCCAGGAACGGGCCGATCTGCCCGGCCCCGAAGACCACGTGGACGCCGCCCGATGCCATGCCGCTCGCCTCGCTCACCCGGCAGGATTGCATCCCCCCGGGCCGCCGCCAGCAGGAAGGTAGGTGGACGCCCCGTCCAGGCTCGGGGGGCGTGCGCACCCCGACCGGGCTGCCGAGGCGTCTGGCAGCGGCAGGCCGGCACGGCTAGCTTGGGCACACCACGAACCGCGAGGACCTATGGCCCGCCCGGCGCAGCCGCTGGTCATCCGCTTGACACACTGGGTGAATCTGGTGGCCCTCGTGGCCATGGCCGGGAGCGGCCTGCGCATCCTGGCCGCCTTTCCCCAGCTGGGCGAGGTGAGCGCCCCCTACCGCTGGTACCCGTTCCAGGGAGACCCGCCACCCGCGCCGCTCACCCTCGGCGGATGGCTGGCCGGGGCGCGCCACCTTCACTTCGTCTTCGCCTGGCTCCTGGTCCTGAACGCCACCGTCTACGCCGTCTACTTCGCGGCCAGCGGCGAGTGGCGCGAGCGGCTCTTCTGGCCGCGGCGCGACGCCCGGAGCGCCTGGCATACCGTTCTCCACGACCTAAGGCTGCGCCGCGAGCAGCCGGCGCCGGTCGGGCTCTACAACGGAGCGCAACGCCTCGCCTACACCGGCGCCCTGGCCCTGGGGCTTGTGGCCGTCCTCTCCGGTCTGGCCCTCTACAAGCCGGTCCAGCTCCACCGGCTCACCGCGGCCCTGGGCGGCTACGACGCCGCCCGCGCCGTCCACCTGCTGGCGCTGGCCCTCCTGGCCCTCTTCACCCTGGTCCACTTGGCACAGGTCCTCCTCCACCCGCGCACGCTCGTGGACATGGCCCTGGGCGGCCATCGGGAGGAGGATGGGGGGGGGTCGCCGTGAGCGCCGAGGGCCGCAGGTGGTTCTTGTCGAGGGGCCTGGCCGCCGGCGGCCTGGCCGCCGCGGGGTGCCTGGCCTGCGATCCCTCCCGGCCGAGCCGGGGGCTCCTCGGCCTCTCCGAGCGCTGGAACGAGCGGTTCCAGCGGCTGCTCTTCGACCCCTCGCGGCTCGCCCCGGAGCTGCCCGCCTCGGCCGAGACGCCGCCCGGCATGTTCCCGGCCTACAAGATCGGCGACTTCTACCCCGAGGCGCCGGCCGGTTGGGCGCTCGCCGTGGGAGGGCTGGTGGAAAGGCCGGGCGCGCTCTCCCTGGCCGACCTGCAGCGCCTCCCCCAAACCCGCCTCCGGGTCCGGCACCACTGCGTGGAGGGCTGGTCGGCGGTCGCCTCCTGGGACGGGGTCCGCGTCTCCGAGCTGGCCCGTCTGGTGGGAGCCGACCCCCGGGCGCGCTACGTCGAGTTCCGCTCCTTCGAGGAGGGCTACTACTCCTCCTGGGACCTGGAGAGCGCGCTCCACCCGCAGACGATCCTGGCCTACGGGATGGACGGCGCGCCGCTCGCTCCCGAGTATGGCGCACCGCTGCGGCTCTACTCCGCCGTGAAGCTGGGCTACAAGATGGTGAAGTACCTCTCGGCCGTGGCCTTCCTGCCCCAGCGCACCGGCGGCTACTGGGAGGACCAGGGGTACGAGTGGTTCGCGGGCGTGTGACCGGCGGTCACACCACCATCTGCCGTTCCACCAGCCGCTTGTAGAGGCCGGCCCGGGCCAGGAGCTCGGCGTGTGCCCCGACCTCCACCACCTGGCCCCCGTCCACCACCACCACCCGGTCGGCGCTGGAGACGGTGGAGAGCCGGTGGGCGATGATCAGGGTGGTTCGGCCGCGCATGAGGCGGGCCAGGGCCTCCTTGACCAGCGCCTCCGACTCGGCGTCGAGCGCGCTGGTGGCCTCGTCGAGCAGGAGGATGCGCGGATCTCGGAGGATGGCACGGGCGATGGCGATCCGCTGCCGCTGGCCGCCGGAGAGCTGCTGGCCGCGCTCGCCCACCCGGGTGGCGTAGCCGTCGGGGAAGGCGGAGACGAACTCGTGGGCGTGGGCGCCGCGGCAGGCGGCCTCCACCTCCTCGCGGGTCGCCGCCGGCCGCCCGTAGCGGACGTTCTCCTCCACCGAGGCGGAGAAGAGCACCGGCTCCTGGGGGACGACCCCCATGTGCTCGCGCAGCCAGGCGGGGTCGAGCTCGCGCAGGTCCCGGCCGTCCACCCGCACCGCCCCGGCCAGCGGATCGTAGAGCCGGCACAGGAGCGCGCCCAGGGTGGTCTTCCCCGCACCCGACGGCCCCACCAGCGCCACCACCTCGCCGGCGGCGATCTCCAGATCCACCCCGCGCAGCACCTCGGCCTCGGGCCGCGTCGGGTAGGCGAAGCGGACGCCCTGGTAGCTCACGCGCCCCAGGCAGCGCTCGGGCCGGGCGCCGCCGGACAGGGGCATGGCCGGGACGCGGTCGCTGAGCTCCAGGACCCGCTCGGCCGCGCCCAGGCTCCGCATGGCCTCGGCCCATAGGTCGGCCAGCGCCCCCAGGCTCATGGCCACCAGCAGCGTGTAGACCAGGAAGGCGGTCAACGCTCCGGCGGTGAGCTCCCCGCGGGACACGAGGAGCCCGCCGTAGCCGAGCACCGCCGCGGCCGCCGCGTAGACGCCGGCCGAGGCCCCGCCCATGAAGCCGCCCGCCGCCAGGGCCCTTTGACGCGCCACCAGGTAGGCGGCGCCGGTCGCCGCCTGGAAGCGCCCCACCTCGAGGGCCTCGGCCACGCTGGCCCGTACCGTGCGAATGGCGGCGAAGGACTCCTCGGCCACGTGGCTGGCGTCGGCCAGGGCGTCCTGGTAGCGGCGCGCCAGCGCCCGCACCCTCCGTCCGTACACCACCGCCCCGATGGCCACGGGCGGGACCACCAGCAGCATGACCAGGGTGAGCCGCGGCGAGGTGACGAGGAGGAGGACCAAGGCGCCCAGCGTGGTGAGGGCGTGCCGGAGCACCATGGACAGGTGGGCGGAGAGAAGCCCCTGCAGGCCGGCCGAGTCGGCGCCGATGCGCGAGACGAGCTCTCCGGTGCGCGAGGCGTCGAAGAAGGCGATCTCCTGGGAGACGAGGCTCTCGAAGAGGCGCTCGCGGACCCGCCGGACCCCGCGCTCGCCCGCCAGCGCGAAGAGCACGTGACGCCCGGCCACGGCCAGCCCCTGCACCACTGCCAGCCCGCCCAGCAGGAAGGCCACCCGCGCCAGCCGGGCCGCGTCGCGCCGGGCCAGGGCGCCGTCGACGATGGCCCGGATGCCCTGCGGGTAGACGAGGGCCAGCCCGGCCCCGAGGGTGAGGAGCGCCGTCGCCCAGGCCAGCGTCCCCGCCTCCTGGCGGAGCAGCCCGGCCAGCCGGCGCAGCGTGCGGGCGCGGTCGGCCACCCTACCCTCGCCAGGGCTCGGTGACGCGCAGCGCGGCCAGGATGGCGCGCGTCGAGGGGGAGCGGTTCAGCGTGTAGAAGTGCACCCCCGGGGCCCCCCGGCGGAGCAGGTCAGCGCACTGCAGGGCGGCGTAGGAGAGCCCCAGCTCGCGTGCCGCCTCGGGCGCCTCGCGCCGCACCTCCATGGCCGCGCGCAGCGTGCGCGGCAGGCTGGCGCCGCACAGCGAGGTCATCCGCTCGATCTGGTCCACCGTCTGGAATGGCATGATCCCGGGCAGGATGGGCACGAGGATCCCCGCCGCCCGGGCCCGCTCGGCGAAGGCGAAGTAGTGGGCGTTGTCGAAGAAGATCTGGGTCACCAGGAAGTCTGTGCCGGCCTCGACCTTGAGCTTGAGGTTGGCCAGGTCGCGGGCCAGGTCCCGCGTCTCCGGGTGGCCCTCGGGGTAGGCCGCCGCGCCCAGGCAGAAGCTCCAGCGCGCCGGCTGGGAGCGGATGAAGGCCACCAGCTCGCTGGCGTGTCGGAAGCCCTGGGGGTGGGGCGTGAAGGTCGCCTGGCCGCGCGGGGGATCTCCCCGCAAGGCCATGACGTTGTGGACCCCGGCCTCGGCCAGCTCGTCGAGCACCGCCGCCAGCTCGTCGCGCGAGGAGCCCTGGCAGGTGAGGTGGGCCATGGCCTCCACCTCGGACTCGCGCTTGAGCCGCTTCACCAGCTCCACGGTGCGCGCCCGGGTGGAGCCACCGGCACCGTAGGTCACGCAGACGTAGGCCGGCCCGAGCGGCCGGAGGGCCTCCACGGTCTCGAACAGCGCCTTCATCCCCTCGTCGGTCTTGGGAGGGAAGAACTCGAAGGAGAAGACGGGCTCGCCCCGCTCGCGGGCGAAGCGCAGGAGGTCGGAGATCCGCACGCTCCTGGGAATGTACCTGCGCGGGCCCGGGAAGGCCAGCCGGCGCGATCGGCGACCGGTTGACAGGCGGGGCCGGCCGGGTGAAGGAAGGCGGGTGCCGCGCCCCAGGTACATCACCCCCGAGGGCTACCGCCGGCTGGCGGAGGAGCACGACCGGATTTGGTCGGTGGAGCGCCCCCGCATCGTGGCCGAGGTGGAGGCGGCGGCGGCGCTGGGCGACCGCAGCGAGAACGCAGAGTACATCTACGGCAAACGGAAGCTCCGCGAGCTGGACCGGCGTCTGCGCTTCCTCTCCGAGCGGCTCGACGCCCTCACCGTCATGGACCCGCGCCCCGACCCGGCCGGCCGCGCCTTCTTCGGCGCCTGGGTCACGGTCGAGGACCCGGACGGCGCGGAGCGCACCTACCGCCTGGTGGGGCCGGACGAGTTCGACGCGCGTGCCGGGCTCATCAGCGTGGAGGCGCCCCTGGGCCGGGCGCTGCTCGGTCGGCGCGAGGGCGAGACCCTGGTGGTCGAGCGGCCGGCCGGTGGCCTCGAGCTCACGGTGGTGACCGTCGCCTGGACCGCACCGACCTCCTAGAGCACGTCCCCCGACCCGAAGCCATCGCCTGGCGAACCAGGCCGCGGGGCGCTGCCAGGCGGCGGCGGATCGCGCCAGATGCCGTCGAACTCGGGGGCGTAGCGGACCACGCCGGGATGGCCCACCAGCGCCCCGGGGCGCAGCTCCAGGGCCAGGAAGACGCCGTCGGTGACCTCGCGCTCCCAGCGGACGCCGAAGAGGCGGGCCGGGAGGAAGCCGAAGCGCGGGTAGTAGCCGGGGTGGCCCAGCACCACGCAGAAGCCGTGGCCGGCCTCCCGGAGCCGTCGCAGCCCCTCCTCGACGAGCCGGCCGCCGACCCCGCGGCGCTGGTGGGCCGGCAGCACCGCCACGGGTGCGAGGCCGACCCCGTCGATGGTGGCGCCGTCGGGGCCGGTCAACGCCACCAGCGAGAAGGCGATGTGGCCGATGGGGCCGTCCCCGCTCTCGGCCTCGGCCACCAGCGAAAGGGTGAGCCGCCCGGCAGCGCGCAGGGCGTCCACCAGCCGCGCCTCGGCGTCGGTCTCGAAGGCGAGCGCGTGGACGGCGTGGACAGCGGCCCGGTCGGCGGGCGTCTCCGGGCGGATGGAGAGGGCCAAGCGTTCCTCCTACCATGCGGCGAGACGGGGTTGCACCGGCTGGCCGGCGCCTCGGGTCCTCCTCCGGGGGACTGGGCGCAGGACCTAGACGGCCGCGGTCGTTCTGGGCCTTCCACTCCCCGCGACCGACCGGACCCGCCCGACCCGGGCCTCGCCAGGGTGGGCGTCGAGATGGACTCCCCGCGAAGCCGATCGAGTTTCGCGGGCTGGCCGATCCCGTCGCGCGGAGATGCGTTCTAGCGGCCGAAGGCCTCCGGCTCCGCCGCCAGGGCCGAGAGCCGCGCCCAGAGCGCGTCGGCGCCGGTCCCCTCCAGGGCGGAGAAGGGAACCGCCTCGCCGCGGCCGAGCCCCATGGCCCGCTCCGCCCGCGCCAGGGCCGTGCCCCGTTGTGCCTTGCCGAGCTTGTCCATCTTGGTGACCGCCACCACCACCGGCCGGCCCGCCTCGCGCAGGAACCCCGCGGCGTCGAGGTCGCTCTCCGCCGGCGGGTGGCGCGCGTCGACGATGAGCACCACCGCGCGCAGCGCCTCGCGGCTGCGCAGGTAGTCCTCGATCATGGCCGCCCAGCGATCGCGCTCGGCCTTGGAGACCTTGGCGTAGCCGTAGCCGGGCAGGTCGCACAGCCGCAACGGCCGGGGCCGCGCCGCCGGGGTGGGCCGGTAGGTGACGTCGAAGAACTGGAGCGCGCGCGTGCGCCCGGGGCTGTTGGAGACCCGGGCCAGCCCCTTCCGCCGGGTGAGGGCGTTCAGCATGGAGGACTTCCCCACGTTGGAGCGGCCCACGAAGGCGAACTCCGGCGCGGACCCGCGGGGCCAGTCCTCCCGGCGCGTGGCCGTCCGGGCAAACTCGGCTGAGGCCACCTGGACGGGCACCTTCATCTCCCCTTGGCGGCGGGAAGGGGAGGCTCCGCGGCGGCAGCCGCCTGGCGCTCGCGGGTCCAGTGGTCGATGAGGGGGAGCTTCTTCAGGTATTCGAAGCGCACCAGGCTGGGGGCGGACTCCCCGTGGCAGGCGAGGCACACCTTTTCGCCCGGGTCGGTGAGCCCCACCACCCGCGCCAGCTCGGCGTCGCGCATGACGTAGGGGGCCGAGTACACGCGGCCCGGACCGTGGCAGGCCTCGCAGGAGATGCCCACCAGCCCGTCCTCGGCATCGGGAGCGTGGCAGCTGAGGCAGCGCGGGTCCTTGCGGCTCTGCGCCGGCAGGGCCTCCAGGGTCCGCGCGTGCGGCCCGGCGCGCCAGACGTCGTAGGCCACGGCGTGGCAGGCCTTGCAGGTCTCGGGTCCCACCTTGTCGCCGGACGTCGCCAGGGCCGGCGGGAGGGCCAGGAGGTTCGCCAGGAGGAGCGCCGGCAGGAGAGTTCGGGTCACGTAGCCCGGAGTATAATGCCTCATGCGCCTCGCACGGCTGGCCTTCGTCACCTCGCTTGTGGCCGGGCTCCTGCTCGGGCCGGCGCCGGCGCGGGCGCGCGGCTGGAAGGGCATCACCCCCGGCACCTCCGGGCAGGCCGAGGTGGTGCAGCGCTTTGGCGAGCCCACCGCCCGATCCAAGCGCGGCGGGCGGACGGTCCTTGCCTACTACGGCGAGCAGGCGCTCGAGGGAACGCGCCAGACCCAGTTCCACGTCGACGCCGCCGGCACGGTCCAGGAGATCACCATCTTCCTGACGACGCCGCTGGACGTGGAGACCATCGAGGGCACCTACGGCAAGCCCACCCAGAAGACGTTCGTCGAGGACACCTTCCAGAAGGTGTGGGTCTACCCCGCACAAGGGGTCACGGTCTACTGGGCCAAGGACGGGAGCGGCGCCGAGGCGCTCTCCTTCGGGCCGGCGCGCTCGGCCAAGCCTGCCGCCGAGGGCACCCGGCCCCCTTCGGGCGGGAACTGATCGCGTGCGGGTGGTCGGCCTCACCGGCGGGATCGCCTCCGGGAAGAGCACCTTCGCTGCGCGCCTCCGCGAGAGGGGGGTGCCGGTCGTCGACGCCGATGCCCTGGCCCGCCAGGTGGTCGAGCCCGGCGCGCCGGCGCTGGCGGAGGTCGCCCAGGTCTTCGGCCCCTCGGTGCTCCTGCCCGGCGGGAGACTCGACCGCCGGCGGATGGGCGCCCTGGTCTTCGCGGACCCCGCGGCCCGCCGCCGCCTGGAGGCCATCACCCACCCCGCCATCCGAGCGGCCATGGCCGAGGAGGTGAGGCGCCTCTCTGCCCTCGGGCACCTCCTGGCCTTCTATGACGTGCCGCTCCTCTTCGAGGCCGGTCTCGAGGCCGAGCTGGACGCGGTGGTGGTGATCTGGGCGCCGCGCGAGGTCCAGCTCGAGCGCCTTTCGCGGCGCGACCGGCTGGCCCCGGCCGAGGCCGAGGCGCGCCTCGCCGCCCAGCTCTCGCTCGAGGAGAAGGCGGCCCGGGCCGACTTCGTGGTCGCCAACGACGGCCCCCCCGAGGCGCTGGGCGACAAGGCGGACCGGCTGCTCGGGGATCTCCGCCGGGGGCTGGGCCGCCGGCTTCCCAACGACCCACCGGTGCGCTATTGACCGGCGTGATGGGTGATGCTCGCGTCCACCTGGTCACCGGCTTCCCCGGCTTCATCGGCAAGCGGCTGGTCCGCAGCCTCCTGACCGACGCGCGCGACGGCGATCGCCACCTGCTGCTGGTTCAGCCCAAGGACGCCGCCGCCGCGCGGGCCGAGCTGGAGGCCCTCGGCCACCCGGTCACCGAGATCCTGGAGGGGGACGTCCAGCACATGCACCTGGGGCTCTCCGGGGCGGAGTGGAAGGGGCTGGCCTCGGAGGTGACCGACGTCTGGCACCTGGCGGCGCGAAGCCGGCTGCGCACCCCGCGGCAGGAGCTGCGGGCCATCAACGTCGAGGGGACCCGCAACGTGCTGGAGCTCTGCCAGGCGGCGCGGGGGCTGCGGCGGCTCAGCCACTTCTCCACCGCCTACGTCTCCGGCGACCGGGTGGGGGTGATCCTCGAGGACGAGCTGGCCATGGGCCAGCGCTTCCACAACGCCTACGAGGAGACCAAGTTCCAGGCCGAGCTCCTGGTGCGGCGGGCGCAGTCCTCGCTCCCCGCCACCATCTTCCGGCCCAGCATCGTGGTGGGGGACTCCCGGACCGGGGAGGTCGACCGGTTCGAGGGACCTTACGCCCTGGCCATCCTGCTGCTGGCCGCCCCCCCGGGAATGCCCCTCGCCATCCCGGGCGCGGCGGTGGCCCCGCTCAACGTGGTCCCGGTCGACTTCGTGGTGGCCGCCGCCCGGGCCATCGCCGCCCGCCCGGAGGGCGCCGGGAGCACCGTGCACCTGGTCGACCCGTCGCCGCTCTCGGCCCGCCGCGTCTACGAGATGGTCGCCGCCCGGGCAGGGAGGAAGCCGCCCTCGGTCACGCTGCCGGGGCGGGCCTTCCAGGCCCTGCTCCAGGTGCCCTTCATGGAGCGGCTCCTGGGGGTGCGCGGTCCCCCCATCGACTACGCCAACCACCTGGCCATCTACAACTGCCGCAACCTCCTCGAGCTCCTCGAGGGCACCGGGGTCCGCTGCCCGCCCATCGCCAGCTACCTCGACCGCCTGGTCGAGTTCGTGACCCAGAGCTTCGCGCGCCGGCGCGAGCTGGAGGAGTCGCAGGTGATCGGGGAGGTGGAGGATCCGCTCGATCGGTAGCGACGGCAGATGCCCCTTCCCCCGTCGCCTCCACGGCTCAGCTGGTGATGACGCCGTCCGCGATCAGGTTGGCGAGGATCCGGGCGGTGTCGAGCCGCGGCAGGCCGGAGAGGGCGAAGAGCGCCTCGTAGTCCACGGT
>Ga0335069_10003016_pt1 | contig 25649 bp, 22 predicted proteins | sample Lox_Sample_11_FD_206714 | JGI IMG/M metagenome (GOLD analysis project Ga0335069, IMG submission 206714) | Soil microbial communities from Loxahatchee National Wildlife Refuge, Florida, United States - Lox_Sample_1.1 | ecosystem: Environmental > Terrestrial > Soil > Wetlands | place: USA... | reverse complement strand
GACGTCTTCGAGGCGCGCGTCCAGAGCAGCCTGGCCAACCTCAAGGCTGGTCACGAGAAGCAGATGGACGTGCCCCCGGAGCGCCAGTTCATCGGCCTGGACGCCTTCAAAAAGGCCATTGATTGCCTGGACAAGGGTGACCTTGTCCTGCTGACGACGCCGCCCTCCTTTCGGCCCATTCACTTGGAATACGCGGTGCAGAAGGGCGTGAACGTCTTCATGGAGAAGTCCTTCGCCGTGGACGCGCCCGGCATCCGCCGCGTGCTCAAGGCGGGCGAGGCGGCGAAAGGCCGGAATCTGAAGATCGCGGGCGGGCTGATGAGCCGGCATAGCGCGCCGCTGGAGCAGGCGATGGAGCAAATACACGGGGGCGCGATCGGCGACCTCATCACCTGCTGGGCCTACCGGATGCATGGTCCGGTGGGGATCGGCGCGAAGCAACCCGGCACGAAGGAGCTTGCTTACCAGATTGCCAATTATAGCTGCTTCACCTGGCTCAACGGCAGCTTCATCGAGGATTGGCTCATACACAACATTGACGTGTGCTGCTGGGCCAAGGGCGCCTGGCCGGTTTCCGTGCAGGGCATGGGCGGGCGCCAGGTGCGCCAGGATGCGGACCAGCTCTTTGACCATTACGAGGCGGAGTACACCTTTGCGGACGGCACGCGGTTCGTCGCGCAGGGCCGGCACATCGCCAATTGCTATGATTTCTTCGGCAGCATCCTGCAAGGGACGACAGGCAGCGCGGTGCTTGGCGAAGGCCAGCCCAAGCCGCGCCTGTTCAAGGGCCACAGGCAGACCTCGGACAGCCTGCTCTGGAGCTATAACGGGGCGCCGTGCGATCAATACCAACGGGAGCACGACCTGCTCTTCGACGCCATCCGCAATGACAAGCCTTACAACGAGACTGAGCGGTGCGCCAAGTCGTGCTTCACGGCGGTCATGGGGCGCATGGCCTGTGAATCGGGCAAGCTGGTGACCTGGGAGGAGGCCTTTGCCTCGAACATTGAGCTGGCGCCGGGGCTGGAGAATTACACGTGGGACTCCAACCCGCCGGCCATGCCCGATGCGACCGGCCATTACCCGATCGCCATGCCGGGCCAGACGAGGACGGTTTAGCTCAGCGGCGCGTGTGTCGGGGAATTCCCCGACGCCGGACTGCGCTTTCTCCTGACTGGGCCAAACCAGGCAGGGCACCTATGCTGCCTGACTGTGTTCAGGTGCGTCTCACGCTCCGCTACCCGCGGGGTCACCGGCGGAAGCCTTGTGGGCCGAGGACCGCGTGCGGCTCGGCGGTGGCGCTTTGCAACTCCCCGACTGAAAGGGGATCAATCAAATGAAGCAGACTGACGGCCGGCCTATTGAAATCCTGCTGATTGAGGATAGCCCGAGCGATGCGGACTTTACCAGGGAGGCGCTGAAGGACTTCAAGACGCGCAACAACGTGAGCGTGGTGGAGGACGGGGAGCAAGCGCTGCAGTTCCTGCGACGAAAGGCGCCCTTCCGCGAGGCGCCGCGCCCGGACCTGATCCTGCTGGACCTCAACCTGCCCCGCAAAGACGGCAAGGAAGTGCTCGCCGAGATCAAGTACGATGAGGGCCTCAAGACCATCCCCATTGTTGTGCTCACGACGTCGCAGGCGGAGCAGGATGTGCTGCGGGCCTACCAGCTCAACGCCAACTGCTACATCATTAAGCCGGTGGAGTTTGGCCAATTCCTCGAAGTGGTGCGGTCCATCGAATCGTTTTGGCTGTTCGTGGTATCTCTGCCTCCGCAGGTGGAGAGCGAGGTGGGATCGCCATGAAACCTTAGTAAGGCCAGGGGATGGAGCACAAGGAGGAGATTGTAAAAGCTTCGATCCGGGTCTTGCTGGTAGAGGACAGCCCGTCGGATGCGGCGCTCTTGCAGGAGTCGCTGTCGGAAGTGCAACTGGCGGAATTCGCGTTTACCCACGTGGAAACCTGGAAGGAGGCTCACCAGCTCCTGGCCAAGCCGCAGAGCTTCGACGTGCTGCTGCTGGACTTGACACTGCCGGACACCACGGGCCGGGAGACGTTCGTGCGGGCACGGAGCGAGGCGCCGTACCTGCCCATCGTGGTTCTCACCGGGGAGGCCAATGAGGCCGATGGCCTCGACGCGGTGCGCCACGGCATCCAGGATTACCTGGTCAAGGGCCAGGCCGATGCGCGGCGGATTGTGCGGGTGATCGGCTACGCCATCGAGCGCAAACGGGTCGAGGACGCGCTCAAGCATACGGAGGAAGCCCTGCGCCAGAGCGAGCGGAAGCTCATTGAAGCCAACCAGGACCTGGAGAGGCGGGTGGCCGAGCGCACAGCCTCGCTCGAGGAGACGATCAACGACCTGGAGGACTTTTCCCACAGCATCACGCACGATCTGCGCGCGCCGCTGCGGGCCATCAGCGCGTTTGCCGAAATCCTGCGCAGCGAATGCGGCGAATGTGGCCGCCCAGGCGCCCAGGAGCACATTGACCGCATCATCACTGCCGCCGGCCGCATGGATAAGCTCATCCAGGACGTGCTCCAATACAGCCGGGTGGCGCGAACCCAAATGGACCTGACGCCTGTGGACGCCGAGAAGCTGCTGCGCGGGATCATCCAGACCTACCCGGCCTTCCAGCCGCCCCAGGTGGGCATCAGCATTCAAGCGCCGCTGCCGCGCGTGCTGGGCAACGAAGCCGCGCTGACGCAATGCTTCTCGAACCTGCTGGGTAACGCCATCAAGTTTGTCGCCCCCGGCAGGCGGCCGGAAATCCGTATTTGGGCCGAACCGGCTCCCGGCACCCTTTATGAGTTGCAGCCTGGCGCACCAGCCCCGCACCCCTTTCCTGTCGCCATCGGATGGGAAGAGGGTGGCCGCAGGCCGCGTGAGGCGTTGGTTCATGGTCCCAACGCCGCGCAGGGAGCCGTGGAGGCCCCCAACAGGCCCGCCGTTGGCCAGGCCGGAGCCCAAAACACCAGGCCCCTGCCCCCGAGGCCTTTAGTTCGCCTCTGGTTTGCTGATAACGGCGTCGGCATTCCCAAGGAAGCGCAGGAACGGATTTTCCGCATGTTCCAGCGGCTGGACCGTAGCTATGACGGCACCGGCGTGGGGTTGACGGTGGTGCGCAAGGCGGTCGAGAAAATGGGCGGCAAGGTGGGCTTGGAGTCTGAGCCCGGCGCCGGCAGCCGGTTCTGGCTGGACTTGCAAACGCCCGCCGAACCTGTAGTTTAGGCTGGCTATCCCAGGAGGGTGTTATGGATGAAGCATGCCCCTGGGTTGTATGAGCGAGATCACGATTCTATACGTCGAGGATGAAGAGACTGACGTGATGCTGCTGCAACACGTGTTTACACGCGTCGGCATCACAAATCTCCTCAAGACCGTCAAGGACGGCAAGGCAGCGAAGGACTATCTGGCGGGTAACCCGCCTTACAACGACCGTCGCCTGTATCCGCTCCCCGGCCTGCTGCTGCTGGACCTGAACCTGCCCTACTGGTCGGGCGTCGAAGTGCTCGGCTGGCTCCGGGAACAGCCGCGGTTGCGCTGGCTGCCGGTGGTGATCTTTACTTCGTCCCGCCGCCCGGACGACGTGGTTAAGGCCTATGAGGCGGGCGCGAACGGCTACCTCGTCAAGCCTAACTCCCTGGCGGACCTGACCACGATGGTGCAGAGCTTGCGCGACTTCTGGCTGCTGCAGAACCAACTACCCGAGAGCCTGCTCGCCGAGAGCATGCGTATCTCCGCGGCGGCGTAGCCTTAAAGCCTTTCGCAGATTAAGCCTGCGAAGGAGGATGACGAAGGATGAAGGGCGAATGGCGAAGGAATGACCAACGCCGAATGACTAAGCAGGGATATCACCAACCAGGCGCCCGATGCCCATAAGCAGGTCTCGGAGGATGAAGAACAGCCCTGTGTGCGGGCGCTGACGGCGCTTTGGGCTTCGTCATTTGTCATTCCTTCGTCTTTTGGCCTTCGTCGTTAGTCATTCCTCGGCCCCCGCCACGAGATTGTGAAATGCATTAGTCCCAGGGCAGGAATGCCTATTGACATCTGACTGTCATAATGACAATGCTGTGTCGTTATGCACGAGGCGCAGGCCGTCAAGAGTCCCAGTCCCAGCCTGGGGCCGCAGGTGCAGGAACTGCTGGCCCAGGTCAATGCCCTCGCGGGGCAGCTCAGGATGCCCGAGGGGGCCGGCCACCCGACTTTCGGTGTCCGCGCCGTCCTCAAGGTCTTGGGGGAAGAGGGTTCGTGGACCGTGCCTGGGATCGCGCGGGCGCGGGGCAGTTCGCGCCAAAGCGTGCAGGTGGTCGTGAATCGGCTGGCCAAACGGGGCTGGGTAGAGCTGCGGCACAACCCCGCGCACCAGCGCTCGGCGCTGGTTTGCCTGACGCCGCGCGGCAGGAGGCTGCTGCTGAAGGTCAACGAGCGGGAGAACGCCCGGCTGGAGGAACAGTTAAGGGCCGTCTCTGCCCAGGGAATAGGCCGCGCCTGCGCCGTCCTGCGCCAGGTCCGCGCTGCCCTTGGAGCCGGGCAACCGGCCACAAGCCGGACACCCCTCCGGGTGCGCAGGTCGGGAACCCCGCCTGAGCCACGTGCGCCTCAGGCACAGGTCGGAACTCGCTCCGCCCAACCGGAGTCTGCCGAAACAGCAGCGAGCGGGTCTGCGGGCGAAGTGCTCCCGCCAGCAGCCACCCCTCCAGAGCCTGCCCCGGCGCCTGCCGACACCTCCGCGGAGCCCGACAGCTTCCCCATCAGCCTGCTCTGAGGCGCGCCCGGGCGCACGTGGAGGTGGGGAACTGCGTAACAGAGGCGTTTACAGGCGGGTCGGCGTCGTACTCCGCAGTGGCTACTTTGCAGTGGCAAAGGGCAGTGGCGGGATTAGAATCGCTTCATGAACGACCCGGAGCGCCCCAATCCAGATACGCTGCTGGCGGCGGTGCAACGAGATGACGCACGCCAGCGTCGGGGCAAGCTGAAGGTCTTCTTCGGCATGGCGCCTGGGGTAGGGAAGACTTACGCCATGCTGGAGGCCGCCCGGCGGGAGCTGTCCGCCGGCCGGGACGTGGTCATCGGCTACGTCGAGACGCACGGGCGCAAGGAGACCGACGCCCTGACCGAAGGCATCCCGGCCATGCCACGGCTCCAGACTGAGTACCGGGGCGTCAGTCTGACGGAGATGGACCTGGACGCGGTGCTGGCCCGTCATCCGCAACTCGCCCTGGTTGACGAGCTGGCCCACACGAACGCGCCCGGCTCACGGCATCCCAAACGCTGGCAGGATGTCCTCGAGCTGCTGGACGCCGGGATAGATGTGTTCACGGCTCTCAATGTTCAGCACGTGGAAAGCCGGGCGGAGGCGGTGCGGCAGATCACTGGCATCCCTATCCGGGAGACGGTGCCGGACAGCGTACTCGATGGGGCTGAGTTCGAGCTGGTGGACCTGCCGCCCGAAGAGCTGCGCACGCGCCTGGCCGCCGGCAAGGTGTACGTGCCGGAGTCGGCCCGCGCGGCGCAGGACAACTTCTTCCGGCCCGGGAACCTGTCAGCGTTGCGCGAGCTGGCGCTGCGGTTTGGCGCCGAGCATGTGGGGCAGGATGTTCTGGCCTACCGTCAGCAGCACGGCGTGGGCGACCCGTGGAAGACCGGGCAGCGGCTAATGGTCGCGGTCAGCCCCAGCCCCAGCTCGGCTTCGCTGGTCCGCTGGACGCGCCGCCTGGCCGGGGAGCTGCAGGCCGGCTGGTTCGCGGTGTCTGTCGAGCTGCCGCAGCCGCTTAACGAGAACCAGCAGGCCCGCCTCTCGCGCAACCTGGCCCTGGCGCGCGAGCTGGGCGCGCAGGTCATCACGACTACTGACGATGACGTCGCGCGCGGGCTGCTGCGGGTTGCCCGCGAGCAGAATGTCACCCAGATCGTGGTGGGCAAACCGGTGGGCTGGCAGGCGATCGAGTTGTTCCGGGGAGGCTCGCTCCTCAACCGCCTGATTCGGGACAGCGGGCACGTTGATATTCACGCCGTGCGCGCCGAGGGCGAGGCTTCCGCCCCGAGAGGCGCGGTTGGGCCCCGCTTGCGTGCCCAGTCGGCGCGAGCCTACGGAGTAGCCACGGCGGTGGTGGCCGCGGTGACCGGCATCAACGCCGTGCTCCAGCACTGGATCGGCTACCAGGCCTTGGCGCTGATCTATCTCCTGAGCGTGGTCATCCTGGCCATGTTCGTCGGGCGCGGCCCCACGCTGCTGGCAGCCACGCTGACGGCGCTTTCGTGGAACTTCTTCTTTGCCGAGCCTCGGCTCACTTTCCGCATCAGCACGGTGACGGACCTGATGCTGTTCCTCACGTATTTCGTCGTGGCGCTGGCGATGGGCCACCTGGCGGCGCGCCTGCGTTCGGAGCAGGCGGCGGAACGGCGGCGCGAGCAGCGCGCGACCGCTCTCTACCTGCTCACGCGGGAGCTGGCGCAGGCTTCGGACTTTGCGGACTTGCTGGCCATCGTCATCCGCGAGGTCAGCAAGGCCGCCGATGCCGACGTGAGCCTTTCGCTGCCGCAGGAAGGCTTGGAAGGGGCGCTGACGACCTATTTCGCCAGCTCGTGGGCGCTGCCGGAGAAGGAGCAGAGCGTGGCGGCCTGGGCGTTTCGGCGCCGTCAGCCTGCGGGCCGCGACACCGACACCCTGCCGTCCTCGGCGGGGCTGCACCTGCCGATCATGGCGGGCGAGCGGGCGCTCGGGGTGCTCAGCCTGCGTTTCCGCGGCGCAGCGCCGCTCACCACCGAACGGCGGGACTTGCTGGACTCCATTGTGCGCCAGATCGGGCTGGTGCTCGACCGGCAGCGGTTGCGGGACGCTGAGCAGCAGGCCAAATTGGTCGCCGAGTCCGAGCGCCTGAGCAAGGCCTTGCTCAATTCCGTTTCGCACGAAATTCGCACGCCCATTGCCGCCATCACCAGCGCCGCCAGCAGTTTGGACAGGTCCGGCATGGACCCGGGCTTCCAGCACGCCATGGTGGGGGAGATCCAAGGCGCGGCCTGGCGCCTGAACCGGCTGGTAGGTAACCTGCTCGACATCGCGCGGCTGGAAACGGGGCATGTGAAGCCCAAACTGGACTGGTGCGACGTGGGCGACCTGGTGCACGCAACGCTAAAGGACCTGAAGAACGAATTGGAGGGACGTGAAGTCAAAGTTGAGATAGGCCCGGGGCTGCCGCTGGTCAGGATGGACTTCGTGCTAATGCAGCAGGTGCTAGGGAACCTGCTGCTGAATGCCGCGGCCTACACCGAGACGGGCACGCCCATCCAAGTCAGTGCCCTGGCGCAGCCCGACCGGCTCGTATTAACCGTGACCGACCGCGGCCCGGGACTGCCGCCGGAGGTCCTGCCGCTGATTTTTGAGAAGTTCTATCGCGCCCCAAGCGCGCCGGCCGGCGGAACGGGGCTGGGCCTGGCCATCGTGAAAGGGTTTGTCGAAGCCCAGGGCGGGCGGGTCTCCGCGGAGAACCGAGCCGGCGGCGGCGCGGCGTTCACGATAAAACTGCCGCTGACGAAAGCTCCGCCCGTTATGGAGGCCACAACATGAGCGATGCCGCAAAACCAATGGCGTTGGTGGTGGACGACGAGGTGCAGATTCGTCGCCTGCTGCGCGTGTGCCTTGAATCCGACGGCTACCGGGTCCACGAGGCGTCCACGGGCCAGGAGGCCATTACCGAAGCCGCCCAGCGCAAGCCCGATGTGGTGGTCCTTGACCTTGGGCTGCCGGACATGGACGGGGTGGAAGTGCTCAAGCGCCTGCGCGAATGGAGCCGGGTACCCGTACTGGTGCTTTCTGTGCGCGACCGCGAGGAGGACAAGATTGCGGCGCTGGATCACGGGGCGGACGATTACGTCACCAAGCCCTTCGGCGCCGGCGAATTGCTGGCGCGCTTGCGCGTGGCCCGGCGCCATGCCGACCCGGCCCCGGAGCTGTCGGTTTTTCGCTCCGGTGCGCTGGAAGTGGACCTGACCGCCCGCGTGGTCAAGGTGGAGGGCAAGGAGGTTAAGCTAACCGCGACGGAGTATTCGCTGCTACGCCTGTTGGTTCAGCACGCCGGAAAGGTGCTGACCCACCGGCACATTCTGCGAGAGGTCTGGGGGCCGAATTACGCCGAGCAGACGCATTACCTGCGGGTCTATATGGCCCATCTGCGCGAGAAGCTGGAACGGGAGCCCGGGAAGCCGCGACTGCTGATCACGGAACCGGGTGTAGGTTATCGGCTGGTGGAAGAGAGCTGAGCCCGGCAGCGTTGAGGCATTGACAACCGCTGCCCGCGGGGGCAAGAGTAGTGCGAAAGGGCTCAACGAGCATGCCGCTCCCGGGCGCTGTGCCCCGGCAGCCTGATTAGCACGTTACAGGGGCTTTGTGCCGGCAGCGGCGGACTGTGTGGTAACGGACTCCGAGCTGCCGCCGCCGCCCGCACGGTACTATCGCACGGTATATCCGTAAGGCCTACCAGGTTCGGTTCCGCACGCTCCTGCAGCAGCTTTCTGCCCGGCGGGTGGAGCAAGGAGTGGACTGGCTGGTCGCCAAGGCGCACCGCCTGAGCGCACAAGCGGGCATGCCGCTGTCCGAGGCCTTCACCCGCGTCTATGACGAACTCGCCGCCAAGCCGCCCTTCCGTCAGCGCCTGGCCTCGCCCGCAACGCGGCTGTTCTGGTGTGATTCCGGCCTGGGCGGACTGGCCCGCTGGCTGCGCGCGGCGGGCTACGACGCCCGGTGGCATCCGCGCATCGCCGACGAAGAACTCCTCCTCGAGGCGCGCAAGCTTGCGGCGACGATCCTGACCACTGACAGCCTGCTGATGGAGCGCAAGCTCCTGCGCGACGGCGTCATCCCGGCTTACTGGCTGCCGCCGACGCTCAGCATCGCCGAAGCACTGGCGCTGGTATTCCGGGAGTTCGGATTGACGCAAGGTGAGCCGCGCTGCATGAGCTGCGGCGGCGAACTGCGGCGCGTCGAGAAGGAGGTCCTGCGCGAGCGGATTCCGCCGAAGACCTATCGCTGGCTGGACGAGTATTTCGTGTGCGCCCGCTGCGACCGGCTGTTCTGGCGCGGCACGCATTGGGCCCGAATCAATGCGCAGCTCGAACGCATTGCGGCACAAGGGAAGACGCGGCAAGTCTAATCGGCAGGCGCTTCGCGCGCAAGGGATTTATCTGCACGCCCGCAACTTTTACTGCTGGAATTGATGCGCGACTGCGGTCAGGGTGAAATTGCATCCGGCAGGCGGCGGGATTGACCGGTTCAGCTTGCCGGCAAGCAACATGGTCAATGCAAAACAGTTGCCGCTGAACGAAGCGGTCGAGTGGCTCGGAGACTGGCACCCGCTGGCCGAACAACTGGGCTGCGCGGACGGTCTGGCCGCCCTCGGCACGATGAGCGCCGAACTGCGCCTGGCGCCGGTGCAGAACCTGGCCTCGCTTCGCCAGTTCCTGCACCGCTACCAGGCGCAGGTGCTGGTGCCGCTCGAACTGCCCTTGATCCGGCGCGCCCACGCCCACGCCTCGCGGCACGAAGTGCGGGAGTTGGTCAGCCTTGATCGGCAGATTGCGAGCGCGCCCGCGCTGCAGCCCTTTGCCGGCGCGAGCCGCCGCGTTGGACGCGGCCAATTGCAGAAGCTGCGGCCCTTGCGAGACGAGCGCGTCGTGCAGCGCTACTTGCGCGCCGTGGAAGGCGGCGAAGCCCACGGCTGGCATACGCTGGTGTATGGCCTCACGCTGGCTGTGTATTCACTGCCGCTCCGCCAGGGGCTTCTGGGCTACGCGCACCACACTACTCGCGGATTCATCCATGCCGCCGCCCGCTATTTGCACCTCTCAGCGCGGCAATACAACTCCTTGGCCGAGAGCCTGGGCGGGGCCTTGCCACGCGCGGTGGATGCGGTCCTGGCCCAGTAGGCCTACTCGGCCACCGCGAGGTCCATGTCGCGGGTGTAATAAAGAATGCGCCCGCAGTTGCTGCACGAGACCAGCTCTTTATCGGCCTGGCAGGTGACCAGCAATTGCGGCGGCAACCGCATGTGGCAGCCGCCACAGACGCCGCGCTCGACTCCCACGACCACGTGCTCGCCCTTGCTGCGCATCAGCCGCTCGTAGCGCCCCCGGGCGCTGGCCTCGACCGCCGCGGCCAGTTGCTCGCGGTTGGCCGACAGCTCGGCCAGCTCCTTCTCCAGATTGCGCTCGCGCACCCCGAGCTGCGCGACCTGGTCGTCCACCAGCTTGCGGATCTCATTCGCGGCCTGCGTGGCACGCGCCACCTCCTGTTGCGCCGCCTCGGCCTGTTCCATCAGGGCAATCTCCTTGTCCTCTATCTTGAAGATGTCGGCCTTGCAGGTGTCGATCTCGTGAGCCAGGGCGCGATACTCCTCGTTCTTGCGCGTTTGAAATTGCTGGTTGGCGTACTTGCTGATCAATTCCTTCTTGGCCTCGACCTCCAGCTCCAGGTCCTTGCGGCCGGACTCGATCTCCTTCACCCGCAGCTTGGCGCGGTCCAGATCCGCCTGCGCCGTGGCGGCTTTGGCCTTGAGCGTCTGCCGCTCGGGCTCGATGTGCGCCAGCTCCCCGCGAACACGGCGCAGCTTCTGGTCTCGGTCCTGCAGGATTAACAGCTTCTCAATCGTCTCAAGCATGTCCTCAATATCCTCAACCCGCGTAGGATACCGGGCGGCAGGCGGCGAGTCAATGAAGGCTGGAAAATCGTGGGGCACACGGGTATAAGCGAACCAGACCGCTTGCCGCCTTCTTGGGCGGCTTCGGAGCGCCGCCACTCAGTGCGAAACACCTGCCAATGGACGCTCGCACCCACCGGGAACGATGCCCCGGGCAAAGACCGGCAGGCCCTGGCAGGCCATTTCTTTGAGCAAATTGTCCCTCCGGCCTGTCGGTACTTATGTCAGCCATGCCACGCAGACGCTAATGGTCGGCTATAGCTCGGGTAATACTTACGCCGGGGCCTTGACGTGGATAAGCAGGCGTGATTTACTCGGGCCGGATTACGCCTTAAGAAGTGATTTTCGGGCGTCGGCAGATGGTTCTTTGTCAGCCCATACGATTTCGGTCCCGGCCCAAAGTACAGGGCGGGACTGATATTCTCCGTAATCCTACGATTGTACTAATTCGAAATTCCCCGGGCTTTTCGGTCACCCCCTGACTGACTAGCCCGGTTTTTCTGTGTCTCGCTGAGGCGCGCGAATCGGCACGGGAGCCCCCCACCTCAACCAGACGAGGAGATACGTGCAGGCGGAGCCGTTGGCTCCTATCGAAGGTCCGTGGCTGCCGCCAGCACGGTGCGGCGGATCAAATCCAACCCCTGCTGGGTAGTGACCTGCTTGAACGTATCCCGGTCGTAGGGGTTCAGGTTGCGCTCGATAACTGTGCCGGCAGGCCCCGCGAGGCCGATAAAGACCGTGCCGACGGGCTTTTCGGCCGTGCCTCCGGTCGGCCCCGCAATACCCGTCACCGCCAAAGCGTAGTCCGCGCCTGCCTCCCGGCGCGCGCCTTCGGCCATTTCCCGCGCCGTGGCCTCGCTCACCGCCCCGTGCCGGGCCAGGGTCTCGGCCCGCACGCCCAGGAACCGCTCTTTGGCGGCATTGCTGTAGGTGACTAAGCCGGCCAGCAACACGGCCGAGGCGCCCGGCACATTCGTGATCCGGTTGGCAATGAAACCGCCCGTGCAGGACTCCGCCAACGCGAGCGACGCCTGACGCTCGGTGAACAGGCGAACGATCACCCTCTCCAGCTCGTCGTCCTCCATGCCGTATATGCGGGAGCCGAGCAGCTCACGCACGATGGCTTCCGCCTCCTCCACCTGGCTGGCCGCCCGCTCGCCCTGGGCGGCCAGGCGCACGTCCACCTGCCCCGGGCGGGAGCAGTAGCCCAGGTCCAACCCTGCCTCTACGAGCCATTGCAGGGGCTTGGCGATCCTCTGCTGCACCACCGACTCGCCGATGCCGGTCGTTCGCAGCGTCCGGCAGACAAATAAGGAAGGGACCGGCAGAACCCGCCGGAGCAGTGGCACGACGGCCTCCGTAAACATGGGCCGCAGCTCGCGCGGTGGCCCCGGCAGCATTACCAGCCAGGTCCCTGCGCCGTTGGACCGGAGCAGGTTGGGATGCACTTCCATGGCCAGGCCGGGCGCGGTGCCGTGCGGGTTGGGCAGGACAATTGCGCCTTCGGGCACCAGCGCCTGCACGCTGGTCCGCTCCGGCATAGGCCGTTTGCGAGCGGTGAAGAACTGCCGGATGTGCCCGAGCACGGCGGCGTCCTCGCGCAACGGCCGGCCGAGCATCTGCGCAATCAGGTCGCGGGTGATATCGTCCGAAGTCGGCCCCAGCCCGCCGGTCGTCAGGACCAGGTCGGCGCGGCCGAGTGCCTCGCGCACCGCTTGCTGGATCTCGGCGCCGGTATCCGGCACGGCGACCTGACGAGAGACGACATACCCCAAATCAGCCAATTGCCGGCAAAGCCAGTGCTGGTGCGTGTTGAGCACCCGGCCAAGCATTAATTCCGTCCCGGTATTGATCAGTTCGACGACCATAGCGGTGCAGTCTCCGACGCCCCCCGGCGCCTGGCAAGCGCCCGGAACTTCCGTTTTGACCTGCCCGGACAGCTCAGCCTAGACTTGCCCCATGCCAGAAGCGGCCAAAACCTCGGCGCGGCAGCGGTTCCTGGATTTCCTCGCCCGCAAGGACCTGCGTCTGACTGGGCAGCGCCGCGCGATTATGGAGACGGTCTTCGGCACCGAGCAGCATTTCACGGCGGAGGAATTGCTCGCCTGGTCGCGACAGCGCGACAAATCGGTGTCGCGCGCTACGGTCTATCGCACCTTGCCTCTGTTAGCTGAGAGCGGGCTGGTGCGGGAGATGGATTTCGGCAAAGGCCACGTCGTCTATGATCCCAACTACGCTGAGCGGCCTCGGCACAACCACATCGTCTGCCTGGACTGCGGCAAGATTGTGGAGTTTGAGAGTGACAAGATCGAGCAACTCGAGGAGGAAGTCAGCCAGCGCCTGGGCTTTACCGTGAAGGCGCACCGCCTGCAAATCACTGCCACTTGCGATGAATTCCGGCGGCTCGGCACCTGCTCCCGGGCGGGCCGCCCGTAGCACCGAGGACCGTTCCGGAGGTGCCGTTCTTGGCGAGCGCGCCTGAGCGCCTGTCAAGGTGTCGGAACTGGCGCCGGCGGTGCCGATGGCTGCTTCGGCTTAGGCAGGTTGCCAGACGGGCGCCGGGGCTTGGAGACCGCCGCGTCGAAGGACCCCGCCATGACACTCTTCGCGGCATCCGGCAGGCAAAGGTAAATCTTCCCCGGCGCTCGCGCATTGGTGATTTGATCAAAGGCCAGCTTGAGCGCATACCCACCTTCAAAGACTTGTTTGGCCGACTTACCTTGTTCGTCGAGCCAGCTCAGGGTGATGCGGGGCACATTTGACTGCTGCTCGGGCGTGATCTCCACCGCTTTGCCGGACAGGTTCCCGGAAATCGCGTGTCCCAGCGGGATCGAGACGCCCATATCCATCGGCGCCCCTTCGCCTTCGCGGAATGAGAGCGTCGAGCCCACCAACGTCGAGCGTTCCGCCGTAAATCCATGCCCCCGGAGCTTGCCCGCCGCCTTGCGGTCTGGGAACTTCGCGTGCTTCAGATCACGCGCCCACCCGCCCCGCGGAACGACACCGAGCGCCGGCAGCACCTTGTCAGGGAAGAAGAGCACCCCAGCAACGGCCGCAAATGCAATCACCCCCAGAACCGTAAGGATCGTAACCCACAGCCCCTTGTGTGGTGCCGGCCCGGCCTGCGGCGCGGAACCGGTGTCAATCCCCACCGGGCGGGGCTTGCTGACCTGTGACGCGGACAGGATGAACTTCGTTTCGGCCGATGCCGGGGGCTGCGGCACCACGATCTTCTGGAAGCACGTGGGGCATTCAATTTGACCGCCGCTCGCGCCGGCATCCGACGTGATATGCTGGCCGCAGACTGGGCAGGCAAACTTGAATTCGCTCATCGGTTCGCCCGTCACCATTTCACACCGTGCGCGTGGCGACAATCATTATCTGCCCGCAGAATCGCAGCCGCATCCGGGCACTGCCCCCGGAGCGCGGACATTCCTGTCCGCAGCGCTGTCCGACATGCCTGCCGACCGAGTCAGAGGGGAGCAGGCACCCTGCTGCGGACAGCAATATCCGCGCTCCAAGGGCCGTGTCGAGGTACGCCGGTCGTTTAGGAATGCGCTGAGCCTAGCCGGCGCGTCCCGAAAGGCTTCCCGGTCACGCCTTCGCCTTGCCTGTCTCGCGATAGCTCGCTACAACCCACTCGCTCAACACCCGGTCGGGCGCTTCCGCCGCGTCCTTATCTATCACAAACTCCCGCTGCCCCGAGTTCTGCGCGATCAGCTTCAGGCCGAAATGGAAATCCTTGAATCGCGTGGCGCACAGTTCCCGGACCGATTGGCCCTTCCCCAGCGCTTCATCCACTAGCACCTCGGCGGCGGCATCCGTGAACCGAATGCGCATCCCATGGTTCTGCTGGAAGCGCCGGGCAAACTCGTCCACCAGCTCCCGGGCCACAATCCGCTCCTCGCGCCTCGGGTCCGCCAGGACCTTCTTCAACTCTGCTTCCGGGTGGTCCACCAGGTCGCGCGTCACCACAAAGCGCCGCACCTTGGTCGAAGGCAGCTCGAACTTCACATCCCGGAACACGCGCTCGCAGACGGTCATCAACCCGCGCGCCCCGGTCTGCTCTTCCGCCGCCCGCTCCGCAATCCGCTGCAGGCCGTCGTCGGAGAACAGCACCTCGATGTCGTAGGCCGCAAAATCCTGCTCATATTGCCGAATGATGCTGCCCTCCGAGCTTTTCAGGATCAGGAACAGGTCATCCACTTTGAGCGGATGGCACACCACGCGCACCGGCAGCCGCCCGATGAACTCAGGCTCGAAGCCGAACTCGAGGAAGTCCCGGGTTTGCGCGTGCTCGAGCACCTGCTCGGGCGTCTCCAGCGGGCGTTCCCTGGCCGCAAAGCCGATGGTCGCCTCGCGCAGCCGCTTGTGGATAATGGCATCCAGCCCGCCGAACGCGCCGCTGACGATGAACAGGATGTGCTTCGTGTTAATGGTGCTCGGCGCCCGGCGGCCCCGCTGCGTGAAGTCCATCATCGCCTGGATTTGGCCTGCAATATCATTAGGCGAGCGCGCGGGCACTTCGGTCTCCTCCATGAGCTTCAGCAGGTTCGTCTGCACCCCCCGCCCGCTCACGTCGCGTCCGGACACGTTGCTCGCGGCGGCGATCTTGTCTATCTCGTCAATGTAGATGATCCCGTACTGCGCCCGCTTTACGTCGCCATCCGCCAGGCGCACCAGGTCGCGCACCATGTCCTCGACGTCTCCGCCAACATAGCCGGTCTCCGAGAACTTGGTGGCATCCGCCTTCACGAACGGCACCCCGATCAGGTCCGCCGCGCACCGGATGAGATAGGTCTTGCCCACGCCCGTGGGGCCGACCAAGATGATATTCTGCTTGGCGTAATTGGCCGATTCCTTCCCCTCCACCGCCAGGCGCACGTGGTGGTAATGATCGCACAGCGCCACGCTGAGCACTTTCTTGGCCTCGTCCTGTTTGATGACAAAGCGGTCAAGGTGCTCCTTCACCTCCCGGGGTTTGTAATCGAACTTGAAGAGGTCGGCCGTCGGCTCGCGCTTCTCGTCGCCGGCGGGCGGCGGAGCGTCGGCTTCGGCTGCCTTGGGCTCACGCGCGTTCTGCATGTGCTGGCGCAGTAACTCGCCGAGCTGCCGCTGGAGTTCCTCGGGCGAGGGCGGTCCGTTCAAAGGTGGTTTGGTCATAATTCGTCTCAATGGCCCTTGTCACGATACCCCACGCTCTGCCATAAGAGCAACCGAATGACCAATGATTTCCAGCCCGCAGACACCGCGCGGTTCGAGGCGGCCATACGCCGGTTCGACGAGGAGAACGCCAAGGACCCCAACCGCGATCCCGGACCCGCAGGCGGGCCATACGAACTGGTTTACGCCCGCAGGCTCACGCAGTGGGTGCTTCGGCTCGCGCCCGACGCGTCCGAGCCGCTGCGCCTCGCCGCCCGCTGCCAGCACATCTGCCGCTGGGGGATTCCGCGCGCCTCCTACCCGGCAACCCGTGCCGGCTACCTGAAATGGCGCGCCGACCTCAAGCAGTTCCATGCCGAGAAGGCCGGCGATATCCTCCGCGAACTGGGTTATCCCGAGACAACTGTCGCCCGCGTGCAAAGCCTCAACCTGAAGCGCAATTTCCCGAACGACCCCGAAGGCCGCGTGCTCGAAGACGCCCTCTGCCTTGTCTTCCTGGAACACCAGTTCGCTGACCTCGCGGCCAAGAGCACCGATGAGAAAATGATCAATGCCTTGCGCAAGTCGTGGCAGAAGATGACCCCGGCGGCGCAGGCGCTGGCCTTGAAGCTGCCCTACGGCCCTCGCGAGCGTGCCTTCCTCCAGCGCGCCCTGCACCCGGAGCCCCCTGCCCGCGCTCCCCGCGCGTCCAACTCGGCTGCGGCTGCCGAGGGCGAGGCTTGCAGCGGCCTGTAATCAGGGCTTTCGGCGGGGAGCCAACAGCACGGCACCCACGGCGCTCAGCGCGAGCGCCGACGGCTCAGGCACTCCCGCGACGGTCAGATTCACGGTTACAGGCGTATCGAGCCCACCGAGCTGCGATTGGTACGTCCCGGTATTGAAGTCGGCAAAGTCAATCGGCAGGAGCACGGATTGGGTCCCCGGCTGATAGAACAATTGCACTCCGGAATCCCGCGGGAAGAATGGGGCTGCCACCAGGCCGAAGGCGTCGTTGCCAGTGCCGGTTGCGTTATCGGTGTAGTACATGACGATCGGGGCGTAAACGCTGGTGCCGTCCAACTGGAAATAGCTGCCGTCCGGCGTAGACATCACCTGGTTTGTTCCGCTGGCGACGTAGCCATCTGCATAAATGCCGGGCGCCGTGACCGCCAGCGTGAGGATCGAGCCGCCAAAGACCCACACTGACCCCGGGGACGTGGCCAGGCTGCCGCTCACATTCCAGGTGACCAGCGAGTTCCCGCCTCCGGCGTCCGAGATGATGTAGTTCCAAGTGGTTTGCGCGTGCGTGGTGGTCGCCACGCAGAACAGGAGAAGACTTCCGAGGTAGTTAGCTAGTGATTTCATGATTCTGATATATAGCAACCCGAGGTTATCGAAAGCTGCGGCGGAGTAAAGCCTATTTGATCCCCTCCGCTATCCCCGGCTGCATCTCACCACTGTCCTTGTTCCGGTAGGGACGCCTCGCCGAGGCGTCCGCGTGCGCCGAAGGCGGATGCCTCGGCGAGGCATCCCTACCCAGCTCAGGACAGCGGCGAGATGCCCATCCTATTCCCGCGGCGGCCAGAACGCCGCAAAGCCCAGCCCGACGGCAATGCCGAGAGACACCTCCACAAACCGGTGTGCCGCGATCAGCCAGGGCCCCTGGGACCTGACAACCAGCAGCACGATCGTGAGCGTAATGCCCGCAAATCTATAGGCGGTCTGGTCCAGCCGGAGCAGGCCGCAAAGGAGCCCCAAGGCGAGGACCCCCAGGCCATACACGACCACGCCGGGCGCCGCCCAGGTGGCCACCAAAGCGCCTGCGACCGCACCCAGTGCCGTGCCGACCAGCCGTTGCTTCGATACGGTCCACGCCGCGCCCAGCGTTGACTGCATCACGATCAACGTCGTCACCGATGCCCAGAAAGCCTCCGGCAGCGTGAGCAACCGCGCGATTGCAAACGACCCCGCGGCCCCGAGCGCTGTGCGGATAGAACGCTCCAGCCAGACCCATTTGCTCGCCCGTGAGAACAGCCGCCTTGCCGTGTCAATGTAGCTTCCAGCCATTAACGACTCCCGAGGGGCGGCAGGGGTGAGCTTGCGAATTGTCGGGCATAGGTCATTGAGACCCTACGCCCACGCGACGGGCCGGGCAACGGGAGAACCGGCACGCCTGCTTTGCCAAGGTACCGGAGCGAGCCGTGCTCGGCTCGCAGCGACAGCCCACATGCCGCCGCTGGGATCCGGGGCGGCTCGCGGTCCGCCGTCCTCCGCGCTCATTTGACGGAGCCCCACCCCTGGCCTAGGGTGAGCTAACCGCAGGTATTATGGCTACAACCACAGAAAAGCTGCAGAAGAAGAGTCTGTCCCGCCCGGACGAAACTCGCTCCTTCGAGAAGGGGAAGGTTGAGCTGGTCACCGTCAACCGGGTCACTTTCGGGCGCGCGGTGCTCCAGCCCGGCTGGCGATGGTCGGCGTGCGTCAGACCGCTGGTGAATACCACGAGCTGCGAGGCGCCGCACCTCCAATATCATGTCGCGGGCCGGCTACACGTGAAGATGGATGATGGCACGGAGCAGGAATACGGTCCGGGGGATGTCTCCTTTATCCCGCCCGGCCACGATGCCTGGGTGGTGGGCAATGAACCGGTCGTGGTTGTGGACATATCCGGCATGAAGGACTACGCCCGGCACTGAGCCGGGACTCCGGCGGTTAGCCCCGCAACGGGACGTGGTGGGCAGGCGTCGCGCCCACCACGGCAAGCTTTGCAGCCGTCTCGTCTCGTGCGCTGATGCTGTCTTCCTGACGATGAAAAATAGTTATATGACGTATTGACGGCCCAAGCCCTTTCCTTTCTAATGCGCCCATGCAAATCGAAAGCTTGAAGGTGTTCTGCGATCTCGTGGAGACAAAGAGCTTTACGAAGGCGGCGCAGATCAATGAGGTCACGCAATCCGCGGTCAGCCAAACCATCAGCGCGCTGGAGCGCCGGTTCAAGGCCCTGCTCATCGAGCGCAGCAAGAAGAACTTCCGGCTGACGCAGGAAGGCGAGGTCTGCTACGATTACGCCAAACAGATCCTCCAGATCCACGATGCCTTGCAGAGCAAGTTGCAGGAGATCGAGGACGTCATCTCGGGCAACATCCGCCTGGCGACCGTTTACACCATCGGCCTGCACGTGCTGCCGCCGTGCGTGAAGCACTTCCTGCAGCTCTACCCGACCGTGAACGTGCACGTCGAATACCGCCGGGCCAACCAGGTTTACGAGAGCGTCATCGGCAACGTGGTTGACCTGGGCCTGGTGGCCTATCCCGTGCGCGATCCCAAGGTGGAGATCGTCCCGTTGCGCAGCGACAAGCTCGCGCTGATCTGCCACCCGCAGCACGCCCTGGCCAAGCGGAAATCCGCCCGGCTCAGCGCCTTGAACGGCGCCAAGTTCATCCACTTCGAACCCGACCAACCGACGCGCAAGGCGGTTGACCGCCTCCTGCGCGAACATCATGTGGCGGTGCAACCGGTCATGGAGATGGACAATATCGAGACCCTGAAGCGCGCCGTGGAGATAGACTCCGGCGTGGCCATCGTGCCCGAGGAGACCGTGCGCCAGGAGGTGGCCAACCAGACTCTGGCGATGGTGCAACTGGACGGCGGCGATTTCTCCCGGTCCCTGGCAGCCATCCATAAGAAGAGCAAGGTGCTGTCGCCCGCGCTGAAGCGGTTCATCGCCCTGCTCAAGAAGGAACTCTAAAGCGGTGTTCCCGGCGTCAGCGCGCCAGGACAAAGCGGCGATGCTCTCTGAAGGCGCCGCGCAAGGCCAGTGACATCGTGTCCTGGATGCCTTGCAGCTCACGATAGACGGCGGCCCGCTTGGAATCAGGGTGGGCCGTCTCACTCCCGTTCAACTCCACGAACTGGTCGGTCAGTTCGCTGATGGCCACCTTTTCTCCCTGCTGCAGGCGCCAGCACCAGAGGGCCTGGAGGGCCGCGCCAAAAGCCGCCCCTTCGCCGACTTTCAGCGTAACCACCTCGGCATCGAACACATCGGCCATGATCTGACGCCACACCTTGGAATTGGCGCCGCCGCCCGTGGCGCGGATCTGGGTGGGCTTGACACCGAGTTCGCCCAGCCGGCGCAGGCCATAATTCATCCCCAGCGTCACGCCTTCTATCGCCGCGCGCGCAAAATGCCCCGCCTCGAACGTCTTGCCATTAACCCCAAACCACACGCCCGTCCCCTCAGGGACATTGGGCGTGCGCTCGCCCTCGAAGTAGGGCAGCAACAGCAGGCCGCGCGAGCCCGCCGGGACGCGCGCCGCCTCGGCCGCGAACTTCTCGTGCGACCAGCCAAAGTCGTCGCGCACCATTTCCGTGGCCACGGTCACGTTCATCGTGCAGAGCAGCGGCAGCCAGCGGTTGGTGGAGTCACAGAACGCCGCGATCTCACCCTGCGGATCCACGACCGGCTTCTCGGCGCAGGCATAAATGGTCCCGCTGGTGCCGAAGCTCGCGGTAATGACGCCCGCGCGGGTGTTGCCGGTACCGATGGCGCCCATCATGTTGTCGCCGCCCCCCGCGCTGACCAGCACGCCCGGATTCAGGCCAAGCTGCCGGGCCGTCGAAGGTTGCAGCGTGCCGGCAGGCTGATCGCTGCGCCCCACCGGCGGCAGTTTGTCCTCGAGCGCGGGATCAATCGCCTTCAGCGCCGCACCTGACCACTTGCGCTTGCGCACGTCGAGCAGGGCAGTGCCGCTGGCGTCCCCGTATTCCATCGTCTTCTGCCCCGTCAGCCAGAAGTTCAGGTAGTCATGCGGAAGAAGCACCGTAGCCAGGCGCCGATAGTTGGCGGGCTCATGCTTCTTCAGCCAAAGAATCTTGGACGCGGTGAAGCCCGGCAGGACGGCATTGCCGAGGGCGCGGATAGTGGCCTTGGGTCCGCCCAGGGCGGCCGTGATCTCCTCGCACTCGGCAGCAGTGGAAGTGTCGCACCAAAGCTTCGCGGGCCGTATGACCTCGCCCTGGGCATCGAGCGGCACGAAGCCATGCTGCTGGCCGCTCACGCCGATGGCCGCGACCTCCGCCGCCGTGGCCTTGGCCTGCCGCAATGCGCGGCGTATCGCGCCGGCGGTCGCATCGCGCCAGGTGTGAGGATGTTGCTCCTTGGCGCCGGGCGGCAAGTCGGGAATCAGATCATAGGCCTGCGCCGCCGAGGCCACGACCTTGCCGTCCCGCGCGTCCACCACAACCACCTTCGTGGACTGCGTGCCGCTATCAATGCCAAGCAGGAGCGTTCTCATAGGTGCGGCTGGAATAGCAGGGCGAAGGAGCGGTGAAAAGCAATTTAGAGCCTGGTGCTCACCGGCGGGCGCGGCCTGTTACTACCGCCCGCCTTCCCTCTCACCCCGGCCCTGTGTATGAACAGTGGGAACATCCAACATCCAACATCGAACATCCAACATCCAATGACTGCCGCCGTCGCGCGCATTGGATGTTGGATGTCCGATGTTGGATGTTGGATGTTCCCGCCGCCGCTTACCCGGTCAGCACCTTCTGCCCTTGAGCCCGGTGCACTAGCGCCAAAAGAGTCACGGACGCGGCCGCCTGGCGCTCCGCTTCTTCGATGCGATGGAATTCACCATACACCTCCTCCCGGGCGGGCTCGTCGCGGGTGGCGAGTTCCTGGCCCTGGGTCGCCCGCATCGCCTGCAGGATATCGTGGCAGGTGATAGCCTCCAGGGGACGCGCCGGCAGGTAAGTAGGCTCGGCGCCCGCGGTCTCGACCGCCAACCGCGCCGCGCGAAGCGTGTCCATGATCTGCTGGACCAGTCGCGTCGGCACGGCCAGGTCTTCGGCGATTTCGACCAAGCCCGGTGGCGGTTCGCCCCGCACGAAGCGCTGCCCGACGCACGTCATCAGCCGCAGCGCCACAAACTCGCGCCCGCGCTGATTGATGCTCTCGATCTGCCGTTCCTCGAAGTAGGCTGCCCGGCTCTGGTACGCGTAAGCCACCTGCGCGCCGAACAACAGGATCAGCCACGATAGATACAGCCCAACCATGAACACCGGCACCAGCCCCAGGCTGCCGTAAATCCGGCTATTCGAGACGACGCGGGACACATACAGCACGCTGACGGCGTTGTTGAGGTGGAACAGGACGCCACCCACCAGCCCCCCCACCAGCGCGGCATCCCAGCGCACGCGCGTGTTCGGGATGAGGATGTAGATCAGCCCGAAGGTGAGGCTGAGCACGGCGATGGGGGCCAGCCAAAACACCACGGGCATGATGAAGCGGCCCAGGAAGGGCATGGTGGTCAGCAGCTTGCGCGTGCTCTCCAGGTGCGGCCCGGTGGCCAGGCCCAGCGCCACGGCCAGCAGCACCGGCACCAGGCTGATCACCGCCCAATACAGCACGACCCGCATAAACCAACTCCGCCCGCAGGCAACACCCCAGATGTCGTTAAACGTGTCCTCGATCCGGCTGAGCATGGAGATGGCGACAAAGATCAGCAGCGCGCTGCCGGTCACCCCGAGCGCCGCGCTCCGGGTGTTCTGAATGAACTGGTGGATATAATGCGCCACCGCGTGCCGGGCCTCGACGGCTTGGTCATCTTTGGCGAAGGCGGGCAGGGCGTTGGTGGAGCCCTGGCCGGCAGCCGCCCCGGAGGCGGCAAGCGCGTTCGTGGCCGTCATGGCGGGCGCGTTGGTAGCGGCAGGGGCGGGCGTCTGGCCGCCGTTGCCAGGCGCGCGGGCAGCAGCCGAGGTGGCATTGACCACCAGCTTGACGATGAACCGGTCAATGCTCTCCTCGCCCTGCTTCTTGAGAATGCTGCTCGTGATGCTCACGACGACCGCCAGCATGGGGATCAATGCCAGGATGGTCGCATAGGCCAGGGCGGAGGCGCGCACCGGGCAGCGATTGCGGACGAAGCTCTTGCCCACCATGACCCAAAAGTGCGCGAACCGGTGCAGCTTCGAGTGCTGCGTACGCGCCAGCAACGCGCGCTCGTCCAGCAGCGACTGCGCCCCTTCCCGGAGCTTGCTCAGGCTGGAAGGCTTCTTCGCCATGCAAGTGGCACGCTAACAGACACATACCTCAAGTCAAACGCGCTCGAGGGCGAAACATTGAGTGGCCCGCTGCCGACCGAGGTCAAAGCTTTGTTGCTATGAGACTTGTCAGGCTGGCGTTCCAACGCGAAACGGCGATTCCGATGATGGCGCTGCTGTTTGCTTCCGCCACCAGCGTCGTGCTGGTGGTAGCGCGCATCCTTTGGACCAAGGACACCCTCTACACTTTTCTGATCTGGAACCTGTTCCTGGCGTGGCTGCCGATGGTGTTCGCCCTGCTGGCCTGCGAGAAATACCGCAACGTCTCCTGGCGAAGCTGGGGGTTCGCGGGCTGGGCCGCGGCGTGGCTGCTCTTCTTTCCCAACTCGCCCTACATCTTCACGGACCTGACGCACTTGAACTCCCGCTTCTACCCCCACTTCTGGGCTGACCTGAGCCTCGTGCTGCTCTGTGCCACCATCGGCCTGGTGCTGGGGTTCGTGTCGCTGTTCCTGATGCAAGGCGTGGTGGCGCGCATGCTGGGCCGGACGGCGAGCTGGCTGTTCATCGGAGCCGTGGCTGCCCTGAGCGGCATCGGCATCTACATGGGCCGGTTCCTGCGCTTCAACAGTTGGGACGTCTTCTTCAAGCCGCGCCAGGTGTACCACGGTGTGGGCCACTGGGTGGCCAACCCGGCGGGCGCCCCCAATTCCCTCGCTTTCCCGGCGTTCTTCGCCACGTTCCTGTTCCTGACCTACCTGATGCTCTACGCGCTGACACACCTGCAATCAGCGCGGCTCGAAGAGGCGGTGAAGTCCTGATGCCGCGCGCGTGAGGCTTGCGCGCAGCCTCCGCCCACGCACCCAGTTCCACCAAGACAGGCAAACCTGGTTTTGTTGGTGGGCGCGACAGGGGTCGAACCTGCAAGGATTTCTCCAAAGGATCCTAAGTCCTTCGCGTCTGCCAATTCCGCCACGCGCCCAGGACTTCGAGGGGTAAGCTCGTTCCGCCCAAACGTTGCCAGAACCCACCACCCGCGCAAGCCGTCAGTTGACATGGGTTAGCTCGCCTATGGCGCTTGTTTGTGTTGAGGAGCGGGCATCTAAGGACTCACCCGCGCTATGCATCCCCACACCTGCCGTGACGCAAGGCGGTCACGCGTTAGGTCACGGGAGACTTGACATGGCCTAGCGGGTTCTCAAAAATACAAGGGTATGAGGGAACTTGAATTGAGACCGGTGATCTATATGAACGGAGGGGAGTCCCGGGACTTTTGGGGTGGCCGGAGTGCGGCGAGTCCGTTCGCATATGCATGTGACTTGCAGCGAAGGAGCAAGGGCAAGGGGAGGCGCAAGGGCAAGGTGTTTCTCGGAGGTGGAATAGTGCTGCGAGGCTTAGGCAAATATCATGACCCCATAAAAAAGGCACTTGAGAAAGCCGGTAAACCCCTTAAATTCGGTCCCCGGGGGTACCCCGTTCATTGCGATGATGGTGAAAGCGTGTGGATTTCTAATAAGGTGTTAATCTACCAAAAGGACGACCCGCTGCTTGGGACTGGGAAGGGTGGCATATGCTGGGCGGCTACGATTAAGGCTCTTGGGGCAAGGAAGTGTTTTTCGGACGCAGAATGGGAGCGTTTTAGATTGACCGCGTGCAAGATCGCCGACGAAGAGTGTCCTGAGAGGCGAAGATGGGAGGACGAGAGCAATCGGACCTTTGAAATCTTGGTGTCTGATGTTGAGCAACTTGAGGACCCCCTTGGCAGGGATAATTCGACGGAGTTCCAGGTCTTCGCCCGGCGCGGCACCGGTAGAAAGCGGGGGTTCTGGGACGGGACTGGAACGCCGGCGTTTCGACGCAGCGGAGCATTCGTGCATATACGTGCTCGTGGCTGGGCGGAATTCGATGAGCGGAAGTTAAAAACGGCTAAGTGGGTCGGTGTTGAGAAACGGATAGATGGCCTGATAAAGCATAACCGTATTCGTGAGTCCCTGTTGCATACAATGCTGAAGGTCCTGTTTGCTAAAGAGGGTTGGTGGGTGAATTACGAAATTCCCGTAAAAGCTGGGAGGATTGACTTCTTGGTTAAGCGAAATCGGCATGACGATTGGAGGGTGATCGAAGTGAAGCTGCGTGACAAGCGAGACGCTAGCGCGCAGTTGAGGAGTTATATGAGTGCGATCAGGAAGGAGGTGCAGAAAAGCAGTAGGAAGGAGCGATGGGACACGCATTTCGAGTTGCTAAAGAGGGGAAAAAGGCAGTGTAAGCACATTACTGGAGTGATTCTCTGCGAGAAGGGCGAGGAAGAGGAGTGTGAGAGGAATCGCAGAAGGGAGGTCGAGGTGTGGACATACAAGTATTGTCAAAGGAGGTTTTTGGGCGTTGAGGTGCGTGAGCGTGACGGCAAGAGGAAGCTGATTCTGCACTGTCGTGAGAGGCGGGGGACGTGGGCCTTTTGAGGGCTAAAGCGCGGCCTTCCATCGCCACACCTCTGCCTGGTGAACCTTCCGCCCGGCACGGGAGTCCCTCCGGAGTCTCACCGGATACTCACCGGACACACACAAGGGATAACCATGCCTATCCGGTTGGTTGTCCTAACGTGCTGTTACGTATGGCAATCCCATTTAACCTGCCTACGATCGGACCTCTGCGAACTTTGGTAAGGACCACCAACCGGATGGGCACGGAGTAAGACAGTAATGGACAGGCACTTACGAAGAAGGGCTCCACAAATCCACCTCAGCTCTACGCCCTCACCTCTCCGTCACCACA
>Ga0335069_10003015_pt1 | contig 25654 bp, 21 predicted proteins | sample Lox_Sample_11_FD_206714 | JGI IMG/M metagenome (GOLD analysis project Ga0335069, IMG submission 206714) | Soil microbial communities from Loxahatchee National Wildlife Refuge, Florida, United States - Lox_Sample_1.1 | ecosystem: Environmental > Terrestrial > Soil > Wetlands | place: USA... | reverse complement strand
GGCTGAAGCCCTGCCCTTCCACTTGCGTCCAAAAGTGGTGAGAAATTCAGGCTAGTTTCACGGGCACGACAATTCCAGAGTGAAATACTCCACTCAGAATGCGGGATGTCCAGCGCCAGGCACATGCTAGAATCCAAGTGATGCCACGGATTATCCTGTTCTTGTTGCTGCTTCTGCTTTCGGGACCCGCCGCCGGTTCATACGCGCAAGATGGCACTCCTCAAAATGAAACACGGGACACTTCGCTGCAGCGTGTAGACCTCGACACTCGGACTCCGCCTCACCGTTTCTGGGACCAGCAAAACGCCTGCCTCTTTGCGGGAGTCGGTGCTGCCCGGATGCTCGATTACGCTTCCACGCGCCATTTCCGCAATCAAGGAAACAATGAGTGGCTGCTGACCAATTCCATTGTCGATAACAAGCCGCTCTTCGTAGGAATTGAACTCGCAGGCACGGCCGCGTCCATTGGAGTTTCTTATCTCTTCCATCGATCGGGGCACCATCGCCTGGAGCGCTGGGTGTCCGTCGTTCACATAGGAGTGGGAGTCGCCGGGTCTGTCCGGAATTACACCCTCAAGCCGCCGGCGGGTGGGGCAACCTAGCTTGGCCTGTTTCCACGAGGTTTCACGGGCTAAAGCCATGCGAACTTCCGTCCGTCAGAAGAGCATCTGAAGTCACATGAGGACGTGGGGCGGCAGAAGGCTAAGGAGTTTTGACGAAGATCAAATTGGGGGCCGCGGGGTAATCTTCTGCCGCTGTGTAATCGTCAAACGCAAAATTACCTCAATGGGGATGAAACCTTTTTGACGCTGTCCTTCGTCAAAGCAATTGTAAACCAACGAGTCGTAGCAGAAAGGTGTAGGTGGGTGTCGATGAAAACCACACTAGGAATATTTGTGACACTTCTCCTGGCAGTTGCCCCCGCATGGGCAACGCTGGGTGAGTATGAATCGTCCGTCAGCGTGGACCGGCAGTATCTGCGAGGCGAGGTACGCCAGCAGGCAATGTCCGGCTACACGGTCCACCGCATCGCGGCGGCGAACGGCGTCACCGTCCGGGAATATGTCTCCCCCAAGGGCATCGTGTTTGGGGTCGCCTGGACCGGCCAGTTCGCGCCCAATATGCAACAATTGCTCGGGTCCTATTTCTCGGATCTCGAACAGGCGCAGCGCGCGACGCCGCCGCGTCGTGGCAGGCCACTGGTCGTGAAGACGGATCGGCTGGTGCTGGTGAGTGCGGGCCACATGCGGGGATTCCATGGACATGCCTATGCGCCTGATCTCCTGCCCACCAATGTCTCTGCGGAGGTAGTACGATGAGTTCTAGGGATCACTCACGGTCCACATCAGTCTGTTTTCTTTTAGTCCTGGCCGCGGCGATAACGTTGGCGGCTTGTGGTGGCGGCAACAACACGACCACCACGCCGGTGACGCCGGTCGCCAATTCGGCCACCGCCGAGGTCAACTCCGGCCCCGGCGGTAATTCCACGAACATGCTGTTCGTGTCGGTAAACGTCTGCATGCCGGGAAGCACCACGAATTGCCAGACCATCGATCACGTCCAGGTGGATACCGGGTCTTACGGACTCCGGGTGCTCTCCTCGGCGCTGGGCAGTCTCGACCCCTCCACCGGCAATAGCAGCGGGCTTCCGACCATTCAAGATTCCAGCAATAACGTACTGCAAGAGTGCGTGCAGTTTGCCGACAGCACGTACGCTTGGGGCCCGGTCGCCGTCGCCGATGTCTCGATCTCCGGCGAGAAGGCTTCTTCGGTGCCCTTCCAGGTGATCAGCGCCAACCCCTTGTACAGCGTGCCCTCCAGTTGTCTGCAACTCGGGAACGGGGGCAGCCTGGGCTCGCAGAGTGCCCTTATGGCCAACGGCATTATCGGCGTCGGCGTCTTCCCTGATGATTGCGGCGCGTCCTGCACCGCTTCTTCCAGCAGCGTTCCCAACGAGTATTATCTCTGCCCGTCCGGGAAATGTTCAGTTGCCACGGTGCAGGAGACCAATCAGGTTGCGAACCCTGTGGTGTACTTTCCGAGCGACAACAATGGCGTAGTGGTTACCTTGCCGGATATATCCGCAGATGGGGTGGCGTCGGCCTCCGGGTCAATAACCTTCGGGATAGGCACCCAAAGTGACAATGCCTTGGGCAGTGCGAAGGTCTTCACCGTCGACGGTTACGGCGAATTTGCATCTTCGTATGGTGGCGTGTCTTACCCAGGGTACTTGGATACGGGTTCCAACGGGCTCTTCTTCCTCGATGGCACGACGGCCGGCATCGCCGACTGCGGCCAGACGGACGTGAATTTCACAGGCTGGTATTGCCCTGGTTCCCCCGTGCAATACACCGTCACCAATACCGGTGCTAACGGCACGACGGGCCAGGCACAGTTCAGCATCGCTAACACGATTACTCTCTTCACTAACGGCAGCGGCGGCTTTTTTGCCTTTAACGATCTCGGAGGGGCAGGCGGCACCGACGCTTCCAACGACATCATTGACCTTGGCTTGCCCTTCTTCTATGGGAAGAGTGTGTTTGTGGGCATCATGGGCCAAACCGCTCCGAGCAACGCCACTAACACCTACGGCTATTTCGCATATTAGCTCCAACGCTAAGCTGCACAACTTGGGGGAGCCCTTGCGGGCTCCCCCTTTTTCGTGATGCAGGCCGTACTCTGTGTAATCATCTCAAAGTTCTTGGCCCGTGGTATGCTAGCGAACGCATTGGTGAGCCAATGTCCGCTACGAGACAAGAGACCGCTTCGGAAATGACACCCGGCACTGCTGGAACTGGCCCCGCGCCAGAAGTCCCGCGCCAGCCGCTCAATCCCTGCGAGCTGGAAATAGACCTCCTCTGCAAGGGCCTGCGAATTACCCCGTCCTGCGCGCTGGAGGATGACGCCCGCTTTATTTCCCGGACGCGCGCGGGCTTGGGCAGTGGCCTTGAACTCATCATCCCCGGCTCGATCAAAGACATTTGGGTGAATGTCCCTATCGAGGAGGACTTCGCTCAGCAGTCCTGCTATGAACTGGTACGAGAGTCCGTAGGGGCGCACAGCCGTACGCCCTCCCAAGTCCAGGCGCGGCGAGAATACTTCGTGCGCGATGTGCGGCAGGGTTTCGAGTACGCCGTGCGCATTCCGCCGGAGCCGGCTTGGTACACACGGCAGACCTCGCGCGGAACGCCCATGCACAAGGTGGGCGTGCTCCAGGGCACCTACCTGGGCATCTACATTTCGAATTCCTGCGGCTTCTGGTATCACTCACCCGCGCTCAATTGCCGGTTCTGTGCCTCCGGCTTGAACGTGGGCGTCAACGAAGAGGCTTCCAAGAACATTGACGACGTGGTGGAAGTGGCGCGGGCGGCAAAGGCGGAATCCGGCGTTACCTTCGTGCATTTTAATTCCGGTTACCAGACCGACCGCGACTTGGATGAAGCAGCGCCTTACGTGAAGGCCGTGAAATCGAGGGTGGGATCGCTGATTGGCGTGCAACTGATTCCCACACTGGACTTCTGGAAGTACGACCGGCTGATCGACTTGGGCGCGGACCATTTCAGCTTTTGCTACGAGTTTCACAACCCGGAGTACTTCGCGCGCCTGCTGCCGGGCAAACAGCAACTCGTCGGCCAGCAAACCTTCTTTCGCGCGCTGGAATACACCGCGAAGAAGCTGGGCAAGGGCTCCTGCTCGGGCGAAATTGTTGCCGGTGTCGAGCCGATTGAAGATACGCTCAAAGCCATCGACTACATCACGGGGATTGGCGCCTTCCCGACCGTCTGCATCTTTCGCCCCACCATTGGGGCTGACATGGAGCAATGGCCGTCACCCCGCTATGAAGACATGCTGGTGGTTTTCCGGCATGTGTACGAGGCCTGCCGCCGCAACAACATTCCCATGGATGTGACGCCGAATATCGAAGTCAGCTTGATTGTCCAGCCGGGAGACGCGCGTTACCTCGCCCCGCGAAACGCCGCGTCGTTCCTCTATCATGCCGAGATGGGGCTGGCGCGCTGGGTGGCACGGCCCTATTTCTGGTGGAAGATGCGCCCGAAAAAGATCACAGCGTCTGACGTACTGACACCACGCTAGGTGTTAGGGGCTGGGGACTGGCGCAGCGGGCGTCATCCACAATCCCTAGTCCCTAGTCCCCAGCACCCAGCACCAGGTACTTGCCAATGATTCTGAACCAAGGACAGACCACAATCGGAGAGAAGCTGCACGCGGAAGTGGAAGCTAGTCCCATTGCTCGCGCCGTGGCCGCAGGCGCGGAGGCGTCTGCCGAACCTTTCGAGGTTGAAGGGAGTGGCACAGGTCTTGACATCTCAGCGCGCGCGCCGCTGCCCAATGGCCTTCCCAATCGTGCGCGCATGAAGATCTTCTCCCCTAAACCGGGACACACTCTGGTTTTCTTCTATAAGCGGAGCCTGGTTCCCTACAGCCGGGACCGTTATAGCTACGGCGGGTTCGACCTGCGCACACCGTCCGTCGAGCCGCAGGATGTGACGGCGTGGCTCGACTTTCTCTCGTCCGGCTTCCATCCTGACAAACGCCCTGAAAAACTGCGCCGCGCGTTCCCTTACGAAATCCCGGAGTAAGCAGTCCTACTTGCTAGAAGCTGTTGCAAAACCTCATGTAACCCGCGTCAGGGCGCGGCTTTAGCCGTGCCGGTCGAGATGAGGAATAGAGGGACCTTTAGCTCCTGAGGCGCCTCATGGGCCCTCAGCGGCTGAAGCCGCTGTCCTCGAGACGCCGCCTCGGCACGGTTAAAACCGTGCCCTGACAGCAGCTTAAACCGAGTTTTGCAACAGCTTTTAAGCCGCGGCGTCACGTGCCAGTCACGCTAGCTCGCCAGGGGGTGGGAAGGGCGCGAAAGCTCAATTTGATGCTGCACCTGGCGCCGGAACTCCAAGGGGTTGGCAATCTTGTCAAAAGGCTCGGGAGTTCCACCTGTGCCTCGCACGATAACCGTCCCGTAGCCGAACATCCTTCCTGCCAGCGATTCATTGACGACGATGCTCTCGACCTGTAAGAGGAGCAACTCAATCGTGCGGCGGCTGGCAAAACCGGTTTTGATCAGTACGCGCTTGTTGGAGACGGCGATCTCCGTGGCGTTCCTGCGCAGCGTGCCAATGAAAAACGAGGCAACGCCTAGAATGACGAGGATCACTCCGGCCGTAGCCATAGTCCGCGCGCCATGGCCTTTATCCCCCATAGCCCCGAAGGCCATAGCGAGCCCGCCGCCAGCGAAACAAATGGCGATCAGAACAGGGACGAGCAGGACGATCCAGTGCAGCCCCGTGCGGTACAGCACTGTTTCACCAGGGATCAGATTCTTCTCAACATAGCTCATAATGGGTCCTTTTAGGCCGACCGCCGCGATTGCTGATTTGTCTGAACTCACTCAAGGGGAGTGGACATGCGGCAGGCATGCGAGGCCGCCTAGTCTCGCCTGTATACACCCAGGGATAGGGAAAGGCAAGAGTTCACACAGGCTGAAGCTGTTGGTCCTGGTGCAAGCGCAGCCTCGGCCCAGGCCCGACGAATTGACAGGGACCGCGCGGTCACCTATTCTCGAAAACGACAAAAAAATCTATACTTCGAGGCGCTATGAATTTCAGAACACTTGCGATTCATGCGGGTCACGATCCGAAAGAACATTGGGGCGCGGTGATGCCGCCCATTTACCAGACCTCCACATTTGCCTTTCGTGGCGTTGGACAGCCTGGTCCATTTGACTACTCGCGCAGCGGTAATCCCACGCGGAAGACGCTGGAAGCTTGCCTGGCCGTACTGGAAGGGGGGTCGGCGGGGTTCGCTTTCGCCACCGGCATGGCTGCCGAGACCACCGTGCTTATGATGTTCAATCCTGGCGACACGATTGTCGTACACGACGACCTCTACGGTGGGACGTACCGTCTGTTTGAAACCGTCATGTCAACCAAGCAGGTTCACGCTCAGTACGTGGACTTGCGGGATGAGGCCAAGCTTAAGGCGGCGCTGGCCGCGAAGCCCAAGGCGGTTTGGATCGAGTCGCCGACGAACCCGCTGATGAATCTGGTGGACATTCGCGCTGTGGCGGAACTGGCGCATGCGCACGGCGCGCTCGTCATCTGCGATAACACATTTCTGTCACCCTACTTCCAGCGGCCGCTGGAACTGGGCGCGGACGTGGTATCACACTCGACGACGAAATACATCAACGGCCATTCCGACGTGGTGGGTGGGGCGGTCATCGTGAAAGACGCGCGGTTGGCCGAGAAGATCGGGTATCTCCAGAACGCTATGGGCACGTGTGCCGGACCCCAGGACTGCTTCCTAGTGTTGCGCGGCGTCAAAACGTTGGCCGTGCGCATGGAGGCGCATAACCGCAGCGCGCTGGAAATCGCTCACTGGCTGGAAAAGCATCCTAAAGTGGCAAGGGTTCTGCACCCGGGGCTCGAAAGCCACCCGCAACACGAACTGGCCCTGCGTCAGACGACGGGATTCGGGGGGACCTTCTCATTCCGCGTAAAAGGTGGCGAGAGCGCCGTACAGAGCCTTTTGGGACGCTGTCGTATCTTCACCCTGGCGGAGTCTCTGGGAGGCGTCGAATCCCTCATCGAGCACCCAACGACCATGACCCATGCGTCGGTGCCGCGTGACGTCCAACTGCGCATGGGTATTACACCAGATCTCGTACGCGTCTCGGTGGGTCTGGAAGATGTCCGCGACCTGATTGCGGACCTGGACAATGCACTGGCGGGGTGAACTGGCAAGGTAACGCGGGACCCGCAGTCTGGCCTGCAGCTTTCCCCCCGCTCACACCTGTAGTACACTGAGCGCGCTCCGTGAGGGGGCGCGTCATTCATTCTTGATTGGCAGGGACAACTATTATGATCAACGAATCTGAGATCAGTCGTCGTGATTTTCTGAAGACAGGTGCGAAAGCCACCGCGGGGGTGGCGGCCTTTAGCGGGATTACTTTCCTAACCCATCCGGAGCGCGTCTTCGGCGCCAATGACCGCGTGCGTGTAGCGATCTGTGGTGTCCATGGGCGAGGCATGGATCACGTCCAGGGGTATCATGCCCTCAAAAACGTGGAGATCGCGGCCATCTGCGACGTGGATGAGAAGGTGCTCTCCGAACGTGTTGCGGGCATGGTCAAGCACGGTATCCCCAAGCCCGCCACTTTTGTGGACGTGCGCAAGCTCCTCGAAGATAAGTCCATCGATGCCGTGTCCGTGGCGACACCCAACCACTGGCATGCACTGATCGGCATTTGGGCCTGTCAGGCCGGCAAGGACGCCTACATTGAAAAGCCTATTTGCCACAACGTCTGGGAAGGCCAACAACTGGTGAAGGCTGCGCAGAAATACAACCGGATGGTCCAGCACGGGACACAGATTCGCTCCGCCCCTGCCGTGCGCGAGGCGGTGGAAAAGATGCGCGCCGGGCTCCTAGGTGATATCTACATGGCGCGCGGCCTGTGTTTCAAGTGGCGCAACACAATTGGCAAGGCCGCCGAAGAGCCTGTTCCCGCAGGCTTTCATTATGACCTCTGGACCGGCCCCGCGAAGATGCTTCCCTTCACGAAGAACCACTACCATTACAACTGGCACTGGATTTGGAACTATGGCAACGGAGACCTCGGGAACCAGGGGACGCACCAGATGGACGTGGCGCGCTGGGGCCTGGGAGTTGACTACCCCAACCGCGTTTCCGCGGTGGGCGGCCACTTCATGTTCGACGACGATCAGGAGACGCCCAACACCCTGAATATCGCTTTCGAATACGATCTGGCAGACGGCAAACGCAAGATGCTGGAGTTCGAAGTTCGCCACTGGATCACGAATCGAGAGGCAGGCATCGGCTCCGAGCAGTTCGGCAAGCCGCAGGGTCCAGTTCCCACGACAGGGATGGGAGGACCGGCCACCGGCGACCGCAACGTGATCGGCGACATCTTCTACGGCTCGAAAGGCTATCTTGCCACGGGCGACGAGGATGTCTGCGCTTACCAGACCTGGCTCGGCGAGAATCAGGAGCCGGGGCCGTCGCGCCAAGCCGGCGGCGACCACTACGCCAACTTCATCGACTGCGTGGTGAGCCGCAAACGGGAGAACTTGAACGCACCGGTCGAAGAGGCAGTAATCTCCACGACGCTTGTGCACCTGGCTAACGCATCATATCGGTTGGGACGCGCGCTGAAGTTCGACCCCGCAACTCGCACCGTAATCGGGGACGAGGAAGCGAATGTCCTGCTCCGCGATGGCGACCGGGGTTACCGTGCGCCGTACACGGTTCCTGAGCAGGTCTAGCGCAGGCGAACTTGCAGTTTTTGATTCTTCACGAAAACGGGCAGCACAGGGCCGGCAAGCCGGTCCTGCGCTGCCTTCTCCTGCCCCCCAAACAGACGTTTCCTGAACTCACAGAATACGATAGACTCAGCCGCCCACAATTCCGCTCGGCGAGGTGCCTTAATGGTTCCAGCAGGTGAAGTCATCGTTGGTATCGATATGGGAGGCACCAGCCTCCGCGCGCTCGTCGTCAACGAAAAAAACGAAATCCTGGCCGTGGAAAAAACGCCTACTAACGTGGCCCAGAAACCGGACGGACTGATTCGCGACCTGGCCGCGCTGACCGAAGACGTAGTGCGAGCGGCGGGCTTACGCAAGTCCCAGCTCCGCGCCGTCAGCATCGGTGCGCCCGGCGCCGTCGATCCCGAGCAGGGAGTGGTTTATCACGCGCCCAATCTCGGGTGGGAAGCGGTCCCGCTCGGCGCCAAACTGAGGAAGCTGTTGCGCGTTCCCGTGTTTGCAGAAAACGACGTCAACGTGGGCGTCGTAGGCGAACACGCACTCGGCGCGGGACGGGGAACAGAGGAACTGGTGGGTATCTTCGTGGGAACGGGGATCGGCGGAGGAATCATCTCGCGCGGCCAGCTCTATCTGGGGGTGAGGGGCGCAGCGGCCGAAGTCGGACACATCATTATCCAGGTGGACGGCCCCCTGTGCGGTTGTGGGAATCACGGCTGCATCGAAGCATTGGCCAGCCGCACCGCCATGGAGCGTGACGTGCGCGCCGCCATCCGCTCCGGACAGAAGAGTTGCATCCTCAAACTCATGCACGAACGCGGCAAGGAACGCATGACCAGCAGCATCCTGCAGCGCGCGCTCAAGCGAAACGATCCGGTGATGCGCAAGGTGATGAAACAGGCGCAGTATTACCTGGGGATGCTGGTGGCGAGCGTCGTGAACATGCTTGACCCTGAGTGCGTGGTGATCGGCGGCGGAATCGCCGAACGCCTGGGCGAGAGTTACGTAGCGCCTATTCGCAAGACTGCGTATGAGAACTTCCTCCGCCGCCATGACGCCGAAAAAGTGAAGATCGTGCCGGGCATCCTGGGCGACAACGCCGGGCCGTTGGGCGCGGTCGTGCTGGCCCGGCGCCGGCTGCATAAGTAACCCTCGTTGTTGGGCCTACCCACCGCGTGGGTTGCGGCATTGCTCCCAGTGCGGTGCGTGCAGCGATGGATTGAGCACGAAGGAGTGAAATGACATTCGCGAACTGGGCGAAAGCGCTGCTGGTGTCGGGCGGGCTGTTGCTGGCCGTACCGGGCTGGGCGCGCAGGCATGAAACGGGCTTTCTGGATCGGACAGTCGCCGTTGACGGCGAGGAGCACAACTATCAAGTCTTCGTCCCTCGCCAGTGGAATCGTAACGTGAAGTGGCCGGTGATCCTTTTCTTGCACGGCTACGACGAGGAAGGCCCCGACGGCATACTGCCCACCGACGACGGAATCGGTACGGCCATCCGCACCCACCCGGAGCGTGTCCCCTTTGTGGTGGTGATTCCCCAATGCCGTAAGCACGACTGGTGGACGAATGCTCCCATGGAAGCGCTGGCTCTCGCAGCGTTGGAACGAACCATGCGGGAATTCCATGGTGACCCGCGCCGCATCTACCTTACGGGGCTTTCCATGGGCGGCTACGGCACGTGGGCACTGGGGGCTCTATACCCAGGCAAGTTCGCGGCGCTGGTGCCGATTTGCGGGGGAGTCCGCCTGCCACACAGCCGGGAATTTCCTAACGCACACGACACGGACGATTCCGCCGATCCTTACGCGGCTATCGCGAGAAAGATCGGCAAGACGCCGGTGTGGGTCTTTCATGGGGACGCCGACTCGACAGTCTCGGTCGCGGAGTCCCGCCAAATGGTCGAAGCTCTGAAGGCGGCGGGTGGAAACGTCCGCTATACGGAATATCCCGGCGTGGAACACAACTCCTGGGAAAAGGCTTACAACGAGCCTGAGTTGTTCACGTGGCTTCTTTCGCAGACACTACCATAGGCTCGGCTGAGCCCGAGGAGTGGTGCCTCCCGCTGGCGGTTCTCGGTTTTTATGGCTAACCCTGACGCAACGTCTGCTTCGCTGAAAGCCGACCGGGCCAACCAGCGAAACGCCCTGGCCGCTGGGTTCCTGGGCTGGACCCTGGACGCCTTCGACTTCTTTGTGCTCATCTTTGTGCTCGGCCCGGTGGCGCGCGATTTCAAGGTGTCTTTGCCAGACATCGTGCTGACCCTTACGGCGAGCCTCGCCATGCGCCCCGTGGGTGCCCTGCTCTTCGGCTTGATGGCCGACCGTTACGGCCGCCGCCTGCCGCTGATGCTCGACATCATCTTCTACTCCGTGGTGGAAGTACTGTCGGGCCTTTCCCCGAATTACAAAGTCTTTTTCATTTTGCGGCTTCTCTACGGGATCGGCATGGGTGGCGAGTGGGGTGTGGGCGCATCGCTCGCCATGGAATCGGTCGCTCCGAAATGGCGTGGCGTCCTCTCAGGGCTATTGCAGGAAGGCTATGCCCTGGGCTACATCGTGGCGGCGATCGTCTACTCTGTGGTCTTCTCGCACTGGGGCTGGCGCGCGATGTTTATTCTGGGAGGATGTCCCGCCCTGCTCTCCCTCTTCATCCGTGCCAAGGTGAAGGAGACCAAGGCGTGGCGCGAGTCGCGTACCGATTGGGCCGGCTACGGGCGAGCCATCGCCCGGAATTGGAAGCTGTTTTTGTACATGATCCTGCTGATGACGGCGATGAATTGCATGTCTCATGGGACCCAAGACCTCTATCCCACTTTCTTGCAGCGGCAGCGGCATCTGGGCTCCACGGCCACGGCGATGATCACGATGATCTCCATGGTGGGAGCCATTGCCGGTGGCGTTTTCTTCGGACTCTATTCGGACCGGCACGGGAGACGCCGCGCCATGGTCACCGCTGTGCTTTTCGCGTTGGTCACAACGCCCGCTTGGCTTCTGGCGCCCAACCTTGCGTTGATGGCTGGCGCCGCGTTTCTGATGCAGTTCATGGTTCAGGGCGCTTGGGGGGTTATCCCGGTCCATCTGAACGAGCTTTCACCCAACGAGCTGCGCGGCTTTTTCCCGGGATTTGCCTACCAGATTGGGGTGTTGCTCGCTTCGAGTATCACCTACATCGAAGCCATTCTGGCGGAGCACATGAGCTACGCGCAGTCCCTGGGAATATTAGCGAGCTTGGTCTTATTGCTGGGCGCTCCCATCATCGCGCTAGGGCCGGAAGCAAGGGGCGTAGCCTTCGGCGGTAAACTCAGTGCACGCCATTGAACGTTTAAGGAATTTTCCCGTTGCCGTACAAAAGTCAGACCTCATACGTCTTAACAAGTGAAATGCGCTTGGCGTTCTGCGCCGCGCGACAGCAAATTGCTTGGGATTCGGTGGTCGGGAAGGCTGTCGCTGTCTCCGGGGCTCCCTTTTTCTGTCTGGGGTCGTTCGCACGGCCGTGGGAGAAACGTTGGAATAAATGACATCCGAAAGACCGTGGCAGTATAATGCCCGCCAGATTCTCTTCCCCGAGGATCGTCGTTGTCCGTGAATTAGGCTGTGTGCTCAGTAAGTTCCACGAGTCTCGACAAATCGGCGCCCGAGTTCGGCGGAACACATCAGTGTGAACCAGGAGGCTTTCGCGATGGATATTCAAGGAAAACTCAGTAAAACCACGCGTAGGACGTTTCTGCAAGCGGGCAGCATGGCCATGTTAGGCCTCACTGTGCCCGCTCGAGCAAGTTCTCCCGCGATGGGTGAAGCGCTCGCGTTGTCAGGGGGGCCGAAGACGGTTTCGTTCCCCGATGAGAAGCTTGCTCCGCTTACGCGCTGGCCGCGCTACGGCGAGGCTGAGAAGCAGGCGTTGCACGCCCTGATCGATAACAACAAGTTCTATGAGGAGCTGCCGGCGTTCGAGAAAGAGTGGCAGGAGTACACCAAGTCGCCCTTCGTCAAGGCCCACATGAACGGGTCGAGCGCCATCACCAGCATGTTTTTCGCGCTGGACCTGCCGCCGGGCAGCGAGATTATGGTGCCCTCGTACGATTTCTTCACCGACTGTCTCGCGATGCGCTTTTTCGGCTATGTGCCGATCTTTATCGACATCAACCCCCATACGGCTACTTTTGATCTGGAAGATGCCAAGCGCAAGCTGACGAAGAATACGCGCGCGCTGTTCCCGATGCATTCTTGGGGCATGCCGTGCGAGTTGGACCACATCAGCGACTACGCCAAACAGAAGGGTTTGCTGATGATCGAGGATGCCGCCCATGCCCACGGCGCCTCCATGCAGGGAAAGAAGCTCGGAACCTGGGGCGTGATGGGCATCTGCAGTTTTCAAGCCAGTAAAGTGCTGCCCGCAGTCGAGGGTGGAATGGGCATGTACCAGACGCGTGAGTATTACGAGCGCGCCGCCGCCTTCGGCCACTACGAAGCCCCGGAGACGTTCCCGGCGGACAGCCCCGTCCGCGCGTATGCGGGAACCGGCTTTGGCCAGAAGTACCGTATGCATCCGTTCGCCGCGGCCGTGGTGCGCCAGCAACTGCGCGGGCTGGACGAGCGCAACGCGTTTATCGAGGCGAACGTCCGGCGGATTAACGATCGCATAGCGCAACTCCCGGGCTTGAGCGAGCCGCGACTGCGCCCCGATCAGAAACGCGTGTTCTACTTCGCGAATATGTTGCTGCTCGATTCCGCCAAAGCGGGCTTTTCGCGCGACGCGCTGGTGAAAGCGTTGCAAGCGGAAGGCGTACGGGTAAGCACCTGGGTCTATCCGGAACAGCATAAACTGAAGATCTACTCCGAGCCCAAGTGGTGGCACCACCCGCCCGTCATCCCGGCCTCCATGCCGGGTAATGATTCGATTAATGCGAATCACATCTTCCTGCCGCTTCTTTACGACCAGGCGGACGAAGTGATTGAGCAGTACGTGAAGGCCTTCGAGAAGGTCTGGGCACACAAGTCGGAGCTCGCTACGCTCTAACCACGTGCAGGGGCGGTTCGCAAACCGCCCCTGCAACTTGCCGTAGGTCCAAGATGCGATACCGCAATCACCTGGCATTTGTGATTCTGCTTGCCGCGGCCATTGCCCAGGGCGGTCGTGCCTCTGACGTCGCCACGCCTGCCGTGGATCCCGCGATTTATGGTCATGTAAGTTCCATTATCTGGGTCGTCAAGGACCTTGACCCGGTCCTGCGCTATTACGAAAACTTGGGGCTCAAGGACATCCAAAGAACCGGTGTGCGGGAATTCACGGGCCTTGCATACAAAGGCAAGCCTGCGCCGACCACCGGCAAGTCTGCTTTCGCCCACATTGGGCATGTTTTCATCGAGTGGATTCAACCTGTGACCGGAGACAACATCTACACCGACTTTCTGAAGCGGCACGGCGATGGCGTCCTGGCGTTGGGGTACGCGGTGAGTAGCGACGAGGAACTGGGACGGCAAGTCGCGTATTTTCATTCCAGAAGAGTCGAGGTACTACAGCGCACGCAGTGGCAGGGCACGAAGGGAACGGGACACGGCGCTTATCTGGACACCGCGGCGAAGGGCGGCGGCCTGACGATTGCGGTCTACCATGATCCGGACGCGGCCGCGTATCCCGGCGCGCAGCCGGCAGAGAATGACGCGCCCTTCAACCGAATTTCCCATTACGCTTTTGTGGTTCGCGACATGCGGCGGGTGAGCGACTACTGGCAGGCGCTCGGGTTCGGCGCCCTCGCCATCGATCACAATGTCAGCGTGGACCGAGTTTACCGCGGACGGCCGGGACAATTCGAGATGGACCTGGGTTGGGCCGGGGGAGACAAGGCACGCTTTGAGTGGATTCAATCCACCCGTGGCCCCAACATCTACGAAGAGTACCTGCGGCATCACGGCGAGGGGTTTCACCACTTAGGTGTGTACGTCACGGACATGAACGCCGGCCTGAAGACCATGGCGGTCAAGGGCGCTCCCGCGTGCATGTCGGGCGGCTGGGATTCGCCGGACAGCAAGGGCCGCTTTGCCTATCTGGATACGGACCCGCACGGCGGCGTCACGATTGAGCTGCTGTGGGACCAGCCGTTAGGGAAGTGATATCTCTGCCGTCCAGTCTCACCGCGGTGTTTCCTCTCAGAGGGCAAACGACGAGAATCGAAGACCTGCGGATGATATCTAGCCCGGATTTCTCACCGGTTTTGGGAAGGGCGGGACTTTAGCCCCGCCGTTAGGACGCTCCCATGAGGTTCCCCGGGTTCCTCGCCACGAGCCGCTTGCGATGGCAATCGGCGCGTGGCGAGGAACCCAAAAAGGGTAGGGGCCGCGATAGCGGCAGGGCTGAAGCCCTGCCCTTCCACTAACGTCCCAAAGTGGTGAGAAATCCAGGCTAGCACTGTAGGGGCGGTCTATGGCCGCCGAACGGCGCTCATAGAGCGCCACTACAATAATTCCGGTCACGCCGGGGGCGGGACGCCCGCGCCACTGGCGGCACGGCGCTACTGGCGAGACGGACGCGACTCCAACTTCTCTGTGGCGCACCTTCCTGGCAGCACCTTCCTGACACCGCCTGCCGTCGAACTGGACGCGCACAGCTTGAGGTAGTAAACTTCGCTCCTCGTGGCGGTGGAGATGGCCCATTGCAGACTTTTTGCCACATGCCGGACGAGGGCGATGGCGATAACGACTGAATCCCGTCGTCGAGGCCGCGAAGACCAGAATCAGGATGGATTGAGAATGGACGAGACAGCAGAACGGAGCAGACCTTTGGCGGGTACCTGTCATCACCGGTGGCGAGACCAGGAGAGTCCTTACGTCGTCGCCCAGGTTTGCCCCGTCTGCATGCTTTTCCGGTACAAGATAAGTACAACCGCGGACTGGGAATACCGCGCACCAATTCCGTTCGGTCAAGTCCCGAAAGAGTGACAGGGTTCGCCATCGTATGGCGTGCTGTGGGACTTTTGTACTGGCGGCCCTCCTTGAGGGCGGTGGTATACTCTGCCAAATTGACTGTAGTCAGGGAGTTGCATGAAGACTTGCCCAAAGTGCCAAGGAAGCTATCCCAGTAACTTCGCGGTGTGCCCGCAGGACGGCACAGCCTTGCGGGAAGTCGGCGGCTGGGTGGACGGCAATGTCATCCGCGGCAAGTACCGCCTGTTGAGCAAGGTGGGGCAGGGCGGTATGGGTGCTGTCTGGAAAGCGACGCACTTGGCTTTTGACGAACTGCGCGCCCTGAAGGTGATCGCCCCGGAGTTGGTCACGGACGAATCGTTTGTGAAGAGGTTCAAGCACGAAGCTGTCATTACCCGTAAGCTCCAGCACCCCAACGCGGTCCGCGTGGACGACATCGACGAGGCCGAGGACGGACGTCCCTTCATCGTCATGGAATTTATCGAGGGGAAGAGCCTCAAGAAGCTGATCCATGATGAAGGCCCCCTGCCAGTCGAGCGGACGTGCACGATCATCAAGCAGACGGCAGCCGCTCTGGACGCGGCCCACCGGCTGGGCATGGTTCACCGGGACATCAAGCCGGATAACATTGCGTTGGTCGATACGCCCGACGGCGAGATGGTCAAGGTCCTCGACTTCGGGATTGCCAAGGTGAAAGAGGCGCGCATCGGCGAAATGGGAGGCATGACCCTGACGGGGACCGGAGTGGTGATCGGAACGCCGCAGTACATGTCGCCCGAACAGGCCATGGGGAAACGCGGCGATGAACTCGACGGCCGCGCCGACCTCTATTCGCTGGGCATCGTGATGTATCAGATGCTGACGGCTGATCTGCCGTTTAAGGCCGACACCACCATGGAGATGCTGCTGGCGCATATGCAGAAGCCGCCAGCCCCCATTCGTGTTCTGCATCCGGAACTGAACGTCCCGGACGCTGTTGCTGCGTTGACGATGCGCTTGCTCGAGAAGAGCCGCGACATGCGGCCGGCTTCCGCGCGGGTGCTGATTCAGGAAATTGAGCAAGCCGAAGCGGAAATGGATGATGCCGGAGCCACGCGCGTCGTACTGCCCGGGGATGTGCTTCTGAATGGTGCGCGTCCTGCGCCGGTCCGTGACCTGACGGCAACGGCGGGCACGATTCCCCCGCGGCGCGAGCCATCTTCGACGCCTCCGCCCGCTCCGCCGCAGCCAGCGTCACGAGCGGCCAGGCCGCAACCGGCCGCTGCCGGGCCCGCGGTGTTGCCTGTTCCTCAGCCCAAGACGGAATCGCGCTGGGGCATCTGGGTGGCCTTGATCGTCTTGGTTGTGGGACTGGGCGGCGGCGGGCTGTACATCTTCAGAAAGCCGTCGGCGCCTGCCATCCAGGAACAAACGGTTCCGCAGCAGTCACCTGTGAATCAATCTCCCGCCACACAGCCTGTTGAGCAACCCCCTGCTGAAATGAACACGACGACACCTGCTGCCAGCCCCAGCGCTCCTTTGACTCACCAGCTCGACAACACGACGCCTTCCCATGCGCGAGCAAAGGAAACTGAGCGCCGGACAAATAGCTCTCTGAAAGCTAGCGTTCAGAAGACTCAGCAGATACAGCCGGCGAAGGTCCCTCAGCCAGCGGCGCCGGACCCCAAGGTAATCCAACCGTTGATTACTGAGGGCGACGTGATGTACAGACGTGCTGACTATGACGCGGCGCTCGGCGCCTACCAGCAAGGCTTGAAACTCGACCCCGCAAACTCGATTCTCAAAGAGAAGTATACCGTGGCCAAGCGGGCCTGCATGACCGAGAAAGCCGCGGGGACCACTACGAGCAAGTGTGAGCCACAATAAGGGCTAGATCTTCCACAAAAAAGGCCTGCTACGACCCGCCTCCCCCGGTGGGGAAGGTGTGTCGTTGTGAGCGCTCTTGACGGGTGCAGATGGGCGCTGTATAAAGGGCAGGAATCATCCCTGGGGCGGTGATCCCATGCGTTTCCGAATGCTCATCCAGGCCAAGTGTGTGGCCGCGTCGTTTCTTACGGTCTTGGCGGTGGTCGCGGTTCTCTGTCCCTTTTCGGGGCGTGCCCAGAATAAGAAGCTTTCCAAGCAGGATGTCATTGACCTGTTGACGGGTGATGTGGCGAGTGAACGAGTGGCGCAGATCGCCAAGAACAAGGGAATCTCATTTGCCATGACCGCCGCCGATGAGTCGGATATCCGGCAGGCGGGCGGTGCCGACGATCTTATCCGTGTACTGCGGGGGCTTTCGCCTGAGTCGAGTCGTCCGGTTCGCACGACTCCGTCTGCGACGTCGCCACCCGTGCTGATTGTTCAATCGAGCCCAGGGGCCAGCCAGGTCTATATAGACGACGAACCGGTGGGATCTACCAGCCACGAGGGAAGGCTGAAACTGACGCGCTTTCCGGCCGGCGATCATCAGGTGCGTGTGGCGCTCAGCGGTTATCAGGATTTTGAAAAGGCCGTGACCTTGACGGAGGGCCAAACCACAACCCTCGCGGCAACGCTTCAGGTGGTCCCGCCCGCTCCCGCCGCTAATCCGGTGCAACAACCTGCTACCCCAGGGAACCCTGCGGCTACCACGGGCCAACCGGGATTCCTGGGCGTCGAGCCCATGGCGCAACAACCAGCGGGCGCCCGCGGCGTAGTGATCTCGGGAGCAGCGCCGGGCGGCCCGGCAGAACAGGCCGGACTGAAGACCTATGACACGATCGTGGCGGTGGATGGCCGGGCGGTGAGAACTCCCCAGGAGCTTCTGTCCGTGATCGGCAGCCATCACGCCGGTGACGTGGTCTTGGTGAGTTGGTACAACGGCACTGCCAGTGTCACCCGGCAGATTCGCCTGGCGGCGCAATCGGCAGCCGCTGCTACACCGTACATGCCCTCACTCAACCCGCGGCCCCAAGGGTTGCTTGGGTCGTTCGCCGTGGCCCACGACCATGGCCAGGGCGGGCAGAACTACTGCGTCGGCGTGATGACCATTGGCAACGGCATGGTTGTATACAAAAGCGCCAACGGGCAGCACAACCTGGAGTTCCCCCTCAGTTCGGTCAAAGAGGCCCGCAAGAATGCGGTGTACTTGGTGGCGGTGGGCGGATTTCACATTCGCCTGGCCAAGGGAACGAATTACAACTTCGTGGCCCTGAATCAATCCGGAAAGTGGCAGGCGCCGGACACGCTCCTCACCTTTCTCGATCAAGCCATGGGGAAGTGAATCTCCTCGTTACGTCCAGCGAAACCAGCGCAGGGCGAGGGCATAGGAAAGGGCGCCCCAAAGGCCCATCACCGCCAGGCGTACAAGCTGGTGGCTCAGAGGTGAGCCTTCCAGAATGGCGGCGCGCAGGGCGTCATTCAGAGCGGTGAGCGGCAACAGCTTGATGGCGGGCTGGAGCACGGCGGGGAAGCGTTCATAGGAGAAGAAGACGCCCGAGAAGATCCACATCGGCATCATGACGACGTTAATCAACCCGCTGACGGTTTCGATCTTCTGTGCGCGGCTGGCCGTCAGCAAACCCACTCCTCCGAAGCAGAGCGCCCCCAGCGTACTGATGACGAGGATGGAAAGAAACGAGCCCAGCACGCGCAGGTGAAAGGCCAGCACGCCAAACCCCAGCAGTAAAACCAGCTCAATCAGCATCAGCACCAGACGGCTTGTGGCCAGGGCCAGAAGAAAGTCGCCGCGCCGCATAGGGCTCGCGACAAATCGCTTGAGCAACTTCCGCTGGCGCATGTCCACAAGAGCAAATCCGATTCCCCACATGCCGGAATTCATCAGGTTCATTCCCAGCAAGCCGGGAATCAGGAAGTCGATGTATCGGGCGCCCGGCTCGCTGGCAGCCCGAGTTGAGGTGGAAAGAGAGTCCTTCCTGCCCGCGGCAGTTTGGAGTGCATCGTCCACAACGCGGCGGGCCAGCACGCTTTCCGGCCGCGCGGGGTCGTACTGATATTCGAAACCGTTGCCATGTGGGGTGATTACCAGATCGAACTTCCCGAGGCGGAACTGGTTGAAGGCGTCGGCAGCGGAGAGCACTTCAGCGCGGATTTCGCCCGGCGGCGCCGCACGGAGCAGTTCCATCGCATGACTGGCTTCCGGGCCTGCCACGACCGCGATACGGCTGGTGTCAGCGGGCCGGTTGCGGAAGGCGATTCCCAGTCCCAGGGCCAGCAGGATGGGGAAAGCGAAGACCCAAAAGATCACTTCCGGCTCGCGGTACAACTCCTTGAGGCGCGCGATGAGCAAGCCCCAGTATCCCCGCCAGCGGCCGTTCTCAAGCGCCACCATGGGCGGTGCCGGTTGTCCCGGTACCGCTGGCGTTTCCGAAACCCGACGCGGTGTGTTCACCTCGCCCAACTTCGCTTTCCCTTTGCCTGTGCTATGCGCCAATCGACCGGCATCAACCGAAAATCGGCAATCCTCTAGTCTTCGCGCAGGTGCCGTCCTGTGAGGTTTACGAACACATCTTCCAAAGTGGCGTGGCGCGTCGTGAGATGCAACAGGTCCGAGCCACGCATTTGCAACTCCGCGAGCAAGGCCGGAATCGTCTCATGGGGTTCCCGCACACTCAGCATGACCTTGCCGTCTTCTTCTTGTACGGCTTCGACGCCGGGGAGGGAGCGCCACCTTTCCATGTCCCGATGGCTGTCGTCCGTTGCCGCGAAGTCGACCCGGTGGTGTCCTCCCAGGCGTTCAATCAACTCCGCCGGCGTACCGGACGCAATCGTGAGTCCGTGATCGATAATGGCGATGCGGTCAGCAAGGCGTTCGGCTTCATCCATGTAGTGTGTGGTCAGCAGCACGGTCCCGCCGCGCTGCTGGAATTGCCGGATGACTTCCCAAAGCTGCCGCCGGCTCTGCGGGTCGAGGCCTGTGGTCGGCTCGTCCAAGAACAAGATCTTCGGATTGGCCACGAGTGCGGTGGCCACCGCCAGGCGCTGTTTTTGCCCGCCCGAGAGCTTTCCCACCCACGCGTCCGCTTTTTCCGTCAGCGTCATCTCTTCCATCACTTCGGCCGCCGAACGCGGATGGCGATAGAAGGCGGCAAACAGGTCCAGAGTCTCGCGCACCGTGAGCTTCTCGGAAAGGCGGGTTTCTTGCAGGGAGATGCCGACAGCTTCCCGCAACTCGCGGCTGTGCCTCGACCAAGTGTGCCCCAGGATTTCAACTTGTCCCGAAGTGGGCTTGAGCAAGCCTTCGAGAATTTCAATGGTGGTGGTTTTGCCGGCGCCGTTAGGACCCAGGAGGCCAAAACACTCGCCGGCCTGAATCTCCAGGTTGAGCCCCCGCACGGCTTCCACCTTGCCATCGTAGGTGTGCCGGAGTTCGCGGCAGCGAATGGCGACGCCCATGTTCTCGATCATAGCTGATTGGCCGTGCCCTGTGAATGTCAGTCGCCGGCTGGTTGTGTCTCAGTCTAACGTAGTAGAGGCGGCTTTACGCCGCCATCTGGCGAGGTAAACTCGCCGCTACGAAATCCCACTGAGACACTACCCGCCAGTCGGCGGCCCCTTCCCGCGCCAGGGCAGGCTCCGGCCGCCGCCGCCGGGCCGAGCCGGCAGACTATTCCCCAGTGATTGTGACCACTACCACGCGCTCGCGGCCGCGCACGTCGCATTCGAGGTGAAATATCTGCTGCCACGTTCCGAGCACCAATCCACCGCCGGCGACGGGCACCGTCAGCGAAGGTCCGAGCAGGGTCGCCTGCAAGTGAGAGTGGCCGTTGCCATCGTGCCAGGCCTGCTCGTGGCCGTAACTGCGGCTGGGTGGGATGAGCTTGTCCAGAATACTCGGCACGTCCTTTTCCAGGCCGGGCTCGAATTCAATCGTGCCTACGGCGGCGGTGCTGCCGACGTTGAATACGTGGGCGGTGCCGGTTTTAACGCCGGACGCTGCAACATGCGCGGCAACCTGCTGCGTGATGTCGTGCATATCGCCGTGCCCGGTGGTGCGCAGGGTGATTTTTTGCTGGTAAGTCATAGTTCGTGCGCCCTCCCAGTTAATCCTCCACAACCGAAGTTGTAGGGGCGCACGGCCGTGCGCCCGATTGCATGGAACAGGCCGCTAGCGGCCCTGGGCGGCCTGGAGCATCGCGCGCGTGTAGCCCACATTGAAAGCGTAGCCCGTGTATGCCCCGCCTCCCGGATACCCGGATTTGAGACTTGGAGCGTCGCGGTCGGCGTCGAGCCCGCGCGGGTGCTCCGGGAAGATCAGCCGGGGATATTTCTGCCTTACCAGTTCCTTCATCACGCCGAACATATCGACTTCGCCTTCGTCGAGGAAGACTTCCGTGTATTTCTCGCGTGGCCTCTCGACCCGCACATTGCGGAAATGCACGTGATTGATGCGGTCCCGCGACCCGAAGTAACGGCATACCTCCACAGGATCTTCTCCGAGTTCCTTGGTCACGCCGCAGTCGAACGTAATGCCATTGGACTTGCTGGGAACAATTTCGATGAGGCGTTTCCATCCGGCCAAGCTTCCCATGATCTGTTCCGAGCCGCGGCTGAGCGGGGCCGGAGGATCATTGGGATGCAAAGCCAAGCGGACACCGGACTCCTCGGCCACCGGCACGACGGCTTTCAGGAAGTATGTGATGTTGCCCCACATTTCTTCCAGGCTGTGCGCCCCTTCCGTCGGAAGCGGAGGGAGATTCTTGACCCGGTCATAGTCGAAGGCGGTGAGCCCCGCGCCCGCTCGTCCTTTCTCTTCGCAATAGCCCTCGACGAGGCGGTGAGCGTAGAAATTGTATTCCACCACCGGCAGACCCGCGGCGCCGGCGGCACGGATCGACTGCCGGACTTTATCGATCTCCTCGTCGCGTCCCGGCCTTCCATAGAGAGTATTGGGAAACTCGCCAATCATGAGGTTCCCAAGCGTCAGGCCGCCGGACTTCAGGCGGTCCATGAGGGTGCGAAGCTGCTTTTCATCCCACGGAATGGGCGGCCCTCCGGTGAGTACATGTTCCACGCCGAGTTGCCTCACCCGGCGCATGCTCTCTTCATCCGGGCCGCCCGCCGCGAAGTTTGCCCTGATCTCGAGGCAGATCCTGGGGCCGCCAAGGGCTCCCGCGATCTGTCCGGGCGCGGCCGCACTACGTTTCAGTTGAGTTAACAGTGCGGTCGCGCCGACCGTCTTTATCAGATTCCGGCGGGACAGGGGTGCATTCATCGGACGCTACCTCAAGCTGGCGATATCGATGACGAAACGATAGCGAACGTCGCCCTTCACGGTGCGCTCGAACGCTTCGTTGATCCGGTCGATGGAGATCACTTCCACGTCGGAGGCCAGACCATGCTTCGCGCAGAAGTCGAGCATGTCCTGGGTTTCGCGGATGCCTCCGATCATCGATCCGGCCAGGCGCTTGCGGCCGGTGATCAGAGCGAAAGCTGCCAGCGGCGTGGGGTTGGGCAGCCCGACCAGCGCCATCGTGCCATTGCGGCGCAGCAGCCCGAGATAAGCGTTGTAGTCGTGATCCGCGGAGACGGTGTCCAAAATGAAGTCAAAGCGCCCGGCGTTCTTCTTGAAAGCGTCCGCATCACGCGTGGCCACAAAGTCGTGCGCTCCTAAGCGCAGCGCTCCCTCGCGCTTGTTCGGTGAATGGCTGAGCACGGTGACTTCCGCACCCATGGCCTTGGCAATCTTCACTCCCATGTGACCCAGGCCACCCAGGCCCACGACGGCAACCTGCTGGCCGGTCTTGACGCCATAGTGAACCAGCGGAGAGTATGTCGTGATTCCCGCACACAGCAGGGGAGCTGCGCCGGCCAGCGGAATGCTCTGCGGGATGCGAAGCACGTAGTTTTCATCCGCGGTGATACGAGTTGAGTAGCCGCCATAGGTGAGCGTCTTGCCGTCCCGCTCGCGCGAGTTATATGTGAAACTGGGCCCGCCGCGCTCGCAGAACTGTTCGTCACCCGCCTTGCACGCTTCGCATTCACGGCAGCTATCCACGAAGCAGCCAATGCCGACGGTGTCCCCGATCTGCCATTTCTTGACAGCGCTTCCCACCTTCACGACCTTGCCGACGATCTCGTGGCCAGGGACCATGGGGAAGATCTCACCGCCCCACTCACCCCGGGCCTGATGAATGTCCGAATGGCACACGCCGCAATAAAGGATGTCGATCAAGACGTCGTGCGGACCGGGCTCACGGCGCTCGATAGAGAACGGCCCCAGCGGAGCCTTGGCAACGGCAGCCGCGTAAGCAGCAGTTTTGAGCATTAAGGTGACCTCCCTTTCGGATGCAGACTTCATTGAAAGTACGATCACTAAGATTCTAGCCGGAAACCAGGTCCGCGTCACACCTCCCGTAATCCACCGGTAACCGCGGGCGAAGATCGCGGGGGCGGCGGGCACTTGTCCTGGCGGTAGGGGCGAATGGCATTCGCCCCAGGGCGAGCGCCGCTCGCCCCTACACGCCGGCGGGCCAGACGCCGCTTGCCCCAGCCTCCCAGGCAGCGGCCTCTCTGTTATCGACGGATCAGGGACCTCATCGCTGCTTGACGCGGGTTGACTGAGAATCACATACTTAACTGGAGTCTTGATGGGTGGACTTCATTTCTGTTCCAACCCGCCAAGGGAGCGTTGCGGATGAGTAAAACCTGTATGGATTCGGATCGAGCACTGCTGGTGGATTTGTACGAGTTGACGATGGCGGCTGCCTATCTTGAGCACCACATTGACTGCCAGGCAACTTTCGAAGTGTTCGTCCGCAGTCTGCCGCCGCAACGTTCCTACCTGATCGCGGCGGGGCTCGATTCCGCTCTGGCCTATCTTGAAGGCCTTCGGTTCACAGATTCCGATGTGCGCTTTTTGCGTGCTCAGCCGGCCTTTCATGGAGTGTCGTCTGCTTTCTTTGATTACCTGCGGGAATTCCGTTTCCACGGAGACGTCCGGGCCATTCCCGAGGGCACCGTGGTTTTTGCTGAAGAACCTTTGCTGCAGGTCACCGCGCCAGTCCAGGAAGCGCAGATTGTTGAGACCTACCTCCTCGCGGCCTTGCACATTGAAACGCTCGTGGCGTCGAAAGCCTCGCGCGTAGTGCAGGCAGCGCAAGGCCGCAGCGTGCTGGAGTTTGGGACGCGCCGGGCGCACGGGCCGGAAGCGGGGGTCCGCGCCGCGCGCGCGGCGTGTGTGGGCGGATTCGCGGCCACCTCCAACGTCTTAGCGGGCGCGCTTTACGATTTGCCTTTGGCGGGCACGGCCGCCCATTCTTGGACTCAGGTCTTTCCCAGTGAACGCCGGAGCTTTGAGGCGCTGCTCGAGACCTTCCCGGATTCCGCCATTCTGCTGGTCGATACCTATGACCCTCTGGCGGGCGCCGAGATTGCCGCGACCTTGGGAAGAGACGTTTTGGGTGTGCGATTGGACAGTGGAGACCTCCTTGAGAAGTCCCGTCTGGTCCGTGGCATCCTGGATCGTCACGGCCGGCAGAAAACCAAGATCGTTGCCAGTGGTGATCTGAACGAGCACAAGATCCAGGACTTGCTGGTACACGGCGCGCCCATTGATTCTTTTGGAGTCGGCACGGATCTGGTTACGTCGCGCGATGTGCCGGCGCTGAGCATCGTCTATAAGCTGGTTGAGACTGTTACCGATGGTGTCGCGCAACCTAAGACCAAGTTCAGTGAGGAGAAGGTCTACTGGCCCGGCCGGAAGCAAGTATTCCGTTTCTCGGACGACGGCCGGTATCACCACGACCTGATTGCGCGAGCGGACGAGAACTATTCGCAGGCGGAGCCTCTGCTTCAAACCGTCATGCGGGAAGGACGCCGCATAGCTTCCTCGCCGCCGGTTATGGAAATCCGCCGGTGCGTGCTCCAGAACCTGGCCCGCTTGCCGGAAGCATACCGGACATTGGATTCAGCCCCGCCCTATCCTGTCGAGAAGAGTGCGGCGCTCGAACAACTGTTAGCCGACGTTCGCGCGCAGCACTTCGGGGCAGTGAAAGCATCCCAATGAGGGAAGGGAACCGTCATGGGGGGTGAACCGCTGGTTTTGGTCGACGTCGATACGCAAGTGGATTTCATGCGTCCCGAGGGGAAACTCTACGTGCCTGCCGCCGAGCGCCTTGTCCCGAACCTTGTGCGACTGATGGCTTACGCCCGTGAGCGTGAAATCCCTGTACTCTCCACGGCCGATGCACATCAGCCCGATGACCCCGAGTTCAAAATCTGGCCGCCGCATTGCGTCGTGGGCACGCTGGGACAGAGGCGGATTCCCGAGACCCAATGGCCCGGAGCAGTGACCATCGCCAGCCGCCCGAACGCTTTCACCGCGCCGGCGCGCTGGGTGGGACAGTTCATCATCGAAAAGCCCACCTACGATCCTCAGGATAATCCCAATTTTGACGATGTCCTGCGCGCGCTGGGCCAGCGGCGCGCCGTGCTGTTCGGCGTTGCTAC
>Ga0335069_10003014_pt1 | contig 25656 bp, 23 predicted proteins | sample Lox_Sample_11_FD_206714 | JGI IMG/M metagenome (GOLD analysis project Ga0335069, IMG submission 206714) | Soil microbial communities from Loxahatchee National Wildlife Refuge, Florida, United States - Lox_Sample_1.1 | ecosystem: Environmental > Terrestrial > Soil > Wetlands | place: USA... | reverse complement strand
AACTTCGGCGACGGCCTGATCAATGCCTTCACCCCGGCGGGGAGCTTCATCGGAACGCTCGGCACGCTCAACGGCACGCCGCTGGCCAACGACGGCCTGTGGGCCATTACGTTCGGGAATACGGGCACCGGCTCGCTCTTCCTGACCGCGGGCCTGAACGACGAAGCCGACGGGCTGTTCGCCCGCATCGATCCCGTGCCCGAACCGGCCACATCGGTCGCCCTGGCGCTCGGGCTGATGGTACTTTGCATGCGCGCCCGGCGCGCGCTGCGAAAGTAAGACGATCTTACTCGACTTTTGAGTAGTAGTAGGTGTACTTACTGTAGAGCTCGCTGGCGCGGGCGCCGTTGGCCACGATGCCGAGCACGTTGTTCTCGCACAGCGACTGCATGGCGCGGGTGACGTTGTCAAAAGTGGTGGAACCGATTTTGACCACCAGGATGGTGCCGTCGGCCATCGTGGCCAGCAGGTTGGCGTCGGCCGAGAACAACAGCGGCGGCGTATCGAAGATGGCCCAGTTGAAACTGCGCGGCAGTTCCTCGAACAAGAGCTTCGCCTGGCGCATGTTGAGAAGCTCGAGCGGGTTCTTCACGGGCGAGCCGGCGGGCAGCAGGTAGAGGTTCATGCCCTCGATGCGGCGGATGGCCTGCGCGAACGTGCACTGGCCGGTGAGATAGTCGCTGAGCCCGGGCGAGCGATCGATCTGGAACAGGTTGTGGATGATCGGCCGCCGCAGGTCGAAATCGCCGAGCAGCACCGAGCTTTCCGCAAGGTGGGATTGCGCCAGCGCGAGATTGACCGCGGTGAACGTCTTACCTTCCGCGGGCGAGGGGCTGGTGATCACAACCGTGTGCAGGGGCTGGAGCGTCTGCAGGTGGTTCAGACGGGTGCGGAGCGTGCGGAACTCTTCGGCCGGGGTTTCGTGGGAGTTGTTGAGGTCGAGCAGGTGCGATTCCGGCGCGGGGGCGAACGGGACCGCCATCACCTCCGACAGCAGGCCGGGATGAATGTTGAGGCGCATCGGGGCGGACTGGGCCGACTGCCCGTTGTGCGCCCCGTCGGCCGCGGAAAACTCCGGGTTGGCCGTGCCATCGGGGGTTACCGGAACCTCGTCGGACGGCAACAGCCCGCCCATCTCGGCCCGGCGCAATGCATCGTGTACTCGACTCATGATTTCTCCTGGGGAACGTCCGGCGCGGGTCCTCGCTAAGCCGCGTGCCCGAAATAGTAGTAGTAAGCCGCACCGCTCATGGCGATCGACCCGATGATCACCGCGCTCGACCACGCGAGCCACAGCAGGCGCCGCTTGCGCCGCACCAGCAGAGCGTTCTCGAGCAGAGGAATGCTGCTCAGCACCGGCAGGTTCGTATAGGCGCGCACGTCCTTCAGGTTCTTGAGAGAGGTATTCTTCATCTCCTTGGCGCCGGCCAGGACGATGCCGATCATCAGTCCGATGCCGGTGCCGACAGCCGCAATCTGCGGCCGGTTGGGCTCGGAGGGCGCCACCGGATCGCTGGCCGGGTCGAGCACCTCGAGCGTTTCGCCTGCCTTGTGATCTTCGAGGTCCTTGGCGGTTTCGGAAACCTCGTGGCGCTTGGACATGTCCTCGTAGGCCGACTTGGCCAGGCCATAGTCGCGCATGAGGGATGCGTACTGCTGTTCGAGCTGCGGGCTGCTTTCAATCCGCGCCTGGTACTGCGCGATCACGCGATTGAGCTCCTGCACCTGTTTGAGCTTTTCGTCCTGGCTCAGGTTGACGCCCTGGATGTTGGTCTTGATCACGGCGATGGAGCCTTCCAGGTCCTTCACCATTTTGTAGTTGGCGGGGTTGATGCGGCGCTGGACGGTGGGCTGATTGCCGCTGGCCGCGGCCGCCTGGCGCTCGAGGTCGATCTTTTCTTCGTCCTGCAGCTCCTTCTCGAGGGTCGCCAGACGCGCCTTGGCCGCCTTCACCGCGGGCGCCGCCTCGGTATACATCTCCTGCAGCGCGGCGAGTTGCGACTTCATGTCCATGATGCGTTGGTTGAGCTGATCCAGCTTGGAATTGCGCACCGCGGCCGCACCGCCGGTCACGACCGATTCCTCGGCGATCGAATTGTAGTAATTCAATTGGCTGGTCTGATTCTGGATCTGGGTTTCGAGCTGCAGCTTCTCCTGCTGCAGGCGGGCCATGGCCTCGTTGGCGTTGCCGAGCTGCATCTGCAAGGACTGGAGCTGAGCCACGTTGGCCTGAAACTGCTCGGGCAGTTTCCCCATGTTCTCGGCTTTGAACCTGGTGATCTGCGCCTCGTAGCTGTCCATCTTCTCCTTGGCCTGCCGCAGCTCGTCGGTGAGGAAGGTGGAAGTCGCCTGGAGCGAGTTTTTCTGAACGGTGGCATTGGCTTCCATGAACCTCGCGACGAGCTCGCGGACGACGGCCTGGGCTTTGAAGCGGTCGATATACGCGAAGGAGATGGTAAACGCGCTGGCCACCCGTCCCTGGCCTCCGGAGACGTCGACCGCCTGGATCTTGATGGCCTTGTTACGCATGTCCTGGATGACATCCTCCAGCGGATAGCGCTGCCTCTCTTTGCGATACAGGTCGAGCGCGGGACGCTGGATCAGCTCGGCGAGGCTGTTGCGGCTCAGGATCTCCTGCTGCATCTGGGAGAGGCGCTGCGCCATCTGCATGTTGAGCACGGTGGGCATCAGGCGCTCGGAAATCTGCGGCGGCGTGATGCGCATGACAGCGGTGGAAACGAAGGTGTCGGGCCACATAAAGGCCACCACGACGGCAACGACCAGGCCGCCGAACATGGGCCCGATCAGCCAGGACCGGTATCGGCGCAGCATGTCGATGTAATCTTCGACGTCCGGCGGCCGCCTGGATACGGTCACATAATTCTGTGCGGTTGCCATAGAAAACTTAGTCCCTCCGTAAACACCGGGCTGGTTTGGCCGCCGGAGTCAACGCACGACGATGATATCTCCCGGTTTCAGGTAGATATTCTGCTCGAGGTGTTTACCTTTGATGACGTCCTTGTAGTTGAAGTGCAGGCGCTGTGTCGCGCCGGCCTCTTCGCGGATGACGACGATATCTTTGGTTTTGGCGAAATCGCGGAAGCCGCCGGCATTTACCAGGGCCTCCAGAATCTTGGTGGGAACCACCAGCTTGTACTCGCCCGGACGATTGACTTCACCCTGTATGAAGAAACGCTTGCTATTGATGGATAAAACCGAAACCGTCACGTCGGGATCGAGGACATACTTCTTGATCTTCTCTTTGAGTGACTCGGTCAACTCCTCCGGGGTAAGCCCGGCGGCTTCCACCTCGCCAATCAGGTTCACGGTGATCCTGCCGTCCGGACGGATCAGGTGCGTGCCGTTGAACTCCTGGCTGTTGTTCACCATGACACCGATCTGGTCTTCTGCGCCCAGCACGTAACTCTTATCGTCTACCGCGGCGTTGGCCTTCCTGGGAGAACCGGCCTTGGGAGCCGCCATTCGCGCCGGGTCGGTCTTGGGAGTGCCGGCCGCTGCCGAGTCGATGGCCGGGGCTTCCTTCCCATCCTTGGAGTCCGCCACCTGGCCCTCCGCCGCCTTGGGCGCAGGCTTTCCCGAGGGAGGCTTCGGTGCGTCCTGCGGACCGGCCCCCAAATGGGCAACCAGGATCGCGAACAAAGCCCAGGATAAACGCGTTCTCATGAGGACCTCAGAGAGCCAGTATGGATGACGCAAGACGGTGTCGACGAATCCGGGATTTCCCCGATGGAAGCCATCGCAGTGCCGACCAGAATGGCCAACTATTTTGCTAGTATACCCCATTTAACGCTTCAGTCATTGCAGTTCTAGGACTATAACCGGCTATAGCAGGCCTGTCCGGGGCGGTGGCACACACGTGGTTTCGCGATGTAGCAAAAGGAGAACCGGCTGGGACACCCAGATACACTTCCGCGTAGTGTAATCTCCCAAATTGCGGAGGGCGATCCTTGGAACCATTGGAAGTGACAGATAAATCGGCTATTCTGGATGTGAAGCGGCCGATTTTCGGGCGGCACTAAACGTGCTGCTGGGCGGAAGGGTTTTTGTCTCGCAGGTACCGCTGCACCGGCGGCTGATATGTTTCAGGAACTCAAGTTCCAGCTCTCTACCGCGATCCTCACGATTCTTACGCTCGCGGCCGGTGTTTCCGCGTTTATTAACTTTCAGCAGCAGTATAAATTCCGGCTCCCCGAGGACAGCGTGGTGTGGGTCGACCGGGGCGGCAAAGTCGAAGCGCTCTACGTCCGCGACGGCGGTCCCGCCGCCAATGCGGGAATCCACGTGGGGGACCGGCTGCTGGAAATCGAGAACGTGCCCATCGAGAAGGCCACCGACGTGGCCAAGGTTCTGGTGGCCATCCGTTCCTGGAACAAAGCCAAATACCACCTGGAAAGCCGCGGCGTCGAACTGGACGCGACGGTAATCGTGGGCGAGCAGCCGCTGGATCGGGCCGTGATTTACCAGTACATGGTGGGGTCTGCCTACCTGGTGATCGGGCTGTTCGTGTATTTCCGCCGCGGCAGCGCCCATAAGGCCCGCCATTTCTATATTTTCTGCCTGGCTTCGTTCGTCTCGCTGTGTTTCCATTACACCGGCCAGTTCAATAATTTCGACAAAGTCATTTATTTCGGCAACCTGGTGGCGGGCCTGCTGGCTCCCACCATGTTCCTGCACTTCTGCCTCACCTTCCCCGAGTCCCGGCCGTGGATTCACGGACGTCTCCGGCAGGCCCTTCTGTACGTGCCCGCGGCGATGCTGCTGGTGCTGTTCCTGGCGTTCTCGTCGGGCACGATGTCGATCGCGGTACCGCTGGTGGAGCTGCGCTGGATGCTCGACCGCGGCTGGATGGTGCTCTGGACCCTGCCTTACCTGGCCGGCGGAGCGGCGCTCAACTTCGAATACCGGCGCACCGACGACACGATCACCCGGCAGCAACTCAAATGGCTGCGCAACGGCGCGTTTTGCGGCATCCTGCCATTCGCCCTGTTCTACGTGGCGCCCTACGCGCTCGGCGCCGTTCCCAACGGCTACATGAAGATGAGCGTTCTGAGCGTGGGCATCATTCCGCTCACGCTGGCGTACGCGATCGTGCGTTACCGGCTGATGGATGTCGATATCATCTTCCGCCGCGGCTATGCCTACACGCTGGCCACGCTGTGCGTGCTGGCCGCCTTCTACGGCGCGGTCTTTTCGCTGGGCAACATCGTCAAACAGTACCTTCCCGGCACCGGCAACACCTTCTCGATGCTGGTGATGCTGGGGGGCGCCTTCCTGTTCCAACCAATCCGGGCCTGGATTCAGGAGCGCCTCGACCGCCATTTCTACAGCGACCGGTACGACTATCGCCGCACGCTGATCGAGTTCGCGCGCGAGCTGACCAGCGAGACCGACCTGGACACCACACTGGCGAGCATCGGGGAGCGATTGCTGCCCACGCTGCAGATCAAGCACCTGGCCTTCCTGGTGGCGAACGAGGGTGAAGCCGGGTTCAAGATCGGCAAGATCATGGGCCCGAATCCGCGCCTGACGGGCGTCGATATGACCCAGCTCGACTTGAGCTTCCTGAACCTGGAGCTTTCCGAGCCGTATCTCTTTTTCGAGCGCACGCGCCACCAGTTGGACGCGGTATCGCGCGCGATGCCTCCTGCGGTGCGCAAGACCATCGCTGATCTGGACCTCACGTATTACCTGCCGTGCAAGGTCCGGGGGCGCACGATCGCCTATATCGGGCTGAGCCGGACGGTGGATGGCGATTACCTGTCGAGCGTCGACCTGGAGCTGATGATCACCCTCGCCGGATACCTGGCGATCGCGATCGAAAACGCGTCGCTGTATCGCTCGCTCGAGAGGAAGGTGGAAGAATACGAACGGCTGAAGGAGTTCAGCGAAAACATCGTGGAGTCGATCAACGTCGGGATTCTGGCCGCCGACCTGGAAGATCGCGTGGAGAGCTGGAACACGCAGATCGAGCGGTTGACGGGCGTGTCCCGCGAGCAGGCCCTGGGAAAGCGGTTGAGCGAGCTGTTCCCGGCGGAGCTGGTGGAGCAGTTCGACCGGGTCCGCGGCGAGACCGGCATCCACAACATCTATAAATTCGAGATCAAGCCACGCGCATCGGCGGCCGGCGTCAACGGCCACACCAACGGCCACGGCACTCCGCCATCGCGGCTGAGCGTGGCCACGCTGAATATCGCCATCACGCCGCTGGTTTCCAAGAACCTGGAGCAGATCGGCCGGCTGATCATCTTGGACGACGTCACCGACCGCGCCGAGCTCGAGCAGCGCCTGGTGCAGGCGGACAAGCTGAGCAGTATCGGACTGCTGGCGGCCGGCGTGGCGCACGAGGTGAACACCCCGCTGGCGGTGATCTCGACCTACGCACAGATGCTGGCCAAGCAGGTGTCGGAGGATTCGCAGAAATCGCTGATCCTCGAAAAGATCGCCAAACAGACGTTCCGCGCCAGTGAGATCGTCAATTCGCTGCTCAACTTCTCTCGCACTTCGAGTACCAGCTTCGGCTCCGTGAACATAAACCGCGTCATCCAGGAAACGCTCAGCCTGCTGGAGCACCAGCTTCAGAAATCGGGCGTGGAGATCAAGACGCACCTGGATTCCGCGCTTCCCGCGATTCACGGAAACGCCGGCAAGCTGCAGCAGGTGTTCCTGAATCTGTTCCTGAACGCGCGCGACGCCATGTCGAACGGGGGGACGCTCGAAGTCAGCTCGCACGGCGACGGCGGCAGCGTGCGCATCGAGGTGTCCGACACCGGGCATGGCATCGCACCGGAAAACCTCCACCGCATCTACGATCCCTTCTTCACCACCAAGGGCGCCAAGAAGGGCACGGGACTCGGCCTCAGCGTGACGTACGGTATCATTCAAGAGCATGGTGGCTCCATCGAAGTTTTCAACCGGCGCGGCGGCGGCGCCACGTTCCGGGTGGAGCTTCCGGCCGCCGTGCCCGGCTCGGTAAGGAAACCGGTGAACGCCGCTTGAAATGACGGTTCCCAGCACGATACCCCAGACAGCCAAATCCAAGGGCCGCGTTCTCGTCATCGACGACGAGAGCGACATTCGCGAAGGCCTGGAACTCCTCCTGACCAGCGAGGGTTACGACGTCGATCTCGCGCAGAACGGGACAGAGGGACTCCAGAAGCTCGCCTCGGTTGCGTATGACCTGGCGCTGCTCGACCTGATGATGCCCGACAAGAGCGGCATGGAGGTGCTCGAAGAGGTTCGCAGGCACGACCGCGAGACGCCGATCTTCATGATCACCGCCTACGGCAGCGTGGAAGCCGCGGTGAGCGCGCTGAAGCTCGGCGCCAACGACTATTTTTCCAAACCCTGGGACAACGAAAAGCTGGTCATCGAGATCGGCCGCATGATCGCCGGGCGGCGGCTGGAGTACGAGAACACCCACCTCAAGCGCGCGCTGGTGGAGCGCTACAGCTTCCCCAACATCATCGGCCGCAGCGAAGGCATGGTGCGTCTGCTGGACCTGGTGGGACAGGTGGCCAGCAGCCGCTCGACGATTCTGATCACGGGCGAGACAGGCACCGGAAAAGAGCTGGTGGCCAAAGCCATCCACGCCAATTCGCCGCGCGCCGGCCAGATGTTCGTGCCGGTGAACAGCGGCTCGCTGCCGCCCGACCTGTTGGAATCGACGCTCTTCGGCCACGTCAAAGGCGCATTCACCAGCGCGGTGCAGAGCAAGAAGGGCTACTTCGAGGTGGCCGACAAGGGCACGATTTTCTTCGACGAGATCGGCACGCTGGGGCCGGAGACGCAGATCAAGATGCTGCGCGTGATCCAGGAGAAGGAATTCATTCCGCTGGGGGCGACCGACCCCATCAAAGTCGATGTGCGGATCGTGGCGGCGACCAACGCCGATCTGGCGCAACTGGTGAAGGAAGGCAAATTCCGCGAGGACCTGTATTACCGGCTCAACGTCATCAATATCTCCCTGCCTCCGCTGCGCGACCGCAAGGAAGACATTCCGCTGCTGGTGGAGCACTTCTTCGATTACTACTGCCGCGAGAACGGCAAGTTTCTGGACGGGCGCGGCAAGAGCGTCCTCCATTTCGACGCCGATGCCATGCAGATTCTCAAAGAGCACAACTGGCCCGGCAACGTCCGTGAGCTGGAGAACGTGTGCGAGCGAGCGGTAGTGCTGGCGTCCGGCCCGGCGGTGCCGGTGCACGTTCTGCCCGACGCGCTGCTGCAGGCCAACGGCATCCGCCTGAATCGCGGCGACGGGATTCCGCTGCCGGACGACGCGTCGCTGTTCGAGATCGTCAACGATTTCGAGCGTCGGGTGATTCACGAGCGCCTGGAGAAGTGCAACTGGAGTCAGACGGAAGCGGCGGAGAGCCTGCACGTGCCCCTCTCGACGCTGAATCAGAAGATTAAGCGGCTGGACATCAAGATCAGGAAGAAGGGCGAGGCGTAGCGCAAATCGTCGGCGTCATCTATCCCCCTAATCTCGTGACCAGGGGCGAGAGCGCGGACCACAACAATCGATCGTGCGCGCCACCTACCGCGCGCACCAGCCGCCGTCGATCAGGATGTCGGTGCCGGTGATGAAACCGGCGTCGTCGGAGCAGAGATACACCGCCAGCGCGCCGATCTCTTCCACCTTGCCCCAACGCCCGACCGGAATGCTCGCCAGGAACTGGGCGTTGGTCTCGGCGTTCTCCATCAGCGGCTTGTTCATCTCCGTGCCGAAAGGGCCGGGGCTGATGCCGTTGACCGTGATCGCGTCCGGAGCCAGCTCCAGCGCCAGGGAACGGGTCATCCCGAGCAGCGCCGTCTTGCTGGCCGAGTAGGCGATGCGCCCGGGCAGCGAGACGTGGGCCATGATCGAAGTCAGGTTCAGAATGCGGCCGTAACCGTGGCCCTTCATCGCCGGTATGAAGGAGCGGCACATCAGGAATGCAGCGGTCACGTTGGTGTCCATGACCAGCCGCCACTCGTCGAGGGTGAACTCCACGGTGGGTTTACGAACGTTGACGCCTGCGTTGTTGATCAGGATGTGCACTTTGCCGAAGCGCGCCAGGATGTCCCGCTCCGCCGCGCGCACGCCGGATTCGCTCGTCACGTCGGCCGGAAATGCCGCCGCCTCTCCTCCGGCGGCGGCGATTTTCGCGGCCACCGATTCCAGCTTCGCGCGGTCGCGCGAAACCAGTGCCACGCGCGCGCCCTCGGCGGCAAGCGCGACGGCCATGGCTTCTCCCAACCCTTTGCTGGCGCCTGTAATCACGGCGTTGCGGCCGGTCAGTTTCTTCGTCATACTCCGGGATGACCTTTCTCCGTGTGATCGAGGATGGCATCGGCCAGCGCCTGGGGATTATCCACGTCGGGAATGGTCAGGCGGCTGGCCTCGCCCGCCGTCTCGATCGAGAGATTGCCGACGCCGAACATGCGCTGCCCGAGGCGCTGGTCGACGCGCACGTCCTGGACCTTCGGAAGCTGAATCGTGCGAGTGGACTTGGAGAAGAAGCCCGACTCGTAGCGCAGGCGGTCGCCGGCGATGGTCACCGTGGTGAACTGGCGGCGGAGGGCGCGCAACAACACCGGGACAAACACCAGGGGCGCGATCCAGGGGAACACTCTGAGCTTTTCGTTATCGCGCCAGTACACCACCCAGACGATTTCGATGGCCACGAACACCAGCGCCGTGGCGATCAGCCGGACCATGATGAACTTCGCGGTGGGCCGGATGGAGAAGTCTTTCATGGTACCTCTTTATCGAAGAGTGTATTGTATCGCGGGCCGCTATCTTTTAGGATGAGCAAACAGGAGGCAGTTCCAATGTTGCGCAGAGTCGTTTCGATCGGGGGCATGATGTTGGCGGCGGCTGCCACGCTGCCGGCGGATTTCACCTACCACGAGACCAGCACGATCACCGGCGGCATGGTCGCCAGCATGATGAAAGTGGCGGGGGTGTTTTCGAAGCAGGCGCGGGAGCCGATCCAGTCGACCATCTCGGTGAAAGGCGATCGCATGGTGCATCGCTCGCAAACTCACGCCAGCGTGATCGATCTTGCGAGCCAGACCATCACCAGCATCGACCTGCAGAAGAAGACCTATAGCGTGATGACGTTCGACGAGATGAAGCAGGCGCTGGAGAACATGCAGCAGCGCATGAAGCAGAACGACCAGGGCCAGATGAACTTCAAGGTGGAGGCCAATGCCACCGGCAAGACGAAGCAGGTGGGCTCGCTGGACTGCAAGGAGATGATCCTCAAGATGACCATGGAAGGGACCGACCAGCAGAGCGGTCAAAAAGGCGCCATGGTGGTCACGACGGATATGTGGATTGCGCCCGCCGCTCCCGGATACCAGGAAGTCCGCGATTTCTACCGCCGCATGGCCGAGAAGCTAAACTGGACGCCCGGCGGCAACATGTTCATGGCCAACCCGGAGGCGGCCAAGGGCATGGCCGAGGTGTACAAAGAGGTCTCCAAGCTGGACGGCATGCCGGTGGAGCAGTTCATCAGCATGGGCGGCGAGGGGCAGCCGGGCGCGGCTCCGCAGCAGAACCAGTCTCAGCAGCAACAGCAGCAGCAGGCGGACAAGCCGTCGATCGGCAACGTGCTCGGCGGGCGATTCGGCCTCGGCCGGAAGAAGAGCTCGACTTCCGATGCGCCACCGCCGTCGGATTCGGGCGCGCAGAACAACCAGGCCGGCGCGGGATCGCTGCTTCAGATGACCACCGAGCTCAGCAGTTTTTCGAACGCGCCGGTGGACGACGCGCAGTTTGCGGTTCCGGCCGGGTTTAAGAAGGTCGAGCCGGATATGAAGCGGGTCAGGTAGTACAAGGGTCGGGAGGGCGGACGGCGAAAAACGGCCGTCCGCCCCAAGACTGCCTATTTCTTTTTTCCCTGGGCCGCAACGGCCTCCATGGCCGCTTTCACTTTCTCGGGATCGCCCAGATAATAGTGTTGGAGCGGCTTCAAATCATCGTCCAGCTCGTAGACCAGCGGCATGCCGGTCGGGATGTTCAGCTCGACAATGTCTTTCTCGCTGATGTTGTCGAGATATTTGACCAGCGCCCGCAGGCTGTTGCCGTGGGCGGCGATGATCACGCGCTGGCCGCTCTGAATCGCGGGCGCGATGGTTTCGTGCCAGAGCGGAAGGAACCGTGCCACGGTGTCCTTGAGGCATTCCGTTAGCGGCAGTTCGTCCTTGGTCAGGCCTTGATACCGCGGATCGTGGCCCGGATAGCGCGGGTCGTCCGGAGTCAGCACGGGCGGCGGTATGTCGTAGCTCCGGCGCCAGATCTTCACCTGGTCCTCGCCGAACTTGGCGGCGGTTTCCGCCTTGTTCAATCCCTGCAGAGCGCCGTAGTGGCGCTCGTTGAGGCGCCAGGAGCGGTACACCGGAATCCACATGAGGTCCATCTCGTCGAGCACGGTCCACAGGGTCCGGATGGCGCGCTTGAGCACGCTGGTGTAGGCCACATCGAAGACGTAGCCTTCGCGCTGGAGCACCTGCCCGCCTTCCAGCGCCTCCTGGCGGCCCTTGTCGGAGAGATCCACGTCGGTCCACCCCGTGAAGCGATTTTCCTTGTTCCACGTGCTTTCGCCGTGGCGCACGAGCACCAGCTTCTTCATCGGCTGTAGGCCTTTCTGCCTGGGAATGCCGCTGCACTGCCGAGCTTCTCTTCGATGCGCAGGAGCTGGTTGTACTTGGCAATGCGATCGGTGCGGCTGGCGGAGCCGGTCTTGATCTGGCCCGCATTGGTGGCCACCACGAGATCGGCGATGAACGGATCTTCGGTTTCGCCGGAGCGGTGCGAGACCACCGCGGTGTAACCGGCTTTGGTCGCCATGCGCATGCAATCCAGGGTTTCGGTGACGGTGCCGATCTGGTTCAGCTTGATCAGGATCGAATTGGCGATGCCGGTCTCGATGCCGCGCTGGAAGATGGAGGGGTTGGTGACGAAGATGTCGTCGCCGACGAGCTGGATCTTGCCGCCGAGGGTATCTGTGAGCAGCTTCCAGCCTGGCCAATCTTCTTCGCCCATGCCGTCTTCGATAGAGATGATTGCAGGATACTGCCGCACCCAGTTGGCCCAGTATTCGACCATCTGCTCGCTGGTGCGCTGGCTCTTGTCGGACTTCTTGAAGACATATTTGCCGTCCTGGTAGAACTCGCTGGCCGCCGGGTCAAGGCAGACGCCGATGTTTTCGCCCGGCTTGTAACCGGCCTGCGTGATGGCTTCCAGCACGCTCTCGATGGCCTCCTCGTTGGACTTCAGCATCGGGGCGAACCCGCCCTCGTCGCCGACGGCGGTGGAGTAGCCCTTCTTGGCGAGCACTTTTTTCAAGGTATGAAACACCTCGACGCCCATGCGCAGCGCTTCGCTGAACTTCGGGGCGCCGAAGGGAGCGATCATGAACTCCTGCAGGTCGACGGAATTGTCCGCGTGGGCGCCGCCATTGATGATGTTCATCATGGGAACCGGCAGCGTGCAGGCGCCGGCACCGCCCAGATAACGGTAGAGCGGCGTACGGTGGGAGACCGCCGCGGCGCGGGCGACCGCCATGGACACGGCCAGAAGCGCATTAGCTCCCAGGCGGCCCTTGTTGGGCGTGCCATCGAGCGCGATCATGGCCTGATCGACTTCCGCCTGGTTGGCGGCATCCTTGCCTTGTAGAGCCTTGGCGATTTCGCCGTTGACGTGACCGGTGGCTTTCGAAGTGCCCTTGCCGAGATAACGGCTCTTGTCGCCATCGCGCAGCTCGACGGCTTCGTGCTCGCCGGTGGAGGCGCCGGACGGGACGGCGGCGCGCCCCATGCTTCCGTCAGACAGATAAACATCCGCTTCCACGGTCGGATTGCCGCGGGAATCGAGGATCTCTCTTCCGATGATCTTTACGATGTTGGTCAAGTAAGTGCTCCTTAAATAAGCCTTCAGCTTTCAGCCTTTAGCTCTCAGCTTTATCGGCTTTGACCTCGGCAAGCGAGAAAGCTGAGGGCTGACGCCTGATGCCTGATGTCTTCTTTTCACGCCAGCACGGTAATTCCGCATTCCGTGACGTGGCATCCGCGCTCCCGGTCGGCGCCGGGATCGAACCCGATCAAGCTGGACTCGGGCAGTTTGACGCCGGTGTTGAGAATGGCTCTGCGGACCCGGCTGTTGCGGCCAATCTCCACCTCCGGCATCAGAATCGAATACTCCACTTCGCAGTAACTGTTGACCCGGACTCCCGGGGAAAGGACGCTGTGCAGCACCCGGCCGCCGGAAACGATGCAGCCGGAGCTGACGATAGAGTCGACGGCGACGCCCATGCGCCGGCCTTCCTGTGCAAACACGAACTTGGCCGGAGGCTGCTGCGTGGCCCTGGTGCGGATGGGCCACCGCTTGTCGTAGAGATTGAAGACCGGCGTCACGTCCACCAGGTCCATATTGGCCTCGTAGTAGGCGTCCAGCGTGCCGACGTCGCGCCAGTAGAGCACCCTGTCGGCGTTGATGTCGTGAAAATCGTAGGCCACGGTGCGCGAGCGCCGGATGTAGCCGGGGATCACGTCGCGGCCGAAATCGTGGCTGGAATCGGGGTTCTGCGCATCTTCGTGGAGAGCGCGGAGCAGCACGTCGGTATTGAAGACGTAGAGGCCCATGGAAGCGCTGACCATCGCCGGGTCGAATACCGAGGGCGCGGGCGAATCGTGCCGCGGCTTCTCTTCGAAGCCGGTAACGCGGTAGTCGGGGGCGATCTCGAGGATCCCGAAGCGGTTGGCCAACGACGGCGAGACCCGGATGGTCCCGATCGTGATCTCCGCCTGGTGCGCCCGGTGCCAGGCGATCATTTCGCCGTAATCCATTTTGTAGATGTGATCACTGCCCAGAATCAGGGTGAGATCGGGACCTTCGGCTTCGATGCTCTGGAAATTCTGGAACACGGCATCGGCAGTGCCCTGGTACCAGTCTCCGTGGACCCGTTTCATGGGGGGAATGGCCTCGATGTACTCGCCAAGCTCGGGAGAGAGGATATTCCAGCCGTCGCGGATGTGGCGAATCAGGTCCAGCGATTTGTACTGTGTTAGGATGAGAATGCGCCGCACGTCGGAATTGATGCAGTTGGAAAGCGTGAAGTCGATAATTCGATACGCGCCTCCAAAGGGCACGGCCGGCTTGGCGGTGTCTTTGGTCAGGGGGTAGAGGCGCTCGCCGGCGCCCCCCGCCAGCACGATCGCGAGGACATTCTGCATTCAGCGTAATATCCTGAAAACAAAGGGTGTTCCTGCATTCTGACCGGGAAGAGGGAACACGATTGTAAAAATTGGCTTGACTTTATTATTCAAAAACCTATGATATCAGTACCTTCTGTGTGAAGTGTAGGAATTTAACGGGCGCGCCATCTGGCTACAGGGTGATCCGTGGTCTCGGAAACTCCAAAGCATCGCATGGGAAAATCAGGTCTAGTTGGGAGGTGTATTTCATTTGGCGGAAGTTAAGCTTCAAGAGGGCGAAACGTTAGAGAACGCCCTTCGCCGCTTCAAGCGCAAGGTGCAGCAGGAGGACATCATCAAAGAGGTGAAGCGTCACTCCTTCTACCTGAAGCCGGGCGAGAAGCTCAGGGCCAAGCAGGCGCTGGCCCGCAAACGGAACCGGAAGAAATCACGCCGGGAAATCGAGTAACCCGATAGCGGGGCGCGAGCCCCGCTGTCACAAATCCGACCAATTGTTCAGGTTGACGGGGATATAGGCCATGCCGGAGTTTCAGGATCGAGTCCTCAAATGCGTAGACTGCGGAGCGGAATTCGTTTTCACCGCTGGGGAACAACACTTCTTTCACGATAAGAATTTCAAGAACGAGCCGAAACGCTGCAAGAGCTGCAAGACCAAACGCCAGGGTTCTGGGGGCGGCGGTTTCACCAAGAGCGAGACGACGACTACGTGCTCGCAATGCGGAAGGGAGACCACGGTTCCCTTCAAGCCTACGCAGGGACGGCCGGTGTTTTGCCGGGAATGCTTCCTCTCGCGTAAGGCGCAGGGGGCCTCGGCGGGAGCATAAAGAACCCAGGGAACGGGCGGCGGCGGGATCGTGCTCATCCGCGGTAGCATTTCCAAATGAGCACTCAGATCGCGACCCGCAAGCTTGCCCTCTTGCTGTTATTCACAGGCCCGGCTTTCGCGGCCTCCATCGGCCCCTCCCGCGGTACGCTGGTCATCGTCGGCGGCGGCCAGCTCGGGCCGGAAATCGTCAGCCGCTTCATCGACCTCGCGGGCGGGCTCGATTCGCCCATGGTCTTCATCCCCACCGCCGAAGACGGCGAGCCGAAAATCACCGCGGAGACCACCTTCCTGGCCAAGGCGGGCGTGAAGCACGTCACCGTCCTGCACACGCGCGATCCCAAGGTCGCCGACACCGAGGAGTTCGTGGCGCCGCTGGTCGCGGCGCGCGGCGTCTGGTTCGAGGGCGGGCGGCAATGGCGCATCGCCGATGCCTACCTGAACACGCGCGTCGAGAAGGAACTGTTCCGATTGCTGGAACGCGGCGGCGTGATCGGCGGCAGCTCCGCCGGGGCCACCATCCAGGGATCGTACCTGGTTCGGGGCGCGGTGGAAGGCAACACCGTCATGATGTCGCCCGGGCATGAGCAGGGCCTCGGTTTCCTGCGCAATTCCGCCATCGATCAGCACGTGCTGGCCCGCCACCGCGAGAACGACCTGGACCAGGTGATCGACCGCTTCCCCGCCCTGCTGGGGATCGGGATCGACGAGAGCACCGCGATCGTGGTTCAGGGCGATCAGTTCGAAGTCATCGGCAAGAGCAAGGTGCTGATCCACGATTCCCACTACCAGCCGCAGGCCGACGGCAAGCGCTACTATACACTCTCGGCCGGCGACCGGTTCGATCTCGAACAGCGGCGCAAGATCACCCCCTGAGCGCCGGAAGCGGCATCGAGCACCTGGCACTCACCAGCGGGTAACCTCCGTTGACCGGCGGAAAGGGCCGCGCGAGGAACGTTCCCTGGCTGCTGAATCCGGTCGGCCCGAGTTGCGCGGCCGTGTCGTAGTGATGATCCAGCAGATTGTTGATCTGTACGAAAAGCTGCACGCGCTCCTGGATCTGATATCGCGCTGCCAGGTTGACCACGCTGTACCCGGGAGAGGTTCCCGGGCCGGGATAGTAGACCCCATCGGGCCGGCTATGGTTGTTCTCGCAGACCAGCACCCGCCTGGAATATTCATACGTAAGCCCGCGGAAAGGTAAGGCGATGCTCAGTCAAGATTCGCACGCATCCGACGAGCTTCTGTTAAGCAGGAATTGCAACGTTCGATCGCGGATTTCATCCAGTCCTACCGGCAGGAATTCGATCGCCGATTGCCCCCGGCCGCGGGCCCGCGCGCATTGCTGCAAGCCAGACTTGCCCAGCAGGCCGGACCAGAGCGGAGCGAACCGTGCAACTGGTTCATGAGTTGGCAAAAGCTCCTGCAGACAGCCCCCCTCTGCGTGTTAGGCTTGCTGATCATGGGTTGGATTGGGATGCGGGTTGGATGGCAAAGGCGGGAACCGCTCACCCGCACGGCCAGATTGTACGCGGTCACCGATCACCCTCTGCCGGAGCATAACAGGAGATGAGATTTCGCGATTGGCTGTGTCTGGTTTGTGTGGCCGCGGTATTCGTTGGTTGTTCGAAGGCGCCTGGCGGTCCGGTCCGGAAGGCGGAAAAGGCCGCCGGGGCGATCGCCTATTTCAAGGTGGACCCCGCTACGGCAGGAACCATTTCCGGATCCATTCGGTACGCGGGTCCCAAGCCGCCGCGGAAGGCGATTGACATGAGCGGAGATCCGGCATGTATGGAGGCTCATCAGGGCAAGGCCTATGAGGAATCGCTGGTAGTCGGTCCCAAAGGCGGCTTGGCTAACGCGTTCGTCTACATCAAGAGCGGCCTGGAAGGCAAAACCTTCGAGACTCCATCGGCGCCGGCCAGGATGGACCAGCACGGTTGTTGGTTCAATCCGCGGGTCTTGGGCCTGCAAACCAACCAGCCTCTGCAAATCTCCAACACAGATCCGGTCACCCACAATATTCATCCGTTAGCCCAGTCGAATCGCGAATGGAACCATAGCCAGGGTTCCGGCGATCCACCAATCACCCGCCGATTCCCGAGGCCCGAAGTGATGATTCCGGTAAAATGCAACATCCACAGTTGGATGCGTTGTTTCATCGGCGTGGTGGACCACCCGTATTTCGCGGTTTCGGGCGACGACGGCGCATTCGCGATTCCCAACCTTCCTCCGGGAGATTACGTGCTCGAAGTCTGGCACGAGAAATTGGGCACGCAGCAATCGAAAGTGACCGTCGCCCCATCCGCCCGTCAGCAGGTTGATTTCAAGTTCAAGGGAGAATAATCCGTGCATCGCCACAAGAACGCCATTTTCGCCGTTGGTCTCCTCGCCTTTGGCCTAAGCTGCTCCCGGTCCCCGCAGCAGAGTCAGCAGGCCGAACAGCCGGCTCCCGCGTCGGCATTCCGGATTTATGTGACCAACGAGGTGTCCGGCGATCTGACGATCATCGATTCGGCGACCTACGACGTGGTTGCGACCGTACCGCTCGGCAAGCGCCCTCGCGGCATCCACGCCAGCCCCGACCGCAAGACGATCTACGTGGCTCTCAGCGGATCTCCCATCGCAGGCCCGGATGTGGACGAAAGCACGCTGCCGCCTCCCGACAAGAGTGCGGATGGAATCGGCGTATTCGACCTCGCGCAGAACAAGGTGGTTCGCGTGATCAAGGGCGGCTCCGACCCCGAGAACTTCGACGTCAGCCGCGACGGCACTCAGTTGTACATCTCCAATGAGGACGACTCCGCGGTGAGCGTTGTGGACATCGCCTCCGGCACGGTGGTGAAGTCCGCCAAAGTGGGCGGCCAGCCCGAAGGCGTCAAGACAACGCCCGATGGAAAACTGGTCTACGTCACTTCGGAAGAGACCGGGACAATATCGGTGCTCGATCCCGCGGCCGGGAAGATCCTCAAGACGTTCAAAGTGGGGAACAGGCCGCGCTCTGTGGCTTTCCTCCCCGACGGTTCGAAGGCATACATCAATGCGGAAAACGACGGCAGCGTGGTATTGGTGGATGCCGTTCTGCAGAAGATGATCCAGACCATCCCGCTGGGGAAACCCGGCGTCGTGAAGCCTATGGCGGTATTGCTCTCGCCGGACGCCGCGAAGCTGTACGTCAGCACCGGCCGCGGCCACCAGGTGTTTACCATCGACACCGCTACGAATCAGGTCTCAGGGTCTGTGGAGGTGGGGCCCCGTCCCTGGGGCATAGCGCTGTCGCCCGACGGGAAAACCCTCTACTCGGCGAACGGCCCTTCGAATGACATCTCCGTGGTTGACCTGGCCACCAACACGGTGGTCAAGAAAGTCAAAGCGGGCGGAAGCCCCTGGGGAGTGATTGCGCTGCCGCGTTGAGTTCGGGACGGCTCTCCGCCGGCGGCCGATCGAGCCCCGAAACCTTTCGCCGGAGACGGCGGGCCGCTGCTCGACAGGCTACTGCACGCTCCAATAGCCGGCGCGCGTCCGTACAACGAGCTCCGGGCGGTCCTTCACTTCGATGCGGATGGCGTGATATTGGCCGGGCTCGCTATTCGGCGGCTGGAAGCTGACCAGGTACTGCCGGTGGACTTCGCGGCCGATCGCCTCGACCGCCTGTTCGAGACCGTCCTTGCGCAGAAAGCCCAACGCGCGTCCGCCGGTGGCGTGGGTGAGCTCGCCGGCGGCATCGCCCTGCAGGTCGTGTTTCATTTCGCCGAAGATGCTCAGCAGGCTGCCGGGAGCCATCTCGGGCGGATTGCCGTTGGGCCGCGCGGTGAACGCGGTCAGGAACGGCGAGTAGGTCAGCCAGTAGATCAGGACGTTCTGCCGCTCGGCGGCCTGCACGATTGCGGAGAGCTTCAGCTTGCTCGACCGGTCGTGCTTCTCGGCGATGACCACGAGCACGCGGCGGTTCTCGCTGGGACGCTGCGCGAACTGCCGCATGGCTTCCTGGACGGCGTCGAGAGTGGCCACACCGTTCCCCTGCACACGGATGCCGCGCAGTGCAGCGGCCAGTTTGTCGGGATCGGTAGTGAAATCGCGGCGCAGGCGCACCTCGTCGGTGAAGGTGAAGAGCGCGGTTTCGCCGCGATGCCCCGCGACCACGTAGGCGAAGAGCACGCCCAGTCCGCCGAGCTTGTCGAGGATAGCGGAGGAATTCGCGCTGGCCTGCACCAGCACGATCAGGGAGAGTGGGTTGAAAGCCTCTTCGACCTGTATCGGCCGCGCCACATTGTTGTCGAAGAGGGTCAGGTCGGGCGCCTGTAGGCCGTCCACGAATTTACCTTCGGCGGTGGTGACGGTGGTGGGGGCAATCACCAGGGTGGAAGTCGCTTTGAACTGCGCGCGGCCGCCGGAGACGAACAGGAAAAGCAGGGCGGCGGCGTGCATGGCCGCCATATCGATGCAATTCAATGCCCGTCAGCGGGACTGCCGGGAAGCCTCGGCGCGGAGCCGGCGCTTTCTCGCCCAATCGGGCTTGTTCTCCTGCCGCGCGCGGCCCAGCGCCAGCGCGTCGGCCGGAACGGTATCGGTAATCACGCTGCCGGCCGCGGTGTAGGCTCCCTCGCCGATCTCCAGCGGCGCCACGAGCGTCGAATTGCTGCCGACGAAGGCCCCGGCACCGATGCGCGTCGGGTGTTTCGCTACGCCGTCATAATTGCAGGTGATGGTTCCGGCGCCGATATTGACCTTGTCCCCGATTTGGGAGTCGCCGAGGTAGGCCAGGTGATTGGCCTTGGCGCCCGCGCCCATTCTCGTCTTCTTGAGCTCGACGAAATTGCCGATGTGCGCTCCGGCGGCCACGTGGTTCCCCATCCGCAGGCGCGCATACGGCCCGACGATGGCTCCGCTCTCCACCACCGAATCGTTCACTATGGTGAAGGCGCCCACCTCGACATTTTCTGCGAGCGCGGAATCCTGGACAATGGAGCACGCGCCCACGCGGCAGTTGTCGCCGATGGTGGTGCGGCCCAGGATCTGCGCGAACGGCTCGATGATGGTGTCGATCCCGATCTGGACATCCGCGTCAATCGTGATGGTTTCCGGTTTGATCAGCGTGACGCCGGACACCATCAGGGCGCGCCGTTTGCGCTCACGCAGGATGGCATCGACTTCGGCAAGCTGCGCGCGGTCGTTGATGCCCAGGGCTTCGGCGGCGTCATCGATCTGCATCGCCTCGACGGTGTGTCCGGCGCGCGTCAGGATGGCGGCCATGTCGGTGAGGTAGTATTCGCCGGAAGCAAAATTGGGCTGAATCTCGCCGGCATGCCTCCAGAAGAGGTCCGCCCGGAAACAATAGATGCCCATGTTGGCTTCGCGGATCGCGAGTTGCTCCGGCGTGCCGGCTTTCTGCTCGATGATGTCGATCACGTGCCCGTGCGCGTCGCGGATCACGCGCCCGTAGCCCGTCGGATCTTCCATGATCGCGCTCATCAGGACGCACGCCGCGGCGCCTCCGGTCTCCTGCGCGATCAGCCGTCGCAGGGTTTCCACGCGCAGCAGCGGCGAATCGCCGTACAGCACCATCAGGTAGCCATCGAGGTGCGCCAGCGCCGGCCGTCCGATGGCCACGGCGTGGCCGGTGCCCTTTTGCTCCGCCTGCTCGATGAAGCCGACACCCGGCGTGCCGATGCTGCGCCGGACCTCTTCCGCCTGGTGGCCCACTACCACGAAGATCCGCTCCGGCGGGGTCAGCGCGAGCGCGGTATCCACGACGTGGTGTACCAGGGATTTTCCGCCCACCTGGTGCAGGACTTTGGCGCGGCGGCTTTTCATGCGGGTGCCCAGGCCGGCGGCGAGGATCACGATCGTCACGGGAGGATTCATCAGTTCTATGTTAACCGCCGCCGCTGCGCTTCCTGGGCTAGTTTCACGACCACCGCAGCAGTGGCCGCGGGATCGTGCCGCACCTGATCGGTGAGGGACGCGAGGTTCGCGGACAGCACCTTGAGCCCCAGCTTCTGCAGCTTGTCCAGGTCGATCTCAACGGGCAGGGCGTCCTCGCGCGCGTAGCGTTTTTTCAAGCGGCTGGTGATGGAGCGAACGTTGACCACGGCGTAATCGAGCAGCCCGCGGCCGGCGTGACGGTAGATGGCGCGGACGTGATCGCTGGCGGTGAATTCGGTGGTCTCGCCGGGCTGCCACATGAGGTTGACGAAGTAGGCTTTCACCGCGGGGGACGAGCGGATCGCCTCCGGGATGCCTTCCACCAGCAGGTTGGGGATGACGCTGGTGAAGAGCGAGCCCGGGCCGAAGGTAATCACGTCGGCCTGAGCGATGGCGGTGAGCGCGGCGGCGACCGGCGGCGCCTTGCGCGGGCGCAGCCGTACCGAGTTGATGCGCTCGCGGCTGGCGGTGATGTTGGTCTCACCCACCACCTTCGTGCCGCTGGCCAGTTTGGCTTCGAGCGCGACATTGGCACTGGTAGAGGGGTAGATCCGTCCGGCGATGTTGAGCACCTCGCTGGAAACCGTCACGGCGTCCGGAAAATCGCCCATGATCTGGGTCAGGGCCATCAGGAACAGGTTGCCGAACGAATGGCCCTTGAGCCCGCGCCCGCCGGCGAAGCGGTACTGGAACAGGCGGCTGAGCAACGCCGAATCCTCGCTCAAGGCCACCATGCAATTGCGGATGTCGCCCGGCGGCAGCACGTCGAATTCGCGGCGCAGACGGCCGCTGGAACCGCCATCGTCGGTCACGGTCACGATGGCAGTGATGTCGACGGCGGGGGACCCGTCATTGGCCGGCCGGGCGTAGTGCTTCAAGCCCTGGAGGACGCTGGAGAGGCCCGTGCCTCCGCCGATGGCGACAACCCGGAGTGGCGATGGATCTGGCATGTTCGGACCGCGAGGAGTGCCGGCCAAACGCTACTTGCGTTCGGGGAACAGCAACCCGCTGAACGGCGACTGATTGACGAAGGGCGCGAAGTCGGTGTCCTGGCGCGCGGCGATGCGGTTGCGCGGGTCGATTTCGATGGCCCGCCGGAGGCTGTCGTGGGCGGCATTCAGGTCGCCGGAGAGCGCCTGCGCGACTGCAAGCGCGTAGTGGATATGGTCGGAGCCGGGCGAGATCTGGACGCCTTTCTCCAGGTGCGCGCGGGCTTCGGAAAGGTTGCGGGAATTGATGAGGGCAATTCCGTAGTTGTAATAGTCCTCGGCCGAGCCGAGGGAGACGGTGGCCTGCTGCAGGCGGCGGTCGCACATGGCGATGTGGAGCTTCGCGCGCTGGGCCACGTCGCGTTCCGGGCCGGCAGCGGCCTGATGGAACAAATCACGCGCTTCCTTCAACTTGCGCGCGTGAAACAGCTTCATGGCCTGCTCGAAAGCAGCCATCTGCCGGGCTGCATCCGGCACCGCGCCGGCGGGCGAGGCTTTGGCTGCCGAATCGGAGGTTCTTGCCGTCTTGGATACAGGGGGCCTGGTCATGCGATTGTCTGCTCTCTTTGACGTGGCAGGGACGGTCTTTTTGTTCACCGGCATGACGGAACGACTGATGTTTCTATCACACCAGACAACAGGGATGCAACCGCCCCTGGCTAAAGTCGCTTTCAGCCGAGTCCTGCCTCCCTTAGGAATTTGGCGGATTCCTCGGGGGGGGTCGGGTTGATGTAAAAGCCCGTGCCCCACTCGAATCCCGCCACCTTGGTGAGCTTGGGTATGATTTCGATGTGCCAATGGTAGTAAGGGAGGGGCTGTTCCTGGACCGGCGAGCTGTGCACAATAAAATTGTACGCCGGGCGCTCCAGCACCTTGTCGATCTTGCGGATAGTGGTCTTGAGCACCCAGGCCAGGTTGGTCAGCGAGGCGGCGTCGGCTTCTTCGTAGTGCGATTCGTGCCGCTTGGGTAGAACCCAGGTCTCGAACGGAAAGCGCGGCGCGTAAGGCGCGAGCACCGTGAAACGGTCGGTCTCGGTCACCAACCGCACGCCCGCCGAGGCTTCCTGGCGGATGATGTCGCAAAAAATGCAGCGCTCCTTGAACTCGTGGAAGAGTTTGGCGGCATCCACTTCTTCTTTTACGCGCTTGGGAATTACCGGCAGGGCGATCAACTGCGAATGCGGGTGTTCCAGCGATGCGCCGGCGGCTTCGCCGAAGTTCCGGAAAAGGATGATGTAGCGGAAGCGCCGGTCTTTTTTTAGGTCGTTGACGCGGTCGCGAAAGGCCCACAGCACTTCTTCGATCAGCTTCTCCGGCAGTTCCCCGAATGTCTTTCTGTGATCGGTGCCTTCGATGATGACTTCGTGCGCGCCGATGCCGTTCATCTTGTCGTACATGCCGTCGCCCTGGCGGTTAAGCTCGCCCTCGATGCCGAGCACGGGGAACTTGTTGGGCACCACACGCACGCGCCACCCCGGCTCGTCGCGGCCTCCGGAATTACGATAGGCGAGCACCTCGGGCGGCGTCTTGTGCTCGTTGCCTTCGTCGAACGGGCAGGTGGACGTGGTCGCTGGCGGAACCGGCTGCCGGATAAAGTCGGTGGGACGTTTGGCTCGATCTGTGGCGATGATCACCCACCGGCCCGTGATCGGGTCCTTACGCAGTTCGGGCAATGAGCAGGCTTCCTCCAGAAGTGGCGGCGGAATTCACAAGTTCTGATTATAGCTTGTGTGGCGGACGGCCGCGCCTCTCAGGCCCGAGGCCGTTCCTTGCGAATAAAGTCCATGTCCTGCCTCGGCTCACCGTCGCATTCGATGGCGATGGTGGTGACCGGGTCGTCCGGCGCCCTCTCGGGCAGGCCCAGCAACTTGACGCGAAACTTGTCTTGCTCGAACTTCACCGGCGCCGCGCTGGCCAGCAGATGCGCCGACTGCACCTTGTTCATCAGGCCGCCGAGGACGACGGTATCGCCCGGCCAGAAGTAGACGTGCATGTAGAGCGTGTTGCCCTTGCGGGTGAAGCCGGCGAAGTTGCTGCGGCGCGGCTGGCAGACCTCGGTATCGTAGATCGACTTGCCGTTCTTCTCCATCCATTTGCCGACCGCGGTCATGATGTGCACCGACTCGTCGGGAATCAAACCGGTGGCTTTGGGGCCGATATTGAGCAGGTAATTGCCGGTGTCGCGGGAGCACGTAATCAGGTTGCGCACGATGGTCTTGGGCGTCTTCCAGTTGTCGTCGGCTCTCTGGTATCCCCAACTGTCGTTCATGGTCATGCAGGATTCCCAGGCGCGCTTTTCGGCCTGGATGCGCTGCTCGGGGGTGGCGAAATCGCCGTCGAGCTTGTTGCGGTTGTTAACGATGATCTGCGGCTGAAGCTCGAACACCATGGCGTTCATCTTTTCCGATTCCCATCCCTTGGCATCCAGAGGCCACGCGACGTCGTACCAGAGGATGTCGATCTTGCCGTAGTTGGTGAGCAGCTCGCGGATCTGGCCGTGGATGTAATCGACGAAGCGGCGGCGGGCAGCCTCGTCGGTGGCGCAGCGCGCGCCGTCGGGATGGTGCCAATCCATGAGCGAGTAGTAGAAGCCGACGCGCAGGCCCTCGGCACGCGCGGCCTCGACGTATTCCTTGACGAGGTCGCGGCCGGGACCCTGTTTGGGCGCGCAGTAGTCCGTGAGCTTGCTGTCGAAGTGGCAGAAGCCTTCGTGGTGCTTGGTGGTCATCACCATGTATTTCTGGCCGGCGGTCTTGGCCAGCTTGGCCCAGTCGCGCGCGGCGTTGGGCCTGGGCTTGAAGCGCTTGGCAATCTGCTCGTATTCGGCGACCGGGATGCCCTCGTTTTCCATCACCCACTCATGGCGGCCGAGGACGCTGTAGAGGCCCCAGTGGATGAACATGCCGAAGCGGGCTTCGTGCCACCATTTCATGCGGGCTTCGCGGTCGGCATCGCCACCCGAGGCGGTTAGACTACGGGTGGCGGCGGTGGCCGCGGCTACCAGATGCAGATAATCTCGTCGCGTCATGGCGAACAGCATATCACTTGGGTTTGTGGGACCGGCTTCAGCCGGTCCGGCCGTCGACAGGCTGAAACCTGCACCACAACGCGCTACAGTAGGTCGGATGGAGGATCACGGATGGCCTTTTGCACATCGTGCGGCGCTCAGGTAAGGGGCGCGTTTTGCGAGAAGTGCGGCACGCCGGCGAGCGCTGCCGCCGGAGGCGCGGCGCCGCCCCAGATGTCGCCCCCTCAGATGGCAGCGCCTCAGATGGCGCCCGCGGGGATGCCGCCGGCAGCCGCGCCGCGGAAAACCAGCCCGATCGTCTGGATCCTGGTCGCGGTAGGGGCAGTCTTCGCACTGATCGTCGTCTGCATCATCGGATTCGGGCTTTACGTGGCGCACCTGGCGCGCAATCCCGGCATCGCGCTGGGCAAGCTGATCACAGCCGCCAATCCCGACGCCGAGGTGATCAACACCGACACGCGCGCCAACACCATCACCATCCGCAACAGAAAGACCGGCGAAGAGGTCACCATGTCGTTCGACGACGTGAAGAACGGCAGGTTCAAAATGAGCGCCATCGGCAAGAACGGCGAAGTGGCCAACGTGGAGATCGGCGGCGGCGCCGGCAAAACCCCCTCCTGGGTTCCCGAATACCCGGGCGCCAGGGCGCAAGGCAATTTCACCGCACGCGG
>Ga0335069_10003013_pt1 | contig 25657 bp, 16 predicted proteins | sample Lox_Sample_11_FD_206714 | JGI IMG/M metagenome (GOLD analysis project Ga0335069, IMG submission 206714) | Soil microbial communities from Loxahatchee National Wildlife Refuge, Florida, United States - Lox_Sample_1.1 | ecosystem: Environmental > Terrestrial > Soil > Wetlands | place: USA... | reverse complement strand
AGCCGATGTGGATGAGGCCTCCGTGCATCCACATGCAGGTGAAAATCCGCCACCATTGGCCGTCGAGAGTATAAGGACCGAAGTTCGCGCCGAGAGCCGCCAATAGGCGCGGCGAAAAATCGACCAGACCACCCTCACCGGTGAGATAGCCGAAGACGACGCAGATCGCGTAAACCACGACGTTGATGGCCACGATTGTCGAGGTGACGGGGAACGCTCCCGCCTGCTCCATCAGCGTTGGCTTTTGCTGGGCTTGGGGCTGCGCCGCCTGCTGCTGTTGGATCTGAAACTGGCACGCTGGGCAGACGTTCTTCAGCTCTCCGGTGGAGAAGGAAGGCAGCTCGCGGCCGCATTGAAGGCAGTTGGCCATGAGCCATCAGGATAACAACAACCCTTCATCTGGATATCTGAATATCTGGTTGTCTGAATATTGGATGGCGGGAGCGAACTTAGCGCAAGGCCACTTAGTCAGATATTCAGATACTCAGATATTCGGATTGAATCACTTACTCTCATACCACTTCTGTAGCACGTAGAACGCCTGCTTCTTCTGCCCGCGATCGGAGATCAATCCTTTGCGGTTGTAGAAGTCCTGGATACCGGGAAGCGGGCGGCGGGGGCACCGGAAGTCCATGAGAATCCACGGCGTGGTGCCGCGGAGGAATGGGATGTTCGCCAGCATCTTGACCTGGTGCTCATAAACGGCGGCCTGGTACTCCTCCGTGAAGCGGGTGTCGGCATCGCCGTGATAGCCATAGAGGGCACCGGCGCCGAGTTCACTCATGACCAGCGGCTTGTTGTAGGGCGTCTGGTAGGTGGCTTTGTCGATGTCCGCAATCGTGCCTTCGTACCAGCCGATGTACTCATTGCAGCCGAGCACGTCGAGATCGGCGCCGAGCGGATCATCGAGCACGCGCACATTTCCTTCATGGCGATGAACCAGCAGGGCCGCGCTCACCAGACGAGTGTTGTCCAGTCCGCGGGCAGTGGCGATCATCTGGCGGTAGAACGAATTCCGGGCGGGCGTAATCGGTGTCTCGTTGCCGACTGACCAGATGATGATGGCAGCGCGATTCTTGTCCCGTGTGATGTTTTCCGTGAGCTGCTGCTCGGCGTTGGCGAGCGTGGAGGGGTTCTCCCAGTCGATGGTCCAGTAAACCGGCACTTCCGACCACACCATCAGGCCCATGCGCTCTGCCATGCGCACCATGCGCTCGTTATGCGGATAGTGTGCGAGTCGAACGTAGTTGCAGCCAAGTTCTTTCGCCCATCCGAGAAGCGTGCGGGCATCATCATCGCTGAAAGCGCGGCCAGAACGATAGGGCGCTTCTTCGTGGATCGAAATGCCCTTGAGGAAGATCGCCTGGCCATTAAGCAGAATGTCCTGGCCTTTCACTTCGATGGTGCGGAACCCGATGTCGTCAGCGAGTTTGTCATCGGACGACGAGATTTCAACGTGATAGAGCTTCGGATCGGCGGGTGACCAGAGTTTCAGGTTTTTCACCGGAATTGAGATCTGGGCGATGCCGTTCGCATCCGTGGTAACTGTCTTCTCAATCGACGCTTCGGGAATGCGCACCGTGACCTGTTGCCCCGAGGCAGCGTTGCTGAGCTTCACCCAGCCCGTGATCTCGTCACGAGAATGTGGTTTCAACTGCAAGAAGAAATCTTCGATGAACTTCTGCGGCACTTCGACCAGGTCCACATCGCGGGTGAGTCCGCCGTAGTTCCAGAAATCAGTCTGCAACGTAGGGACGTATTCTTTCTTGCGAGTGTCGTTGACCTGGATCACGACAAAGTTATCGCCGTCGTGCAACAGGGAAGTGACCTCGCAGTTGTAGGGAGTGAATCCGCCCTCGTGGTCGCAAACGACTGTGCCATTCACGCCAACGCGCGAGATGTAGTTTGCTGAGCCGACATACAAGAACACTCGCTTGCCCGGTTGCGGGTGGTAAAGGAAGTTACGCTCATACCAGATCGTGCCTTCATACCAGAGGAGATCGGGGCGCTGGGTGTTCCAATCTCCGGGGACCTTGAGTGTGGGGCTGGCGTCGAAGTTGTATTCGACCAGGTCGCTCTTCGACTTCGGCTTCGCATTTGCGAAAAAGCTGCGGGAACTCGGCTTGCCGTCAAAAGCAATCCAGCCGCTGTCGTACGGGTCGGGAATGATGTGCCAGGTCCCATTCAGCGAAACCGTGGTACGGTTCGGGATGTCGGTTATCAGGGGAGCCGGTTTCTGGGCTAACGCGAGCGTGGCCGAAAGAAAGACGGTGACGGCGATAAGGCGGTTCATAGGCGGCAGAATAGTACAAGAACAGAGAGGGCCGTGGACAGGCTAAACCTGATCGAACACGCCTAGTTTGACTTCGCTCACCGTCAGCGCTTCCATTTGGGCATCGATCTGACGGTATTCCTCGGCGAATTGCGTCCGAAAAGTATCGTAGGACGACAGATTGTCCCACCGATCGACCGTCACGTAGCGGTTCGGGCGCTCGCGGTCGCGGAATAAGAGAGTCCTGCGAAACGCCGCATCGCGGCGGAAAAGTTGCACCCAGGTTCCCTCGGGTCCGTAGTGCTTTTCGAACTCGGCTTCGGCTCCGGGCGCGACTTCGAACTGCCAAACGATGGTGATCATTACGTGGTTTCCCGTTTGGGTCCTAGTTGATCAGAAATGCGTGTTGAATGCACCAAAAACAGGGCAACGAAGTTTGACCACCTATCGCGTTGTCTCTTATATTCAATATGTTGCGCGCGAACCGCGCTTAGTAAGGACATGTCTTGGCAGAAACCACCACCAACTCTACTCAACGCGAAATTGCCGTCGAAGTCCCCGCGGATATTGTTTCCCGCGAAACCGAAGTTGTCATCCAGAAGTTCCAGAGAATGGCCAAGTTGCCAGGCTTCCGCAAGGGCAAAGTGCCGCCCAGTGTTGTGCGCCAGCGGTTTGCCGAGGACATCAAGACGGAAGTCGTTGAGCAGCTCGTGCCCAAGTATTTCCGGCAGGAAACCGAGCGGCAGGGGCTGCATCCGGTGTCGCAGCCGCGCGTCACCGACCTGCACATCCACGATGGCGAGCCGCTGAAGTTTAAGGCCAGCTTTGAAGTCCTGCCCGATTTCGAAGTGCAGGGCTACAACGAGATTAAGGTCGAGCGGCCCGACGTCGCCGTTACCGACGAAGAAGTCGAGAAGACGCTCAGCCAATTGCGCGAGCAGAACGCCACGTATAACGCAGTCGAAGGGCGTCCTCTCCAGGATGGCGACTTTGCCCAGGTGGCATTCAAGGGCATGCCGCAGGGCGAACCTGACGCACAGCCCGTCACGATGGACGACGTCATGGTGGAGCTCGGCGGGTCGAACACCATTCCTGAGTTCACCGAAAACCTGCGTGGCGCTAATGCAGGCGACGAGAAGACTTTCGTGGTGAAGTACGCCGATGACTTCACGGACGATCGGCTGAAGGGCAAGAGCTTCGATTACACGGTCAAGGTCAACTCGATCAAGACCAAGCAAATGCCCGAGCTGAACGACGATTTTGCCAAGGAGCTTGGCCCGCAGTTCACGAGCTTCGATCAACTGAAGACAGCGATTCGTGAGAACCTCGAAGCTGAGAAGAAGCATCGCGCCGAGCACGAGAGCAAAGACAAACTCGTCGACGAACTGGTGAAAGCGAACCCGATTGAAGTGCCCGAGGCTCTAATCGAACACCAGGTCGATCTGCGGCTGGAACGCGGACTTCGCGCTCTCGCCCAGCAGGGTATGAAGACCGAAGACATGCGCCGTATGGACTTCACCCGCCTGCGCGCCGGTCAGCGCGACGCTGCCAAAAAGGAAGTTCAGGTCGCGCTGCTGCTGGAGAAGATTGCCGATAAGGAGCAGGTCGGGGTCACCGACGAAGACGTGGACAAGGAAATCCACATCCTGGCAGCACAATCGCAACAGCCCGTTGACGCGGTGCGTGCGCGCCTCATCAAAGAGGGAGCGATCGACCGCATTCGCAATCGTATTCGTACCGACAAGACTTTGGAGATGCTGTACAGCAGGTCTGCATAAACCGGTCTGGGATCTTCGGATCGCCAGACGATCGAGAACATAGGAATCAGCCAAGGACAGGAGTCATCATGCTAGTGCCAATGGTTATTGAGCAGACCGGGCGCGGAGAACGCGCTTACGATATCTACTCCCGGCTGCTGCGCGATCACATCATCTTCCTGGGAACCCCGATCGACGACAATGTTGCCAACCTGATCATCGCGCAGATGCTCTTCCTCGCGGCCGAAGATCCGGAAAAGGACATCCAGCTCTACATCAACTCGCCGGGCGGCTCCATAACCGCCGGGATGGCGATTTACGACACGATGCAGTACATCAAGCCGGATGTGATGACGATCTGCATCGGCCAGGCAGCTTCGATGGCAGCGACTCTGCTGGCTTCGGGGGCGGCAAAGAAGCGGTTTGCCCTGCCGAATTCCCGCATCCTGATCCACCAGCCACTGATGAGCGGACTTTCCGGCCAGGCGACAGATATCGACATCCATGCCCGCGAGATCATCCGCATGCGTGAGCTGATGAACCAGATCATGGCCCGCCATACCGGTCAACTGCTCGACAAGATCGAAAAAGATGTCGAAAGAGATTTCATTATGAATGCCGAACAGGGCAAGGAATACGGCATAATTGACGATATTATTTATCAACCGGCAGCCATGAAAGCGGCCAGCTAGAGCCAGCTAGGAGAGCCTGCCCATGTAGCCAGGTGTTCAGGGGCGCCACCTGCCCGCGATCAGCACGGGGAAAGCGGGGATCAGCGCCAGGGGTGAGGGTTAGGAGTTTATGAAATCCCGTTCCGGGTCCGATGAGCTTTTGCGTTGTTCCTTTTGTCACAAGTCGCAGGATGCCGTAGCTAAGCTGATCTCGTCCCCCAGCGATTATCCGCGCGCTTACATCTGCGATGAATGTGTCGCCGTTTGCAATTCCATCCTCGAAGACGACCGCACCGAGACGCACGCGGCCGCCGCGCCAGACCACCTGCCCAAGCCGCAGGAAGTGAAGACCTTCCTCGATCAGTATGTGATCGGGCAAGACCAGACCAAGAAGAAGCTGGCCGTTGCCGTTTACAACCATTACAAGCGCATCCACATGAACCGGCAGCGGAACGACGGGGTCGAGTTGGCCAAGTCGAACATCATGCTGATCGGGCCCACGGGCACCGGAAAGACGCTGCTGGCGCAGACTTTGGCGAAGATGCTCGACGTTCCCTTTGCCATCGTCGATGCCACCACACTCACCGAAGCCGGCTATGTCGGCGAAGATGTCGAGAACATCATCCTCAAGCTGTTGCAAGCGGCTAACGGCGATGTTGGTCGCGCCCAGACTGGCATCATCTACATCGACGAGATCGACAAGATCGGCCGCAAGGACGAGAACCCCTCGATCACCCGTGACGTGAGCGGCGAAGGCGTGCAACAGGCCTTGCTGAAGATTCTCGAAGGCACCATCGCTAATGTTCCTCCGCAGGGCGGACGCAAGCACCCGCACCAGGAATTCACGCCCGTCGACACCACCAACATCTTGTTCATCTGCGGCGGAGCGTTCGTCGGGCTGGAAAAGATTGTCGGACGTCGCGTCGGCAAGAAGACGCTCGGCTTCAAGACCGACGATAAAGCCGCGCCGGCGCCAACCACCAACAAGCGCGACACCGAACTTTTACAACAGGCCGAGCCGCAGGACCTGATCAAGTTCGGGCTGATCCCCGAATTCGTCGGACGCCTTCCCGTGGTTGGCATTCTCAACGATCTCGACGAAAATGCGCTGGTCGAGATTCTCACCCGTCCCCGGAACGCGATTATCAAGCAATATCAGCGGTTGTTCGAGTTCGAGAACGTCCGCCTGAAGTTCACCGATGACGCGCTGCATGCAATCGCCCGTGAGGCACTCAACCGCAAGGTCGGCGCACGCGGCCTGCGCATGATCCTCGAAGAGCTGATGCTCGACTTGATGTACCACCTGCCGAGCCAAAAGAAGGTCAAAGACTTCGAGGTCACGCAGCAGATGGTCGAAAGCCGCGACATCTCCCTGGCATTGGCGGAGAAACAAGCCAGCTAGTTCTGCCTCATCGAAGTATCAAGCCCCTGAGCGATCAGGGGCTTTTTCCTGCCCTAGGGTCGAACTCTCATTCCTATCCTGTGCAAATCTTTGCGGCTTTCTAGGAGGGTCGATCCGGAAGTGGCTGTGTTTTCAGCGCTCTTTCGGGGCATCTCAGTTGCTGACTTCGGTAACAGATTGCTAAGCGGCGAATCTTTTTCGCCGATTAGGGTTATTGAGGCTGAGATGCGGTTTGGTTGGGAGCTGCTGCGAGTATTGCTGTTACTGGTGACGGCGTTAATTGCTAGTGCTGCCGCTCAGAACGCCCACACGAACACCAACACAGCACAGGCGCAACTCCAGCTTTCTGTCTACTTGGTCCCAACCGTCTTCTCGCCAGCTCCGCCCGTGCAAAACAAGGCTGTCCCGGTAACTTACAACTTGCCGAGATTCGTTCCGCAGCAGGAGAGTACGGTTCAGCAGACGGCAATAGTTTCTCTCAACGATCATTCCCTATGTGAAAATCAACACCCCTGTCGTGCGACCCTGCTGACCACAACCGTCGTGCCCCGCTGATTACTGGGCTGCGCCCGGCGCTCCTGCGGCTTCGCTCTTAACCTGCGACGCGGTCTTTCCCACCAGATACTTCACCAGCTCGGGATTGCTGATCACGATCGTCGCGCCCTGTACTTGGATTGGCTCCGGTGGCATTCGCACCTGCCCAGTGGGAATCTTTATCTCTGTCGGGGGCGTTTCTTCCGGCACCAGCGTTACCGTCAGGTCGCCGGCCGGAAGATCGCGCAACAGGAATTCGCCACTACTGTCGGTCGTAGCGATGCCATAACCCGCCGTGATCTTCACGTCTGCCATCGGCACCAGTTGTGGTTTGCCGCCCGGGGTATCGCTCGCGACCTGCAAGAACACCTTGCCCGCTATCGAGCGTAATGCCCTGATCGGAATATCTTCTAACACCGTCGAAACCGGTGTCACGTTGATGGGAAATGAGCGCACGGCAATCTTGTAATTGGCGGGAAGCGAATTAGCGTCGACCGTCAGCGTGTATTGTCCGGGGGGAACATCGTCCAGTTCGTAATCCCCCGTTCCACTGCTGACAAACGTACGCTGCCAGCCTTCGTTTTCGAGGGTCATACGGATTTCCGGCATGCCCTTGGCATCGGGCTGCCGGAAGTTCTGGAAGCGCAGATCGTTGTACACGCCGCCCATCACACGCGCGAAGTTGATAATGCCAAAACTGGCCTCGGCCTGATGTTCTCGGATCAGGTCCACTTGGTACTGGTTTGAAGTTGTCATCCGCACGGGACCCTGGAACTGATCGAGATCGATGGAGACGTCGTGGATTCCCGCGCTCACGCCGCTGAAATGATATCTCCCATTCTTGTCGGTTATGACGGTCTGGCCACCATCGAGCCGAACGGCGACTCCGCCAAGGCCCGGCTCGCCCGGATTTTGTACGCCATTGATGTTGTTGTCCCGGAAGACCTGTCCATCGATCGAGCGTCCATGCCGCAAAGGATTGAAGCTTGGCGGCACGGCGCTGAAGGTCTTGGTGAGGCCGACCGAGAACACGGTCGTGCGCTGCGGCAACGCATTTCTGCCCGTTAATACCCACACGTTGGTCATGCTGGAGCGCAACTGCAATGTTGGATTTAGCTGGTACGCCAGCCCGTAGCCGAAGAACGGCGACCAAGATTGTGTGGTTCCATTCGTGGAACGGATATACGAAAACATCGGGCTCACAGTGAGCTTTTCTGTCGGCCGAAACTGCCCGCCCACGGAAAATCCGGTACTGATCGGCTGCGATGCTTCCACCAGTGCTCGGATATCGGGTGGCAGATCACCCTCTTCGACAAACGAAACTGGGTCCTTCAGGAAGAGCTGTTGCAGAGCTGGGCTCAACAATCCAAGTTCCGAATTGATTCGCGACACCAGCGACGGATTCGTGCGGCTTTGCTGAAAGCCGAACATCAGGTTCCCGCGACGAATCGGCATGACGAAGGAGTCGTTGAAGCTGTACTGGTCCTGCGAATTCAACCCCAAAGGGTCCTGAAGGCTCCCGATATCGACCTGCGCCGAGTTCGAAATCCCACGAGCAAATTGCGAGTGCCAGCTAATGTCCTCGCGATTGCCGGTCTGGTTGGAAGTGCCGAATCCGCCACTCTGCCGGCTGTAAGTGTAGGTAAAGTTGGCGTCCTGGCCTTTCGCAACGTGCACCCACAACCCGGGGCTGGCAAAATCGGAACTCCCGCTCCGCAGAATGTTCGCTACCGGTGTCGTTACGGCATGCTCGTAGAAGAGCGATTCGCCGAACCGGCGGCTGGTTGTGACCATCACCCCGGTTCGCACCAGCGAAGTTCCCGAGAGCAGCGACTGCAACTGGTTCACCGGGAACATGGGTGCTGACGAAACTCCCGCGACAAAAGCGGTGAGACGCGAGGTAGTGTAGTCCACCTCACCCTCACCGAGCCCCCCATGATTGCTGAAGCCCCCCGTCGAGCGTGCCAGCCATTTGGTCGAAGGCCGATAAGTGAAACCGGCGGTCTGCATGAAGCTGTTCAGGCGGCCTGCCAACACTCCGGTTACGTCTTGCGGCGCGTTGACGAACGTGGAATTTGCATAGAACAGAAGGTTTGCGGATTGTTGCCGCTGAAAGTTGAAACCCGCCACGTCGCGGGTGGCTCCCAGTTCGAGATAGCTGAAGGGAATCGTGGTGCCGCCGTAAACCGTGTATGTATTCTTTTCGCCGCGCAGCGTCAGGGAAGCTCCCCGCAAGTCGATGGCATCCGGGAACGCGTACTGCGACATGTAGTTCTGGGTGCTGCCGATCACGTTAACGTTAAAGTCGAAAACGTGAAAATCGACCTTGTGTCCGTAGTAGGTGATCGCGGCGCGACGGATGTTGAATGTCTCGTTTTGAACAACGGTGTTCGATTCGAAAATGCTGGAAAAATCGAAGCGCCGGTTTTCTCCTAGTGGTTGCGCCCAGTTGAAAGAGTTCGTCGCAGATAAATGCGATCCTCCTCCGATGTTGTTGGACACTTGGAAATCGGTACTGAACATGCCGTGCCCGAGTTCCATCTGCCGCAGCAGCACCGATGGCGGCACCGGCGTCTCGGGACGCGCGATCACCCGCACGCGTGTGCTGACCTGCTTGCCATCGATGGTTGCCAGTATCACTGTTTCTCCGCGTTCCACGCCGACGAACTCCAGGTGATCGTCGGTAGCACTTACTTGCGCGATTTCGGGATCGAGTACCACGAGGTTCTTAGCGCCGTAGACAGGCAGGCTTCGTGCCGACTTCCAATACACCTCGACGAATGGAGGCAAACCATCATTGTCTTGTGCTCGGCAGGCAACGCCGAGAGCGAAAAATAAAAATAGGAGGCCAATCGCTTGCAAGACGATCCTCGATTGGCGGTTCAGGAACATGTTCGCTTATGGCTTGGGAATGGTCAGCGGCAGTGTCTGGGTTTCAATCTTGTCTTCGCCGTACGGAATCGTGAGTACCACCGTGTAACTTCCGGGTTCCAATGCGCCGTTATATTCCACGTGCATCGCGTCCTTCTGGCCCGGCAGGTAGCGCTTCATGTCGGTTTCCGCTTTCGCCACCAGCTTGTGCTGCGCGTCGAGAATCGCCAGCCGGGGCCAGGGAAAGACATGCGTGTTGCCCTGGTTCTCGATGACGAAACTGACGTCCAGTCCACGCGTTCCTGTAGGGGGCGTTAGCTTCACATCGGTCAGCGCGATCTTGAACTGCTCGGTGCCTTCGGCGCTTAGCAAAACCAGGCAGCCGATACGCATGTTCGTGAACACTTGCTTGCCATCCTTGGTCTTGTCGAAGGAAAGCTGCGGCCTCGACTTCACGAAAAGCACCGCGTAATAGCCGCCTTTGGCATCCGAAGGCGGAGTCACAATCGCCCGCATCTTCTGGTTTGCGTGTGCGGCCACCTCGAAGTGCTCAGGCACAAATTGGATCCAGTTCGCGGCCGATCGCGGCGAAGTTCCTGGAGCGTTAAACGTTTTTTCGTTGCTCGCGTTGTACCAGAAGTCTGTGATCTCGACGCTCATCTCTACGCCGCTATCACCGCTGTTGGCTGTATTCAACTCGAACTCGAATGGCACTCCAGGTTTGAACTTCTGCACCACCTGCGCCGGAGCTAACCCAAGTGACTGCGCAGCTACCGGCGCAGGCCACAGCATTGCGACCAGCGAGATAAGGACAGTTGGAAGGAAATATTTCTTCATTACGGCACCGTTAAAGTAAAAGTTAAGGTTGCGGTATCCGTGCCGTTGAACGCGGTCGGACCGTTCGTGTTCGCGACAAAAAGGCCTATGTAACGAGTAATGGAGCTGCGGTCAGCGGCGGTGTTGGTGATCTGTGTAGCCGCCCCGGCGTTCGTCGAGATCGCGCTGTAGGGACCGCCACTCGCGCTGGCATCGTCCAACGCCAGGATCGTCGGGTGCGCGAAATTCGTGCTTACGTACACCTTGATCGTTGCCGTCGTCGACGTGAAAGCCGCAAACGCCGGATTCAATAGGTATGGCGTGTGATAGACCATCCCGCCCGCCACCGCCTGCGTCGCCAGCCCGGCACCCGGCCCAATGCCGAGGGCGTTCACGGTGCCGAAGTTCAGGCTGTAATCCGCCGCGGGAACGATGGTTGCCCCGCTCGGCGCCGTGCTCAAAGTAAGCTGCACCGCGTTCTGGACCGTTTCTGCTGGAAGGTTCAGCCACATCGTGACCGTCCCCACGGTGGTTCCATTGCTTAGGTCGGTCAAGGTGAATGTGATACGTGCGTTATCGGTGCCGGTATAGGCCGACGCGCCGTTGTTGTCGGGCAGGAAAAGCGCCAGCCCCGCTGTCACCGTCGTGTTACCGATCCCGGGCGCGCCAATCACGGTCGTTGGAGCCCCGGCATTGGTGGACATCACACCGTACTGTCCCGCCGAAGTGCACGCCTGCGGATAAGCGCAGCTCTCCGGTATCAGCGCCGCCGGATGAGCGAAGTTGGTACTCACGTATGCCGTAACTCCGGCCTTATGTCCGGCGGCCAATCCCGCAGCGGTGAGTTGATAGGGGGTGTAATACAAAGCCCCGTTGCTCAGTGGGATCGCAGTCACCCCGGCCGACGGCGCCCCGATAGCCAGGGCGTTCATGGTCCCAAAGGAACCGAACAGCCAGATGAAGTTTGTGAAAGTGATACCACCGGGCGCGGCGGTGATCGAAAAAGTCTGGGCGCTAACGTTCCCGGGGAAAACGGAGACGGTCAGGATCAAAGCGAGAAAGAGACCCAATCGGATGGAACTCCGTCGCGCCCCATATCTCATTGAGTAATGTTGCCGAGCGTGCTCCGGGTTCGTGAACTTCTGCCTCATTAATCCAGTTCAGGCCCATTTCGATCCAAGTACGTTCCCGTTCCGTTCCACCTGCTGCTGAAGGGAACCACTGCGTCATTTGTCTTGCTCTGCGCAGTTCCACCATCTCGCATGGCGTGCGCCAACTCGTTCTTCTGATCCGTTGGGGGAAACGATCTTTGGTACTGGGTCCTGCCTTGTGCCAGGCTCAACTGTTGTTGTGAATCAGAGCAACGAGAGTAGGCCTCTCAATTCAGCCGCTGGTGCCTCAAGACTGCCAGCTGGGGATGCCGTTTTGTCCGGCTCTCCCGTTGCTCCAATCCGCAACCATTGCAACGTCCGACGTTTCTACTGCACCGTCAGAGTGAACGTGACCGTAGCCGTCTGCTGCGCGTACGAAACCGTCGCGGCGTTGACCGGCGTAACGCCCACGCCGATGAAGCGCGAGAGGGCAGCTCCACTCGTAACGCCAGCGGCGCCGACTGTATCTGGCGTCGCAGCAGTGGTGCTCATCGCGGTCATATCGCCGGGTACAGCCGGAGCGGTGCTGCTAGTCGCGGTCGTCGAACGCAACACGATAAGGTCGTGTGGCGCGGCGAAGTCACTGGACACGTATGCAGTAACCGTCGTTCCCGCGAAGACCTGGTGGCTGGTGAAAATCGGCGTAAGAGTGTAATCAGACCAGTAGATTGCGTTGGTGGTACCCGGTGTGGCAGGCGCGATCTTGTTGCAATTGCCGTTGTTGATCGCCAATGCGTCGACGTTGCCGAAGTTCATTTGAAAGTCGGTGCCGCTGCCGGCGCTCACGGCGCAGTGCGAAGTCGCAACCGTGCCGGTTGAAAGTGTCAGTGAAACCGCCTTCTGAATGGTGGCCTGGATCTGCAAGGTCGGTGAAACCGCCGCTGCATTGGCCGCTTGGGTTGCTGCGAAAGCACCCGTGGATGTCGCCAGTACGATGACCGCGACTAAAACAAGTAATTTCCTCATGCTCTTTGCTCCCGAATCTCTCTCGCCTCCCCCCGTAGAGGAGAACGTAGTGCACCTTCGTCCAAATCCCGAACCAGCCGCTTTTTTCCACAGCTGGTGCTGTGATTTGAGGAGTTGCTCGCCTGTTTCAAGAGCAAAACCGCTGCCAGAAATCGCTCGTTGTGAATATCTAAAGATTGGTACCTAAGCGCCTGTCTATCAGTTACTTGCGCGGTTACGAATGGTTTCCCACAACGGGAATCGCTGGCTTGTCTTACAGTGCGACAATCCGAATGACGATTCGTCTCATTTCGTATGACAAACTGTCGTAAAAAACCGGTTTGGTGCTACTGATCTCTCCCGAGGATTCACCCGGTCTCAAAAAGTAGGTCGCCGCCCCTTCATCGACAAACGCCGTTCTGCACCCGCGAAATCAACCTTCCGCGAAATCCTCTCTTGTGCGAACTAGTCCGGGTGATCTAGCCTGCGGAAAGTTGGGCGGTAACACTCGCAGGTGTCGCAACTTTGTTACTGACGTAGGCTTGCGAATCCGCTGTGGCAGATATAATGGAAGAACCAGCCCGGCCCAGCGGGCCGGCGATTCCAATGCAGTCCTCTTTGTGCAACACCAATAGGTGAAAATTGAGCCAGGGAAAAGAAAAGTTCGATACCAAGCGACTTCCGATGATGCCCATTCGCGATGTGGTCATCTTTCCTTACATGATGACCCCGTTCGTGGTAGGCCGTGAGTCCAGCGTACGCGCCCTCGAAGAGGCGCTGGCCTCGGATAAGAAGATCTTCCTGGCGACCCAGCACGATGCCAGCATCGATGAACCCAAGCCGAACGAGATCTACCAGGTCGGCACCATCGTCAACATCGTCCAAAGCCTGAAGCTCCCCGACGGCAACATCAAGGTCCTCGTCGAAGGCGTAGAGCGCGGCAAGATTCTCCAACTCGTCGATACCGACGGCTTCTTCGAGGCGACCGTCCGCACCGTCAAGTACACCACCGAAGTTACCCAGCAGATCGAGACAGCGATGCAGCGCGTCACGTCGCTCTTCGAGCAATACGTGAAACTCTGCCAATCGTTAAATTACGAGACGATGATTGCGGCCGTCCGGATGGAAGATCCGTCGCGCCTGACGGATACCATCGCGGCGAACCTTCAACTTTCGATCGAAGAGAAGCAGGAGTTGCTGGAAATCTTTGATCCCGCCGAGCGGCTCAACCGCATCGCCGACGTGCTCGACATCGAGATCGAAAAGCTCAATATGGATCGCGCCATCCAGACCCGCGTCAAGCGGCAGATGGAACGGGCGCAAAAAGAGTACTACCTCAACGAGAAGATCAAGGCCATCCAGAAGGAACTCGGCCGCGGCGAAAAGAGCGAGTGGGACGAACTCAAGAAAAAGGTCGATACCGCCGGCATGCCGAAAGAAGTTCACGAGAAGGCCCTTCAGGAGCTGAAGAAGCTCGAAGCCATGCCGCCGATGTCGGCCGAATCGACCGTCTCGCGCAACTATCTTGACTGGCTGCTCGCAGTTCCATGGAAGAAGAAGTCGAAAGAAATCCGCTCCATCGACCACGCCGAAAAGATTCTCAACGCCGACCACTACGGACTCGAAAAAATCAAAGAACGGATCCTCGAGTTCCTTGCCGTACGCCAGTTGGTGAAGAACCCGAAAGGTTCGATCCTCTGCTTCGTCGGACCTCCGGGCGTCGGCAAGACCTCGCTTGGCATGTCGATCGCGAAGGCCACCGGACGCAAGTTCGTCCGCATGTCGCTCGGCGGCGTGCGTGATGAGGCGGAAATCCGCGGTCATCGCCGCACTTACATAGGCGCGCTTCCCGGCCAGATCATCCAGATGATGAAGAAGGCCGGCACCAAGAACCCGGTTTTCATGCTCGACGAAGTCGACAAGATGTCGATGGACTTCCGTGGCGACCCGTCGGCCGCGCTGCTCGAAGTGCTCGATCCTGAGCAGAACTACATGTTTGTCGATCACTACCTCGACGTCGAATACGACCTCTCGCAGGTGTTCTTCGTCGCCACGGCGAACGTTTTGCACACCATCCCGGCCGCCCTTCAGGACCGCATGGAAGTGCTTCGACTCCACGGCTACACCGAGCCCGAGAAACTCGAAATCGCCAAGCAATTCCTCGTGCGCAAGCAGCGCGAGCAGGCCGGACTCGAAGAGAAATCGACAACCTTTACCGATGACGCTCTGTTGGCTATCACGCGCAGCTACACACGCGAAGCCGGTGTTCGCAATCTCGAGCGCGAGATCGGCAACGTCTGTCGTAAGATCGCTCGCCGCGTCGTGCGGGACAAGAACTACTCCGTTACCGTTACTCCGGAACTGGTAGAAGAGTTGCTCGGCGTGGCGAAGTTCCGCGACACCATGGCCAACGAGAAGTCGGAAATCGGGCTTGTTACTGGCTTGGCTTGGACCGAAGTCGGCGGCTCGATTCTTACGACCGAAGCCTCCGTCGTTGAAGGGAAGGGCGGCAAGCCGATCCTTACCGGCAAACTGGGCGACGTGATGCAGGAATCGGCGCAGGCCGCGATGACCTACGTCCGCTCGCGCTGGAAGCAGCTCGGCCTGCCCCGCGATTTCTATCGTAACTGCGACATCCACGTGCATGTGCCCGAGGGCGCGATCCCGAAGGATGGTCCGTCGGCCGGCATTACGATTGCCACAGCGATCTCCTCGGCGCTCAGCAAGATTCCCGTTCGCCGCGATATTGCGATGACCGGTGAAATTACGCTGCGCGGCAAGGTCCTGCCGATCGGTGGCTTGAAGGAAAAGCTGCTGGCGGCATTGCGCGCCGGAATTTTGGAAGCCATCATTCCCAAAGACAACGAGAAAGACCTGACGGAAGTGCCCGAGAACCTGCGTTTGGCGATGAAGATTCATCCGGTCGATACCATGGACGAAGTCCTTCGCGTCGCGCTGGAGCGACCGCTGCCTGAAATACCCGAGGATGAAGTCGATGCGGCGCAAAGCATGCCCATTCCTCCAACCGCAGCCGAAGGCCCAACGGCTCACCAGTAGAAATTCTAAAACATGTAGCGCGGACGCCCTCGTTCGCGCTTTTCTTTTTAGCGTCGTTTAGATCGAGCGAAGAAAACTGGCTGGACTAAGTACAGATTGCAGAGTGTGGGGACGGGCTTCCAAGCCCGTCCAGTCTTTGTGATGGGCGTTCTTTTGTCGTTAAATTACGAAATTACAAATTACCCAATTACCAAATTTTACAAGCATTCCACCCATCGTGGCACCAGCCACAACTCCAGGAATACATCGGCCCGCCGGTAAGGCGACGGAATCAGCCGATCCTCCGGCACCGGACGAAATCCCATCGACTTGTAGAGATTGATTGCCGGCGCGAGCACGTGGTTGGTTTCCAGGTACAAGCGATGCAGCTTCTTCTGCCGCGCATAATCAATTACGGCAGCCAGTATCGCTCGCCCCAGCCCCTGCCTTTGGAAACGCTCATCCACAGCCATCTTCGCGACTTCCATGGTGTTGTCGCTCATCTTGATCAGCCCGCAACAACCGGCATATTCGCCATCCACCAGTGCCATAAATATCTGGCCGCCCAGGTTCAGGATCTTGCATGCGGGATCGTTCAGCACCTCGCGATCTTTCTCCTCAACGCGAAAGTACTTCGAGATCCAGGCTTCATTCAGTTCCCGGAAGGCCGCCTCGTCGCCATGCTGGAAGGTGCGGATGGCCCGGCCCAGGCTCATTTCCGTCATCTGTGGTTGTGCACTCATCTCGCCTCCTCACCCGAATGCCGTTACTGTAGCCAGATTCGAGATAGACGTCCAATATATGAATATGCTTTATTGATATTTAGGGAATATGAACACCGAAATCGAGCTTCGCCACCTGCGCTACTTTGTCGCCGTCGCCGAAGAATTGCATTTCGGCCGTGCTGCTCTTCGCCTGCACATCGCACAACCTCCGCTGTCGCAACAGATCCGGCAACTGGAAGGCAATCTCGGTCACCCGCTATTTACGCGCACGTCGCGATCCGTGGCACTGACCTCGGCGGGAAGGGAATTGCTGGAGCGGGCCCGGCGCACTCTCGCCCGAGTCGAAGAAGATCTCACTGCGGTTCGCCGCGTCGGGCGGGGGGACGTGGGGGCGCTCACCATCGCCTTCACCGGCTCCGCCATCCTCAGCGATCCGCTGCCCGAAGCGATCCGAACCTATCGCCGCAAGTACCCTGAAGTCGACGTGCGTCTCCGCGAGATGGGCACCATGTTACAGATCGACGCGCTGCGCGACGGTTCGATCGACTTGGGATTCCTTCGCGATCCCGGTCCCTTCGACGGCCTCGTGATCGAGGAACTCATGCGCGAACCATACCTTGCCGTGTTGCCGTCTCGTCACCCGCTGGCCAAATTGCGGGTCGTTCCCGTCGCAAAGCTTCGACACGAGCCGTTCATTTTTCACCGACGCGGCATTGGCCCGCTCGCCTACGATCGCACTATAGCTGTCTGCGAGCGCGCGGGATTTCTGCCCAATATCGTGCAGGAAACTCCCCAATGGCCAACCGCCGTTCGGTTGGTCGAATCGGGCTTAGGCATCACGATCACTCCAGCCTCCGTCTCGAAACTCGAAACCATGGGCGTGGTATTCCGACCTATCAACGCGAAGGGTGCATTCACGGAAATCTCGCTGGGCTACCGCAACGAGCCCCTCATGCCCACGGCCGCTGTGTTTGTGAAAGTCGCAAAAGAAGCTTTTCAGGGAACCAAAGCAGTTCGCAGTTAGGAAAACTGCAAAGTGTGGGGACGGGCTTCCAAGCCCGTCCGGTTCTATCGCACGACGATGTTCACCAGCTTGCCCACCACGTAGATGACCTTCACCACCTGCTTGCCTTCAAGCGCGGTGGCCACTTTCGGGTCAGCCAAGGCCGCAGCCTTCACCTGGTCTTCCGGAGCGTCGGCCGCGACCACTATCCGGCCGCGCACTTTGCCGTTGATCTGCACCGCGACTTCGATCTCCTCTTCCTTTGCGAGCGCCGGATCATATTTCGGCCACGGATGCCGGAGTAACGGATCCTTCTCGCCTAGCCGCTCCCATAGCTCATGCGCTAGATACGGAGCAAACGGAGCCAGCATCAGCACCAGCTTCCGCTGCACCTCCGCCACCAACACCGCCGGAACCGTCCCCTTCGCAATCCCGTCTTCAGCCGCGTAGAGTTCGTTCACGAAGCTCATGATCGCTGACACACAAGTGTTGAAGTGCCAGCGTCCACTTAACTCGTCTGTGATCCGCTTGATCGTCTGGTGCAACTTCCGCTGCAAGTGACGCGCTTCCGGAGAAAGCTCAGAAGGAACCGACCCTTTCGTAGTTCCAGCATGCTTCGTCACAAACCGGTACACGCGATTCACGAACGTGTACGTGCCGTTGATCCCCGCGTCCTGCCAGTCGAGGTCCCGGTCCGGAGGCGCCGCGAACAAAACGTATAACCGGGTCGCATCCGAGCCGTACCGTGCCACCATCTCATCTGGCGACACCGTATTGCCGAGGCTCTTCGACATCTTCGCGCCGCCCTTAATCACCATCCCTTGCGTGAACAGGCGCTCGGCCGGTTCGCTGTTCGAGCACATGCCGATGTCGCGCATAAACTTCGTCCAGAAGCGCGAATAGATCAGGTGCAAAATCGCGTGCTCGACCCCGCCTATGTACTGATCGATCGGAAACCAATAATCGACAACCTTCCGGTCGAACGGTGCACGGTCGTTGTGCGCATCCGTGTAGCGATAGAAGTACCAGGATGAATCGACGAACGTGTCCATCGTGTCCGTCTCGCGTCGGGCCGCACCGCCGCACTTCGGACACGTCGTATTCACGAACTCCGGCACCCGCTCCAACGGAGACCCGCCCTGCAAAGTGATATTTACGTTTTGCGGCAAGATCACCGGAAGCTGGTTCTCCGGCACCGGCACCACGCCGTCCTTCTCGCAGTACACCATGGGAATCGGCGTGCCCCAGTAACGCTGGCGTGAAATGCCCCAGTCCTTCAAGCGGAACGTGATCGCCGCCTTGCCGAAACCATGCTCTTCGGCATACGCCGCCATCTTTTTCTGCGCTTCCGCGCACGCCAACCCGGTAAACTCGCCCGAATTCATCAACAAGCTGTCTTCCCGCACAAACGGAAGCACCGGCGTCTCCGGCTCATTGGCCGTCGGAACTTCGCCCTCACGCCGCGGCAAAATCACCACTCGGATATCGAGCCCGTACTTCTTCGCGAACTCATAGTCGCGCTCATCGTGCGCCGGCACCGACATGATCGCGCCCGTGCCGTAGTCCATCAGGATGTAGTTCGCCACCCAAATGGGTACCCGCTCGTTGTTAAAGGGATTAATCGCAAACGCACCCGTGTCCACGCCGTGCTTCTCGATTGCGCCCACTTCCCCCCGTTCCTTGGCGCGCCTCTGCTCCGTGAGCAAAGCCTCAACCCTCGCGTGCAATTCCGGATCGTTGGCAATCAGGTCCGCCACCACCGGATGCTCGGGCGCCAACTGAATCGACGTTGCGCCGTAAATCGTGTCCACGCGGGTCGTGAACACCGTAATCGTGTCACCTGCCGGACCAGTAGTGCCGTCCACTTTGAAATTCACCAGCGCGCCTTCACTGCGGCCGATCCAGTTGCGCTGCATGATGCGCACTTTCTCTGGCCAGCCGTCGAGCTTGTCGAGGTCGCGCAACAATTCGTCGGCGTAATTCGTGGTGCGCAAGAACCACTGTTCTAGCTCGCGCTGCTCCACCGGAGTGCTCTCATGCCGCCAGCAGAATCCGCTCGCCACCTGCTCGTTTGCCAACACCGTCGCGCATTCCGGACACCAGTTCACTTTGCTCTTCTTGCGATACGCGAGCCCCTTCTCCCACAGCTTGAGGAAGAACCACTGGTTCCAGCGATAGTAGTCGGGTAAGCAGGTCGTTACTTCGCGGTCCCAGTCGTAAGCGAAGCCGAGCCGCTTCATCTGCCGCTTCATGTTCGCGATGTTCGCGAGCGTCCAATCACGCGGCGGCGTATTGTTCTTGATCGCGGCGTTCTCCGCGGGCAATCCGAACGAATCCCATCCCATCGGATGCAGCACGTTATGCCCCTGCATCCACATGTAGCGCGCGAGTGCGTCCCCAATCGAGTAGTTGCGTACGTGTCCCATGTGCAGCGCGCCCGACGGATACGGCAACATCTCCAGCACGTAATACTTCTTCTTTGCCGTGTCCTTCTCCGAAGCGTAGAGCCTCGGATCGGCGGCAAAGCGAGCCGCCCATTTCTCTTCCACCTGTTGCGCGTTGTACCGGACGTCGTCGCCATCGCGTCCGTCTCGCCCGTCGCCGCGCGTCGCAGCTTGGGGCACCGAAGGCGCAGCCTCTCTAACCGGATCTTTCACTCCCAGTTCGGCCATCACTTCCTTCAAGTCCTTTTTCACCTGTTCCACCAGTTCTTTGGCCGACTCCGCCGTCTTTTCCACGGCATCGCGGACATGCTCCATCGGATCGCCATTCCCCGAATGCTTGTTCTTTTTCGTCGTCATCCCAACACTCTTCGAAAACACCACCCCGTCTTCCTGAAATGTTCGCGCAGAGGTGGTGAATCTTTGATTTTACAGGAAGCGCTTAGGATTCAACGCACTGCGAAAGCGTAGGCGAACCATCCCGGATTCCAAAATGAGCATCTCACAAACCGTGTTTTCGCGACTGACCAACCTAAGCAAAACTGTCATCGTCTCGATTCTGGTAACCACGCTAGGGTTCGCGGCCGACGCCTTTGGTTACCCGGTGAAGATCACGCACGGACCGGTTGTCGAGCATACCGACGCGCACGACGCCACCATTGCCTGGTCTACCGACACCTCATCCGCCACCATCGTGCGTTATGGCACCAACCCGAAGAGTCTCGGCGATCTGAAGGAGATGCCCTGGGGAGCCCTCACTCACCGTGTGACCCTCAGCGATCTTCAGGCCGGAACCACCTACTACTTCCAGGCCGATTCCAGCGATGGCGACGCGACCGCTTCGGAGGGGATTAGCGCCATTGGGACGTTCACCACTCCCAGCGATACGCCACAAGCCCAGGCGGCGCAAAATCCAGTGCAACTCCGCCTCACCAATGGTCCTGCACTGCAAGACATCGGCGGCGCCACCGTCACCATTGTCTGGTCCACAACGCTTCCATCCAGTTCGGTCGTGAAGTACGGAACCAATCCTCACGCCCTAACTCAGACTGCTGAAGAGCCCTGGGGAGCGACGCAACATCAAGTGCAGTTGAAGAACCTCCTTCCGCACACGCAGTATTACTATTCCGTGCATTCCGGGCAGGGAAGAGGTGCGCCCGGGCAGGCCATCGATACGCCTCCGGTGCCTTTCACCACCGAAAGCGCAAGTCACTGACGGGCCGAATCGTCCCCCGTCAGATTTAAGTTGCCCGGGTACAGGGATAGTTTGTTGGAATGCAGCAGTAGCAATCACGGCCCTCGCAGGCTACCTAGAAAATCAGCAGATCCTTGATCGACTTTTCCTCGGTTGCCGGAGCCAGTTCCAGCTTGGCCAGATAGTCGCTCAGCACCTGCTGATCGGCCTCGCTCATTCCTGAGAATTCCATTCCGTTGCCTACGCCGGGATCGAAGGTCCGAATGGTAGCTCGCGTCTTGATACCCACGTCGCCAACCCAAATTTTCAGGTCCACCGTGGCGCCGATTGCCATATTGAATCGCGAACTGATGTAGCACCCGCCGAGGCTGATGTCGGTGGTTTGCCCCTGCGAGGGAAAACTTACGCCCGGTTGCCGAATCTCAACCGGCAGCGCGCACATGTAACGCGGATGTTTGCGCCGCTCTGGTATATGAACTCCGCCAAGGACTACCTCTTGCGCCTGGCCCATAACGCCTCCTCAATTCGAAGGGCATCGCTTTCCTGTCTTGCCGGTCGAACTGCAGCTTGCTCATGTGCCTATGTTTACTCCGCTAGCACACGAATGTTATGAGTGCCTAGGTAACGTACGCTCACGTTAGTAACTATCGGAGGATAGAGGCGTGCGAGCGCTCACTTTTGGACAAGCGAGTCCGCAATCAGAAAGAAGGGCCAGCCGCAACGCGACTGGCCCCGATGTTGCGCGGAACTCGTGGTGCTACTTGATCAGTTCTGCGTATTCCGCTTTGGCCTGCTTCAGGATGGGAACATCTGGATCGGCATCTTGCCAGAGGTTAAAGAAGTCTTCGTATGCGATCCGCGCCTTGGCGGTATCGCCTTGGAGCGCCTGGGCTCGCGCTATACCAAGATGAGCCAACGCGCCAAGCGGGTCATTTACCACGACGCCCGGACGGTCGAGAATCTTTTGGAACTCCGCCGCCGCCTCACTGCCGCGATGCAAGAGAAGGTAGGCCTGACCACTGGTGAAAACGACCTGGAGATCACCCAGTTCGATTGGGCCAACATTTTGCAAAATCTCGATGGCTCGCGAGGGATCGTTCTGCTTGGTCTCAATGACCGCATGGATCATCGGAAGCGTTCGCCGGTTCAGTACAGTGTCGCTGAGATGTTCTCTGGCCAGCTCACCCGCAAGTGCCAGTGCCTGACCTCGGTCTCCCAACCGCGCATAAGCCAAGGCTGCCGAACTAGTCACATCAGCTCTTGTATCCAATGACAAGCCCTCAGCAGTAAGAACACGTGCGTCGTTGACGTTCCCGAACATTGCTTCCCACAAAGCAGCGTTAACCAAATACTTGGCAGCGGAATCTGAATCGCGGCGCCGCGCTGAGTCAACTGCGCGGAGCAGGAACTCCCGGGCAGTCTTCACGCGACCGTGATAAGCGTTTGTCAGCGACTGCGCATACCAGAGATCGCCCTCCAGGTACGAACCAGCTGGCTCATCCTTCACGATCCGTGCCATCGCGGTCGGATCATTGCGCAGGAAAGCCATCTGGTAAGACAGAAGCGGAAATGATTCGTGCCTGATCGGATGTGGCTGGCATTCAGACATCACCTTCTGGACGCCCTCTAACTGTCCAAGCTCCAAATATGTGTCCGCCAGGTTCCAGCAAGTGATCGCTGTGGGGTCTTTCCGAAAGGCTTCGAGGGCTTCTTCAAGCTCCTTGTCGTACTGGCCGAGCTTCTCGTAAATGACGTTTAGAAAGATGTTGGGGGTAGCATCTTGCGGGTAGGTACTTTTCCAGATTTCATCGACCTGAGCCGCTTTCTCCAGTTCTCCGGTCACCTGCAGGTGGTACACCCCCTCGATGTGAAACCTCTCGCGATCGGTGACTCTTTCGCGTAAGGCAAATGCCTTTGTGTAGTTCTCTTTCCCGAGCTCGGTCTGCCCGCTGTAGAGATAGCTGCTCCCAAGACCTGCGTAGGCCATGGCGAATTTGGAGTCCAGTTCGATGGCCCGTGTGAAGAACGGAACCGCAGCGGACCAGTGGGACCCATTCTTTTGTTTCACACCTAGGCTGTAAGCCTGCAGGGCATCGAGAGAGGCAGTGGTGGCTTGTTCCAGGGGTACATCGAACTTCTGCACGCTCGCCAGGGACTCTCCCAATCTCCGACGCAGCTGGGATGCCTGTTTGCTTAAGGAGTCGAGCACCGCTTCTTTTCTCGCGACCTGTTCCTGCTCCTGAACCAGAACTTCTCCTGTCAGGCAGTTCACCGCTTTAAGGCCCAGCACATATTGACTGCCCAGGCTGGCGATCGAGCCTGCGATATACACCTTGCTCCCGTTGCGTTCGCACACTTCACGCGCGAGTTGATCGGTAAGCGGTTCAAGCGGTACACGGCCCATCTGTCGCAGCGTTCTCTGCACCTTGTCGTCGGAGAGGAGACTGAGAAACGGCGACTGGTTTAATTGCACCAGTAAGGCTTGCTCCAGCGTATCGGTGAAAATCGCGTCATCAGTCTTGTTGGCGACAGCGGCCAATAGGATGGTGTCTTTTTCCGTCAACGCTTTACTTTGCTGGGTGTGATAAAACAGCCCACTCCCGAACAGTACCGCAAAGACCAGAATGAGAACCACAACCCTCCAGCGGTTCTTGCTAGAAGCTTCAACAGGTTTAAGTATCTCCGCCACCGATGCCGAAACTGCCGCTGCGGGGCGTCCGCTCTCCATATCACGTTTCAGTCGCTGCAAGTCTGTGCGAAGGTCGGCTGCGTTCTGGTAACGGAGCGAACGGTCTTTTTCCAAACACTTTCTTATGATGTCTTCCAGTTTCGGTGGAACCTCCGGATTCAGCCGTACTGGGGACACGGGGTCTTTGTTTAGGATCCTGTCAATTACCATGCCCGGGCTTTCGCCTCGAAAGGGCATAATTCCGGTCGCCATCTCATAGAGCACTGCACCGAACGAGAACAAATCCGTTCGTACATCGAGTTCCTTCGCTCGCAGTTGCTCAGGGGACATGTAGTCCACAGTTCCCAACACCCCTCCTGGGGCGGTCAAGTGTTGTTCGGCAACCAGGCCGCTCTGGGTATTCGCCGTGCTGGCAGAGCTCGATGCACCTATGACTTTCGCCAGACCGAAATCGAGAATTTTGGCGTGACCACGCTTGGTTACGAAGATATTGGCGGGCTTGATATCGCGATGAACGACTCCGTTCGCATGTGCGGCATCCAGGGCCTCTGCGACCTCGATGGCCAGCGACAGCAAGGGTTCAATTTCCATCGGACGCCCCGCAATGCGGTGCTTCAAGGTCAAGCCATCGAGATATTCCATGACGATGAACACTTCGCCATTCTCTTCCCCGATGTCATAGATGGTGCAGATATTGGGATGATCGAGCGCAGAAGCCGCTTCCGCTTCACGACGGAAACGAGCAATGGAGCGTTCATCATGAGCTACTGATTCAGGAAGGAACTTGAGTGCCACGTGGCGATGCAGGCGGGCGTCCTCAGCTCCGTACACCACTCCCATACCGCCGCCGCCGAGTTTTCCGGTGATGCGGTAGTGTCCAACGGTCTGCCCACGCAGAGAGTCCTTACCCAAGGCATCGTTCGCCACGGGAAGACAATCCTTCCTCCTCACCTCGCGTATATGTTAGCTTGCGATGAGAATCTGGAAGCCAGGAAATCCTCCGGCAATCGGAAGAAAACTTCCCAAATCGGGAGCAAATGCCTCCACCTGGCAAACCACGCCGATAACGATCTGGTAAACATCGCTATCTTCGCCAAGGCGCCAACTTCGCAAAACTCTCCCGCAGCTTCGGATACAGCTCGCGGTAAATCTTCAGCAGTTCGCGATAACGTACCTGATGCTCAGGCGAAGGCGTCATCTCGCGGTACTCGTCGCTGCACATCGCTGCGGCCGCTTCGCGAAAATCAGGGAACCACTTTGTCCCCACCGCTGCGCAGATCGCCACGCCAAGGCTTGAAGCCTCCACCGAATCGGAACGCCGCACTACCTTGCCGCTGGCATCAGCCATGATCTGACACCACAGGTCATTCGCTGCGCCTCCGCCGATCGCGTGAAACGCCTTGATCGCTTGGCCGGTCGTCTCCTCGATCATGCCCGTGACCAGCGCTTGCTCGAGCGCGATGCCTTCCAGCAGCGCACGATAAAGATGCCCCCGCCGGTGCGACGAACTCAGCCCAACAAAACAGCCCCGCGCATTCGCATCCCAGTACGGAGTCATCACGGCTCCCCAATACGGCAGTGCCAGCAAGCCTTCACTGCCGATCGGAATTTGCTTTGCTTCAGCTTCCAGTTGCTGGTGAAGGTTTTCATTCGGGGAGGAGCCGCAGATTTCGCGAGCGAACCAGTCCATCAGCATCGACCCCGACCGCAAACTGGTTTCGAAGTAGTAGCCCTCGCCGGTGCAACTGCCCATCGTTCGCCACGCCTGCCCTACCCGATACTCCTTCGAGTACACGCCCGAGACCACCGCCGTGCCCAGGTTCAGGTAGGCCGTTTCCGGATCGAGCGTGTTGGCGCCCAGGCCAGCCGCTTGTCCATCGCCTCCGCCCGCGATCACCGGCGTTCCGACACGCAGCCCGGTTTCGCTCGCTGCCACGCTTGTAACGCTACCGATAGTCGTTCCCGGCGCAAATGTCGTCGGCAACTGTTCGCTCGATAGCTCCAGCGCCTCGAGAATTTCCGCTGACCAGAGCTTATTTTTGAGGTCGAACAGCCCCAGCGGATCTGCACTCGCCCAGCTCGTACCGAATTCTCCCGTTAAGCGCCAGGCCAGATAAGTATGGACATCGGCAAACATCCGCGTCTTCCG
>Ga0335069_10003012_pt1 | contig 25659 bp, 25 predicted proteins | sample Lox_Sample_11_FD_206714 | JGI IMG/M metagenome (GOLD analysis project Ga0335069, IMG submission 206714) | Soil microbial communities from Loxahatchee National Wildlife Refuge, Florida, United States - Lox_Sample_1.1 | ecosystem: Environmental > Terrestrial > Soil > Wetlands | place: USA... | reverse complement strand
ACCACTGAGGCGCCGGCGATTGCCTGCGACGAGACCGGCACTATCGATCCCCGGGTTGGCCGCGCTCCCGTGAAGGTTGCGTTCGATACAGCGGTTACGGCGTTCGGCACGTTCTGGTTGGTGTACTGGATGGGCCGGACGGTGTGTCCACCGCCATTCCCGCCGGTGTAGTAGTTGTTTGTAATGTAAGTGATATTCGTGATGTGGGTATTGCTCACGTTCACGTTCTGGAAGTAGCCGCGGCTGTGCCCGTAATAAGGAAGGTAGGGTTCACCCCATCCGAGCGGGAACCAGCCCACACCACCGCCAACACCGAACGACAATCCAAATCCCCAGTGGCTGCCGCCAAACCAGCCGACGAGTGCAGGCGCGTAAATCGGGCGATAGCTGACCGGGCCTGGGCACCATCCCCAGTAGTTGCCGAAGTAGACCCAGCGTCCGTAGTGGAAGGGAGCGAACCCCCAGGGCGCGTCGTCAACCCACGTCCAGCCCCACGGCGCGATGAACACCCAGTGTCCCCAGCGATAGGGGGCCCAGCCGGGAGCCAATCCGGCGGGAATCCACACGGGTCCGTAAGGAGAGACGGTTTCCCAGCGGCCGTACTCGTCGAGGTCGCTGTAGCCAACCGAGTACGGAGAAACGTAGCGCAGCGATGGCGAACGGTCTTCGCGGTCGGCGCGAGCTTTGCACCAGCTATCGAAACCGTCGTAGCCGGGCGCATTCGTCGCTACATGCTGCAGGGCTCGTCCGCCGCGGAAGGTGAACTGCTGGCCGCTGTTGATGCGCACACCGGGGTTGTCGCCGGTGGCTTCGCCGCGGCCTTTCCAGACGGTGACCACGGTTGTATCGCCGGCGTTATCCACGTCGAAGCGGTAGTCGCCGGACTTCTGTACGGTGAAGGCGACGTTCGGCGTATCAATTTCGTAGATCTCGCCGTCGTACAACCGGACGACGTGCAGGTTGAGCGTGCCCTGGTCGAGCTGCAGTTGTACGGCGTTATCGGAGACATTCGCCAGAGTTAGGCTGGTTTCGCCATTCAGGCGGGCACTGGCGGCGCCCATCTGCAGTTCGGCGCGCGAGTCGCGATCGGTCCAGATGCGGTCGGAGGTGGTCAGCGGGCGGTTGATGGTGGCCTGAACCCAGTCGTTCACGCCGCCGGGCTGAAACGAAACCTGCCCGCTCATGTAGTTGAGCCGCGCCACGCGCCCGGGAGGATCGGCGGCAAAAGCGTTGAGAGCGAGCAATACGACACAACCGATGAGTGCAAGAACCACTCGACGCAAGTTCATAACCAGCTCCAATTGGCCGGCCATTTCCGTTACTCTGGGCGCGTGCTCTCGCGGCACGTCGCGGGGCCAGTCTCCATCCGTTAGCTACCAACCCGTGTTGCTGAAAGATTGTTTCGCGCGGAATTCTCTAACAGCCGTTAACTTTTGTGAAGATTCCCAAAATGGAACTCCAGGGACCAGTTACGTCGCGGCAGGAGTGAACCATTTGGTGGGAATCGGGACAGGGACGTACGTGTCCAGGTAAGCGAAGCCATCTTGCACAGTGTTGGCGAAGTGGTAAAGCGAGCGTGACACCTCGCGCGCGAATCGCTGCTGGTACACGTGGTCGAACAGCGCCGCCAGCGGATCGAAGAAGCCGTTAGCGTTCAGGATGACGATCGCCTTCTGGTGCTGGTGCAACTGTTTGAGCGTAAGGATCTCGAGCAGCTCTTCGAGCGTGCCGAAACCTCCGGGCAGGACAAGAAAAGCGTCGCCGAGTTCTTCCATCTTCGCTTTGCGCTCGCGCAGGTCGCGGGTGACGATCAGGTCGCAGTCGCTGAAATCAATGCCGCGCTCGGCAATGTAGCGGGGAATCACGCCGATCACCTTGCCACCATTGTCGAAGGCCGCGCGCGCCACCGCACCCATCAGGCCGATCTTTGCACCGCCGTAAACCAGCGTATCTCCGCGCGCGGCGAGGGCGCGGCCAAGTTCCGCGGCGACATCGAAGAAGATGGGATCGACGGCGTCAGAGGAGGAGCTGAAGACGGTGAGAATCATCGGGTAATCGGGTAAATGGTAATCGGGTAATTGGAAGAGCGCAAAAGAGACGTATCGAGGAAGAGTTATTTGGGATCGGGGAATTCGTAGTAGAAGTCCACAGTTCTGGCGTTTCGATTGGTGGTTGTCTCGATGCGACCAGACTCGATGAGCAGTTCCAGCGCCTCCTTCGGATTGCCTTTTACGGCGACCTGGAATACCTGGTCTGCCAGGTGGCAGTTATAGACTTTTCCCTCCAAGGGTTTCCACCAGTCGAGCATCTTCTTGCCGTCTCCGGGATGCGGCTCGACCCCGTTCAGAATCAGCTTTCCAAAGCGGTATTGTGGACCTTCATCCATTTCGAAGAGCAGGTTTATTTGACGGTGTTCCTCATCCAAGGCGGTGTCGGGAACAGGGCTAAATTCAACGTAACCTCGGGTGCAGTAAAGATCGCGTAGTGCCTTCAACCCTTGACGCATATTTTCCACATTAAAGATTTCGCCGGTTTGGAGCGGAATTGCCTTTCGCAGGATGGTCTCGTCGAATGCGGTTGCGTGATTAAAATCGATTCGGCCCAGCTGGTATTGATGACCTTCGTTGATATTTACCCGGACGTCGATCTCTTTCAGAATGCCGTGGTTCCAAAGCTCTTTTCTCTGCGGCGGGTCTACCTGCGCCTTGAAGTAACCATATTGCTGTAGTTGATCCAGGATCCGTTCGTTCATCTCGTCCGGTATCTGTGCGGCGTCGGTTACAGTACGGCTGATCTCTTTGACAATCGCAGCTTTCTTCTCCGGAGAAAGGGATTCCGCACCGGTCAGGCTAACGTTTAGCGGAATATCGCCCTGCTTCGGGTCCTGTGCCCCGGCGAACGGAACCAAGATCAGCAAAATTGCCGCAAGCATTTTCACGACGCCAGCATGATACTGCTGTTCGGCCGAGTTCGGCGACGAGGTCGAAGAAGGCAGGGTCGACGGCATCGGAGGACGAAATGAAGACGGTCAGGTTCATCGCAGCTCTAGTGCTTTATGAACAGGGGATAGAGGATAGGGGATGGGGGATAGGAAAAACAAGCAGTCCGGGAAGGCGGAAGCGAGATTTTCCTATCCCCTAGCTGCTATCCCCCATCCCCTTTGACCTAGCGGTTGGTGACGACAATCACAAGCAGCCCGTACATCGAGCCAGCTATAATTTTCGCCTCTTCATAAGGATTCCTATGGACCTGGCACAGAAACTGGAAGAACTGAAGCGCCGCGATCATGCTGCCGAAGCCGGCGGTGGCCCCGAACGTCGCGAGCGCCAACACAAAGAAGGCAAGATGTCGGCGCGCGAGCGGATCGAGTTCCTGCTCGACGAGGGCACCTTCGAGGAAACCGACAAGCTGGTCACGCACCGCTGCACCGACTTCGGCATGGAGAAGCAGAAGTTCTACGGCGATGGCTTCGTGACCGGCTATGGCCGCATCGAAGGACGGCTGGTCTTCGTGTTCGCGCAGGACTTCACCGTCTTCGGCGGATCGTTGTCGCACGCCAACGCCTCGAAGATCGTGAAGGTCATGGATATGGCGGCGAAGGTCGGCGCGCCGGTGATCGGCCTGAACGATTCCGGTGGCGCGCGCATTCAAGAAGGCGTCGGATCGCTTGCCGGTTACGCCGACATCTTTCTGCGCAATACGCTGTTCAGCGGAGTGATCCCGCAGATCTCGGCCATTATGGGCCCCTGTGCCGGCGGCGCGGTGTACTCACCGGCGATTACCGACTTCATCCTGATGGTCGACAAGACGTCGTACATGTTCATCACCGGTCCCGACGTCATCAAGACCGTAACGCACGAGGAAGTTACGAAAGAAGATCTCGGTGGCGCGATGACCCACAACCAGAAGTCGGGGGTGGCGCACTTCCTTGCTCACGACGACGCCGAGTGCCTTTCCATGGTGCGTGAGTTGCTTAGCTTTGTCCCGTCGAACAACATGGAAGATCCGCCGCGTCGCGAGTGCACTGATCCAATAGACCGCCGCGAAGCCAAACTCGATTCCATGGTACCGGTCGAATCGAACAAGCCCTACGACATAAAAGATGTGATTCACGCAGTCATCGACGATGCTTACTTCTTCGAAGTGCACGAGCACTTCGCGACCAACATTGTCGTCGGCTTCGCGCGCATGAACGGCCGCTCGGTTGGCATCGTCGCCAACCAGCCCGCGATGCTCGCCGGCGTACTCGACATCAATTCATCCATCAAGGGCGCGCGTTTTGTGCGCTTCTGCGACGCGTTCAACATCCCGCTGATCACGTTTGAAGATGTCCCCGGATTCCTGCCGGGAGTGCAGCAGGAGCACGGCGGCATCATCATGCACGGCGCGAAGCTCCTGTTTGCCTTCGCCGAGGCCACGGTGCCGAAGATCACCATCATTACGCGCAAGGCTTACGGCGGCGCATACTGCGTCATGGCGTCGAAACACATCCGCGCCGACGTTAACTACGCCTGGCCGACGGCGGAGATCGCCGTGATGGGTCCGGAGGGTGCGGTGGACATCGTCTACAAGCGCGAGCTCGACAAGACGAAAACTCCGGAGGAGCGGGCGGAAAAGCGCACGGCGAAGATCGAGGAATTCAAGGACCGTTTCGCCAATCCTTACGTGGCGGCGGAAAAAGGCTACATCGATGCCGTGATCTCGCCGAGAGACACGCGGCTCAAGATCATCCAGGCATTGGAGATGCTGCAGAACAAGCGCGACAAAAATCCGCCGAAGAAGCACGGGAACATACCTCTGTAGTTCGTCAAGCTTGCCGGCGCCCGCCCTCTGGCGGTACGCCTTCCGGCGACGCCGGTTTTGCGACGGGTTGATGCGTCGCGAGCCACGTCTCGGCCTCAGCGATCGAACGAAATGTGCGGGTGATCCGGAACGAGCCCTCGGCCATCGCCTCGAACATGCGCATCATGCCGAACAGGGCGTCGGTGGGAGCGACGACGGCGCACGCTCCGAACTGTATGCGCAGCCGCATGGCGGCGACCGCATCGGCGACGGCAGCCACCTGGCCGGCATCGGGGAGGGTTTCGTTTTCGGTCAAATCGAGCAACACATCCAGATATTTCGGGATTTTGGGGTCGCGTTCCAGTGCTTTGAAATGATGGAGGACGTCCTGAAGTTTCACGCTGCCGACGCAGCGCGTGCGGATCAGGTTCAGCGGCACGTCGATGGAGTAGATGACCGGCACCCGGGAACCTTGGCGTTGCCGCCAGTTTGGGCGATTCTACGTCGCTTTTCCGCGAATGTGTATCGAGTTGAGCGGATTTGACGAAATAATTACGAAGCGGGCAGGTACAGGTTCACGAAGATCGTGTGCAACAAGTCTTCACCCGCCGGTGCACACCCGACTAAAGCACAAACCCCTGGCGACAACTCCCAATTCGCGCCGCCAACACCCATTTTCGTTGTATACTCCCACGCACCTTACCGGCTGTGAGAGCCCAGCGAAGGGGGATGCGATGGGCAGCTATCCGTGGGGACCGCACGGTCCGCAGAGTGGTCCCAATCAGGTGACCCCGAACCCGACGCCCGCCTATGTGCCGCCTCCTCCGGCGCCGGCTTACTACCCGCCGTCACCGGCACCCACCTACTATCCCCAGTCGTCTGGTTCCTACAACGGAGCGACGCAGAGCGCAGGATACGGGTCCGGATACACCGGACCGCGCAAGAAAAGCTACGTTCTCGCGTTCATTCTGGCGCTGCTGTTTGGACCGCTCGGCCTGTTCTACGCGTCGAAGAAAGGCGCGCTCATCATGCTGGTGCTGCTGTTTGTCGTGCCCATCACACTGGCCGCGATGGGTGCTTATCCATTCGTCTCGCCGAGCAATCCATTGCGAGTCATCCAGTACGACCGCGTCATGAACCCCATGTACTCGAGCTGCCTGTTCTTCTGCGTGATCTGGTCGGTGGCAGGCGTGTTGCGACACAATCGGTGGGTAAAGAAGCAGGCCGCGGAATAGTTTCTTCCGGCGGTCGCTCCGACAATCTTCGGTGCGCCATTCCAAGATTCTTGTGGGCGCAGTCCTACTTTTCGCGCGTCAGCTTGATCAGCGATTCCATGTGATCCAAATATTTTTCCAGGGCGCGGCGGCCCTGGGCTGTAAGGCGATACGTGGTGCGAGGGGTGCGTCCTTCGAAGGATTTGTCGCAGCGGACGTACTCGGCCTCTTCGAGCTTGCGGGCGTGCACGCTGAGGTTGCCGTCGGTGGTGCTGAGAAGGGCCTTCAGGTCGTTGAAGCTGAGCGACTCGTTGACGGCGAGCGCGCTGAGGATGCCGAGGCGAATGCGCTCGTGAATGAGCGGATCGAAGTCAGGCAGCGATGGAGAGCGGTGGGCGCGAGGCTCGGCGGCGCGCTGGCGAAGAGTGGAGCGTTCCGGTTGCGGGTGCGATGCGGGATTGGGTTTAGCCACCATGGTTCCTCGCGATGAAGTATCCGAACACGATGTGAAGGCCGGCGAATCCGGCGAGCATCCAGGCGAGGGCCCAGGATGCGGGTGACACCAACGCTGCCAGGCCGAGCGCCATGAAGCAGGCGCCCATGACGGGGACGACGCCGATGGAGTAGGTGCCTCCGGTGACGACGGCGGTGCCGTAGAGCAGCAGCCAGGCGCCGGGGATAGCAGCGATGGCTTTGTGGTGATAAAGGATGGGGGTGAGCACAGCTCCGGCGAGGAGCGGGGGAGCGAGGCCGAGGGCGAAGCGGCGTCCGGGAGCGGCAAGGAGGGCGACGCCCGTGCGCTGCGCCTTGGCGTACATGGCCCAGCTTGCAATGACCATGCCGATGATGGCTTCGCCGAGCCAGACGTAGACCCAGTGCTGAATGGACGGCTGCTGCTGCGCGATGACGGCGGCGCCAATGGCGGTAACGCCAACGGTAACCAGCCCCCAGCCGGGGACGGCGGTAAAGGATCCGGAGACCTCGAGCGTGCGGCGGATGAATTGCAGGTTCTCGATGGCGTCGGGCGCCGGGGGCGTGATGACGACGGGAGAACCGGTGCGGCAGCGTTGGCGAACGCGCATGAGGATAGGCTAGGCGATTAAGGGGTATTCGTCAAGTACTTTGCTTAACAAAGTTAAAATTACTTGTATTCCAGGGCGTACAGATTGTCGTCGTGCTTAAAGCTGGTGAACATGATTCCGCCGTCGGGCGCGGACGTAGTGGCGGTACACCACTCCCTCTCGGTTATATCGCGGCAAGCAACAACATTCTCGCGATGACCGTCGCGGATGCGAACCCGAACCAGGGTCAGGTTGTCATAGAAGTTCACATATGCCCAACCTCGGTCGAGCGACCAGAATGGACTCCCCAATTGATGTTGCGGCTCATCGATCAGGGTGCGCCACTGCGCGGAAGGGAGATCGTAGAGGCCGAGCCGGTGCAAATCGACAGATACGGCTAGAAGTTGGCGTCCGTCGGCAGACAAGCGAGGACCGTACCAGCCTTCGGTATTGGGGAGCTTCGCTAGCGAGTTCGTCTTGAGATTGAGTTCGTAAATCCAGCGCGGGCCTTCCGGTTCGGCCCAAATTCGTGGCGGCTCACCGAAGATGATCGACTCCCCATCGGGGGTCCAATTCGGATCAGCCTGGCTCTCGACCGGCGCGTTCAGTTGCTGAACGGCGCCGCCTTCGGAAGAAATCAGATAAATTTTCCAGGGCTGGTCAGCAAGCTTGCCCATGAGGGCAAGCCGCTTTCCATCGGGAGAATAGATTGGCCCATACACGTACATTTTGGGATCTGTGAGTTGCAGCCACTCGCTGCCATCAACGCGAGCGCGCCAGAGAACGCTCTCGGGATTGTGTACCCGCGTGATCACCACCGACTTTCCATCCGGCGAGAAGGCGGGATATGCTGCGATTGTCCCTGGAAACAAGGATTCTGTCTTCCCCGAACGAGGGTCAAACTTCGAAATGGCTGTTGAATCTTCATTCCCAATGAGGAAGATCCGGTTTTCCAGCGGACTGGCGACGGCAGCCTCGCCTTTCATGCCGGCGGCCAGCAGGACGGGTTCTCGGGCGCGTAATGACCACCGCGTTTCCTCGACATACCAGTACTCCCAACGCCCATTGGAAAGCTTCCGCACTAAGAAATAGCGGCCATCACGTGTCCAGTCCCCGTTAAGAAACGCACCCGGTGTTTTGAATCCTGGCAGGTAGCGGCGAGCCGTCTGCCCGGGTCGCTCTTCCCATATGGAGTGCTCGTTGGTTTTTGGGTCGATGACGTTGAAGCGGAGCATTCGCCCGTCAGGTGACCATCGAATCAAGTCTGAAATTCCGGGGAACTCACACAGCTTGCGATAAGGGGAGCCTTCTTCGGTGGTGAGGTAAATGGCATTGCCTTTGGCGAATGCGATCGCCTTGCCGTCGGGGGACCAGGCGGCAGCGGTGGCTGCAATGTCTGCGAGCGGTCGAGCGGGAGCTCCGTTGGTGGGGACGAGCCAGAGCTGGCTTTCAGAGGGTCGAACGGACTCCATGACGAGCAAGGTTGAGCCATCGGGAGAAATATGGAGAACCGCCGGCGGGTGAAACCTGGTAGCAAAGCTAGCCTCTTCACCGCCTCCGACTGGAATCGAGAAGATGCGGTCCTGCGTCATCTTCACGTAAAAGAGCCGTCGTCCGTCGGTTTGAATGTTGCCGGGCCAAATATCGCCCGTGAACGTGAGTTGGGTGATCGAAGTTACCCGGGGTCCGGCCGGCCCGCGGCCAAGAACAGTAATCAGCAGAACTGCCACCGCGATGACAATGACTCCGCCGATCGCAAAAAGAAATCGCCGGCGCGTTGGGCCCGGTGAGATTGGCTGAGTTACAGGTGGCTGTGTTCCGGCAGCGTTATCTCCATTCCGGAGGGCAATGAAGCGGTAGCCTTTCCGCGGGATGGTCTCGATATAGCGTGGTGTATCCGCGTCGTCGGAGAGAACATCGCGGAGCTTCTTGATCGCGGTGTTGAGGCCGTGCTCGAAGTCAACGAAGGTGCCATCGGGCCAGAGCTGCTGGCGGAGTTGATCGCGGGTGACGATTTCGCCGGGGTGATCCAGCAGGGTGCAGAGGACTTGGAAGGGCTGCTCCTGCAGCTTGAGGCGGAGACCGTTCTTGCGCAGTTCAGCGGCGTCGGGCGAGAGCTCGAAGGGGCCGAAGCGATAGACCCTTGGGGATACCGTAGAGCGTTCCATACAGGACCCCGTGGAGGTCAGGGTAGCACCGGATCTCCGAAGTAGCCTGCGGATTCGCTTTACCGACGCACATCATTTCCCATTTTGGACCTGTGTATCTGGCGAACTAACTGTCTTTTTTCGAACACTTAGGAAGATACATCTGTTTCACCGCCGGTGTATGGGCGGTGCATTGAACGCGAAGGTGAACCGCCGGATAGTGCGCTCATGTTTCCCGAGAAATCGAGGAATCGGAAATGGAGAGCGTTATGAAAACGAAGGCGATCGCATTTGTCGTAGTCATTCTGCTGGCCGCGGGAGTGGCGAGCGCGCAGTCAACCGATACGATCAAGTTCAGGACGCCGTTTGCGTTCGCGATCGGCGATAAGCTGGTGCCGGCAGGCGAATACCGAGTGAGCGTAGTGTCACCGACGGGGACACTGTCGTTCCGCAGCGACGACGGTCATGTCAGCGTGCTGATCGGCAGCCTGCCGAAGCAAGGCAAGGAGACGGCGGAGCGGATCAAGCTGATCTTCCATCGCTATGGGGTGCACTACTACATGAGCGAGATCTGGACGCCCGGATACAAGACGGGACGAACGGTGAAGCCAGGGACGACAGAGTTGGAATTGGCGAAGAACGACAAGCCACAAAGCGTGACCCTGTATGCTGATGGAGTGGGGCAGTAGTCTTGCGGTGACGATCAAGGGCCGGCGGTGAGCGCCGGCCTTTTCTATCACGACGCCATGGTTTGGCTGGAGCTCGATTCGCGGGTTTCGAGGGCAGCGGCTAAGGCGTCGGCTACCAGCGAGCTGAGTTGGATACGCGCTTCGAGGTTGGTTCGAATCGCGGCGGCGAGAGCCTCGACGCGGCGCGCGAAGAACGGGTTGAGCGCCTCGAGACTGATGAATCCGACTTCGCCACGCTCGACTACCAATGCCGTTACAGGATGGGGGCGCTTCGCCAGCAGGTCGGAAATTCCCAACACCGTGCCCTTTCCGATGTCAGGTTGAATCTCAAAGTCGCCGCCCGGCGAATGCTTGACGAGGCGAATCTTGGCGGAATGCAACAGGTAGAGACCACGGCAGGGCTGACCTTCCTCGAACAATACGGCTCCCGGCTCGACCAGGCGACAGGTACAACTGCCGGTCACAACTGATAGCAGATTGGGCGGCCCGTTTGTGGTCATCCATCACCTTCCGTGTTGCTGCCCCGCATGCGTATCCTAAGAGATTAAGACATTTCGGTACTCTACAGCAAAAAGGCTTGCACTTCCTTACGCTAACTTTCCGCCAGATTGCTGACGAGAGCTACCCACCGAATCCCACGCAAGCTCTCAATAGAAGGTGAACCCGAAGCCGCCTTCACCCGGCGGTCCACCCTGTATGTAGTCGGCTGGTCTTGCCCGAACGCTGCCTCGCGGCGCGCTGAGACGCGCGTTTCTGCATCGTCCAGAATTCAGCGGAGGTTAGTTGCTGCCATTCCCCGCCGCAAGAGTCCTAAACTCTCGCTTACGTACTTCTCTTCCAGGCAGAGTGATCCGTCGCATTGCCGGACAGACGAACCTCTCTTTTGCGACGGGACGAACTTCTCTGCGAAGGGGAATTACGCTCGCGACGAGGTTTTGGCGGGCCCAAGTTTTTCCTGCGGCTGGGTGCGGTGATTCAGCGCGAACGAAACCAGCTCGGCCCGATTGGAAACTCCGAGCTTGTCGAAGACGCGAAACAGGTAATTCTTGATGGTGTGTTCGCTGAGTTGCAGGCGCGCCGCGATCTCGCGGTTGGTCAGGCCCTCGGCGACGCTTTGCACCACGTCGAGCTCGCGCTTGGACAGCAACACAGTTCCGGTGGAATCGACCACGGTCATCGGGACGCTGTGTTGAGCCAGGGTCTCCAGCACGTAGAGCAACTGCTCGTTGCGCGCCCACACCTGGCCGCGCTGCACGGCGTTCACGCATTGCACGAGGGTCTCGAGCGAGTCATCGCGGCAGAGCACTCCGCGCACGCCGCTGCGGAACGCGTCCACGATCAGGTCTCCCATGGCGGCTTCCAGCAGGATGATGAGGTACATCTTGGGGAACTGGGTGCGGGCCACGCGGATGAGGTCGAGCGTATGCGCGTTGCTGCCGTTGGATTCGGCGCCGATGATGGCGACGTCGGGCCGCGTGGTCGAGACGTGCGCGAGAAAACCTTCGAAGGTTGCCGTAAGCGGCTCGAACTGGGGGTTCCGCTGCAACGCTTCGACCAGCAGTTGCGTTCCCAGCCGCGAACAGTCAGCCACCATCACCCGAATCGGTTCAGGGGCGGAATTGGCTGAAACCGCTTCTGCCGTGGTGTTCATACGTTCTCAATCCCCACCCAACAGCTTTGTCCGGACGGACATATGCCCCGAGCGTTCGTATCGGCTCGCGGCTGGCGTAACGGTAGATTTACTGAATGCGAGAGACCACGCGGAACATAGGACCGGCCTGTGAAAAAGTCAAGCAACTTCGCGCTCCAACCGTGGATTCTCCGCCATAGGACTAATTTCTCCACGAATTGTCGCTCATAGAATAGAGAAGTAATAATGATAGAAAATAGAGATGAAAGTACCTTTCCTCACCGTGCACCGGCTCATTCAGCGAATCCAAACAATCGGTTCGCCATCGAATAAACACGATGAGTTCCGGCAGCAAGACGGCGGCCAGCGTGTGGCACGAAGGCGAACTGCAGGTGCAGGAGCGTGCCGGGGTGCGTCGCGAGGCGGAGTTTCTGTCGGGGATGTACAAGAGCGAAGTGCCGGGGGCGATGGCGGCCTTCCTGTCGCAACAGCAGTTCGCGGTGCTGAGCACGCGCGACGGCGATGGTGGCGCGTGGGCATCGCTGGTCGCGGGCTCGCCGGGGATGATCCAGGTGACGGCGCCCGACAGCATTGCGCTGATCGCGGCCGATATCCAGACTGAGCTTCCGCTGTCGCACATTACAGCCGATCCGAAAGTGGGATTGATCGCGATCGATTTCAGCCGGCGCATTCGTGTTCGTGTGAATGGCGAAGCGCGCAACCTGCCCGAGGGCAACGTTCAGGTTAAGATCGCGCAGCTCTACGGGAACTGCTCGCAGTATATCCAGAAGCGCTGCGTTGACGGCACCGCCCCGGTAACAGCGCCGCAACTCACGGCCGGCGGCCAGCTCTCGGAAGCGCAGCAGGACTTCATCCGCAGGGCCGACACCTTCTTCCTCGCGAGCAGGCATCCGGAGTTGGGCGCCGACGCCTCGCATCGCGGCGGCAAGCCGGGATTCGTGACCGCCTCCGCCACGCGCATCAGCTTTCCCGACTATCCCGGCAACAACATGTTCAACACGCTGGGTAACATCACGGTTAATCCGGCGGTGGGACTGCTGTTCGTGGATTTCGAATCGGGGCGCACGTTGCAGGTTTCGGGCCGCGCGACGGTTGACTGGGACCGCGAGCGTGCTTCGCACCTCGATTTGGCGCAGCGCATCGTGGACGTTGACGTGGAAGCCGTCCGCGATACGGAGCACGCCACCGGGTTGCACTACCGGTTCATCGGATACTCACCAACGCTTGGTTGATCTGTCCTTGACGAAGTGCCCTATTCTGTAGAGCATTCCGGGCATGAAATCGCCCAACATTCTGTTCATCATCTTGGTTTTCTGCGTTGTTTCTTCGTTCTCGCAAACTTCCGCCAAAAGGCCGCTTACCCCTGACGATACATACAAACTGCGTTCGGTGCAGGACGCGCGAGTCTCTCCCGACGGCGCCTGGGTTGCTTACACCGTTGGCGGTGTCGATGCGGAGAACGACAAACGCCACAGCGACATCTGGATGGTGAACTGGGCGGGCACCGAAAACCTGCAGGTCACGCGCGGCACGGAATCGTCTTCTACTCCGCGCTGGAGTCCCGACGGGAAATATCTTTCTTACCTTTCCGCGCGCGGCGGCGAAGATGCGAAATCGCAGATCTGGCTGCTCGACCGGCGCGGCGGCGAGCCTTTCGCCGTGACCGACGTGAAAGGCGGGATCACAGGCTATGAGTGGTCGCCGGACGGGAAGCGGATTGCGGTGGTGATGGAAAACCCCGATGAACCGACTCCCTCCGATAAGGACAAAGACAAAGATAAGGACAAGAAGGATAAGAAGGAGAAAGTCCCGAAGCCGATCGTGATCACGCGCATGCACTTCAAGCAGGACACCGAGGGTTACCTGACCTCGAATTCCTACGGGCGGATTTACCTGGTGGATGTGGAGACGAAGAAGTTCGAGCCGCTGACGACGGACAAGGACTTCGACGAGAGCCATCCCAAATGGTCGCCGGATGGATCGCGCATTGCCTACATCAGCAATCATGCCAAGGATCCGGACATGTCGGGCACGTACGATATTTTCCTGGTAGATGCGAAACCCAACTCGCAGCCGCAGAAGCTGCTCACGACGTACCAGGCGCACGAGGAACTGCACTGGAGTTCGGATGGCAAAGCGCTGACGTTCTACCAGGGGTTTGAGCCGAAATACAGCGCCTACAACCAGAGCCGGCTGGCGGTAGTGCCGGTCGCGGGAGGCGAGCCGCGCGTGCTGACGGCGGCATTCGATCGCGGTACCGCGCAGGCAGAATTCAGCTCTGACGGCGCGACACTCAGCTTTATCGCTGAAGACGACATGCACGAATACCTGGCGAAAGTGCCCGTCGCGGGCGGCAAGGTCGAACGCGTCGGCGGAGATTTGGGGACGATTTTCGAGCGCAACACCGCAGGCGGACATGCAGCGGTGATCATGGCCGATGACACTCATGTGGCCGAAATCTACGCCCTGGAAGACGGCAAGCTGCGCAAGCTGACGTCGCATAACGACTCCGTTATGACCGACGTGCAACTGGGAGCGGTGGAGGACATGAGCTTCCCCAGCAAGGACGGCACGGAAGTGCACGGGTTGATGATCAAGCCGCCCGACTATCAGGCGGGGAAGAAGTATCCGACGATTCTGTGGATTCACGGTGGGCCGAACGGAGAGGACGATCACGGGTTCCGGCCCGATTCGTACTTCTCGATCCGCCAACTGCTGGCGGCGCGCGGCTACGTGGTGCTGGCGGTGAACTATCGCGGCAGCAGCGGACGCGGGTCGGAATTCACACGGGCGATCTGGGCCGACTGGGGTAACAAGGAAGTGGCGGACCTGCTGGCGGGAGTCGATTATGCCGTCAAGAAGGGGGTGGCCGATCCGGAGCGTCTCGGCATCGGCGGGTGGAGCTATGGCGGAATCCTCACCGACTACACCATCGCCAGCGACACGCGGTTCAAGGCGGCGATCAGCGGCGCGGGCAGCGCCCTGCAGCTTTCGATGTACGGCGACGATCAGTACATCATGCAGTACACGTACGAACTGCAGCCGCCGTGGAAGAGCCAGGACCTGTGGATCAAGCTGTCGTACCCGTTCTTCCATGCCGACCGCATCAAGACGCCGACCTTCTTTCTCGGCGGCCAGAGCGACTTTAACGTTCCGATCATTGGTGGCGAACAGATGTACCAGGCGCTGCGGACGCTGGAGGTGCCGACGCAGTTTATCGTCTACCCGGGCCAGTTCCACTCGTTTACGCGGCCGAGCTACGTGCGCGATCGCATGGACCGGTTCTTCGCCTGGTACGACAAGTACCTGAAGTAGAGGACGAAAGATTGTGCCCCACATCTCCCCTTGGTTGGGAGATGTGGGATTTGTTGTCATTTCGGCAGGAATGAAGCATTGTTGCGCAAGCTTTTCGCGACGGCTTCCAGGAACTTCTCGTCGTTGCGGCTACCCCTCCAGTCAATTCCCATCTTCTTGCGCATTGCGTCGGCGACTCTCCGCGCGGCGTTGTCGCGAGCAGACATACCCAACTCTGACCGGCGTGCCAGGAAGGTTTCGATCAACGTCAAGTCTGCCAGAGAGAGCGGGCGAACGTCGTAGGTTTCGGGTGGCGGTTCGAGGGAGGGCTTGCGCGCGTAAGGACTTATGGGCTCGATCTCCGCACTCTTGCGTTCGTGCACCACCAGGGTGCCCGCGGCCAGATCGCCCAATCTCCGGCTGCGGTTGTCAACCACCATCGTTACCACGCCCGCCAGGTACAGCGACGGCAGAAAATCAATCACACGGACCAGGTTGCGGGTCATTGCGGGAAAGAAAGTCAGGGCCCGTCCATCGGCCTGGATCACGCGGATGTCGACGACTCTCTTGCCCGGCGTCTGCCCGCTCCAGATAGTCTCGAAGAAGGTGAAGTAACCCCAGTCCACCACGAAGACCACAAGCAGGAAGAGTGCCAGCATCCACATCTCTCCACGGGTGGTTGTCATGGTGAAGCTGATGCCCATGAAGAGCGCGGCGACGATGTAAACACCAGCCTGGATCAGGTGGTCGATGGCGGCGGCCATGAAGCGGCTGCCGACGCCGGCCAGGCTGAACTCCAGCGTTACCTGCTCCGGCGTTTCGATCTCGTGTTGGCCGTATTCGGGCATGGCTTAGTTATTCCGCGCGGCGACCGGCTATGCCGTCCCTAACGGGACTCGGTGTTTTTGTTCTCGCGTCCACCCGACCGCTTACGAGTCGGGCTATGGAATGTCGCGCCTGCGGTGCTAAATGGCCGGCGAGTCGCCGGTGCTACATTTGCGGGGCGGCATTGCCGGCAACGGCTGCTTGCGTCTCCTCGTTTCCTTTCATCATGAACTCGATGTCGAAGCCTTCCCGCCGGACGCGCTGGTCATAGTAGGTAATGGTAAAGGCAATCATGGCGATGGGTTCGACGAGAACGGAGGCGATAAAACTGATGAGCTCCTTTGTTGCGGTAAGAGAAAGGGAGTGCGCTGCGCCGACCGTCAATCCAGTAAGAGTATGGAAGAACTTTTCGATACCGTAACTGACGCCGGTGGAAAGAATCCACACCATGACGAAGATGATGAAGATGCGACCCTTGACGCCGTCGGTCAGGTAGCTGCTGCGATCGCGGCACTCGCTAAAACTCAAGCCTTCGATAACCGCCGCCGGAATCGCCAACGCCCACGCCAGCGTTACATAAATACCGGGAATCACCAACAACATTGAGTAGAGTGCAGTGTAAAGCCATAGTCCAAGCATGATCCCGATCATGCGTCTCATGTTGCCGCGAATGCGCCCGTAAGCTTGCCTAATCGAGGTTTCGCGCCCGAGGTAGATGTCGGAAACGGCCGCTGACGTCGCCGCCTGCGAGATGGCCAAGGCGACGAGATTGAAGATCAACGCCAGGACAAAGCCGGTCCAGAACAGGGCCGTGTATCGAGAGAGGGTATCAGTGTCGAGAAAGGCCGCCAAGAATCCGACAAAGAGCACGGCTGTCTGCGGGATTATAGCGATGCCAACGAACAGGAGGAACTTCTGACGGTAAAACTGGAACGTGCGGTCGAGAACTTCACCGAGCGAGAGCGGACGCAGGATGGGCTGCATAGTCGGGACCGAAGGCGGGATGTTAGCACGATGTCATCGGAATGCTGTGAACAGACGAGCGTTTTCCGGATTTGCAGTTCCAAAATGGAAAACCAGGATAATGCGAGAGATCAAAGAGGATGGAGGCGCGGGGCGGAATCGAACCGCCGATAGAGGTTTTGCAGACCTCGGCCTTACCACTTGGCGACCGCGCCGTAACTTAAGGTGAATCGGTGCAACGTGCGAAACCCCTCGTCAACGCGAGGGGCTCGCATAACTCTAATGTCTGGAGCGGGAGACGGGATTTGAACCCGCGACTTCGACCTTGGCAAGGTCGCACTCTACCACTGAGTTACTCCCGCTCAGTAACCTTGATTTTACAACACACCCCGCCGCTCCGCCAACCACGGCCCGGGAAACGCCAGGTTACCTGAGTTTCTCTGCCATCTCCTTGACCAGCGCCGCGTCCGTCATCTGGAACCGGTCTTCGGCGGGATAGAGCGCGCCGCCGAAGGTCACCTGCGGGCGGCCTCTCGTCGACAAATCCTCCATCGTCTTGAAGGCAGTCAGATGAACCTGCCGGCAGCCAGTTTGCGCGATCACATCGGCCAAGTTATACGGCCGGATGCCGCCGCCGGGAAGAATCTCGATCCGCTCTGCTGCGTGCTCGATCAGGCGGCGGATCAGGTCCGCACCTTCGGGCACCGAATCCTGCTGACCGCTGGTCAGGATGCGCGTCATCCCGAGATCGACCAGTTCATCGAGCGCGCGGAAGGGGTCGGGAGTGACATCGAACGCGCGGTGAAAGACCGACTGGTTGTCGCCGGCGATTGTCCGTAGGCGTCGGGTACGTTCCTGGTCGATGCTGCCGTCGGGGCGCAAAATTCCGAAGACCAGTCCGTCGGCGCCGTGCGCGACCAGTGCTTCGGCATCGCGCTCCATGGTTGCGAACTCGGCTTCGGTGTAGCAGAAACCGCCTCCCCGCGGACGCACCATCGCCATGATGGGAATCCTCAGCTTTTCGCGGGCGTATTGGATGGTTCCGAGGGAAGGCGTGAGGCCGCCGAGGAAGAGAGCCGAACACAGCTCGACACGCTGGGCTCCGCCCGCTTGCGCCTGGATGGCATCGTCAATTGAACCGCAACAGATCTCGAGCAGGATGGACATTTTTGTAAGCAGGACAAGGTAGCACGCGGCATGGCTCCTTGAAGATGAAACTGTTTGCGGAAAGACACAGAAGAGCAACAGAGCATGCGGAACTGCGTTCCGCAGGAACGGCAATCGCGCCCGTTCCCCCATCTTCAAGAGCCAAGTTTTTGTCGTTTGCCAAATAGCGCCGTTGCTGACGTTTCGAAGACATTGGAGCGGTATCTCGGGCCGGAAGTTCAACAAAACTCGTGTGTAACCGGACTCTTCCGGAGTTCACATTCGAAATGGCCACCCGGTTGCAAATCTCCAGGCTATTCGACTTGCTGCCGCCGTTGGCAGTCAGTCGAGCGGAGGTACGAGAGATGTTGAAACAAGTGTTCTTGTTCGGGCTGCTGGCAATGGTTGGCGCAGGCCCATCGCGGGAGACGATTTCCACCACCGGTTCGTGGCTGGTGGATGGGCGGCATTCCGACGCGCAACTTATCGCCGACGGCACCACCGACTACGGCAAGACCAAGATGGACGTAACGCTGGGGTTCGGCCGGGTCAGCGGAAGGGTTGTGCTCGACGACCAGGATGGGTCGAAATCGAAGCTCGATTTTTCCATTTATCCAGCGAACTCGCAGGCTCCGGCGATCGACGAAAACGGGAAGCTGCAGAACCGCTGGCTGGAGAACCTGTCGAATCACACGCTGGTGTGCTTCCATTCGAAGCAGGTGGTCAGGAAGCCAGACGGCACGCTGCAAGCAAGCGGCACGCTGGTTCTGACGCGGGTGGACAGGAACGTGGAAGCGACACCCAACGAAGGGTATGCGGGACCGGTGTATGGTCCGCCGATGCTGCATCGGATGACGCAGGAAGCGACGTTTGTTTTCCGGCAGCCGGCGGCGGACGGCAAAACGGGGATCCTGGCTTCGGGGTCTGTGGGCGTATATCGCGAGGACTTTCCGCAACTGGTGAAGACGGTCATCAACACGTATTGGCCGCCACTGGTCCAGGACAAGAACTGCATTGCCGGCACTCCCAATGAAGGCTACAGCGGTTCGCTGTGCACGGGCACGTTTCTTGAATCTCCGGGTCTTCCTGCCTCGCCAGGCGGAAACGTGGGCGAAGACTTTCCCGGACCGCAGGACTTCAATTCCATCGTTGGCGAGCATTTGACGGTACTCGTTCACCTGCACCTGGCAAGGGCAAATACGTCATCTCCTGCAGCAGGTTTTTGAAGAAGCAGTGAATTCAAGAGAGGAAAGAATCATGTCTATTGTTCCGATTGAAAAAGTGCTCTACACCGCAAAAGCTCACACCACGGGCGGCCGCGAAGGAGGATCGCGCACCTCCGACGGCCAGTTGGACGTCAAGTTGGCGGTCCCCGGAAGCCACGGTGCCGGCACCAACCCCGAGCAGTTGTTTGCCGCCGGCTGGTCGGCCTGCTATCTGTCGGCGATCAAGATCGTCGCCGGGAGCATGAAGATCCGGCTGTCATCCGATGCCGCGGTCGATGCCGAGGTGGACCTGGGCACAACCAACGGCGGCTACTTCATACAGGCGCGGCTGAATGTCAGCCTGCCGGGCGTGGATGGCGCGACGGCGCAGAAAATTGTCGATGCCGCGCATCTTGAGTGCCCGTACTCGAAGGCCACGCATGGCAACATCAACGTGGTAACGAACCTGGTAAACACTGCAGGCGCCACGCAGGTGGCGTAATCCTGGAAGCCTGTCTCTTCCGAAGAGAGAACGCTGTCCGCACGAATCACTCAACATCCTGACCGTGGGTCAGATGCAGAAAGAGGAGTTAAGCAATGAAGCGATTGGGCTGGTTGTCTCTAGCCGTTGTGATCACGGCCGCGTCACTTTTCGCCAACGACGCGAAGGATCAGCAAAAGGAAATCACCGGGACGATCTGCAATTCCGCATGCGTGGTGCCGCAGAGCGATCTTCCCACCTGCGACTTGAGCTGCACCGACAAGAGCGGCGGCGTCGTGCTGGTGGACGACGCGGGCAAGGTACAGAAGATTGCCAATCCGAAGATGGCCATGGGTCACATGAAAAAGCACGTGAAGTGCACGGTGGCTCCGAACGAGAAGGATCGCGAAGAAGCGGTGAGGATTCAGCGACTGATTGAAATGTCGAATTGAACGGGAGGGGCATCTAAATGGTTGCCCCTACTTTTTTGCGCGAGAGGTGATGTTGTGAGACGGATTGTTTTTCTGCTGGCGGCGGCTGCGATGGTTGTCGGGCTTGCGGTTTTCACCGCCACACTTTCGGGCTATGCCGATGAACAGGCTGCTCCTGTCTACGGAATTAAGGTCCAGCCCGGTTACCGCGACTGGAAACTGATTTCGGTAGCGCACGAAGAAGGAAACCTGAACGACATCCGTGCGATTCTCGGCAACGACGTGGCGCTCGAAGCGTATCGGAATGGAACGCTTCCGTTTCCGGACGGCGCGATCATTGCGCGAATCTCGTGGAAGGACACGCCATCGGAAGAGAACAACAAGGTGTTTGGCCGGGCGCAATCGCACGTGGCCGGAGACGCCCCGGAGTGGTACCTGCAGTTCATGGTGAAAGATTCGAAGAAGTACGCCGCCAGCGGAGGCTGGGGGTACGCGCAGTTTGACAAGAATGGCAAGCCTGCCGACGAAGCGAAACACAAGACATGCTTCCCCTGCCACCAGCCGGTGAAGGATCGGGATTATCTGTTTACGCGCTATGCGCCGTAAATAGCCCACCCTCGGCAAAAGACGCCGAAGATAGGGCACCCCAAGATTATCGAGACAGGGCGATTTTGGAACAAATGCGAGCGTCGCGAATCTGATGGACCAGGAAGCCGGTGAGACGATGTCAACCATGGCAATGTCAACGCGAAATGAAATCACGGGAGTGACACAGACCACATCGGGATATGGGTTGGCGGTGGTGCGCCTGATCGTCGCCGCGATGTTTGTGTCGGTGTTTTTCGAGAACCTGGGGAAGGGGCTGTACCGTCCTGCAGGTTATGCCGGCTTGATCGGCTACTACATCAAGAACAGTCATTCGCCCGCGATCTGGAAATGGGTGATGGGGCAGGCAGCGAGTCATGCTGCGATGGCCGCGCCGATGCAGGGCGTGACCGAGATCTCGCTTGGAATCCTGCTGCTGATCGGGTTGTTCACACGGCCGGTGGCGTTTGTGGCGTTCCTCTTCCTCGGCAGCCTGTGGGTATCGGAGTTGGGTACGTCGTGGATCTGGGAGCTGGCGGTTCCGGTTGTCGCGTGTCTTGGACTGGCGGTCGGACGAGCGGGCAGGACCCTGGGCGTTGACGCGTTACTGGCGCGACGGAATCCTTCTTCGTTGTGGTGGTGATAAAACATACTGCGTGCGAGTGTCGGTCATTATTCCTACGCATAACGAAGCCCAGGCGATTGGCCGCGTGCTCGCCGACCTGCCCTCCGAACTGGTCACGGAAGTAATTGTTGTCGATAGCAATTCTTCGGACGGAACGCCCGACGTCGCACGCAACACGGGCGCACGGGTGATTCAGGAACCTCGCCGAGGATATGGACGCGCGTGCCTGGCGGGATTCGCGAACGCCGACAAGCCGGAGGTGGTCGTGTTCCTCGACGGCGATTACAGCGATCGTCCTGCGGAATTGCCGCTTCTTCTTTCTCCCCTCCTCGAGGGCCGCGCGGACATTGTGCTTGGTTCGCGCACGAACAATAGCGGAGCGCTGCCGTGGCACCAGTCGTTCGGAAATCATCTGGCAGCGGGGTTGATCAGGGTTCTATACGGCGTGAAGATCAGCGACCTTGGGCCGTTTCGCGCGGCCCGCGCCGACGTGCTGCGCTCGCTCGCGCTGGAAGAGATGACGTACGGCTGGGCGGTCGAGATGATCTTGAAGGGAGCGATCGCGGGATTCCGCATCGTGGAAGTTCCGGTAAGCTACCATCCGAGGATTGGACAGTCGAAGATCAGCGGCACGGTGAAGGGAACAGCAGGAGCCGCGTGGTTCATCCTGAGCCGGATCGTGCGCTATTATTTCCGGCGTCGCAGAGTGGGGGCGCCGCGGCCGGCGTAACTCCTCACATTTATACCTCTCGTGGATTCTTCTCATCAGATCGAGGCGTCTTCGCGTCCTCAGCGGACGCTGGTCATCATGGCGAAGGCCCCGCGGCCGGGAATGGTCAAGACGCGCCTGACCGACAGCCTTTCTGCGGATGCGGTGACGTCGTTATACCGCTGCCTTCTGGAAGACACGCTCGCTTTGGCGAAGTCGCTGACGGGCGTGGAGGTCGCGGTGATGTGTCCGGTGCCGGACCGGGAAGAGTTGATGGAGCTGTGTGGAGACGCCGTGACGGTGGTTGCCCAGAACGGGCAGGGGCTGGCGGCGGGACTCACGTCGGTGTTTCGGCACTTCACGGAGCCGGGCCGAGAGATCATCGCGTTCAACAGCGATAGTCCGCATCTTCCGCCATCGATCCTGGCTAGCGCTTTTGCAATCTTGGCCGACCATGAGGTGGTCATCGGACCCACCCACGATGGAGGCTACTACCTGGTTGGAGCCAAGGCAGCGCATCCGACGTTGTTCGAAAATGATGGCCTGGGTACGAGAAGCGCACTGGAGAGACTGCTGTCACGCACCCAGGCGCTGAAACTTTCGACCGGCTTTACGGAACCGTTCTACGACATTGACCTTGCGAGCGACTTGCTTCGTTTACAGAAGGAGTTGGAAGCCGCTCCCGCGAAGGCGCCGAGAACAGCGGCGTGGTTCCGCGAATGGGAACAAGCCGTCGCGCAGGCGCGAAGACGCTGCGGAGAGCCGTGAGGCTCACGCCAGCGCAGAGGCTGTACGCGCTCGGCGGTCTGCTGCTGGTGGCGCTGGCGATCTGCTCGTGTAACTTCGGCGATAGAGGCGGCCCGTACTTCATGGCCTCGCTGACAGTCGCGGGAGTCGCGTACCTGCTTGCGGTGCGTGAGTTGCTGGCGGGGCCGCAATTTCCGCGGCATGTGGTTGTGATCGGGCTGGTACTGGCGGCAGCGTGGCAGGTGGCGTTTCTCAGGCTGCCGGCGGGGCCGGATGACGACATTCATCGTTACGTTTGGGATGGCCATCTGCAGGGGTTGGGCTATAACCCTTACCTGGTCGTTCCCAACGATCCGGCGGCGAAGGCGCTGCATACACCGGAAACTCGCAACTTGAACAATCCCGACCTGCCGAGCCCGTATCCGCCGGGAGCGCAGTTTTTCTTTCGCGCGGTGGCCGCTATCCACGAGTCGACCTTCGCGCTGAAAGTGGCATTCGTACTTTGCGGGTGGGCGATTGCGTTCCTGGTGCTCGATGTTTTGCATTCCGAGCGCAGAGGAGCACACCTGGTTCTGGCGTATGCGTGGAACCCATTGCTGGTCATCGAGGTAGCAGGCAGCGGGCACATTGATATTGTGGGCGCGCTGCTGGTGGTAATTTCGGTGGCTGCGTTACTCCGCCGGTGGCGCGCGATCGCGAGCGTTGCGCTGGGGTTGGCGGTGGCGGTGAAGTTCCTGCCGATCGTGCTCGTACCTCTTTATTGGAAGCGGGTTCGCATTCGCGATGTTGCGCTGGCGGTCGGCGTCGTTGGGCTGCTGTATGTTCCATTTCTAGATCGCGGACACGTTCCGACCGGCTCGCTTGGAACCTACGTACAGAGCTTCCGCTTTAACGGCCCGGTGTTTGCGATGCTTTATCGCGTGGCGCCTCCGCAATTGTTGGTTGGGTTGGCGGTGGGTGTCGGACTGGCTGTCGCAATCTGGATTCGGAGAAAGTCAGCAGGATTGTCTTCGGAGGTGTTCGCCTGGCCGATGGCGGCATCGCTGCTGTTCGCCCCAGTCGTGTTCCCGTGGTACCTGCTGTGGCTGGTGCCTTTTGTTACGTCGTCGTCGCTGCTGATTGTGGTGTGGACGGTGAGCATTATTCCTACTTACATCATGTGGCACTTTCGAACGCTTGGACGCGCGTGGGGAACGCTGCCGGTGTGGGTGATGGCAGTGGAGTACGGGTGTGTGGTGGTGGCGGCCGTGGTGATCGGAGTACGTAGACGAAGTGACTACTCCACTCAACCAAAAGAAAGTTGAATGGGGCACCCGCCACTTCAAAATGCGGCGACCAATTCTTGGCGATGGACGAAAAATTGGCTCGCCGGCATTCAGGATTTGTGCTTCCGCGATCGGATAAAACTGCGACCGATCTCGCCTTCCGCGAGTCAGTAGCTCCGTAAGTACAACGACGAACGAGCGATGGCACGGGAAGCAGTGCCGGTCGCCGAGTTTCATCTCAGCCCGGCGTTTTGGCAAGGTACTTGCAATTCCCAAATCGCTACGCGTGCTGTTAGCACGCGAGGAGGGATTCGATGCTTAAATCGCGCTGGAATGCAGCGATACGTCCATTCGTGGTGGTTGGGATCGTGCTTTTTGCAGTAGCGGTGTGGGCGCAGACGCCGTCGCCCGTCGCGCAGGAGCTTGCCAAGACCTATGGCATTGACTCGCTCGATAAGATTCAGGCGATCCGCTACACGTGGAGCGGTGAGGTCGTCGGACTGTTCAAGGCTTCCCGCACATGGGAGTGGGAACCCAAGACCAACAAGGTTACCTACGAAGGGCCGGACAAAGACGGGAAACCGACGAAAGTGACGTACCTGCGCTCCGAGCTCGGCAGCCAATCGGATGCGGTGAAGAAGATCGACTCGGGGTTCATCAACGACAACTACTGGCTCATCTTTCCATTCCACGCCTACTGGGACACCAGCGCTACCGTGACCCGCACGGCGATGCAGAAGCTGCCGCAGGGCACGGGCTCGGCTGACCTGGTGCAGGTGAAGTATCCGTCGGAAGCGGGCGGCTACACACCGGGCGACACGTGGGAGCTCTATGTCGGCAAAGATCATCGTGTCGAACAGATGGCGTTTCACCACGGCGGAAATGCCAAGCCGAGCCTCGTGCTCGCCACGTGGTCTGGATACAAGAAGGCTGGCCCGCTACTCATCTCGACCGAGCACCGCGGATCGGCCGATGGCAAACCTTTCCATCTGACAATCACCAATGTTGCGGTGAAGCTGGTGGGATCGGATCGATGGGTCAGCGCGCAGTAAGCCAACGCGAGCGTGGGCGAAGACGCCCACGCTACAGCCGGAGAGACACCCACGCTACAGCCGGAGAGACACCGGCGCTACTCTTGCTCCTAGCGGGCGATGACGACGGTGGTGCAGGAGCTTCCGACTTTGGGGAGATCGCGATTGGCGGCCATCCGGATTTCAAGATGCGGGCGCTCGCCGCGAACGATCGGGCAGTAGAAATCCGGTTGCGATAAGGCGCGTTGCAGGCGACGTCGTCCGGCGCATCCGCCCTGACACGCAGCGCGAAACTCGCACGGTTCGCATGCTTCCGGAAGCGTGCGGGCCTGCTCGAAGGGCGCGGTGTTAAGAATTGCCGGTCCGGCTGAAAGCAAGTCAGCGAGCGGGTCTCCGGGACCCGGCCAATAGACACACGGTTGCGTGGTGGCTCGTGGTGTAACGCGTACGGTACTGACGCCACATCCTCCCGCCAGCGGCGGCAGGCCGGCCATCGCGCGCACCAGCGGCTCGCCGATGGCGATCGCGTCGGTTTCCGCAAAGAGCCGTCGGAATCCATCCCAGTATTCTTCATACGAGAGTGCGTAGATGTCGGAGCGTACTGCCTGGTAAACGTTGATGCGTAATGGAGCCTCGAACTTCTTCGCAACCCGCGCGACCTCTGCGAGCCGGCGGTAATTCGACTTCATCATCACCGCGATGATCGTTACCGGCACTCCCAGCCGCACGCAGCGTTCGGCCTGCTGGTGAATCAGATCCCAGTTGCCGGGCCCGCGCTGCGCATCCTGTTCCGCCTGGTTCGGGTAAT